>ENA-OWNT01000193-OWNT01000193.1-seawater-metagenome-genome-assembly--contig:-NODE-193-length-173399-cov-10.608705_pt1 | contig 173399 bp, 140 predicted proteins | sample MGYA00238136_ERZ651165 | MGnify/ENA primary metagenome ERZ651165 (study PRJEB26861, sample SAMN08777766) | seawater metagenome | isolation source: coastal seawater | place: USA: Florida | collected...
GACGACCCCACGCCCAACAACGGCGATGTCGTCGGCAACGAGTTCACCGTCGTCCCGTCCGACATCGACGACGTCTCGGACGCGGACCAGAAGTGGCACGTCTTCATCAACGCCACCCAGGCCAACGGCGCGACGAGCCCGACGACCGCCGATGGCGAGGGCGATGACGACGAGGAAGCCGCTGATGGCGACGATGAAGCCGCTGATGGCGACGACGAAGCCGCCGAGTTCACGCTCCACGTCGACGGCGAGGATCTCGGCACCTGGCCGGCCTACGAAGGCGACTACGAGCTCGTCGAGGCTGAGCTCGAGCTCGAGCCGGGGCTCCACACCGTGTCCATCCATCTCGCCAACCCTGGCGAGATCGAGACCCTGCGCACCCAGCGGCGGGTCGTGGTGGACCTCGTGGCCTTCGAAGGTCCCCTCGACCCCCAGCTGGGCCCCACCGACGCCTACTACCGAATCGTCCACTGCGACCCCGGCCCCGACGTGTCGGCCGAGTCCGACGAGGCCACGGCCTGCGCCCGCCAGGTCATCCAGGAGCTGGGCCTGAAGGCCTGGCGACGTCCCCTCGACGAGGCCGAGATCACCCAGCTCCACAGCCTGTACTTGCGGGCCGCCGAGCTCGGGCTCCCGTTCGACGAGGCGCTGCAGCTTTCGGTGAAGGCGCTGCTGCTGAGCCCGGACTTCGTGTACCGGGTCGAGCAGGACCCCGCCGAGGAGGGAGACCGTCCCCTCACCGGCTACGAGCTCGCCAGCCGTCTGTCCTACTTCCTGTGGTCCTCCGCCCCCGACGACGCCCTCGCCACGGACGACGCTGACCCCGCGCCCACCCCGGATGACCCGTTCACGGCCACCGACGCGCCTGCATCCGAGCCCGTCGCCAGCCTCCCGTCGTCGGACGAGCTTCCCCCTGTCGCCTCGGTGACCGGCAGCGCCCTGCCCCCGTGCGACCCCTTCGACCTCACCTCCGTCGCCCTGCGGGACCTGAGCCTCGCCCAGACCTTCGGCGAGGGAGAGACGGCCCGCGCCCTCCTCCGCTCGACGGGCGGCAAGGAGTACGTCGTCCGCCGCGGCTCGGTCGTCGGCCCGGACGGCGCCCGCGTCGTGGAGGTCACCCCCGGCGAGCTCATCCTCGCCGAGATCCAGTTCGACATGAGCGGCGCGCCCGTCATGGTGCGCAAGGCCCTGCGCATGTCCATCCCGGAGTAGCGCCCCGCGGAGCCCTCGTGACCGAGCAGCTCAGCCTCGTCGGAGAGGGCGCCCGCCCCGCCGCCGCCTCCCCCGCCGAGGTCGCCCCTCGCCTGCTCCCGTGGTTCGACTCCGTCGGCCGCGAGCTCCCCTGGCGCGGCTGCGGAGACCCCTACCGCATCTGGGTCTCCGAGATCATGTGTCAGCAGACCCGGATCTCGGTCGTCATCCCCTACTACCACCGCTTCCTCGAGCGGTTCCCCACCGTCCATGCGCTGGCCGCCGCCGAGGAGGACGACGTCCTCGCCGCCTGGTCGGGCCTCGGGTTCTACCGGCGCGCCCGCAACCTGCACGCCGGGGCACGCCAGGTCGTCGAGCAGTACGGGGGCGTCGTCCCCGAGGACCCAGCCGTCCTCGGCGCCATCAAGGGCATCGGCCGCTACACCGTGGGCGCGATCCTGTCCGCCGCCCACGACCAGCGCCTGCCGATCCTCGACGGGAACGTCATCCGCGTCCTGTCCCGGTTCTTCCGGGTCGACGGACCTCCCGACCGCGCAGCCACCCAGAAGACCCTGTGGCGCCTCGCCGAGGAGGTGCTGCCCCACGAGCGCCCCGGCGACTTCAACCAGGCGCTGATGGATCTGGGCGCCCTCGTCTGCAAGCCGTCCGGCCCCACGTGCGATACCTGCCCCCTCGCCGACCGTTGCCTGGGCCTCGTCCACGGCGACGCAGAGTCCTTCCCCCGCCCCGGACGCAAGCAGACCGTCACCTTCGTCGTCCGCGCCGCGCTGCGCCTGGTCCGCCCCGACGGCCGCCTCCTGCTCGAACGCCGGCCCGATCGGGGCCTCCTCCCGAACCTCTGGGAGCTCCCGGCGGCTGTCGTTCCGGACGCCGCCTCCCCCGAGGCCTCCGCCCGCGCCCTCCTCCGCAAGGTCTCCCGCGCGCACGGCCTCCCTCCGAGCCTCGTCGACCACCTCGTCCCCGCGGGCCCGACGGAGCACCGCTTCTCCCACCGCCACTGGACGACCTGGGTCTTCGACGTGGCCTGCCCCCTCCCCTCCTCCGCCACCGAGTCCCGCAAGCCCGAGCGCCGCTGGGTCCACCCGTCGGAGCTGCCCGACCTCGGCCTGCCCACCGCGAGCCGCAAGGCGATCGATCTGCCCCGCAACGACCTGCTGCACGCGGACCGCCGATCCCCTTCGCCACACTGGAGTCCGTGAGCGTGCCGGAGAACCAGGAGTCGACGTCGTGGCTGCCGGGCGCAGCTCTGCCCGCGCCCCTGTCCGGGGCCCTGGGGACGACCGACGGAGGGCTCCGCGCCCGGCTCGTCTGGCTCACCCGGCTCCGCTGGGTCGCCATCGCGGGTCAGCTGGCGGTCCTCGGCCCCGCCCTGTCCCTCGGGTGGCTCGACCGCAAGCTGCTCGTCTGCTTCCTCTCGATCGTCGGCGGCCTCGTCCTCTTCAACGCAGTCACCGCCCGGTTCGTCATCCGCGATCGGAACCCCGGCCGCGACATGGTGCTCATCCAGCTCCTCATCGACCTGGCGGCCCTGACGAGCCTCCTGCTGCTGTCAGGCGGGGCATGGAACCCCCTGGCGCCGCTGCTCCTCGTGCACGCGGCGCTGGGCGCGCTCCTCCTCAACGGCTGGCGGAGCGCGGCCAACCTCGCGGCCATGGCCGTCGCCGTCGCCTCGATCAGCCTCGCGCCGCTCCACCCCCCGGCGCTGCCCTCCTTCCCCACTCCAGTCACCGTGGCGCTGCCGTCCCTGCTCCTCGTCACCCTCGTCATCTGGGGCTTCACGAGCTGGCTCACGGCGACCCTCGGCGAGCACCGCCGCCTGCTGCTCAACCTCAAGGAGTATCAGGAGAAGGGCGATCGACTCCGCGCCGCCGGGGCCCTCGCCGCCGGCTTCTCCCACGAGTTCTCGACGCCACTGAACACCGTAAAGATGCGCCTCGCGCGCATCGCCCGCACGCTGCCGGACGACAACGTCGACCTCGCCGCCGCCCAGAAGGCCGCCGACCACTGCGAGTCGGTGCTCCGGAAGATGATCGGCCGCCAGCTCGAACCGGGGCAGCTCCGCCTCGAGCGGGTGGACGTGCCGAACCTCGTCCAGCGGGTCACCGCGTCCTGGTCCGCGGACGGACGGGAGGTGACCAGCCGCACCCACGGCGCGCCGCGACCGATGGTGCTTCCCCCCCTCGCCCTCACCCAGGCGCTGCTCAACCTGCTGGACAACGCGGCCCAGGCGATGACCGCGGCCGGCGACCGCCAGTCGCCGGTGGAGATCGAGCTCGACGGCGCCGACTGGGGGATCCGGCTCGCAGTGATGGACTGCGGCCCCGGCTGGCCCGACGTCGTCCGGGAGAACCTGGGACAACCGTTCCTCACCACGAAGCCGGACGGCACGGGGCTCGGCCTCTACACCGTCCACGCCCTCGCCGCCGCCCTCGGCGGGCGGTTCGCCCTCGAAGACCGCCCCGGCGGGGGCGCCAGCGCCGAGATCTTCCTCCCCGCCGACGCGTTCGCCCCCGGCGACCTCGACTGACCGCGCCCCAATCCACCAGGAGCGACTGTGAGCGACGACCCCATCGAGCTGCTGATCGTCGAAGACGACGAAGGACTGCGGGAGACCCTCGCCCTGGAGTTCGCCGACCGCGGCTACCGCGTCTCCCAGGCCGGGACGTACAAGGAGGCCGAGGCGGCACTCCGCGCCGGCGTCCGCCCACGGTTCGCCGTCCTCGACCTGCGCATCGGCGCCGACAACGGCCTCGATGTCCTCGACCTGGTGCGGGAGGCGGCGCCCCAGTCCCGCGTGGTCATCCTCACGGGCTACGGCTCGCTCCCCACGGCGGTCCAGGCGGTCAAACAGGGCGCCGTGAACTACCTCGCCAAGCCGGTGACCATCGAGCGCCTCGAGCGCGCCCTGTGGACCGACGAGCCCGACCCGAAGGAGGTGGCCGTCCCTCAGAGCCGCGAGTCCCTCGCCCGGCACGAGCGCGAGTACATCGAGTACGTGCTGCTCCAGTGCGAGGGGAACATCAGCAAGGCGGCCCGGTGGCTCGGCATCCACCGCCAGAGCCTCCAGCGCAAGCTGCGCAAGTTCCGTCCCGGCTGAGTCCGCGAGGAGGTCGCCCCTGCAACAGATCGTTGCCTTGACTTGCCAGAGGCGGTTCGTATTCTCCGCCCGCTTCATTTCCGGAGAGCCCCCCAGTGTCGACCGAAGCCACCGAAAACACTGACGATGTCGGAGTGCGCCGCAGCAAGGGTCTGCTGGTGCTGATGACGTTCCTCGTCGTGTCGTGGGTGGTGATGGGCATCGCGGGGACGTCGAACTACTTCGACTCCGAGGACCACATCGGCATGACGCAGGCGCGCCTCTACGAGGCCGGCGCCACCGCCTCCATCGAGGAGTGCGTCGACATGGTCCTCGACTGGCACCCCCAGTGCACCGCGCTGACGGGCCTGTGCGACGCGAGCGTCGACCGGGTCATGGGCGCCTGCCTCGCCGGGCAGGACCGCACCCAGGAGTGCCGGGACATCGCCAGCCGCATCGGCGACACGGAGCTCGGGGTGGCCGAGTGCCGCGCCCGGGGCATCGAGCGCCGCAAGGGGCAGGATCGCGAGTGCAGCAAGTCGTTCGGGTCCGTGGGGCACCACTGCAAGGCCCTGCTCCCCGACGTGTTCGCCGACGTCAAGATTCCGGGGGCGCGCTGATGTCGCTGCTCGGGGACCTGAGGGAGCTGACCAAGCCGCGCATCACGCGGATGAACGTGCTGATGGCGCTCGGCGGCTACGCGCTCGCCGGCGGTTCCTTCAAGCCGGTGACGGTGGGGGCTGCCATGGCCGGCACCGCCCTCGCGGTGATGAGCGCGAACACGCTCAACCAGTACCTGGAGCGGGACATCGACGGGCGCATGGCGCGCACCGCGAACCGTCCGCTGGTGCGGGACCGGATGACCGCGAAGACGGCCCTGTGGTTCGGGATCGCGATGGGGGTGCTGTCGACGGCCATCCTCCTGGCGGCGGTGAACACCGTCACGGCCGCCCTCGGGCTCTTCGCCCTCCTGTCCTACGTGCTCGTCTACACCCCGCTCAAGCAGACGACGCCCCTGTCGCTCGTCGTGGGCGCGGTGCCCGGCGCGGTCCCACCGCTCATGGGCTGGACCGCCGCCACCGGCGTCATCGACGGCCCTGGACTGGCGCTCTTCGCGATCCTGCTCGTGTGGCAGCTTCCCCACTTCCTCGCCATCTCGATGTACCGCTTCGACGACTACGCCCGGGCGGGCTTCAAGACCGTCCCCGTCGTGCGGGGTGACCGCGTCGCGAAGGCACAGGCCGTGGCCTGGTCCATCGCCCTCGTGCCCATCAGCCTGTCGCTCCTCCCCCTCGGGGTCGCCAGCTGGATCTACGGAGGGACCGCCGCCGTCCTCGGCGTTTGGTTCCTGGCCTGGGCGCTCAAGGGCCTGCGCCCCGACGCCGGCGTGAAGTGGGCGCGCGGCTTCTTCCTCTTCTCGATCGTCTACCTGCCGGCCCTCGTCGTGGCCCTGGCGGTGGACGTGACGGTGCTCTGAGCCCTCGGTGAGCAGCGCCTCGTCGGAGCCCCCGGGGGTGACCGACACCCCTGAGCCCAAGGTCCCCTGGTACCAGAACCCCTGGGTCTGGGGCGTCATCTTCGGGCTGGTCTTCATCCCCCTCATCCGGCCCCTCACGCGCCGCGTCCCGCCGCCGCCACCGGTGATGGGCTCTCTCCCCGCGTTCAGCCTGGTCGACCAGGACGGCGAGCCCTTCGGCAGCAAGCAGATGCAAGGCGACGTCTACGTCGTCGGGTTCTTCTTCGTGGAGTGCCGCACGCTGTGCCCCCGCATCCTCGCGGCCATGAACACCCTCGAGGACAAGTACGAGGAGATGGGGTTCGACGTGAAGCTCCTGGCGGTGAGCGTCGACCCGGAGAACGACACGCCGGAGAAGATGCGCGCGAAGGCCGCGGAGTTCGGCGCCGACCACTCGCGCTGGACGTTCGTTACGGGCGATCTGGCGACGGTGCGGCAGGTCGTCGAGGGCGGCTTCAACACCGCCATGGGCGACAAGATCACCGACGGCGCCACCGGCATCGTCGACATCGCCCACACCGAGAAGCTCGTCCTCGTGGACTGGCAGGGCGGGCTGCGCGGGTACTACGGCATCGACGAGCTCGGCCTCGACGAGGTCTATCACCGGTCGCGTCACGTCCTGCGTCAGAAGGCCGAGCTGGGTCAGTAGGCGTGCGGGTCCCGCTCCTCCTGGCGACTCTCCTCGTGGCGAGCGTCGCGAGCGCCGGGCCGCTGGATCGCCTCGTCGACCCGACCCTGCTGCCGAGCACCCGAGAAGCGATCGTCGCGGAGGCCTGTGCGCCCGCCACGGTCGTGACCGCCGACGACCTGCGATCCCTCTTTCCTCGGTGCGAGCGCCCCGAGCAGATCGCCCTCGCCCGCGTGGCCCACTGCCGCCGGGACCCGGCGCTGGCCGGGGTGATGATGGAGGTGTTCCTCCGGAGCAAGCTCTCGCTGGGCGCGCAGGACCACGACCCGGACATCTTCGAGCGTCTGCTCCGGGGCCTCCTCGCGCTGCCGGAGGAGGAGCTGGCTGCGGCGGTCGGCGAGCTCGATGTGGCCTGGATCTCCGAGGCATCGTGGACGGCGCTCGAACAGGGCTGGCTGACCCCCATCGCCGGGTCCGGTCGCATCGCGCCCCCAAACACCGTGTCGGGTGAGACCGCCGACGCTCTGACCCGCGAGATGCTCCTCTCCCACTTCGCGGGCGGGCGCGACGCCCTCCTAGAGCTTCAGACCGACAGCGGCGACGCGGCGACGCGCCTCCTGGACAAGCTCCAGACGATGCACCTGGCTGCGCTGGTCACTCACGGGCCCGCCGAAGATCTGGAGCTGGTCGCCGAGGTGCTGCGCCAACGGGACGACCCGGGCCCGGTGCTGGTCCCGGCGGTCGCCGCGCGGTTGCCCGAGGCGCCCGTCCTCGCCGCGCTCCACGAGGAGCTGCTGGCGCGCGGCCCAACCGGCTCCCAGGGCGTCGCCCCCTACGACCCCGACGAGCCCCTCGACGCCGTGCAGGTGCCGCCGGGAGAGTGGCTCACCCCCGCCACTCCTCATCGAGGGTCCCTGTCACCCTGGTGGCTCGTCCTCGGCGGCCTGGGGCTCCTCGCCGGCGCGTGGATCGAGTCGCTCCGCCGGTGGCCACACCGACGTGAGCGGCTGTTCCGGCTGGCAGCGGTCACCGCCCCCCTGGCCCTGGTGCTCGCGCTGGAGGGCTGCCTCTCGGTCGCCGGAGTCCCCCATCCTCCCGGCCTCGTGGACATCGTCTCCCTCACCCGTGGCCACGACGAGGCGTTCGACGAGCGAGCCCTGGAAGGGGAGAACTGGATCGTCTCGATCGACCCGCGGATGCGTTCGCAGCAGTTCACTCCCCGGAAGGCACCGGGAGTCCTCCGGATCGCCACCCTCGGAGAGTCCTCGGCCCACGCAGCGAACTACCTCGTCGAGGAGGGCTTCTCCGCGCGACTCGGAGTGCACCTCCAGGCTGCGCTCCCGGCCCGGCAGATCGAGGTGATCCACGCCGGCATCGGCGGCGCCCTCAGCTCCCAGATCCGCGGGGTGGCCAGCCAGCTCCTCGACTGGGAGACCGATCTCCTGGTCCTGTACTTCGGCAACAACGACCTGGACTTCCTGCCGGAGGTCGCCCGCTACGAGGGGTTCGACCTCAAGCGGCTCCGACGGCACACCGCGCTCGGACGGATCCGGCTGGTCGGCTTCCCGAGCCGTTGGCTCGCAGACGTCGACGCGGTGGGGACCGAGTTCGCGCAGGCCCGGGAGGGCGAGGCCCTGACCCCCGAGGAGCACGCGGACGTCGTGGCCTTCGCCCGCGAGCACGCCATCGCGAACATGGAGCGGATTGTCGCCGACGCACGTGAGCACGGCGCCGAGGTGCTGATCGTCGCCCAAGGTCCTCGCGAGGACGTGCGCGCGATCGGCGTGGAGGCGGCGCGACGCACGGGGGCCGCGTTGCTGGACGGGGCCGGCGTCATCGAAGCCCATGCGCGCGCCGCGGGACTCGATGGACCGCTGCTCGGGTCCCCGCACTACTCCCGGTACTACTGGGACTACGTCCATCCGACCCGGCTCGGACACGCCCTCCTCGGCGCCGCGATCGCCCCGGCGGCCATCGATGCGCTCGCCGAGCGCTGAGCGACGTACGGCGGTGCATCAATCTGCTGCATTTCGCCGTCTGAGGATTTCAGCCATCTAGGACGCGCGTCCACCCACGATCCCTGAACGTGGGGCGCGGTTTGTTCGTGGCGAGGGGCTCTGTTAGCTTCCCGCCGCCTCGGGCCCGAGTGGGCCGAGAACGCAGTTGGGAGCGAGGTCCTCGCGGGACCGAAGACCTCGCCCCGGAAACACCCACGAGCCTCATCGCCGACGGGCGAGGGGCTCACAGAACGAGGGTCAGTCCGTGGCCGTCATCTTCCCCCGCTGGACCAACATCATGCCGACGGCTGTCGCGGTGATCGTTCCGATCATCGGAGCGACCGTCATTGGCATCGTCTGGTACTGGTTCTCGCCCTGGTACACCGACGTCGGTTACCAGCCCGAGCAGCCCGTCGCCTTCTCCCACCGGCTCCACGCCGGCGAGATGGGCATGGACTGCCGCTACTGCCACAACACGGTCGAGCGTGCCGCCATGGCGGCCGTGCCGCCTGCCGCCACCTGCATGAACTGCCACAAGGTGGTCAAGACCGACTCCGAGAAGCTCGACCTCGTGCGTGACAGCTACGAGAACAACGAGCCCATCGAGTGGGTCCGCGTGCACATGCTCCCGGACTACGCGTACTTCAACCACTCCCCGCACCTCGCGGCGGGGGTGGGCTGCAACACCTGCCACGGCCGCATCGATCAGATGGAGGTCGTGACCCAGAACCAGCCGCTGTCGATGAGCTGGTGCCTGGACTGCCACCGCGATCCCGGTCCGAACCTCCGCCCGCCGGAGGAGGTCACGAACATGAACTGGGACACCGCCACCGCCGACTACCACCGCCAGACCGACGAAGAGGGTCGCCCGATGGACGCCACCGGGACCCGCACTCTCGTGCCGCCGGACAACTGCGGGGGATGCCACCGATGAAGCGTCTCAACGTCCTGAACAACTCCAAGCCGAAGACCCAGTGGCGCTCCCTCGAGGAGCGGGCCGGGAACCCGGACCAGCGGATCGCCGAGCTCGAGTCGCCGAACGGCGCGCGTGAGTGGGAGCAGACCGAGGGTCTGAGCCGCCGCGGCTTCATGGGCGTCGCCGGCACCACCCTGGCCGCCAGCTCCGCGCTGCTGACCGGGTGCATCCGCAAGCCCACCGAGCACATCGTGCCCCTGAGCGAGCGCCCCGAGGATCGCATCCCCGGCGCCGCGCTCCACTACAACACCGTCGCCCGCATCGGCGGCAGCGTGATGGGGCTCCGGGTCACCTCGATGGACGGCCGCCCCACGAAGGTGGACGGCAACCCGAACCACCCGTCCACCGAGGGCGGAGCGAACACGTTCGCGCAGGCTTCCATCATGGAGCTGTACGCGCCTCAGCGGGCCCGCACCGTCATGCACGACGGCAAGGAGTCCACCTGGGACGACTTCGGCGCCTGGGCGAAGGGGGCCTTCACGGGCTCTGGTGACGGCGTCGCGCTGCTGGTCGAGGAGACCTGCTCGCCCACGACGGCCCGGCTCCTGGCCGCGCTTCAGGCGAAGCACCCCGCCGCCCAGCTGTTCGTCCACGACCCCTCGCGGAACCAGGGCGCCATCGACGGCGCCGCGCAGGTCGGCCTCGCCGGCTGGCGCAGCTGGAACGACCTCGGCAAGGCCAAGGTCATCGCCGCCTTCGACAGCGACTTCCTCGGCACCGACGGCGACGTCGTCCGCAACACGAAGGCCTTCGCCCGGTCCCGCAAGATCGACGGCGACAACGCGGACATCTCCCGCCTGTACACCGTGGAGGCGAACTTCAGTTCCACCGGCGCCATGGCCGACAACCGGCTGCGCCTCAAGGCGTCCGCCATCGGCCCGTTCCTCGCGGCGGTCGCCAAGAAGGTGGTCACCGGCGGGAACCTGCCCAGCGGCGCCCAGGCCGCCGTCGCGGCGCTCAAGGCGGACGCGGCAGGCAAGGACGCCTGGGTCGACGCCCTCGCCAAGGACCTCCTCGCCAACAAGGGCACCTCGGCCGTCCTCGTCGGCTCCGGCCAGCCCGGCTGGGTCCACGCGGTCGCGAACCTCATCAACGTCGCCCTCGGCAACGTGGGGACCACGACCTTCTGGGGTCCGTCCAACGCCATCACCGACGGCACCGGCGGCATCGACGAGCTGGCCGCGGCCATCAAGGGCCGCAAGGTCAAGACGCTCCTCATCCTCGGCGGCAACCCGGTGCTGACGGCGCCGGCGAACCTCGGCTTCGGCGAGCTGCTCGGCTCGGTCGCCACGGTCGTCCACCTCGCCCGCGAGGACCGGGAGACCGCGGCGAAGGCCAACTGGGCGCTGCCCGCGAGCCACTTCCTCGAGGGCTGGGGCGACGCCACGTCGACCGACGGCACCTACGCCATCCAGCAGCCTCTCATCGCGCCGCTGTTCGGCACCTGGTCCGCGGACCAGCTCCTCGCGTCCATCGCCGGCGTCGAGGGCTCCGACTACGACCTCGTCCGCGAGACGGCGAAGGGCCTCGCAGACGGTGACTTCGAGACGACCTGGGGCCGCTGGCTCCACGACGGTGTCGGTCGCCGCGGTGACGCGCCCGTCGCGCCGTCGCTGACCGCCGCCCCCGTCGAGGACGTCGACCCGGAGGCCGTCGCGGACGCACCCGAAGGCGACGAGAACGAGGAGGTCGACGGCGACGCCGGTGATGCCCTCGCGCCGCCCCCGCCGGTGTGGAACCTGGCGGGCCTGACCGCCGCCGCCAGCGGCGCGGCGGGCGCGAACGGGGACCTCGAGGTGGCCTTCTACCTCGACCCCAAGGTCTACGACGGCCGCTTCGCGAACCTCGCGTGGCTCCAGGAGCTGCCGGACCCGATGAGCAAGCTCAGCTGGGACAACGCGGCCCTCGTGTCGCCGGCGACCGCGGGCAAGCTCGGCGTCTCCCGGGGCGACCTGGTCGACATCACCGTCGAGGACCGCAGCGGCCGCGCCGCCATCTTCGTCCTCCCCGGCGTCGCCGACGACGTCATCGCCTGGTCCGTCGGTCACGGCCGTGGCGAGGCAGGCGGGCGCTTCGCCCAGGGGGACATCAACGACTACACCGTCCCCGCCGGTGGCTTCAACGCCTACGCCGTCAAGGGCGACGGCTGGTTCTCCGCCGCGACGGTGTCGAAGTCCAACGACACGTACGACCTCGTCACCACCCAGGAGCACGGCCGCCTCGACCCGACGGTGTCCACGCCCTTCGGTGACGTCCACTACGACCGCCGCCCCCTCGTGAACGAGGCCACGGCCAGCGAGTTCGACGCGAACCCCAAGTTCGCCCAGCACGAGCCGCTGTTCCCCCTGAAGTCCCTGTTCACGCCGCCGAACGAGACCGGCGGTCAGCAGTGGGGCATGACCATCGACCTGAACGCCTGCACGGGGTGCAACGCCTGCACCATCGCCTGCCAGGCAGAGAACAACATCCAGGTCGCCGGCAAGGACCGCGTCGCCAACGGACGTGAGCTCCACTGGATTCGCCTGGACCGGTACTTCACCGGCGAGGACGAGAACGAGCCCGAGGCCGTCTTCCAGCCCATCAACTGCATGCACTGCGAGATGGCGCCCTGCGAGACGGTCTGCCCGGTCGGCGCCACGTCCCACAGCCCCGACGGGCTCAACGACATGGCCTACAACCGGTGCATCGGCACCCGGTACTGCGCGAACAACTGCCCGTTCAAGGTGCGTCGGTTCAACTTCTTCAACTTCAGCAAGGAGAACCACGACAAGAACGAGCTGCTCGAGCTCCAGCAGAACCCGAACGTCACCGTCCGGTTCCGCGGCGTCATCGAGAAGTGCACCTACTGCACCCAGCGCGTCTCGGCCGCGAAGTCGGCGGCCAAGGTCGCCCGGCCTGACGGCCGCGTGCAGGACGGCGCCGTCACGCCGGCGTGCGCTGAGACCTGCCCCGCGGACGCCATCGTCTTCGGGGACATCAACGACCCGAACACCATGGTCAGCAAGATGAAGGCCCAGCCTCGCAACTACGCGATGCTCCAGGACCTCAACATCCACCCGCGGACCACGTTCCTCGCCAAGATTCGCAACCCCAACCCCGAGCTGGCCTGATGAGCACGAAGGTCTACACCGAGACCCACCAGCTGGAGGATCCCGTCGCGGAGCGGGCTCCCCTGGTACTCGGCGGTCTCGATTTCCATGACGTCACCGAGATGGTGGCGCGCCCCGTCGAGGACAAGATCCAGCCCCTGTGGCTGCTCGCGTTCCTCGGCGCCCTCACCCTCCTCGGCGTCTACGGGGCGAGCATCGCCTGGCTCGTCTGGGAGGGCACCGGCGTCTGGGGTCTGAACAACCCCGTCGACTGGGGCTGGGCGATCGTCAACTTCGTCTTCTGGGTCGGCATCGGCCACGCAGGGACGCTCATCTCGGCGATTCTCTTCCTCTTCCGGCAGAAGTGGCGGACGGGCATCAACCGGGCGGCGGAGGCGATGACGCTCTTCGCCGTCGCCTGCGCGATCTCGTTCCCGACCATCCACGTCGGGCGGATCTGGCTGCTGTACTACGTGGCGCCCATCCCGAACCAGATGTGGGTGTGGCCGAACTTCCGCTCCCCGCTGCTCTGGGACTTCTTCGCGGTCTCCATCTACGGCACCGTCTCGCTGCTGTTCTGGTACACGGGCCTCATCCCGGACCTCGCGACGATGCGCGACCGAGCGAAGGGGAAGATCGCCCGCCTCGCCTACGGCTTCTTCGCCCTCGGGTGGCGCGGCTCCCACCGCCACTGGGTCAACTACGAGTCGGCCTACGGCATCCTCGCCGGCCTGAGCACCCCGCTCGTGCTCTCCGTGCACACCATCGTCTCCTTCGACTTCGCGGTGTCGCAGATTCCGGGCTGGCACACGACCATCTTCCCGCCCTACTTCGTCGCCGGCGCCATCTTCTCCGGCTTCGCGATGGTGCTGACGCTGATGATCCCGGCCCGCGTCATCTTCCAGATGAAGGAGCTGATCACCGTTCGCCACATCGAGAACATGGCGAAGATCATCCTCCTGACCGGCTCGCTGGTCGGATACGCCTACGCGATGGAGTTCTTCATCGCCTGGTACTCGGGCAACCCCTACGAGCAGTTCGCGTTCATCAACCGGATGTTCGGCCCCTACTGGTGGGCCTACTGGACGATGATCTCGTGCAACGTCATCACCCCGCAGTTCTTCTGGGTGAAGAAGTTCCGCACCGACCCGGTCATCGTCTTCATCCTCAGCATCTTCGTGAACATCGGGATGTGGTTCGAGCGCTTCGTGATCACCATCACGCTGTCGGCCGACTTCCTGCCCAGCTCCTGGGGCTACTACCGCCCGACCCTCTTCGACGTCGGGTGCCTCGTCGGCTCCTTCGGACTGTTCTTCACGCTGTTCCTGCTCTTCCTGAAGTTCCTGCCGATGGTCGCCATCGCCGAGGTCAAGTCGGTGATGCCCCAGGCCGACCCCCACTGGGACGGCTACCACCACGACGACCACGGTGACCACGATCACGACGACGAGGAGGCGGCATGAGCTCCGCGACGAACCACTACGGGCTTCTCGCCGAGTTCGGCAACCCCGCCGAGCTCTACCACGCCTGTGAGAAGGTGCGGGACGAGGGCTTCACCCACTGGGACGCCCACACCCCGTTCCCCGTCCACGGCCTCGAAGAGGCGATGGGCGTCGGACGGAGCCGCGTGCCGTGGATCTCCCTCGCTGCGGGGCTGCTCGGGGGCACCCTCCCCGGCTTCGGGCTCCAGGTGTGGGTGTCGATGGTCGCCTCCCCCCACATCTTCTCGGGCAAGCCGTTGCTGTCCTGGCAGGCGTTCGTCCCGGTCACCTTCGAGCTGTCGGTGCTGCTCGGCGCCGCCGGCGCCCTCATCGGGATGCTCTTCATCAACCGGCTGCCCCAGCTCTACCACTCGCTGTTCAACAGCGAGCGCTTCGAGCGGTTCAGCGACGACAAGTTCTTCATCTCCATCGAGTCGCGGGACCCGAAGTTCGACGCCGAAGGGACCGCCGCGTTCCTCCAGGGCCTCGGCTCCAGCCACGTTGAGCTGGTGGAGGACTGAGGCGATGACCGTGCAACGCATCTGTCTTCTCGCCCTGACCGCATTCGTCGCCCTGAGCGGCTGCCGCGGCCAGGTCTCCGACAAAGCCCCCATCCACTTCAACCCGAACATGGACAACGTGACTCGGTTGGACGCGCAGGAGCCCTCGGGCTTCTTCGAGGACGGCCGCAGCAGTCGCCCGGCCGTCGCCGGGACCGTCGCGGTCGGCCAGCTGCGCGAGGACACGGTCCTGCACGCGGGCGTCGACGGCGCCGGCAACTTCGTGTCCACCCTGCCTGACGGGATGACGCTGGATGCGGCCCTCCTCGACCGCGGGGAGAGCCGCTACAACATCTACTGCACGCCCTGCCACGACAAGACCGGCAGCGGCAACGGCATCGTCCGGCAGCGCGGGTTCATCCCGCCCCCCGACTTCCAGGACCCGCGGGTCCGGGCCTTCCCGATCGGCCAGATCGTGAACGCCCAGGCCGTCGGGATTCGCACCATGCCGTCGTACGCGGCCCAGATCCCCGCCGAGGACCGGTGGGCGGTCGCGGCGTACGTGCGGGCCCTCCAGATCAGCCAGGGAGCCACGCGGGACCAGGTCCCCGCCGAGCTCGCCAGCAAGAACGGGTGGTAAGCAAGTCATGTCTGCTCGCGTAGCAATGCCCACTGCGGCCGAGACGACCTTCCCCGCCGAGCACGGCTGGCGGAAGATCGCCCCCGTCGCCTTCATCGTCGGCGTCGTCCTCGTGGGGGCCGCCTTCGCCATGGACGGCTCCGACCACCACGGCGACTTCTACTTCAGCTATCTGGTCGCGTGGATGTACGCGGCCACGCTCGGCCTCGGCGCCCTGTTCTTCACGCTCGTGCAGCACGCGGGCCGGGCCGGCTGGTCCGTCGTCGTGCGCCGCACGGCCGAGAACATGATGTCGGTCCTGCCGGTACTGGCGATCTTCTGGATCCCGATCTTCCTCGGGCGCCATGAGCTGTACCACCACTGGATGGACGCGGAGATCGTCGCGAGCGACGCGATCCTCCAGGGCAAGCAGGCCTACCTCAACGAGGGCTTCTGGACCGCCCGCGCCGGGTTCTACCTCGCCGTCTGGTCCCTGCTCGCCTGGTACTTCCGCCGCCGCTCCGTCGCCCAGGACTCCATGTCCGAGGACGACCTTGCCGGTCGTGAGGAGTACAGCCGGGGCACCGAGCGCCGCAGCGCCGTCAGCATCTTCTTCTTCGCGCTGACCATCACGTTCGCCGGCATCGACTGGATCATGACGCTGGACCCGCACTGGTACTCCACCATGTGGGGCGTCTACCTCTTCGCCGGTGCCTTCGTCAGCGCGCTCGCCTTCCTCGGGCTGTCGCACATCCTGATGCAGCGGGCCGGTCTCGTGACCCGCATCATCAACGACGAGCACTACCACGACCTGGGCAAGCTGACCTTCGCCTTCACGGTCTTCTGGACGTACATCGCGTTCAGCCAGTACTTCCTCATCTGGTACGCGAACATCCCGGAGGAGACCTCCTGGTACGCGCACCGCATGGGCAACAGCTGGGAGATGGTGGGCATCGGCCTGATGCTCGGGCACTTCGCCATCCCGTTCTTCTTCCTGATGCCGCGGACCATCAAGCGCATCCGCTTCACGCTGGCGCTCGGGTGCCTGTGGATGCTGGTCATGCACTACGTGGACCTGCAGTACATGGTCATGCCCGTCCACGCCCACCACGGCGTGCACTTCGGCCTGACCGACGTGCTGACCTGGTTCGGGATGGTCGGCGTCTTCGTCGGCGGCTTCATCTTCATGAGCGGCCGTGCGGCCCTCGTGCCCGTCCGCGATCCCCGGCTCCCCGAGTCGGTCAACTTCGTGAACATCTAGTCGGGAGCACGCAATGAGCACGATCCACGACAACTCCCCCCAGCCCGACGGCAACGTCGACGAGCTCGAGGCCATGGGCGCCATGCCCGACGGCGCCCGCGGTGGCACCGTCCTCGTGGTCCTGATCGCCGCCCTGGGCCTCATGACCTTCACCATCGCCGCCGGGGTGCCTCTGGTGATGAAGGTCGGCTGGAACAAGATCCAGAACGAGCAGTGGGCCACCGAGTCGCCCCAGCTCCAGGAGCTTCGCTCCATGGAGGCGGAGGCGCTGATGACCCCGAAGAAGCTGGACAACGGCCTCTTCCGCATTCCGATCGAGGCCGGCAAGGCCGCCCTCCTCGCCAACCCCGCCCTCCTCGCCAGCGCGGGCGCGGCTCCGGCGGCGGCCCCCGCGGAGGGCGACGGTGACGCGACGGCGGACATGAGCGACGAGGAGCTGGCCGCGAAGGGCAAGGAGCTCTTCAACGGCGCCAAGATCTGCATGTCCTGCCACAAGGCCGACTCCGCGGACCGCCTCGTGGGTCCCGGCCTCAAGGGCATCTTCGGCCGCCAGGAGAAGATGGCGGACGGCACCGAGCTGACGGTGGACGAGGCGTACCTCATCGAGTCACTCAAGGAGCCGAACGCGAAGGTCGTCGAGGGCTACCCGCCCGCCATGACGCCCCAGACGTTCACGGACGCCGAGATCGCCCAGCTCGTCGCTTACCTGAAGACGCTCTAGCAACCTCGGGGTTCGCCCCCAGCCTCTCGAGACACCACGCAGTGACCACCTCCTCCCTCCGCACGCTCCTCGTCGCCGCCTTCGCGGTGGTGCTGTGCGCGTGGCCGGCGGACGGAGTGGCGGAGGACTACGTGCCTCCGCCCCTGCGGGACCTGCAGATCGAGCAGCTCATCGGCGACTCGATCGACCTGGGCCTCACCTTCACCGACCACGCCGGTGAGGACGTGACTCTCGGGAGCTACTTCGCGGACGGCAAGCCCGTCCTGCTGACGCTCAACTACTACACCTGCCGGATGCTCTGCAGCCTGCAGCTCAACGCGATGATCCCGGCGATCAAGGGCAACGGCCTCGAGCCGACCGACGACTACCGCATCGTCACCGTGTCCATCGATCCCCGGGAAGGCGCCGACCTCGCCGCAAGCAAGCGCGAGACCTACCTCAAGGCCCTGGGCATGGGGAAGGACGTCGACTGGAGCTTCCTGGTCGGCAGCGAGGCCAACATCGCGGCCCTGGCGAAGAGCGTGGGCTTCAAGTTCAACTACGACGAGCAGACGGATCAGTTCGCCCACGGGGCGGCTGTCTACTTCTTGTCGCCGAAGGGTGTGATCACCCGCTACCTGTTCGGTCTTCAGTACCTGGCGCGCGACGTGCGGTTCGCGCTGCTCGACGCCGCCGAGGGCACCCTCGGCAACCCCGTCGACTTCTTCCTTCAGTCCTGCTTCTACTACGACGCCGCGCTCGGCTCGTACGTGGCGGTCGCCTGGCGTGTCATGCGCCTCGGTGGCGTCGCCATCGTGCTGGCCCTCGCGGTGTTCCTGAGCTTCATGTGGCGCATCGAGATGAGGCGCCGCGCTTCGGAGGTCATCTGATGAGCGGTCTTCCGTTCGGAGCGGTCCTCGATTCGGTCAGGGAAGGGAGCTTCTGGATGCCTCCAGAAGCCTCCGTGACCACCGAGTTCGTGGACCCGGTCTTCTACTACATCCTCGGCCTGACGACGTTCTTCTTCGTCGCCATCGTCGTCGTGGGCGCGTACTTCGCCTTCCGCTACCGCAAGCGGAGCGACAACGACCGGACCCACCCGTCGGCTGGGAGCCACAAGCTCGAGGCGGTCCTCGCGATCATCCCGACGCTGCTGATGTTCACCATCTTCTGGTTCGGCTTCCAGGGGTACATGAACCTCGCGGTGCCGCCGGGTGATGCGATGGAGATCCGCACCGTCGGGCAGAAGTGGTTCTGGACGTTCGAGTACGACAACGGCGCGAAGCTGAACACCGGCAAGGACGCTGCGGCCGCCTACGCCGAGGAGTACCCGGACCGGCCTCTCGGCCTCGTGGTCCCCGTGGGCCAGACGGTGAAGCTCATCGGCACCTCGCGTGACGTGCTGCACTCCATGTACATCCCCGCCTTCCGGGTCAAGAAGGACGTGATGCCCAACCGGTACACGACCATCTGGTTCGAGGCGACGAAGACGGGCACCTTCGACTTCTTCTGCACCGAGTACTGCGGCAAGGACCACTCCCGGATGATCACCAAGGTGACCGTCCTCGAGCGGGAAGCCTTCGACAAGTGGCTCGAGGAGGAGAAGGAAATCTCAGCGAAGCCGATTCCAGGGGACCAGCTGTTCGCCAACGGCGGCTGCGCGGCCTGCCACAGCCTCGCGGGCGAAGCGGGCACCGGGCCAGCGCTGAACGGCATCTTCGGCAAGGACGAGGCGATGGCGGACGGCTCCACGATCAAGGTGGACGAGAACTACCTCCGCGAGTCCATCGTGAACCCCACGGCCAAGGTGGTGAAGGGCTTCGCCCCGGTCATGCCTCCGTTCGCGGGCACCTTCTCCGACGCAGAGCTTGACCGCCTCGTCGACTACATCAAGAGCCAGGAATAAGGGAGGAGTGACACGATGATGCTCGACGCTCCCGAGACCCCCGAGGCGGCCGACGCCGCTCCGGAAGAGCACGGTCACCACGACCACCACGACGAACCCAGCTACCTCGTCTACGGCAAGGAGAAGGGCTTCCTCTCCTTCCTGAAGTCGTGGCTGATCACCGTCGACCACAAGCGCATCGGGATCATGTACTTGATCTCGGTCCTCTTCTTCTTCGCGGTCGCTGGCTTCACCGCCATCTACTTCCGCTACGAGCTGATGACCGCCGCGCCCGACGTGATGGACGGCGACACCTACAACAAGGCCTTCACGCTCCACGGCGGGATCATGGTCTTCCTCGTCATCATCCCGCTGACGCCGGCGGCGCTGGGCAACTTCGTCCTGCCGCTGATGCTCGGCGCGAAGGACGTGGCCTTCCCCAAGCTCAACCTCGCGTCCCTGTACGTGTACTGGGCGGGCGCCGCGCTGCTCGTCTGGGCCGTGCTCGGCGGCGGGTTCGACACGGGCTGGACGTTCTACACGCCGTACTCCAGCTCGGCCGCGGGCCCCATCACCACCGCGTTGCTCGGGGCATTCACGCTCGGGTTCAGCTCCATCTTCACGGGCCTGAACTTCATCGTGACCATCCACAAGATGCGGGCGCCCGGCATGGGCTTCTTCCGCATGCCGCTGATGCTCTGGGCGCTGTACGCCACCGCCCTGACCCAGCTGCTCGCCACGCCGGTCCTCGCCATCACGCTCCTGCTGGTCGCGATGGAGCGGATCATGGGCATCGGGATCTTCAACCCGGAGCTCGGCGGCGACCCCGTGCTCATGCAGCACTTCTTCTGGTTCTACAGCCACCCGGCCGTCTACATCATGATCCTGCCGGCCTTCGGCATCATCAGTGAGCTGGTCGCGGTCCACAGCCGCAAGCGCATCTTCGGCTATGGCGCCATCGCCCTGAGCTCCGTGTCCATCGCGCTCATCGGCTTCCTGGTCTGGGGCCACCACATGTTCGTCTCGGGCCAGTCCGAGCTGAGCGGCACGGTGTTCAGCTTCCTCACGTTCTTCGTCGCGGTGCCCACCGCCATCAAGATCTTCAGCTGGGTCGGCACCATGTGGGGCGGCTCCGTCCGCTTCAACACGCCGATGCTCTACACCCTGAGCTTCCTCTTCTTGTTCCTCATCGGCGGGCTGACGGGCCTGTTCCTGTCCACCATGGCGACGGACGTGCACCTCCACGACACCTACTTCGTGGTGGCCCACTTCCACTACGTCATGGCATCGGGCGCGGTCATCAGCTTCCTCGGCGGCGTCCACCACTGGTGGCCCAAGATGTTCGGGACGATGTACAACGAGACGCTCGGCAAGATCGGCGCTCTGATCATCTTCATCGGCTTCAACCTGACCTTCTTCCCGCAGTTCGTGGCGGGGAGCCGGGGCATGCCGCGCCGCTACCACGAGTACGTGAGCGAGTACGAGGGCATGCAGGCCATGTCGTCCTACGGCTCGTACATCCTGGCCTTCGGCCTGGTCTTCGTCCTCTGCTACCTGCTCTACGCGCTCTTCAAGGGTCCGAAGGCCACCGAGAACCCCTGGGGCGCCGTGACGCTCGAGTGGGAGACCGAGACACCGCCCATCGAGCACAACTTCCACCACACCCCGGTCTGCGTCCGCGGCCCGTACGATTTCCCCGAGATCGACGAGTCGCTGAGCACCGGTGGCCACTGAACCGGCGAGGCCTCAGCACATGGCAGACGCTCACGCTCACGACCCGAACCGGCCGCCCTGGGTCGCGCACTTCTTCCACTCCAAGGAGCAGCACCTCTCGGCCGCGAAGTTCGGCATGTGGCTGTTCCTCGCGCAGGAGGTGCTCTTCTTCTCTGGCCTGTTCTGCGCCTACATCGCGTTCCGCTGGCTCTACCCGGAGACCTGGCTCTCCGGCGCGGACCAGCTGAACAAGTGGATGGGAGGCCTGAACACCCTCGTCCTCATCGCCTCGTCGTTCACGATGGCGCTGGCGGTGCGGGGTGCCCAGACCAAGAGCCCCACGGCGCTCAAGGTGAACCTGCTCCTGACCATCCTGTTCGCCTGCACGTTCATGGTGGTCAAGTACTTCGAGTACACGCACAAGTTCCACCTCGGGATCTTCCCGGCGCAGCACTACACGTACGAAGGCAGTACAGGGTTGATGCCGATCTTCTTCGCCATCTACTACTGCCTCACCGGACTCCACGGGATCCACGTGGTCATCGGCATCGGCTTCCTCGGCTGGCTGCTCTACGCCGCCCAGAAGGGCCGCTTCATGGACGGCAACTACGCCTACGTGGAGAACGTCGGCCTGTACTGGCACCTCGTCGATCTCATCTGGATCTTCCTGTTCCCGCTTCTCTATCTCGTGAAGTGAGAGGGCTGTCATGTTGAAGAAGTCCCTGCACCTGTCCGCGGGCGCGGCGCACGCCGACGGCGAGCACCATGAGCACATCACGCCCCTGTCGATCTACCTGGGGGTGTTCGGCGCGCTCATCGTCCTGACCGTCGTCACGGTCGGGGTGTCCGAGCTCGGCATCCCGCAGCCCTACTCCCTGATCCTCGCGATGATCGTCGCCACCTGTAAGGCGGCCCTCGTCGTGACGTTCTTCATGCACCTCCTCTGGGACGAGCGGCTCAACACCGTCGTGTTCCTGGGCACGGTGGTGTTCGTGGCCATCTTCTTCTCCCTCACGATGACGGACCTGCTCAGCCGGGACTTCTTCGACAAGGGGACGGGCAACTTCGTGATGCTCGAAGAAGAGAAGAAGGTCTGGCACGAGTGCATGGAGACGGGCACGTACGACAGCTGCCGGGACAAGCTGCCCCGCGGCTGGTTCGAGGCCAACCCCGACGCGGCCGCCCACGGCGAGCACGGCGGTGACCACGGCGCCGAGGGTGACCACGGTGACGCCGGGCACGACGCCAAGGGCGAGCACGGCGCCGAGGGCGACCACGGCGACAAGAAGGACGACGGCGGCCACTGAGCCACGCCGGACGAGTCCCTCGCAGAGCATGATGCGGCCGGGTCCTTCGGGGCTCGGCCGCGCTGCTTGGGGGAACGTGGGCGCGCCACCCGTCGGAGCCCTGCCTGGCTGCCCCCGCCCTCCCCTGCCCTTCGGCGGCGCGTGTGCGAGGATCGGCCCATGACTGCCTTCTCCGCATGGCGCGCCGCCCTGGACGAGATCCGCCGCGGGCGCATGGACGAGCTCCGGTTCCTCCCCGAGCGCAGCCGCCTGTGGCGGGTCGCCGAGCATCTGGACGCGGCCCGGCTCCATCGGGACGACGAGGAGCTCCTGTCCCTGGACGACCTCGTGGGCTCGCCGGAGGACCGTGCTGGCCGCTTGTTCCTCGGGGTCTACAGCGAGCCCGGCCTACGCTACGCGCTCCAGCAGTACGGGCTCTGGGAGACGCTGGACAAGGTGACGCGGGACGAGCCCGTGCTGACCATCAGCGGCACCGGGGAGACGAGCCAGCGGTTCACGATCACCGACGGCACCGACGGCGCCGAGCTCGTGGAGTGCCGGGCCGGGCTGCGGTACGGAGGCCGGTTCGACGACGACGGGCCGGACCTGCCAGGACCCGACGACGCGAAGTGGCTGGAGATCGACTGGCTCAAGCTCCAGAACCCCTACCGCCCCTTCCCGCCCGAGCGCCCGAAGCTGCCGGGCCAGGACCACCCCGGCCTCGGTCAGGGACGCGAGGCGATGGAGATCATGTTGATCAGCGGATGGCGCCTCGGCTGCATCGGGGTCGTCTCGTCACCGGCGTGGTTCCACAACGCGGTGATGTACCGGGTGCACTACCGGTTCGTGGATCCCCAGGAGGAGGGGCGCTTCCTCGCGATGGTGGACGCGTGGCGGGCGGCGGGGATCAGCCTGGCGCAAGCGTCCTGGGACATGGACGAGGGCCGGGTGACCGACGGTGACGGCGCCGCCGTGGAGTGGCGCCCCGGACCGCTCATCGCGCCGCTGAGCGAAGACGCGGATCTGGTGACGGATGACTGGGAGGCCGAGGTGGAGGCGGCCCGGGCAGCGGCGACCTACGCGTTCCCGAGGGGCGACTGAGCGCAGTCGACGGGAGCTGCAGAGGGTGCAGCGCAGGCCCCCGCCTCCTCGCCTACCGCGCGAGCTCCTCCTGGCAGCGCCCGAAGTAGACGCTCCACGAGTGACGGATCCAGTCGGCCTGCTTGGCGCTCACCGGCCGCGCCACCTTGCCGGGGGAGCCGAGCACCAACGAGCCCGGCGGGATCACGGTGTTCGCCGTCACCAGCGCGCCTGCGCCGACGATCGAGCCGGTCCCGATGCGCGCGTTGTCCATCACGATGGCTCCCATCCCGATGAGGCAGTCGTCCTCGATGATGCAGCCGTGGAGGATCACCCGGTGTCCCACGGTCACCCGCGCCCCGACCCGCGTCGTCGACAGGTCGCCCGTGTTGTGGACCACGGAGCCGTCCTGGATGTTGCTCTGCGGCCCGATCCGGATCGGCCCCTGGTCACCGCGCAGCACCGCCGTCGGCCAGATGGAGACCCCAGACGCCAGCTCCACGTCACCGGACACCACGGCCGACGGGTGGACCCAGGAGTCGGTGGGCACCACCGGCGTCCAGCTGCGGTAGGGCTCGATCATGCAGTCATCTCCGCGTGGGGCGCTGATGGGGGAGGGCAAACGCAGAAACGCCACCGCCGACCGGCGATGGCGTCTGCTCGATTTCTCGTTCGACCGTGGGAAGCGTCTCTCGGCGTGCCGAGAGGCCCGGACCTGGAGTCAGCCGACGATCCTGCGACCGCCGGGACCGACTAGGCCTGCGGCGGGACGGGCTTCGGGGTCGGCTTCGGAACAGGGGCAGGGCGCCAGTTCATCGTTGCCTCCGGTGGGTGTGGGCTCGCTCTCGCGACGTGACAGAACATCTTCTAGGTAGCCCGCGAGGCAGCGCAATGTCAAGCGATCTGCCGGGCGCGAGACGACCCGAAACCCGCGACGCGCTGGCTATCGTCCCTCCATGCGGGTCGCGATCCTCCAGGCCGCCGCTGTCGACGAGTCGCTCGCCCTGTGCGACGTGACCGCTGTCTTGCGCCAGCGCGGCCACCGCGTGTGCCTGTTCCTCGAGGACCAGGAGCCCGGCCTCCCCGCCGCCCTCGCCCGGTTCCGCCCCGAGATCGTCTTCGTCCAGGCCGCCTACATGGCCGAGGCCTGGACCCGCCACGCGGTCCGCCTGGTCGAGGGCCTGCCGGGCGCGACGCCCCCGCGGGCGGTCCTCGTGGGCACCGCCGCCACCTTCGACGCGGAGCTGTGTGCTCGCGTGGGGGCCTTCGGCGCCCTGATGGGCGAGCTCGACGCCTGCGCCCCGGCCTTCCTCGCCGCTCTCACCTCCCCCAGCCCCGACCTGGCCTCCGTCCCCGCGCTCCGCTGGCACGACGGCCACCGCTGGCGCGCCAACCCGTGGGGCGAGCCCCCCGACCTCGACCGCCTCCCTCTGCCCGCCCGGGACGTGTACTTCGCCCGCTACCCCTTCCTCGGGCGCTTCCCCTGGAAGCGCTTCACCACCGGGCGCGGGTGCGTCCACTCCTGCGGGTTCTGCTACCTACCGGGCCTGCGCGAGGGGTACGGCCAGCGCCCCACCGTCCGCCGCAAGTCCGTGGACCGGGTCATCGCCGAGGTCCACGCCGTGCGCGCCAGCTGGCCGCTCCAGAGGATCCACTTCGCCGACGATCTCTTCGCGCCCTCCCGCCCCTGGCTCGAGGAGCTGGCGGAGCGCTTCCCCCGCGAAGTCGGCCTCCCGTTCTCCTGCAACACCTCGCCGGAGACAGTCACGGAGACGAACGCGGCCCTGCTTGCGCGGGCGGGGGCCGTCATCGTCGGGATCGGCCTGGAGACGGGCAGCGAGGCACATCGGATCGATCTCCTCGGCCGCCCGACCCGGGACGCCGCCATCCGGCGAGCGGCAGAGCGCCTCGCCCGTCACGGGATCCGACTCCAGACGTTCAACATGCTGGCGAACCCGGGCGAGCCCTTCGCCGACGCCCTCTCGACCCTCACCCTCAACCAGGAGCTCGGCGCCGCCTACCCCCGGGTGAACCTCGCCTACCCGGCCCCCGGCTCCCACCTCGAACAGCTGATGGCGGAGCGAGGCACCCCTCCTCTGCCTCCCGACGCCCACGCCCGCGCCGACTGGAGGGCCTGGTGTGCCGAGGGCGACCCGGCGCCGTTCGAGGTGCTCCAGCGCCTCTTCCGTCTCGCCGTCCGCACGCGGCTTCCCCCGAGCCTCGTCTCACGCCTCGCCGCGCGCCTCGACCCCGCCTGGCTCGCCCCCCTCGCCCTGTACGACGCCACCGTGGAGGCCCGCTGGTCCGGGGTGTCGCCCCTCGCGGGCCTCCGCTACGGGCTGCGGGCGGGCAAGCCGAACGGCCGCGTCACCTACCACGAGAGCATCCCCTGACCGCCAGGCCCCCGCTTCCTGCTGAGCACAGCGCCCCGCCGACGGCCTCACAAACCCTTACCCACCCACACCGACCCTTCCTTGGCCTGCGGGATCCGCTCCGCGAGAGTGAGTGCACACCGACGCTCTGGAGGCCCGATGCGATCCCGTGCCCTGCTCCCCTTCGTCCTGCTCCTCGCGGGCTGCCCCACGGGCGGCAACGGCGACGACGACGACACCGCCGACCTCTCCTACGGAGAGACGCTCGCCGCCGCCCTGTGGGCGAGTGACATGGAGGTGTCCCTCGACGGCGACACGCTGACGCTGAGCGACGACGGGATCCCCGACCACGATGTGCTCGAGGCCTACCTGCTCATGGACGGCAGCACGGTGTCGGTGGTGGCCGCCGCCTACGAGATGGAGATCCCCACGAACCCCACCATCGCGGACCAGCCGACCGACACCAGCCTCGGGAGCATCGGCGTGGCCATCAGCGGCGCCGTCTACTTCAACCCCTACGAGGGCGACGGCACCACGGTCGCGGTGGACAACAACTTCGAGACCGACGGCATCCCGTTCATCGATGCGTGCAACGGCCACCCCCTGCCTGACGGGGGGACGTTCCACTACCACGGCGTCCCGTACTGCGTGACCGACGAGGTCGACACGCCGGGCGAGCACTCCGTGATCATCGGGGTCCTGCTGGATGGGTTCGCCGTCTACGGCCCACAGGACGAAGGCGGGGAGCCGCCGGACGACCTCGACGACTGCTCGGGGCACGTGGGTCCCACTCCCGAGTTCCCCGACGGCGTCTACCACTACCACCTCACCGAGTCCTCGCCGTACAGCATCGACTGCTACGCGGGGGAGGTGGACATCCAGAGCGGACCGGGGGGTGGCGGTCCCGGGGGCGGCGGCCCTCCGCCAGGTGGCCCCTGAGCCCATGCCCAGCTCTCTCCTCCGCAGCGGCGCCCAGCTCTTTGGTGCCCTGACCGCCGGCACCGTCGTGATGCTCGCCGTGGGCGGCTGCACGGAGGTGGAGCCTCGGACGACGCTCGACCTGGCCCAGGGATGCGTGGAGACCCTGGTGCCCGAGGAGGGGCGGCTGCTCGTCCTCGAGGAGCTCGGTCCCCCGGTCCTGCGGGAGACCGACCTGGAGACCGGCGCCTCGCACCCGGTCCTCGAGGTCCCTTCGTCGGGCTTCGCGTTCGAGTTCGACACGTGGGGCGACGAGGTCGTCGTCGCCTACACGCCCCCGCCGGTGAAGGGAGGCGCCGGCTACGACCGCAGCGGGCTCGCGCAGGTCGTGCACGGAGCGCCGGAGCTCCTCTCCGTTCCCGCGAAGGAGAGCTGGAGCTTCTACCCCGCCTGGGAGCCATCGGGAGAGGGCATCTGGTTCGTCCAGGATGGCGCCGACATCGACGGGACCAGCACGCTCGCCCGCTACGACCTGCACGACGGCACGTCCACCGGCGTCGTCCCCGACGCCACCGAGCCGGCAGTGAGCCCCGACGGCCGCCACCTGGCCTGGGTGTCCGTCCACCCCACCTCGGGCGCCCGTCAGCTCGTGCTCGGGGATGCGTCCGCGCAGTCCGCCCAGGTCCTCGTGGGCTCCGAGCTCGGCGACCTGGGCCAGCCCTTCTTCTCCCGGGACGGCGCCTGGCTCTACTTCGTGGTCCTGATCACGCCCGACGCGAACCCGCTCCTCGACCTGCTCGTCCCCAGCGCCATGGCCCACGCGAGCCACGACACCCCGGGCGACTGGTGGCGGGTCCGCACCGATGGCGGAGACCCGGAGCGGGTCACGCGGCTGGAGACGATCCACTACGACGGCGCCGCGAGTCCCCACAGCGATCGGTTCGTGGCCGCAACCCGGGAGGGGGTCGCGCTGATCGATCCCGACACCGGGGACGCCACCATGCTGCGCTGCATGCGCACCGCGAGGGCCGTCGGGCTCCGCTGACGACCGCGCCGACCTCGGTCAGGGCGCGCTCAGTCCACGTCGAGGTAGCAGGGCACTTCCCAGCTCGTCTCCCGGCTGAACAGCAGGCTCGTCGTGTACGCCCGCACCTCCGGCTTCGCCGCCACGGCCTCCAGGACGAAGTCCCGCAGGTGGTCGGTCCCGCGCACCATCACGTGCAGCAGGTAGTCGGTGGCGCCCGCGAGGTTGAACAGCTGCACCACCTCCGGCCGCGCCACCATCTCCGCCACGAAGCGCTCGAGGAACGGGCGGCTCTGGTCCCGCATCTCGATGGAGATCATGGCCTCCATCCCCACCCCCACCGCGGATGCGTCCACCTCCGCGTGGACCCCGCGCAGCACCCCTCGTTCCCGCAGCCGCCTCACCCGCTCCAGGCAGCTCGACGGAGCGAGGCCGACGCGCGCAGCCAGCTCCTTGTTGGAGAGCCGTCCATCGTTCTGCAAGGCGCTGAGGATTCCGATGTCGATTCGGTCGAGGGGGCGTTCAGCAGGCATCTTCCGAAGTCTATTCGTTCGATGAGCGTGATGCCGGAACCTATCGTTCCTCGTGATGAGACACGGAAAAGAAGATTCGGCCCGCACTGAGGCCCGCGTCGCTTCTGCTCCCCGGGACGCCCGCGTGGCCCTGCTCCACGAGCTCGCGGCGGCGCTCCAGCGGGTCGGCACGCCTCCGGGACGGGTCGAGGCCATGCTCTCCGATGTCGCGGCCAGCGTCGGCCTGCGGGGGAGCTTCTTCGCCCTCCCGTCCGCGGTGCTCGTCTCCATCGAGGCCGACGACGGGGAGCAGACCCGTGTCGTCGCCGCACCGACGGGGGATCCCGACCTCGCCGCCCTCGAAGGGATCCGCCGCGTCGCCACCCGCGTCGTCGCCGGCGATCTCGCCGTCCCCGCTGCCCGGCAGGCCATCCGCGCCGTCCTCGCCGCTCCCCCCGCTCACGGGACCCTCGTCACGATGCTGGCCTTCGCCTGGACGTCGGCCGTGGCGGCGGTCCTATTCGGCGGCGCCGTGACCGAGGCCCTCGTCGCCGCCCTCGCCGGGGGACTGATCGGCGCCCTGCTCCTCAAGGGCCCGGACTGGGGCTTGTCGGGCCTCCTCGAAGCCCTGTCCGCGGCCCTCGCCGCCTTCCTCGCCACGGTCCTCGCCGCGCGGACCCCCTTCAACGCAGACGTGGCCGTCCTCGCGGCCCTCATCGTCCTCGTCCCCGGATTCACGATCCACCGCGGCCTCGCCGACCTCTCCACGGGGCACCTGCTGTCGGGGTCCTCACGCATGTCCCGCGCCGTCGCCGTCCTGCTCCTCATGGGGTTCGGGGTCGCCCTGGGCGGCCGCGGCGGCTCGGCCCTCGGCCTCCCTCTGCCGTCGCCTCCCCCGGCGTCGATGCCCGCGTGGGTGCAGACGGTGGCGCTCGCGGCCATGACGCCCGCGCTCGCCGTCCTCTTCCGTGCCCCACGTCGCTCGTGGTTCTGGATGGGCACCGCCTCGCTCGTCGCCTGGTTCGGCGCCTACTGGGGCGGGGAGCTGCTGGGGCGCGACCTGGGACCGTTCCTCGGCGCCCTCGCCCTCGGCGTCTACGCCCTCGGGTGGGAGCGCGCCTTCGACCGCCCCGCGGCCCTGCCGTTGGCCCCGGGCCTGCTCGTCCTCGTCCCTGGCGCCATCGGCTTCCGCGGCGTGGCCGCCCTGCTCGGCGGCGACCCGATCACCGCGGTGGAGACGGGGTTCTCGGCGCTCCTCGTGGCGACGTCGCTGGTCACAGGCCTGCTCCTGGCCAACGTGCTTGTCCGTGGGGCGCCCGATGCCCCGCGGGACTACCTGCCGGCCGATCCGGGTTAGGGTCGCCCACCCCACCCCCCGCCCCGGACGCCCATGCACCCCCCGCTGCTCCCGCTCACCCTGGCTCCGCCCGCCCTCGCGCTCCTTGCCCCCCCAGCGGAGGCCGAGCCCCCGACCAGCGAGCTCGTCAAGGCCGAAGACGTCGCGTTCATCGCCCTGAACCCCGCCCGCGGCGACGCGAGCCCCGCGCCGGCGCCCTGTGGGGAAACATCCGGGAGGACGTGGCGTCCGGCAGCCTGGTGACCTTCGTCGACGGCTTCCAGTCCCCGCCCCACATCCACAACATCACGTATCGCGCCGTCGTCATCCGCGGGAGGATCCACAACGACGACCCCGAGGCCGCGCGCCTGTGGATGGAGCCGGGCTCGTACTGGACGCAGCCCGCCGGCGAGGCGCCGCAGCTGCGGGCAGTGACCATCCAGGGCACCGCCGACGTCCGGCTCTCCGGAACGAAGGACGCCGAGCGGCTCGCCCCGGGCAGCTACTTCAGCTCCCAGGGGCAAGCGTCCCACGACCTCGCGTGCACCGGCGAGACGTCCTGCATTCTCTACGTCCACACCCAGGGGCGGTATACGGTCGGTCCAGGAGCCCCTTGACCCCACCCGTCGCGTGCTCAACGCTGCGCGGCGATGAAGTCGACTCCCGCCCTCGCTCTCCTGCTCCTCGCCACCCCGGCGCTGGGGCAGACCCTGCCCAACTTCCCGACCTGCGGCGAGGGAGGGGCCTGTCCGAGCGACTTCGACCGGTCGGGCGACTGGAACCTGTCGAGCGCCTATCCCGACGGCTACGACGAGGAGAACCTGCTGCCGGCGGAGCGGGGCCTGGGGACCGGACTCCGCGCCGACCTCGCGTGGCAGACCACGACCGGACGCAGCGACGTGACCATCGCAGTGTTGGACTCCGGCATCCACTGGGAGCACGGCGACCTCGTCGACAAGCACTTCATCAACGCCGCCGAGCTCCCCGGGCCCGACGGCTACCCGCGGGACGCCGACGGGAACCACCGCGACACCCACGACTACAACGGCGACGGCGTGTTCAACATGGCGGACTGGGTGGACGATCCACGCATCACGCCCGACCTCGGCCAGAACGCCACCGGCCACCCCGACGGGGTGAAGGACCCGAGCGACCTCATCGCCTACTTCAGCGACGGCGTCGACGACGACGGCAACGGCTACGTCGACGACATCTCCGGCTGGGACTTCTTCTGGAACGACAACAACCCCTACGACGACACCCGCTACGGCCACGGCACGGGTGAGTCCCGCGACTCGGCGGCCGCGGACGGCAACGGCGGCGCCATCGGCGTCTGCCCCAACTGCATGGTCGTGAACCTGCGCGTGTCCGACTCGTTCGTCGCCGACGTGAACAACTTCGCCCAGGCAGTCATCTACGCCGTCGACAACGGCCACGACGTCATCCAGGAGGCCCTGGGCACCCTGAACAACACGACGATCACCACCGAGGCCATCGACTACGCCTGGGACAACGACGTCCTCGTGGTCGCCAGCGCCGCGGACGAGACCGCCTACCACCAGAACTATCCGGGCTCGAACCACCACACGCTCTACGTCCACGCCGTTCGCTACGACAGCGACGACCGCGAGGACGCGACCACCTGGATGGCGTTCTCCAACTGCACGAACTACGGCCCGCGCCTCGATCTCTCGGCGCCGTCGACCTCGTGCTCATCGGGCGCCGTCGGCGTCACGTCCGGGGTCGCCGGGCTCGTGGTCTCCGCCGCGAAGGACGCCGTCGAGCAGAACATCCTCACCAGCGAGCTCACCGCCTCGGAGCTCTACCAACTGCTGAACACCACCGCGACGGACATCGCCCTCAACCCGGACGACGACCAGGACTTCCGCTACCCCTCCCGCGACGGCTGGGACCGCTTCTTCGGCTACGGGCGCGTGGACGTGAACGCCGCCGTGGACCGGGTGATGGCCGGCGACATCCCGCCCCACGCCGATCTCCTGGACCCGCACTGGTTCCAGGTCATCAACGTGGACGCCACCCCCGAGTTCGACGTCGTGGGCGCCGCCGCCGCCCCGCGGTCGACCGGGTACGACTGGGACCTCCAGGTGGCGGCCGGCTGGGACCCGCTCGACACCTCCTTCGAGGTGCTCGCCAGCGGCAGCGGCACCACCCCCACCGAGGGTGTCCTCGCCCGCGTCGCCGCCTCCGACATTCCGGTGGACCCGGCGGCGCAGCAGCCGTCCTTCTCCGCCGACGACACGAACGTCAGCAAGGGGGACAAGGTCCACGTCCACGGCGCCACCCTGCGCCTCGTCGTCACCGACGCGGACGGCCGGGACGCCGTGATGCGCAAGCTCATCTACCTGCAGCGCGACCCCGACCTGCTGCCCGGCTTCCCCCGCCGCGCCGGGACGGGCATCGAGTCCAGCCCGAAGCTCGTGGACCTGAACCAGGACGGCCAGGACGAGCTGCTCTTCATCAACAGCGACGGCGCCCTGCACGTGACCGACTGGCAGCTCGACGACCTGCCCGGCTTCCCGGTGTACACGCGCTTGCTCGACGAGTGGGACCCGGCGCACCCGGCCAACCACCTCGATCAGCCGGCGGTCGCCGGCGGCAGCCTCAGCGAAGGCCGTCACGCGGTGATCAGCTCCCCTGCGGTCGGCGACCTCGACGGCGACGGCGACAACGAGATCGTCGTGGGCTCCCTCAACGGGGACCTGTACGCCTGGCACCACGACGGCGCGCCGGTCGCTGGCTGGCCCTTCATCCTGGACCTCTCCCTCGTCGAGGGGCTGACGGACCCGGAGAACGTCTGGGACTACGGCTTCTTCGGCAGCCCGGCCCTGGGTGACTTCGACGGGGACGGCGACCTCGACGTGGCCATCGGCGCCATGGACGCCCACGTCTACGTCCTCGACGAGACGGCGACTCCCCTCCCCGGCTGGCCGCTGGAGCTTCGCTCCGAGTTCGGGCCGCCCGACGACCTGCAGAGCCGCGGCGAGCGCATCATCAGCAGCCCCGCCGTCGGAGACATCGACGGGGACGGCTTCCTGGAGATCGCCATCGGCACGAACCAGAAGAACGCGGGCACCTACGGGGTCGGCTACGTGCTGAGTCACGACGGCCAGATCGAGCCAGGGTGGCCCGCGCAGCTGTTCGGCGCCTACACGAACGCCCTGCCCTACGTCGGCGAGGGCATCCCCGGCTCGCCGTCCATCTGCGACCTGGACGGCGACGGCCGGCTCGAGGTGGGGATGCACACCATCGCGGACCCGGGGACGATGCTCCGCTGGGACGGCAGCACGTACGCCCGCATGGCGACCATCGCCAACGACTTCGGCTCGTGGTCGAACAGCAGCGAGCAGTCCTTCGCCTACGTGTTCATCGACAGCGGCTCCTTCGGCGACTTCGACGGCGACGGCGTGAAGGACTACTTCATCGGGACCGGCGGCTTCGACTACGCCAACGGGCTCGTGCACGACGGCCTCCGCTACGACCACGACCACCTGGTGAGCGGGTGGAGCGGCGTCCCGGACGAGGGCGGCAGCACCCCGAAGATGCCCTTCCTCGACCCCTTCCCCCAGGTGATGGAGGACCTCCAGTTCTTCCTGACCCCGGCCATCGTCGACCTGAACAACGACGGGACGCCGGAGATCATCAACGGATCGGCCGGCAACTCCATGCACGCCTTCGGCGCCGACGGCCGCGAGCCCGAGGGATGGCCCAAGGCCACGGGCCAGTGGATCATCGCGAGCCCGACCGTCGGGGACGCGGACGGCGACGGCCTCCTCGAGGTCTGGACCGCCACCCGCTCCGGCTACGTGTTCGCCTGGGAGACCGAGGCGCGCGCCCACGAGGCGCTCATCGAGTGGTCGAGCTTCCGCCACGACCCGGCGAACACCGGCAACTGCCACACGCCGCTCCGCACCTATCCCGCCCCCCCGGTCGACGAGACCCCAGCGGACGACGACGACGACGGATCGTCGGGGTGCGGGTCGACGGTGGCGGGAGCCGACGGCGCATCGCTGATCGCGGTCCTGGCCCTCGGTGTGCTGACGCTGCTGCCCCGGAGGCGCCGATGGATCGCCTGATCCGAGGCATCGCCAACGGGCCGTCCCTGCGCGTCGCCGCGGCGCGCACCACCGACTCCGTCCGCGAGGCAGTGGCGCGCCACGGGCTCGCGGGAGGAGCGGCCGACGCCATGGCCCGCGCGCTGACGGGCCTCGCCCTGATGCAGGTGATGGACAAGGACTTCTACCGGCTGTCGGCCCAGTGGGTCGGCCGGGGGCCCATCGGGACCGTGAACGCGGACGTGCGGGCCGACGGGGACATCCGCGGGTTCGTCACCGGGACCACCTGGGCCGGGAGCGTCGAGGACGGGCTGGGCTCCGGGGTGATGTCCCTCATCCGCCAGAAGGAGGGGGGCCAGTTCACCCAGGGTCAGGCCCCCCTGTTCCGGCGCGACGTGGACGGCGACCTCGAGGCGTTCGCGGACCAGAGCGACCAGGTCCCGACGACGCTCCGCGTGCTCACCCGCTGGGACGACGGCGCGCTGCTGGACGTGGTCGGCCTCATGCTCCAGGAGCTGCCCGGCGCCACGCCGGGCGCGGTCGACGCAGTGGGGGCGCCGGCGCTGCTCGATCGGTCCCTGCGCTGGGACGACGGCGCGTCGCTCGAGGAGCTCACGGCGGTGGCCCTGCCCGGTCTGCCCGTGGAGTGGCTCGGGGAGACGACGCTCCGATGGGCCTGCCCCTGCAGCGCGGCTCGGGTGCAGGACGGGGTGCGGCTGCTCGGCGCGGCCGAGCTCGACGAGATGATCGCGACGGGCGAGGAGCCCGAGGTGCGCTGCGACTACTGCACCACCACCTACTCGGTGAACACCGACGCCCTGCGCCGCATCCGGGCCTCCCTCGACGCCTGAGGCGGCAACCCCTGGCGCGGCGGGCACTTTTCGGCCCCTGCCGGGCGTCGCGAAACCCCCTGGTATAGAGCACCGCTTCTGGTATACGGTCCCGCGCCGGCCCCGAAAGGACTTCTCGATGACGCTTCGCCACACGTTCCGCTCCCTGCTCCTGCTCCTCCTGTTGCTCGCCCTTGGCGCGTGCACGCCGACCCGCGGAGGCCGCGGTGGCGGCAGCAGCAGCGACGATGACGATGCGGCCAACGACGACGACGCGGCCGACGACGACGACGCGGCCGATGACGACGACGATGACGACGACGATGACGACGACGACGACGATGACGACGGGGCCTCGACGTTCGCGGAGACGACCTTCTCCGGGACCCTGAACGTCACCGGTGGCGGCGCCTCCGGCACCTTCATCGTCCGCTACTGGCAGAACCTCGACGCGCAGCTGATCGGCTGCCAGCAGACGCTGTCCTGGAACGGCACCGCGAACTTCGGGTTCTCAGTCCTCGCCCCGGACTGCGACGTGTGCACGGGGACCATCAGCATCAACACGAACTCCGTGAACGACATCAGCGACCCGAACACGAACCCCGACGACTGCTCCGAGACGCAGCTGAGCGTCGACGCGGCGGAGAACTGGGGCGACCTGCTGACCAACGTGGACGGCGGCTACGCCTGGCTCGAGATGCCCCTCGTGGACGTCGACACCGCCGTGGGCCTGGGACTCCAGCCCACGAACGGCGGAACGCTGGATGAGACGATCGACGGCCTCGCCAACAACGGCCTCGAGCTGACCCACATCGGCTACGTGTTCCTGTCGACCACCATCTTCGGACCCGAGGGCTTCAACCTGGGCTCGGCCGGCGCGAACCCGCCCGAGAGCGGCGACGACCTCGGCGCGTTCTGGACCATCTTCAAGGACCCGAACGCGAACACCTGGAGCGACCCGTACTCGCTCAGCGGCGACTACTTCCTGGGCTCGTTCTGGCTGCTCAACTGAGCTGACCCCCAACCCCTGACGCAGCGCGGCCGCCCGGGACCTGGTCCGGGGCGGCCGCTCTGCTTTGGGGCGAGGGGGACGACTCAGGGGCCTTCGTCCCCGCCTTCGTCCTCACCGTCGCCGTCCTCGTCACCGTCGCCCGGGAGGGGTTCCGGCTCGTCCTCGGGCTCGTGCTGGAAGGTCGCGTCGAAGGAGAAGGTGCAGGTCTGGTCGGTGGGCAGCTCGTAGCCGTCGCAGCCCGGCCCGGTGCAGGTCACGACCCAGGTGACCTCGCCGTCCAGGCTGGTGGCGGACTCGACGAGCCCGTCGAAGTCCACGGAGCCGGCGATCTCGGTCCCGTCGTCGTCCTCCGCGACCCGGAACTCGTTCTCGCCGCAGGTGAACAGCACGTCGCCCGCGAGGTCGGACCCGACGGAGCACTGCATGTTCGTGTCGACCCCCCAGTCGGCGACAAAGGCCGCGGTGCTCGAGCTCACGACGTCGAAGGTGAGATCACCGGGGATCTCCTGGAGGTTGCAGCTGTCCGACAGCAGGTCGAGCTGGACGGTCACCCACCAGCCGGTCTCGACGGCGATGCCGTCCGCGAAGGTGCTGTCGTCGTCGTCGCCGACGGAGCTGTCGTCGTCGTCGTCACCGCGCACGGGGGGACAGCCGGCGAGGGCGGGGGTGAGCAAGGAGAGGGCGAGCATCAAGGCGGTGGTACGCATGCCCGGCGCTCAGTGCACGGGCCGTGCCGGGTCGAATCGGGCACGGGCATGCCCGAGGAGGGAGGCTAGAGTCGGGGCGATGCGCGCCCCCATCGCCCTCGCTGCTTGTCTCGCGCTCGTCGGGTGCGCGACGCCGGACGACGACGACACGGCGCTCGCCTACGCCGAGGCGCAGGACGACGACGACGCCCGCGATGACGACGATGCGGCCGACGACGACGACGCCCTCGACGACGACGACGCGGTCGACGACGACGACGGAGCGGACGACGACGACGCGGTCGACGACGACGACACCCCCGCCCCGACGGACTTCCTGAGCCTGGTGGGGCGGCGCGAGGAGTTCGCGGGGGCGCCGTTCACCTCGACGCGGCTGAACAGCTGGTTCGAGGTGCCCAACGACGCGGGGACGTGGGTCCGCGCACGACTGAAGATGACGATGCGCTCCTGCGAAGCACCGGACCCGTACCCGAACGGCCCGTGGCCGGCGTTCTGGCTGCTGGGCGCCGACTGCACGGAGCAGGGCTACGACGGCACCGTCGACTGGCCGGGCTGTGGGGAGATCGACATCATCGAGTGGATCGCGCCCTGGGACGCGACCCACTACGAGACGAACCAGTGGGGTGACCCGGTCTTTCCGGTGGACCACTTCCAGGTGGAGTCGGTCCCCTACCCCACCGGCGCCGGCCCGGAGACGTGGCACACGTACGGGGTCCGGTTCAACGGGGACACGATCACGTACACGTTCAACGGCGTCGACCAGGCCACGAAGCTCTACAACGACGCCGACGAGCACACCCACCGGATCATCCTCAACCTCGCGATCGGCGGAAACCTCGGGGGGCCGGTGACTCCGGCGTTCGTCGAGGACCGGGTGACCATCGACTGGGTGCGCATCGTGGACGGCGCGGGGACCGTGCTGTGGGCGGACGAGATGGACGACGAGGCGACGACGCGAGCGAACTGGTTCCCGCACGTGGGGACCGCGTACAACAACGAGCTCCAGTACTACACCGAGTGGGACCCCGACAACGTCGTGTGGCACACCGACGCGACGATCGGAGAGTGCCCCTGAGCGGCGACCCGGGTCCTAGACGGGGACGGGCTCCTTGTCGGTCGGGCCGTCGCCGCCGTCGGTCGCGTCGGCGTCCTCGGCCTCGGCCGCGCCGCCGTCGTCCGCGGCCCCGTCGGGGGCATCTTCGTCCGGCTGGTCGTCGTCCTCGGGGTCCTCGTCGGGCAGCGGCTCGAAGGACTCGAGGACCTCGAGCTGCAGCCCGTTCTCGTCGCCGTCGATGCGAAGCCGTCCGCCGTGCTCGAGGCCGCCGAAGAGGAGCTCCTGGCTGACGGGCTTCTTCACGTGCTCCTGGATGACGCGGGCCATCGGGCGGGCGCCGAACTTGGGATCGAAGCCCTCGTCGCCGAGCCAGGTCCGGGCGCGGTCCGTGAGCTCCATGGTGACCCGCTTGTCGGCGAGCTGGCCGTCGAGCTGGTGCAGGAACTTGTCCACGACCTTGTCGATGGAGTCCTTCGTCAGGGGGTGGAAGGTGACGATGGCGTCGAGGCGGTTGCGGAACTCGGGGCTGAACATGCGCTCGATCGCCTTGTTCTTGCCCTTGCTGTTGTCCTGGAAGCGGTCGCCGAAGCCGATGCCCACCCGGGCCATGTCCCGGGCGCCCGCGTTGCTCGTCATGATGAGGATGACCGAGCGGAAGTCGGACTCGCGGCCGGTGTTGTCCGTCAGCGTCCCGTGGTCCATCACCTGGAGCAGGATGTTGAACATGTCCGGGTGCGCCTTCTCGATCTCGTCGAGGAGGAGGACGCAGTGGGGCGTCTTGCGGATGGCGCCGGTCATGAGGCCGCCCTGGTCGAAGCCCACGTAGCCGGGAGGCGCCCCGATGAGGCGGCTGACGGCGTGCTTCTCCATGTACTCGGACATGTCGAAGCGCAGGAACTCCATGCCCAGCGTGTTGGCCAGCTGCTTGGCGAGCTCGGTCTTGCCGACGCCGGTGGGGCCGGTGAAGAGGAAGCTGCCGACGGGCTTGTCCGGCTCGCGCAGACCCGCGCGGGCCATGGTGATGGCGTTGCTGACCTGCTCGATGGCCTGGTCCTGGCCGTAGATCAGGAGCTTGAGGTCACGCTCGAGGTTCTTGAGCTTGCCCTTGTCGTCCGTGGAGACGGTCTTCGTGGGGATCCGGGCGATCTTGGAGACGATGGACTCGATCTGCGGCGGGCGGATGGCGTCGACGCGGTCCTCGGGGGTCTTCATCGCCTCGTTGGCGCCGGCCTCGTCGATGACGTCGATCGCCTTGTCGGGGAGGGCCTGCTCGTTGATGTGTCGGGCGGCGAGATCCGCGGCGGCGCGCAGGGCCGCGTCCGTGTACTTGACCCCGTGGTGGTCCTCGTAGCGGGACCGGAGGCCGCGGAGGATCTGGTAGGCCTCCTCGACGGTGGGCTCGACGATGTCGATCTTCTGGAAGCGACGGGCCAGGGCCCGGTCCTTGTCGAAGGTGGCGCGGTACTCGGAGTAGGTGGTGCTGCCCATGCAGCGCAGCTCGCCGGCGGCGAGCGCGGGCTTGAGCATGTTCGACGCGTCCATCGTCCCGCCCGAGGTGGCGCCGGCGCCGACGACGGTGTGGATCTCGTCGATGAACAGGATGGCGTTGGGCTCCTTCTTGAGCTCGTCGATGAGGGCCTTGACCCGCTCCTCGAAGTCGCCGCGGTAGCGGGTGCCGGCGAGCATCGCGGACATGTCGAGGCTGTAGAGCTTCGCGTCCTTGAGCTGCTCGGGGACCTCGCCGGCCTGGATGCGCAGGGCAATGCCCTCGGCGATGGCGGTCTTGCCGACGCCGGGGTCTCCCACGAAGACGGGGTTGTTCTTCCGGCGGCGCAGGAGGACCTGCACGGTGCGCTCGATCTCCTTCTCGCGGCCGATGAGGGGGTCGATCCGACCCTCTGCCGCCTTGGCGACCAGCTCGGTGGTGAAGCTGGAGAGCGGGTCCTCGAGGGCAGCTTCGCGGGAGCCGTCCTCCTCGACGCCCGACGGCGCGGCGCTCTTGCGGGCCGCGTCGGGGCGGCCGTCCTTGGTGATGCCGTGGGACACGTAGTTCACGACGTCGAAGCGGGTGATCTCCTGCTTGCTCAGGGAGTAGATGGCGTAGGACTCGGGCTCCCGGAACATGGAGACGAGCAGGTTGCCGGCGTTCAAGGTCTCGCGGCCAGCGGAGCGGACGTGCATCGCCGCCCGCTGCAGGACGCGCTGGAACGAGAGCGTCTGCTGGGGCTCGACGTCGGTGCCCTCGGGGAGGGACTCCACCTGCTCGTCGAGGAAGGCGGTCAGGTCCTTGCGGAGCTCGTCCATGTCCGCGCCGCACGCGGCGAGGATCTCCTGGGCGGCGGTGTCGTCGAGCATGGCGAGGAGCAGGTGCTCCAGGAGCAGGAACTCGTGGCGGCGCTCGAGGGCGTACTCGAGGGCGCGACGGAGGGTCTCCTGCAGTTCGCGGGTCAGCATGGGGGGTGGCTCCTCGGCCTGGGACGCGGGGGCGTCGCTGCGTTGGGTGGAGGATAGCCCCGCGATCGGGGCGTTCACCTGCCCGGACGGTGGGGAAGGTGACCGGGGGGGCGGGGGCGCGGCCCCCTCTACGCACCCGCGAGCCGGGCGCGCGCCTCCATCAGCGCGAAGCCGAGGTGGTTGTGGCCCCGCCAGGTTCGGGGGTCCTGCGCCTTCGGGTTGTCGGCGCCGAGGCCGATCCCCCAGATGCGGTCCCGGGGCGCGGCTTCGACGAGGACTCGCTGCTTCGTACCGGCGAGGAACGCGCCCATCACCGGGTTCTGGGCGAACTTGTGGACGCTGCCCTCGACGACGATGTCGACCTTGTGGGCGTCCCAGACGTCAGGACGGAACCCGGCCACCGTGCGACCCAGGGCCTTCGCCGCCGCGGGCGAGGGGGCCGCGAGGATGGGCTCGATCATGGCGGGTTCGAAGAGGCGCGCCTTGCCGACCATCATCCAGTGCTCGGCGGTCGCGTAGCGCACGCCGTCCACCTCGAACGGGGCCGGGTACCACTGGGACAGGCAGGCCTTGCTGTCCGGCCCACCGGTGTGTCCCCAGAAGAACAGGTACTTCGGACGCTGGCCAGCAGCGACGGCGGCGATCAGGGCGGCTCTGTTGCGCATGAGCGAGAGAATGTGTCCACAGAACACGAAGCGCAAGAACATGGCGCTGGTCCCCTCGGGTGGGCTGGGAGAACCCTGACGCCGGGGCGGCCTCCGGGCGGGCTCGGCCTCGGGAGGGTGGGGGGGGCTGCGACGCAGACCCCGGCGTCTCCTGGGCCTGGCCTCAGGAGGTTGGGGGGGGCTGCCAGGCAGACCCCGGCGTCTCCTGGGCCTGGCCTCAGAAGGTAGGGGGGGGCTGCGAGGCAGACCCCGGCGACTCCTGGGCCTGGCCTCAAAAGGTCGGGGGGTCTCCCCGCAGCCCCCCAAAACTCCTTCCCCCGGCCTCAGAAGGTTGGGGGGGCTGCCCCGCAGCCCCCCCAACTCCTGAGCCGCCCCCCTCGACCGCCCCGCGCCCTCCCGCAGGCGCGCCCTCCCTCCGACCAACGCACCCTGCCCACCCGACGGGGGACCCCGTCCACCCCGCGCGGTCGGCGAACCGCTCGCTATAGTCCGGCGGCGATGGCGGACAAGAAGCCCAGGAGAGACGAAGGGGTCCTTACGCAGGAGCGGCCGAAGACCAAGAAGCCGCCGATGTACAAGGTCCTCATCCACAACGACGACTACACGCCCATGGAGTTCGTGGTCGCCGTGCTCATGCAGATCTTCCGGCACGACGAGGTCACCGCCACCCAGGTGATGCTTCACGTGCACCGCACCGGCGTCGGTGTCGCGGGGGTCTACACCTACGAGATCGCCGAGACCAAGGTCGCTCAGGTGCTGAACGCCGCGAAGAACCACGAGTACCCGCTCCAGTGCTCCTGCGAGGCCGAGTAGCCCGCCAGGCCCGGTATCGTGGGCGCGCCGTGTCGCCCCCCGCTCCCAGCGTCGCCCCCCGCGCCCTCGCGCACCTCGCCCTCGTCCTCCTCCTCGTCCCCCTCGCGGGCTGCGATCTCTGCTGGCCCCGGGGCGGCTCCCTCGGCCAGTGCATCCCCGACGATGACGACGCAACCGACGACGACGACGTCGCCAACGACGACGACACCGCCAACGACGACGACGCAGCCAACGACGACGACTCGGCCGACGACGACGACGCAGCCGACGACGACGACGCCACCGGGGACCCCTGCCTCGAACCCCGGCCCCGCCCCGGCACCTTCGAGCAGACCGACGCATCCGGCTACGGCTTCGTCACCAGCGACTCCCTCACCCCACCGCTCTGGTGCTGGTTCGACCAGGACGACGGTGTCGAGGTCCAGACCGACAACCTGTCGTCCGCCGGCGCCTCCGTCAGCCACTCCCGCATCGAGTGGGACGTCACCTGGTACGGCGAGACCGCCGACGTCGTCCGCATCGACGTCAACGGCGTCATCCACTTCGACTACCACCAGTCCGTGAACCCCAACAACTCCTGCATCGAGCCGACGAACGACCTCCCCGTCGTCGCCGTCTTCTGGGACAACCTCGACATGCTCGCGGACGGCTACGGCGACCTCTGGCACGGGGTCGTGGGCGAAGCGCCGAACCGCATCGCCGTCGCCTGGTGGGAGAACATGCGACGCGTCTCGGACGACGGGACGATCGACGTCCAGTTCCACCTCCACGAGGACGGCCACGCCGAGGTGCACTACCGGCTCGTGGAGAGCGATGTCTGGGAGTCGGACCTGGGCCGCGGCGCGACCATCGGCGTCCTCAAGGACAGCCAGACCAGCGGCGACCCCGGGCTGTGGGTCGGGTGCAACGAGCCCGTCGTCCGCGACGACTTCTCCATCGGCTACTGGCCGCCGGAGTAGCGCCTCAGCAGGGGCCCTCAGCCGCGCCGCCCGCCTACTGCTGGAAGCACTTGAGCCGGTAGCCGCTCCCGCAGAAGTTCCCGAAGCTGTAGTCCGTCCAGTCGTCGTTGGTGGCGTTCACCTGGCTCACCGCGCTGCCCGGCGTCGGGCTGCCCTGCGTGGCCGTGCTCGTCCAGTTGCTGCAGTGGCAGTCGCCCCCGTAGCAGTCCTCGGACGTGCTCCCGAACAGCCCCTGGCTCCCGTCGACGCGGGTGAAGCTCCACGCGAAGCTCGGGCTGCTCTGGAGCGTGCCCGTCTCGTCGACGTTGATGGGGTTCTGGATCGTCCCGTCGGTGAGGTCCGCCCAGTTGTTGGCCACCACGACGCCATCGGTCCGCACGTACGGCAACGTCGTCGACTTCGTGAACCGCGACGCGGGCGACGAGCTGTAGCTCGACCCGGAGATCCACGCCTTGAACGTGCCCCCGAGGTTCGCGGCGTTCGCCCGGGCCTGGCACACCGCGTCCGCCCCGGTGACGCCGCCCAGCGCTCCGTTCTGGAGCGTCGAGGTGACGAACACGAGCTTGCCCACCGGCGGAGGTGCGCCCACCGTGACCACGTCCACCCCGGCCGTCCCCGCGACGCTGGCCGCCGTCGGCGTGACCGCGCACTCCCACAGGCCCGCCGACGTGCTCGCCGCGGGCACCGTGTCCCCCGCGAGCGTCGTGGTGGTCGTGGTGCCCGTCCACGGCGAGCTGTTGTAGGTCCACGCCACCGAGTAGGTCACCGCCTCCCCGTCTGCGTCCGTCGACGGGCTCGTCACCGCGCACACCAGGTCATCGACGCCCTCCACCGGGCTCCCCGGCGAGACCGTCACTCCGGGCGTCGTGGGCAGCGAGTCCGCCACGACCGCGCTCGCCGTCGAGGGCGCGCCGCTGCTCGTCGCGTCCGACGGCGTCACTTCGCAGAGCACCGTGTCCCCCTTCGCGAAGTGCGTCCCGCTCAGGGTCGTCCCGGTCCCCACCTGGTTGCCGCCGACGAACCAGACGTAGGCCAGCGTGACCGGGTCGTTCTCCGGGTCCGTTGGGGTCGGAGCGGTGCAGGTCGCCGTGCTGTCCGTGTAGAGCGGCAGCGGAGACAGCGTCGGGGCCCCCACGCTCGGCGGCTGGTTCTGCGGACCCACCACCACGGAGTCGCTCCCCGGCGTCCCCGGCTGACCGCCGGCCGACGGCGTCACGGTGCACTCCCACATCCCGACGGCCACGTCCACCGCCGCGATGGTGTCCCCCGCGAGCGTCGTGGTCGTCGTGGCGCCGGTCCAGGAGTTGCCGTCGAGGGTCCAGGCGACCGCGTAGCTCACCGTCTCCCCGTCCGCGTCGGCCGAAGGGGTCGTCACCGCGCACACGAGATCGTCGATGCCCTCCACGGGCGTCGACGGCGTCACGTCCACCACCGGCGCGGTGGGCGGGGAGTCCGCGACGACCACCGGCGCCGACGCCGCGCTCTGCCCGGCCCCGCCGGCGTCCGAGGGGGTCGCGGTGCAGATGACCGTCTGCCCCTTCGTGAAGTGGGTCCCGTCGAGCGTCGCCCCGGTCACCCCGGGGTTGCCCCCGTCCACCGTCCAGCTCAGCACCACCGTCACCTGATCCCCCTCCGGGTCCGAGGGGATGGGGTACGTGCAGGTGGCCGTGTCCGTCGTGTAGAGCGGCGTCGGCGTGACCGAGGGCTGGCCGATGGACGGCCGCAGGTTGTCGGGCACGACCTCGACGACGATGAACTCGGAGCAGTTGAGGCCCTCGGGGTCCATGACGTCCAGCGTGATGACGTGGGTCCCCGGCGTCAGATCGTCCACCGGCAGCGCGAACGCCCCCGACGAGCTCGGCGTCACCGTGCCCAGCGCCCCGTCCTCCGACGAGGACCAGCGCGCCTCGAGCTCCGCCGGGGGGGACTCCGCGTCGCTCGCCGTCCCCTCGAACACGATGGTGTCCCCCTCGCCGAACTCGGCGTCGTCCTCGGGAGCCGTGAGGGCGCAGGTGGGCATGGTGTTGGGGATGTCGGGCTCGACCACCGTGATCGAGATGGCGTCGGTGCCGCTCGCCCCGGCCGGGTCGATGACCCGCAGGGTGATCGTGTGCTCGCCGGCCGAGAGTTCATCCGTGGAGAACGCGGTCTCCCCCGCGCCATCGGGGATGCCGTCGTACAGGACGCCGTCCACCGACGAGGACCAGGTGACGTCGAGGTCCTCGGGCGCGGTGACCCCGTCGTCCACCGTGCCGCGGAAGGTGACCGACTCCCCGATCTCGGACTCCGACTCGGGAGCGGGCTCGAGGATGGCTGCCTCCGGGTCGGCGTTGTTGCTCGACACGGTCTGGTCGATGCAGGAAGCCAGCGGGAGGAGGCAGGCGAGGACGAGGAGAGCGCGGGACACCATGGGCCGATGGTAAACGGCTTCCCTTGAGAAAGGGGGCACTCCCGCTGGTCGAGGGGCCCTCGGCGCACGGACCGCGGATCCCAGGGAATGGTCTACCCTCACCGGCGTAGGGAGAACCATCACGCACCGCCCCCTCCCCCGACGCGCCGCGCGCCGACCCCACCGTTGGGGTCGCGCCTTCGCCGAGCTCCGCTTCCGCCTCTGGGCGACCCGGGTGCTCGCCCGCCCGCTGATCCTCCTCGGCGTCGTGTGGTTGCTCGGCGCGGTCCTCCACCACCTCTTCGGGGCGCCTCCCGGCGGCGACCGCCCGTCCTGGGGTGACGCGTTCTTCGTCTCGTACAACCTGCTCTTCCTCGAGCACTTCGCCGAGCTCCCGGCCCACCCGGTGGGGCGCGCGGTGCAGTACGTGCAGCCGATCTTCGGCGTCTTCCTCCTCGCCGAGGGGGTGTTCGCCCTCGGCCTCACCATGTTCGACAAGTCCCGCAACCAGGAGAAGTGGATGCAGATCCTCGCCACCAGCACCCGCGACCACGTCGTGCTCTGCGGGCTCGGCAACGTGGGCTTTCGCGTCCTCGAGTCCCTGCACGGCATGGGCGAGCGCGTGTTCATCGTGGAGATCGACCCCGACGCGCCCCTGCTCGAGCGGGCCCGGGAGATGGGCGCCGAGGTCCTCATCGGGGACGCCCGCAGCGACCATGTCCTGCAGTCCCTGAACCTGGCGGGCGCCCGGGCCGTCATCGTGGCGACCGACAACGATCTCGCGAACCTCGAGATCGCGATGGACGTGCACGAGCACCACAAGGGCGTCCCCGTCGTCATGCGGCTCTTCGACCAGCGCCTCGCCCGCAAGGTGCAGTCCACGCTGGGCATCACCGCCACGTTCTCCACCAGCAAGCTCGCCGCGCCGCTCCTCGCCACCGCGGCGCTGGACCCGTCCGCCGTGGGGCACCACCAGGTCGGGGAGACGGATCTGGTGGTCCTGGAGCTCCGGGTGGGCCCGGGCAGCGCCTTCGACGGCGCGAGCATCGCTACGCTGCGGGACGAGCACGGCGTCGTCGTGGTCGCCATCGAGTCGGACGGCTGGGTGACGGACGCGGCCACCACCACCACCCTGGCCGGGGGCCAGCGGATGCGAGTGATGGTGCCTGGAGCGCGGGTGAAAGAGATGCATCGCCTGAACGGCGAGCGGTGAGGAGAGAGCATGCTGATCTCGCCAAAGACCCAGCCCGGCCGGCTGACCCTGCTGGGCCGGCTGACCGTGACGACAGTGGCGCTCGCGCTGCTCGGAGGCGCGTCCTGCGAGGGCGAGAACGCGATGGCGGCCCGCCTCATCATCGAGGTGGGCGGGGGCGAGGTCATCGACACCGAGGTCATCTGCCCCTTCACCGAGCAGTCGCGCGACTACGACACGCCGAGCTGCAACACCTTCGAGTTCTCGTGTGACCCGTCGTGCGGCCCGACCGGAGCCCGCGCCTTGATCGACTCCTCGACGTGCCCGGAGCTCGAGCGCATCACGTCGCTCGATTGGGTCGACTTCGGGGTCCTCCCGGGACACGTCTACTCCACCGCCTACTTCGACAACGACGGCCAGACGATCCCCGTGTTCGGTGAGGTGACGGGCGACGATGTCCAGGCGTCGGGCAAGCACGGCGCGCGCTTCGACGCCTCGGTGGAGCGCATCGTCTACCGGTCCGGCCCCTGGGTCCTCGACCTGCGCGACGTCGAGCTGCACGGCCTCACCGAGCGCAACTGAGCCGCCCCGTCGGGGGGCCGAGATCAGGCGAGCCTTCGCCGGTCCTCGACGTCCCCCGGCAACTCCCGGGTCCGGTGACTACCCTCCCCCCTCGATGACCGCCGACAGCATCACGGTCTCCCTCGCGGAGTCGATCTCCTCCATCCCCGAGGACCAGTGGGCCCGCCTCGATCACGGGCGGTCGCCGTTCACCGCGTATCCGTTCTTCGCGGCCATGGAGGCGAGCGGCTCGGTGGGGCCGCGCACCGGCTGGCAGCCCCTGTTCCTGCTCGCCTGGGCGGGCACGTCGGACGAGCTCGTGGGCGCGGTCCCGGCGTGGGTGAAGGCCCACTCCTACGGCGAGTACATCTTCGACTGGGCCTGGGCACGGGGCGCGCAGGCCGCCGGCATCCCCTACTACCCGAAGCTCGTGGTCGCAGTGCCGTTCACGCCGGTGACGGGGCGGCGCATCCTGGTGCGCCCGGACGCGCCGCGGGAGGTCGCCAAGGCCCTGGCGACCGCGACGATGGACGTGGTCCGCCAGCTGAAGCTCAGCTCCGTCCACTGGCTGTTCACGACCCCCGAGGACCAGGAGATCCTCAAGCAAGTCGGCTACATGCCGCGCCTGACGCAGCAGTACCACTGGCACAACCAGGGCTGGGCGACGTTCGAGGACTTCCTGGGTTCACTCCGTAGCAAGCGCCGCCGGGAAGTGCGCCGCGAGCGACGGATGGTGCGGGACGCGGGGATCACCGTGCGCATGATCGAGGGGCCGGACCTGACCGACGCTCACTGGGCCGCCGCCGACGCCTTCTACCGCCACACCTGCAACCGCAAGTGGAACGACCCCTACTTCGAGCCGGGCTTCTTCGACCGCATCCGCGAGACGTACGCCGACCGATTCGTGCTCTGCGCCGCGGAGAAGGACGGCGAGGTCCTCGCGGGGAGCATCTTCTTCCGCGAGGGCGACGCCCTGTACGGCCGCCACTGGGGCCGGCGCGACGACGTGCGCGTCAAGGGGCTCCACTTCGACGTCTGCTACCACACCCCCATCGCGTGGGCGATCGAGCGAGGCATCGAGCTGTACGAGGCCGGCGCCCAGGGCGAGCACAAGGTGGCGCGCGGCTTCCTGCCGGCGGAGATCCACAGCGCCCATTGGGTCGCGGACCCCCGGCTCGCGGGCGGCGTGCGGCGCTTCCTCGCCGAGGAGGCCGAGCACACCGAGGTGATCATGGACGTGCTTGAGGCGCGGACGCCGTTCCGCCGAGGCGACGACGGGCCGGCCCCCGCCGGAGCGATCACCATCTCGCCGGTCGAGGCGCCTCCCGAGGACGACTGACGCCGAGAGCGCGCGTCCCCCCCAGGGGATGCTCAACGATCTCCAGGCTCGTCTCACCCTACATACAGCCCAGCGTGGGCGACTCCCAGGTCCCGCCGACGGTGCACGACGCGCTGCCGTCGTCGACCGTCAGGGACCCCGTGGGCCCTGCCGCGTCCCCGGACAGTGCCAGCGTCCACACGTGGTCCCCGAAGCCGGTGTAGGTCAGGGTCGCCGCCACCGACGTCACCTCGAAGTCGACGGTCGTCGCCTCGAGGCTGCTCAGCGTCCAGCTCGCGTCGCGCGTGGCGGTGCCGTCCCGGGTGGTCGTCACGAGCGACGCGGACCGGCTCCCGGACATCGTCAGCGTGTAGTCGCCGGCCAGCGAGCTCGCCGTCCAGCCGCCGCTGAGCGACGACGTATCCACCGTGTACGTCGCCAGGGCGCCGCGGATCGACCAGTCCACGCCGCACGCCGCGGGGGTCGTCTCGGCGGTGTACGTCCCGTTCAGGTAGCCCCCGTCGAGCTCCCAGCACAGGTCGCAGTCGCCGACCGTGTCCTCGCAGCCCTCGGCCGTCTCCCGCGCGCCTTCCTCGGTCAGGTCCCCGGCGGCGCCGGCGATGTCCTCCACCGCGAGCTTGAGACGGGCGATGTCGTTGCCCGCCGTCTCGGCCACGTCTCCGACGACGTCGGTGTCCATCCGCTGCGAGGAGGGGCAGGCGCAGAGAGTGACGGCGAGGACAAGCAACCAGCGCATGTCAGCCAGTCTGCCCGCTCAGCACCAGCCCCTCCACCTTGGCGGGCGCCACGATCGAGTAGACCCGCGCGACGCGGCCCTCGTCGTCCGGCACCAGCGTCAGGACCGAGCGCGGACCCCACCCCTTCGGCGGGTCCACCAGATCCACCACCACCGCCGGCAGCCCGTTCACCATCGCCACCTGCCAGGTCGCCTCGCCCGCCGCGCGCCCCAGACCGTGGTAGAGCGCGGCGATCCGCGCCGCCCCGAGCACCGGCTTGTTCGCGGCGTGGACCACCCCACCCCCGTCGCTGAGCAGCACGGCGTCGTCGGCGATGACCGCCTGGAGCGCCTCCCGCGTCCCCTCCTGGAGCGCCGCCGCGAAGCGCCCGATGACCTCCATCGCCGCATGCGACTGGGCCTCGGACGGCCGCGGCCGCTCCGGATCCGCCTGGGCCAGCGCCTTGCGCGCCCGGTGCAGCGTGACCTTCACGTTGCCCACGCTCATCCCGAGCAGCGCCGCCGTCTCCGCCCCCGAGCAGTCGCAGACGTCGCGGAGCACGAGGACGGCGCGCTGCTGCGGGGTCAGCACCTCCAGCGCCACGAGGAACGCGATGGACACGCCCTCCAGCAGCGCCACCCGCGCCTCGGGCGACGGACCCGCCGACGCGAACAGCGAGTCCGTGGCGAGGTCCTCGGGCCGCGCGGTCTCCAGCGGGGACGGCAGCCAGGGTCCCGGATAGCCCCGGCGTCGCCGGGTGCGCAGGCGGTCCCGGCAGCGGTTCATCAGCACGGTCACCAGCCACGGACGCCAGGGCCGGCCCTCGTCGGCCGGGGGCCGCTCGATGGCCCGCAGGAAGGCGTCCTGCACGGCGTCCTCGGCGTCGGACGCGGTCCCCAGCATCCGGTACGCGAGCGCCCACAGCGCCCGGCGGTGCTCGGCGAAGGCCGCGTCCAGCGAGGGAGACGTCACGCCGCCAGGCTCCGCGCTCCCGCGAGGATCCGACGCGCCACCGCCGCCCCCGACGCCATCGCGCCGTCCGCGAGGTAGCCCTCGTCGCCCACCCAGTCGCCAGCGAGCCAGAGCCCGTCGCCCACCTCCACCTCGGGGCGCCCCGCCAGCCCGTCCAGGGGCGGCAGCGCGGGCACGACCACCATGCGAGGGAGCCAGCGCTGCTCGATCACCTCGTCCCGCCACTCGGGCTGGAGCAGGTCGAGCGCGCCCTCGATGACCGCCCGGTCCTCGGACGGCCGCCGGCTGTGGTCCGGCGACAGGTACAGGGCCGCGTGGAAGACATGGCCGCCGCCCAGGTCCGAGACCTTGCTGTGGTTGGAGACGTACAGAGGCTCATCGAACCCGAGTGCGAGGGCGCACTTGGGGTTCGGCACGGAGCGCAAGGCGACGTCGAGGCACGCCGCGCGCACCGCGGGGCCCTGCCGCTCGAGGGAGCTCGGCGCTCGATCCCCCAGGAGCTTGCGGGCCACCGGCAGCGGCGTCGCCACGATCACGTGGTCGGCCACCAGCTCCTCGCCGTCGACGGACACCGCGCCGGGCCGCACTCCATCGACGCGCACCCCCGTCCGCACGACCCCGCCCCCGTCGCGCACCACCGCGGCGAGCTGATCGACCATCCCCTGCCAGCCCCCGTCCACGTAGGTGACGCCCTTGATCACCGCCGACTTCAGCTGCGCGGCGGCCACGCTCGCGGGGAGCAGCTCCGGGCAGTTCGCGTACGTCGCCACGCGCACCGACGCCTCGAGGACCCCGCGCACGTCCGGGTCAGCCGACAGCGCAGCGAGCCAGTCAGCGGTGCTCCCCACCAGGGACTGGGGGTTCGTCGCGAGGATCCGGGTGAACGCTGTGGCGAGAGCCATCCGCTGCCCGAGGCCGAGCGCACCGGTGGTGAGGATCGAGCCGGCCCCCGCGGGCAGGGCATGCGCGACGCCGTCCCGGATCAGGACTCCCTTCGCCGCCGGAACCCCGCCGGTCACGCGGACCCCGAGCTCGTCGAGGACCCGGGCCGCGGGCCCGCCGCGGTACAGGGCGTGGGGACCCAGGTTGAAGTGGACGCCCGAGACGACGTCGGTCGCGGCACGACCGCCGAGGCGGTCGGTGGCCTCGAGCACGGTGACGCGCGCGCCGGAGCGGGTGAGGAAGGCAGCCGCGACGAGCCCCGCGAGGCCGCCGCCGACCACGAGGACGGAGGGAGGATGTGCAGTCATGTCCAGTACACGTCCCGGCACCCCCGGAGGTTACAGAGAGGGTGTGACAACGTGTGACCCACGGCCGCGGATAGCCCGGCTAGAACAGGCTCGAACCGGGGCCGCGGCCCCACAGACCCAGAGTCATCGATGCTCCGCTTCCGCTCCCTCCTCTCCTTCCTGCTCCTCCTCACCCTGCTCGCGGCGACCGCCTGCACCCCCCTGCGCCGCGGCGGCAACGGCGGCGGCGGATCCGATGACGACGACTCGGCGGCCAACGACGACGACGCGGCCGACGACGACGACGCGGCCGACGACGACGACGCGGCCGACGACGACGACGCCACCGACCCGCCCACCGGCGATCTGTACGTGGGCACGGCGACGGGCTACCTCAAGTCGATCGACGGCGGCGGCGACTGCACCGGCAACGTGACTCTGGGGATCGACGGCGACGGCAACGTGACCTCCGGCGTGATCACCTGCGGCAGCTCGTGCGAGATCTACTTCGGCGGCGTCTACGCCTTCAGCGAGGCCCCGTTCGTCCCGAGCTTCTCGTGCTCCATCGGCGGGGTGACCCCGAGCTTCTACGAGACCGACGGCTGGATCTGGGGCTCCCAGGGCAGCTACGCGTCGGGTTCGGTCAACGGCTACGGCGAGACGGACTACTTCTCGCTCAGCTTCGACGCGTACTTCGAGTAGCGACGGCACGGCCCCGGGCTGCAGCGAGGACCTCCGCTGCTGTTCCGGGGTCCGTCGGTCTGCCAAGGTGCGCCCATGAAGTACCTGCACACCATGGTCCGCGTGCTCGATCTGGACGCCGCGCTCCGCTTCTTCTGCGACGGCCTCGGTCTGGTGGAGACCCGCCGCAAGGACTACGAGAAGGGCCGGTTCTCCCTGGTCTTCCTCGCCACCGCGCCCGGCGAGCCGGAGATCGAGCTGACCCACAACTGGGATCAGGACGAGCCGTACGGCGGCGGCCGGAACTTCGGCCACCTCGCCTACGCCGTCGACGACATCTACGAAGCCTGCGAGCGCCTGCAGTCCATCGGGGTGACCATCGCGCGCCCGCCCCGGGACGGCCGCATGGCCTTCGTCCGCTCGCCGGACGGCATCTCGGTGGAGCTGCTCCAGAAGGGCGGGGCGCTGACCATCACCGAGCCGTGGGCGTCCATGCCCAACGAGGGGACGTGGTAGGCCCGGTCGCGAGGTCGGGGCAGCCGGGTACCATCCGCGCCATGCGATTCGCCCCCCTGTCCGTGCTCGCCGTCGCCGCCCTGCTGCTCGGTGCCGAGACCACCCAGCCGGCCGACGGTGACGCCGCCGCCGAAACCACCCAGCCCGCGCCCGAGGCACCCGACGCCCAGCTCGTGCCGACCGACGGTGTCCCCGTCGATCTGCCCCGCGACATCGTCCTGACCTGGACGGACGACACGCCCGTCTCCGAGATCCTCCAAGCCCTCGGCGAGCCCCGGCCCGACCACTGGCGGGAGCCGAGCCCCGACCTCGCGAAGGCGGGCGAGGAGATCTTCCGCCTCGGGAGCACCACCGGCCCGGACGGCAAGCCCACAAAGAAGGTCGCCCGCGCGTTCGAGTGCACCGACTGCCACAACACCGTCCGCGAGGACCCGGACCTACGCGTCTCCGACCCCGAGGCGCGCCTCGCCTACGCGGTCGAGAACGACCTCCCGTTCCTGCCAGGCACCACGGTGTTCGGCATCGTCGACCGGAACTCGTGGTTCAACGACGACTACGTCAAGAAGTACGGCGACTGGGTCAAGCCGGCGAACGAGTCGCTGGTCGAGGCGACGCAGCTGTGCAGCAAGGAGTGCAGCCAGGGCCGCCACCTCACCGAGTGGGAGATGGACGCGGTCCTCACGTACTTCTGGACGCTGGGCCTCAGGTGGGCCGATCTCGCAGACGAGGGGATCACGCTCGCGGAGGCCGAGGCCGCGTTCCGCATCGGTGAGCCGGAGGGCAAGGCGAAGGCGCTGGCCGCTGTCCGCGCCAAGTTCCTCCCGAAGAGCCCCGCCACGTTCACCGAGCTGCCGGCCGAGTACGGCAAGGACGGCCCGGGCTACGGGCTCGACGGGGACCCCGAGCGCGGGCGGGAGCTCTACACGCGCTCCTGCATGCACTGCCACGACTCGGGCGGCGCTGCCTTCCACCGCTTCCGCGACAAGAAGGGCGCCTACCGCACCCTGCACGGCAGCAGCGGCGCGAAGAACATCGAGTCCTACTACTTCGTCATCCGCCACGGCACGAAGCCCGCGTTCGACAAGTACATGCCCCTGTTTCCCCAGGAGCGCATGAGCGACCAACAGGTGGAGGACCTGCGCGCCTGGATCAGCCAGGAAGCGACGCGCAAGGGGAAGAGGCCATGAGCGAGCTGTTCCAGATCGAGAACCTCATGACGCTGGGGATGCTCGTCTTCCTCCAGGCGGTCCTCGGGTTCGACAACCTCCTGTACATCTCCATCGAGAGCAAGCGGGTCCCGCCGGACAAGCAGCAGGGAGTCCGCCGCATGGGCATCGGGCTGGCGATCGGCCTGCGCATCGTCCTCCTCTTCGTGGTCATCAAGGCGATCGACTCCTTCCAGGAGCCCTTCTGGTCGCCCCACATCGGCGAGTTCTTCCACGGCTCCGTGAACGTCCACTCGCTCATCGTGCTGGCCGGCGGCGTGTTCATCATCTGGACTGCGTTCAAGGAGATCCTGCACATGCTGTCCATCGACCACCTCGAGGAGAAGGTCGGAGAGGACACGGGCGGCAGCAGCGTCGGGCGCGCCGTGGCGATGATCGTCGCGATGAACATCGTGTTCAGCTTCGACTCGATCCTGTCGGCCATCGCCCTGACCGACGTGTTCCTCGTGATGGCCCTGGCCATCATCATCTCCGGCGTGATGATGATCGTGCTCGCGGACACGGTCGCCGACTTCCTCAAGAAGAACCGGATGTACGAGGTCCTCGGCCTCTTCATCCTCTTCATCGTCGGCGTGATGCTGGTCAGCGAAGGCGGCCACCTCGCCCACCTGGAGGTGTTCGGGTACGCCATCGAGCCGATGGCCAAGTCCACCTTCTACTTCGTCATCGTGATCCTGGTCATCGTGGACGTGGCCCAGGGCCGCTACCAGAAGAAGCTGGACCTCGAGCGCCGGCAGAAGGCACCCCGCCACAGCACACCCCCCAGCAAGACCGCCACCGCAGAGCCCGGAGCCAGCAATGCGTGACCTGACCGCCCGCCTCCTCCTCGTCGCCCTCCTCGGGCTCCTGCTGCCGGGCGCCGCCCTCGCGCAGGTCTACACGAACACCTTCGGGGGCACGACGACGAACAGCTCCTCGTCCTCGTCCCGGGCGAAGCTCAACCAGTACGTGCCGTCTCAGGACTGCACCCTGACGGAGCTGAAGATCTGGATGGGGAGCACGAGCACCGTGAACGTGGGCGTGTGGGAGGAGCAGGGCAGCAGCTTCGTATCCATCTGGCAGGGGACGCTCAACCCCGGGTCCAGCACCCGCGCCTGGCGCTCCGTGACGCCGAACGTGGCGCTGACGGGTGGCACGGAGTACGCCATCGGCATCCACTGGGGGTCGGGGACCACCGCCTACTACTCGTTCTCGTCGTCGAGCACCTACTCCACCCTGCCGTGGGGGAGCCAGGTGGACTGGGACGACTACACGACCGTGAGCGCGACGTACCCCACCACGTTCCCTTCGTCCGCGATCTCCGGCGTGAACACCGCTGGCGGCTACTACCAGGAGCTGACCATCAACGTGAACTCGGACAGCGACAACGACGGCTGGACCACGGGACAGGGCGACTGCAACGACAACGATCCGACCGTGTTCCCCGGCGCCACCGAGGTGTGTGACGGCCAGGACAACAACTGCGACAACGTCCTGCCCCCGAACGAGGCCGACGACGACTTCGACGGCGTCGCGCTCTGCGAGGGCGATTGCGACGACGGCGACGCCACCTCCTACCCCAACGCCCCCGAGCTCTGCGACGGCGCGGACAACGACTGCGACAGCCAGGTCGACGAGGGCATCTCCCCCGACGACGACGCGGACGGGTACACGGCGCTGGGCGCGTGCCTCGGGACGGCGAACGACTGCGACGACAACGACAACAGCGTCTACCCTGGCGCCACCGAGGTGTGCGACGGCGCGGACAACGACTGCAACGGCAGCACGGACGAGGGGCTGTCCTGGGACATGGACAGCGACGGGGTGACCGCGCCTGGCTCGTGCGAGGGCACCGCGAACGACTGCGACGACAACGACCCCTTCAGCTACCCCGGAGCCCTCGAGATCTGCGACGGGGCAGACAACGACTGCAACGGCACGCTGGTCCCCGGGGAGATGGACCCGGACGGGGACGGCTACCTCGGCTGCGACGACGACTGTGACGACACGGACGCCTCGGTGAACCCCGGGGCCACGGAGGACTGCGGCAACGGGGTGGACGACAACTGCAACGGCACCGTCGACGAGGACGTGGACATCGACGGCGACGGGTACGGCACCTGCGAGGACTGCAACGACAACAACGCGCAGATCAACCCCGGCGCGAACGAGGCGGCGTGCGACTTCATCGACAACGACTGCGACGGGGAGCTGCACCCCGACGAGGTCGACGAGGACGAGGACGGCGAAGCGATCTGCGAGGGGGACTGCGACGACGCGAACCCGGACACGAACACCGGCGCCGACGAGATCTGCGACGGCGAGGACAACGACTGCGACGGCGACATCCCGGCCGAGGAGGATGACTGCGGCGACGACGACGACGACACCAGCGACGACGACGACGACGACGACTCGGCCTCGACGGGCGATGACGACGACGACGACGATGACGACGGTGGCGGCGGATCCGGGCGCCGCAGCACCTGCGACGCGAGCGGCGGAGACGCCCCGACGTGGCTCGGTCTGGCCCTGCTCGGCGGGCTGATCGGGGTGCGCCGCCGGCGCTGAGCGGCCCTAGGAGCGGCGGCGCAGCGCGGCGAGCGGGAGGAGCAGCAGGCTCCAGAGCCAGGGGTGAGCGGCGCCCGAGGTGCTGCACCCGTTGCAGCCGAGGGCGCGGTTGTTCATGTCCGCGAGCAGCCGGTTCGGCCCGTACTGGAACTCGATGGGGCGGCACTGCCCTCGAATCCACGCGGTCCCTTCGTCGCAGACACAGGCCACGTCTCCGTTGATGGACAGGCAGTCACCGCGGGTCCCGCAGACGTCCGGGTCCGCCGCGCAGGCGTCCGTCTCCATCACGTCTGCGTCCACGGGAACGCAGGTCGGCCCCAGGGGCCCGGCCATCCCCGCGAACCCGTCGGGGCACCAGCAGCCGGAGCCGCCGCCGTCGACGACCGACGCCGTCGCGCACTCGCCCTCCCCGCAGTACCGGCGGGCGCAGCGCTTGAAGGGATCCAGGGGTTCGCCCTGGCTCGGGCAGAACTCCTGGCCGGAGCGGTGGCTCAGGTCGATGACGTTGTCGACGTCCGGGCCGGAAGAGGGGCGGAAGACGGGGTCGTCGGTCATCTCCCAGGGGGAGATGTAGGTCTCCAGCCGCGTGAAGTAGGAGAAGGTGTCGGCGAGCTCCACGATGGCGTCGACGGCGGAGTCGTTCGTGTTGAGGAGCCGGTCCACCCCCGACAGCACCTCGCCGGACCCGCCCGCGAGCTCGGTGGCCCAGGCGCGCCCCCCTCGCTGGTCCGCGCGCCAGCCGACGAGCTGGGCGTAGTTGTTGTCACGGCCGAAGGCGTCGGCCCGTACGTCCACCTCCTGGACCTGGAAGCCGGCCCAGTTCTCGGGCTCGTAGCGCTGGTTTGCGGCGACGAGGACCACGACGCGCAGGTCGGGCTCGGCGCCGACGGCGGTGAGGCGCAGGGGGATCGAGGGCTTCTCGGCGGTGTAGGTGAGGCGCAAGGGAGTGATGGCGCCGACGTCCGCCTCCGGCGCGAGCTTCAGGGCAAGGAAGCGCATCCCGGACACCGTGTACTCCGCGATGATCGGCTCCATCGCCCGGGTGACGGCGTAGCCCTCGCCGTCGAGCCACTGGAGCAGCGCGTCGGGGTCGTCCGAGGAGACGACGACGGGATCGAAGGGGCCTACCTGGGGCAGGCCCTCGACGCGGACGCTCCCGTCGTAGGGAGAGGGGATGTCGAAGGAGGCCTCGCCATCGCAGTCGTCGCAGTCGTTCCAGACGGGCGGGTGGGTGCAGAGGAAGTCGGGGGGGATGATGACGGGCCGGGTCGCGGCGTCCAGCGTGGTGAGGAGGGCGTCATCGGCGACGCTCAGATCCGGGGTATCCGGGACCGGCAGGATCCACGAGAAGTCCTCGGCCGCTCCGCGGTAGTCGATGTCGACCGTGACGGAGATGGTGCCGTCCCCGGGGACCTCGAAGAGGATGCGCTCGCCGCGCTGCAGGACCGGGGCGTTGGAGCAGAAGAAGCCGCCGCAGGCCCAGGCGCTGCCGGGGAGCAGGAGGGCAAGGAAGGCAAGGAACGCGGTCTTCGTGGGCATGAGCCCTCCCCGACCGCTACCCCCAGAGCTCGAGGGGGTGCTCGGTCAGCTGCTCGATCACCCGGTAGATCTCGCCCGGTCTCGGGTCCTTCGCCCTCCCGTCCGGGTGCCGCGGGGGGTACTTCGGAAACAGTACCGCGCCGGTGAGCGGCGCCGAGAGCGAAGGAGTGCCCGGCGCGGACAGGGCGTCGCCCGCGGTCACGGGCTCGAAGTTGAAGATGCCGTCCTTCAGGGTCATGGCCGGGTCGGTGAACCTCTGGCGGAAGCTGGTCATCCAGAACGTCACGTCCGGCTTGGCCTCGGCGGCGGCGCGCAGGGCCGACGGGTCGTCGGAGTCGGCGATGGCCAGGGCCTCGGTGATGCAGCGGTGCACGTTGGCGGCGGCGTCCTCGGACCAGCCCTTCTCGCCGAGCTCGAGCGTGATGCCGGGTCGCCCCCGGTCCCGCACGTACTCGTCGGCGCACATCATTCCGCTGGAGAAGGCCTGGCCGGGGTTGCGGGTGACCCACACGGCCGCGCCCCGCAAGGCGCGGACCCAGAGCCAGCCCTCCTCGCTCCAGGGGAAGATGTAGAAGGGCTGGCGGGCGGGCTTGAGCGTCTGGTGGAAGTCGAAGTAGACGTCGGCGGCGTCGAGGAGCGGCATGAGCTCCTTCGCCCGACGGACTTCGTGGGCGTCGTCGTCCAGATCGGTGATGAAGACCCGGTTCAGGTCCGCCTCGAGGAAGCGCACGTTCTCGCGCGCGGCTTCGGGGTTGCCGAGCAGGAAGGTCGCGGTGCCCGAGAACGAGGTCCGCCCCGACGCGAGGTCCTCCATGGCGCGCACGAGCCCCTCGACCGGCCCCACCTCGTTGCCGTGGATGATGGCGCTGAACACGAGGTGCGTGCCCCCGCTGCCGTGGCGATGGGCCCAGCGGTAGGGGGCGTCGGTGGGAGCGACGCGGACGGCGTCGAAGCGGTCGAGCAGGCCCTGCAGGCGGGCGACGTGGTCGGCGGTGGCGGTCATGGGGCGGGAGTGTAGGGGCTGGTCCGCGAGGTGGTGCAGCGCCAGGGCTCAGTCCGCCTGCGCCTCGATCTCCGCGTCCTCGTCGGACCGCGCGAAGAAGTCGATGAGGATCCCAGCCGTCTCCTCCGGGCGCTCGATCATGGGCGCGTGGCCCATGTCCTTCATCATCACCACCTCCGCGTTGGGGAGCAGGTCGCCGAAGACCGCAGCGCCCGACGGGTGCAGCACGCGGTCCGTGTCGCCCCAGAGGACGAGGGCAGGGGTGGCGATGGACGGCAACAGCGGCTCGAGAGCGACGTAGCCGTCCCCCTTGATGTCGTCGTGGATCTTGTCGTTGAAGGCGCGGTGCTCGACGGCGCGGTCAGCGAAGTACTGCTTGACCACCCCGGGCAGCCGCGGCGGCGTGTGGAAGACGAAGGCGAGCAGCCGGTCGTAGTCGGCCACGTTGTTCACGAGCAGCGGGTTCACCCCCGTCTCCGCGTGGATCCGCTGGCGCTCCGACGGCTCGGGCGACGTGACCCCGCCGGGGTTCAACAGCGCGACCGAGCGCACCCGGTCCGGGTGCCGGGCGGCATACAGGGCCGAGATGTGGCCACCCATGGAGTTGCCTCCGAGGTGCATGGAGTCGAGGCCGAGCTCCCCCCGGAGGTGCTCGACGAAGGCCACCTGGGACTCGATCCCGTAGCTGTGGGTCGGCACTCGGCTCGAGCGACCGTGGCCGGGCAGGTCCGGCGCGATGATGCGGTACCCGGCCGGGGCGAGGGTCTTGCTCAGCCGCGTCCAGTTGTCCTTGTCGGCGGCGAAGCCGTGGATGAGCACCACGGGGGCGCCCTCGGGATCCCCGCCGTCCAGGTAGACGATCTCGTGCTCCCCCCAGGTGGTCGAGCGCTCCACGAGGTCGGCCGCGCCCCGCTCCCGGGAGACCGCGACCTGCAGGAGGAGCCCCGGATTCGACGCCACGAACGCGACCCCGACCCCCAGGAGCGCGAAGAGCACCCCCAAGGCGAGGAAGATCGGACTGGTCGTGCGCGGGCGGTCTGCTGCGAGAGGGTCCTGGCGGCTCATGCCGCGCAGACTACAGTCCGCGCATGCGCGTGCTCGTCACCGGCGCCACCGGCTTCCTCGGTGGGCTGCTCCTCCCCGCTCTCCATGCGCAGGGCCACACCGTCGTCGCCACCTCGCGGACCCCCGACCGGGCGCGGCTCCCGGCCGGGGTGGAGTGCCACCGCTGGAGCCCCCGCACCGAGCCGCTCCCATCCGATGCCGCGCGGGTCGACGCGGTCGTGCACCTCATGGGAGAGAGCGTCGCGGGGCGGTGGACGAAGGCGAAGAAGGAGCGCATCGCGGGGTCCCGGCAGGAGGGGTCGGCGCAGCTCGTCGCGGGGATCGAGGCGCTGGCGCCGGACGAGCGTCCCACGGTGCTCATCACCGCGAGCGCGGTCGGCTTCTACGGCCCGCGCGGCGACGAGGTCATCACCGAGGAGACCCCGGCCGGCGACGACTTCCTCTCGCGCGTGTGCATCGACTGGGAGCGGGAGACGGGGCGCGCGGCGGAGCTGGGTGTCCGCGTCGTGACGATGCGGATGCCGCTGCTGGTGCATCCGGACGGCGGAGCGCTGGAGCAGCTCCTGCCCATGGCGAAGCTCGGGCTCGGCGGGCCCCTCGGCGACGGGAGCCAGTGGTGGTGCTGGGTGTCCGCCGACGACGTGGTCCGGTTCATCCTCGGCGCGCTCGGAGACGAGGAGATGCGTGGCGCCTACAACGTCTGCGCCCCGCACCCGGTCTCCCAGAAGGAGTTCGCGCAGACGCTGGGCCGCGTGCTGGGCCGGCCCGCCTTCTTCCCGGCGCCGGCCTTCGGGCTGAAGCTCGTGCTCGGGGAGTTCTCCATCGAGATGCTGGGCAGCAAGCGGCAGGTGCCCGCCCGCCTGCAGGAGATGGGGTGGGAGTTCGTCGACCCGGAGCTCGAGCCGGCGCTCCGACGCATGCTCGGCTGAGGCGCAATCACCCGGACGCTGGACGAGTCGGCGGATCCGCTCCCTGGGACACAGGGGACGACTGATACCCTTCCGTCGGTGAACCGAGGCCTGCTCCGCGCTCTCATCCTCTTCGCGGTGCTCGTGGCCCTGGGTCTCGGCCAGGCGGAGCTGCGGATCCGCGGCGAGGTCGACGCCACCGCCCAGTCCCTGGAAGCGGTGGCCGCGGAGATGGCGGCCCTCGTCGACGGAGACGCCCACGAGCGCATCCGCGGACCCGACGACGCAGACCGCGCCGACTTCCTCCGCCTCCGGCGCGAGCTGCGCGTGGCGGCCGAGCGGCGGTCGATCCCCAGTCCGGTCTACACCCTGCGCAAGGTCAGCGAGGCGGAGGTCGAGTTCGTCGTGATGACGAACCCGACGCCCTTCGTGGGCGACCGCTACGAGCTCCGGGACGAGATGCGGCGGGTGTTCGACCGGGGAGAGCGCGGCCGGACCCGGATCTATGGCGACGACCATGGCCGCTGGGTCTCGGCCTACGCGCCGGTGAAGGCTGGCTCCGGCGAGGTCGTGGCGCTCCTCGCGGTGGATGAGCGGGCGCGGGCGCTGCGAACGAGCGGGACGCGGATGCGGCTCCTCGCCGTGGTGGCGGCGGCGGCCCTGACGGCGCTGCTGCTGTTCCTGGAGACGGCCCTGCGGAGCGACGGGGGCGTTGGACAGGCCTTGCGCCGGCTGCTGGCGGGCCGACTGTCCGTGCGGATCGGGATGGCGGGGGGCCTCGCCGTCGTGCTGGCCGTGGGGATCGTCGGGATCCTCGACCACCGGGCGGCGCGGGACGAGCTCGTGGAGCACCACCGCAGCCGACTGGGGACGACCGTCCGGATCGGCGCGGCGCTCGTGGACGGGGAGCAGCACGCCGAGGTGGCCGCGTCCGAGGACGCGAAGTCGCTGGCGTTCTACGAGCTGCGGGAGGTGCTGCGCTCCATCAAGGAGCAGGCCGAGCTGGAGTCGCCGGTGTACACGCTGCGCCGGGACGGCGACGCGTCGCGGTTCGTGGTGATGACGAACGAGACCCCGTTCGTGGGGGACCTGCAGGAGCTGCGGCCGGGGGTGCGGCGGACCTTCGAGACCGGCGAGCCCGGAGTGGAGGGGCCGTACACGAACGCGACGGACACGTGGCTGTCTGCCTGGGCGCCCATCCGGGACGACGACGGCCGGGTGGTGGCCGTGCTCCAGGCGGACCATCCCGTGGGAGCCCTCCTCGCCGAGCTGGACAACCGCGCCCTGAACCGGCTGCTGTTCGCCCTCGCCGGAGTGGGGCTGGCGTTCCTGTTCGCGGCGGCGCTGGCGCGATCGATCGCGTCACCGATCCGGGAGATCGCGGCCGCGGCCGAGCGGATCGGTCAGGGAGACCTGGATGTGCATGTGCGCGAGGGGCGGTCGGACGAGGTGGGGATGCTCGGGCGGGCCGTGAACGACATGGCGCGGGGGCTCAAGGAGCGGGAGCACCTGCGGGACATGTTCGGCAAGTACATGGCGAGCCAGGTCGTGCAGGAGCTGCTCGAGAAGGGGGACCTCGCGCTCGAGGGGGAGACGCGCGAGATCACGGTGCTCCTGTCGGACATCCGCGGGTACACCGCCCTGACGGAGTGGCTCGGCGCGGCCGAGGTGGTGACGCTGCTCAACGAGTACTTCGCGATCCTGGTGGAGACGGTGATCGCCGAGGAAGGCGTGGTCGACAAGTTCATGGGCGACGCGATGCTCTGTTGGTTCGGGGCGCCGGTGACGACGGACGACCACGGAGCGCGGGCGGTGCGCGCGGCCCTCCGGATGGAGGAGCGGCTGGCCGCGTGGAACGCGCAGCGACGCGCCCGGGGCGAGGTGGCGGTGTCGACGGGGATCGGGATCGCGCTGGGGACGGTGGTGGTGGGGAACATCGGCTCGCCCCAGCGGCTCGAGTACACGGCCATCGGCGACGCGGTGAACCTGGCGAGCCGCCTGTGCAACCGGGCGGCGGCGGGCGAGGTCCTCGTGTGCGCTTCGACGCGAGCGGCCGCGGTCGCGGAGGGGATCGACGACGACGCCTTCAGCGAGCTCGGGCCCGTGGAGGTGAAGGGCGTCAGCGACCCGGTGGTGGTGCACCGGCTGCGGACCGGGCCGGGATTGGGCGGGGGCGAGTAGGGCGGTGGGCTCGTCTGAGGAGCTGCCCCGGCTGGCGGAGCCGCGGATGCTGGAGGGGACCCTCCGCGCCATCGATCCGCGGGGGCGCTTCGGGGCCTTCGAGGCTGGGGGCGTGCTGTCGGTACGGGCGCTCGACGACGGGGAGCTCCGGTGGACCTGCCCGCCAGGCGACCTGGTGGTCGTGGGGCCCCACGGCGACCGAGTGGTCGCGTGGAGCGACGGCGACCTCGCCCTGCGCTCGGCGGACGGTCCCGACCGGAGGGTGTCGGCGCCTCGGCCGGAGTGGATGACGTTCGACGGCGACGGCGACGGCGTCTACCTCGGCGAGGTGGCGGAGGGCGCCCGCGTGGTCCTGCGGGACGCGGACACGCTCGAGGTCGTGGGGGCGATCGAGCCGACGGACCCGGTCTACGGAGAGCCGTCCGACGACTGGGGCGAGGGAGCGACCGTCGCGGCGGGGACGCAGACCGTGGCCTTCGCCGCCACCGCCGGAGACTCGACGACGGCGTGCGGAGTCGCGGTCCGATCCCCGGGCGGCCTCACGCTCCGAGGGGGCGCCCCCGACATGCCCGGCGAGCGGGTCATGGGGATCGCTCACGCGGGGCAGGACGTGTACATCGTCGACAGCGACGAGATCGTGTCCCGCTGGAACACCGCGGACGGCACCACGACGACGCTCGCGAGCGGCTACCGGCTCCTCCAGCCCGGGTCGGCCCCGCCAGGCCTCGCCGCCCTGGCGGCTCGCAACGACTCGGACGCCTGGGCGCGGGTCTTCCTCAACGGGCCGGTGGTGTCGGATTCCCGGCGGCTGTGGATCACGGTGGAGCAGGAGCGCACCCGGAACGGTCGCCTCGGTTGGATCACGTCGGCCTTCGTGCTGCTCGACCGCGACTCCGGCGAGGCCCTCGGCTGGGTCGACGCGCCCGACCCCACGGCGCGCCTGATCGCGGGCCCACGGGTGCTCGTGGAGGAGCCCGGCGGGGTGCGGGCCTACGACGTGGTGTAGCGCCAGCGCGCCCGATCCAGAAGCGTCACTTGCGCCCCCTACTTTGTGCCCATAAAGTCCTGCTCCGCGCCCTACTTGACGCACGACAAGTACCCCGGAGCACCTCGATGGTCACCCGCTCTCTCGCCTTCTCCCTCCTCGCTCTCGGCCTGGCTGGCTGCACCGCCACCGAAGGGCCCACCTACTACACCGACGCGAAGCCGATCCTCGACGCGCACTGCGTCGACTGCCACACGGACGGCGGGGTGGCGCCCTTCCCGTTCGACACCGCCGAGCAGTCCGCCGCCGCGGCGGACGCCATCGCCTGGGCGGTCGCCGATCGGGACATGCCGCCGTGGGGTGCCGAGCGGGACGTGCGCGACCTCCGCTTCGACATCTCGCTGTCGGATGACCAGATCGACACCCTCGTCGACTGGGCCGAGGCGGGTGGACAGATGGGGGACCCTGACGCCGAAGGGGAGGCGATCGCCCTGGAGAAGGGCGGCCTCGACCGCGTCGACATCGAGCTCACCCTGCCGGACGCCTACCAGCCCGACCCGGCCCGCGGCGCCGACGACTACCGCTGCTTCCCCATCGACTGGCCGGAGGAGGGCGACTCGTGGGTCACCGGCTTCGTCGGGATGCCCGACTACGAGCCCGTCGTGCACCACATGGTCGCCTTCGTGGTGCCCCCCAGCGGGGCCGAGGCAGTCCACGGCTACGACGCGTACTCCGACGGGCCCGGGTACCCCTGCTTCGGCTCGATCTCCCCCACCGACCAGATCGTGGACGACGTGATCAACATGTCGATGCTGGGCCAGTGGGCCCCGGGCATCGGCGGCATCGCGCTCCCCGAGGACACCGGCGTACGCATCCAGCCCGGCACCGTGATGGTCGTCCAGATGCACTACACGACCATCGTCGACGAGCTCGCCCCCGACCAGAGCACGCTGGGCATGCGGGTCACGCGGACCGTGCCGGCGCGGGACGCCTACCTCGTGCCCTGGATGAACTACCAGTGGTACGCGAACCCCCAGACGATGGAGATCCCGGCCGGGGAGGCCGGCGTCCATCACTCGTTCGAGGCTGAGCTCCTCGGCTCGGTCCAGACCCAGGCGGGCGGGGCCGGGGGTGACCTCGAAGACGGCGCGGAGATCCACGCCATCTTCCCGCACCAGCACAAGATCGGCCGGTCCATCTCCCTGACGAAGGTCCACGCCGACGGCACCGACGAGCTCATGCTCAACGTCCCGAAGTACGACTTCAACTGGCAGCGGGACTACCGCTTCGCGGAACCCGTCACCTTCGCCCCCGGCGACAAGGTGCGCCTGGACTGCTGGTGGGACAACACCGCGGAGTACCGCGCCGAGCGCGGCGTCCAACCCGTCGAGCCCATCGGAGTCGAGTGGGGCGAGGGCACCTACGACGAGATGTGCGTGGCGCTGCTGACGGTGACGGCGAAGGAGTAGGCTCGTCCGTGGGATGACGGACCACCGGGCAGGGAGAGAGCGACTGGGTTTCGACCTCAGGGTCTGCCAGGAGCTGGCGTTCCTCATCGAAGAGTGGGGCTTTCGGCTCGTCACCCAGACCACGACCTTCGTCCGGTTCGAGAGCAGACGCCTGTTCATCCAGGTGTTTCACGGCCGGATCTCCTACGAGGTGGGCGTCGAGTTCGGGTGGACCGACCGGCCCGATGACCCGTTTCCTCTGGCGCTCGCGACCTCCCGAGACGATGAGCGCTTCCTCCAAACGTCAGCGCGCACCCCCGATCGGGTCGCAGCCGCTGTACGCACCGCCGCTGACCTCGTCCGGGAGTTCGTCCACCCCGACGTCCTCGGCACCAGGGAAGGTCGCGAGGCAGTGGCGGCCAGGTCGGCGGAGGCCAGGCGCCAGCTCGCGCTCCGGTCCGTTGCCTACAAGGCGAGGCCCAAGGCGCTCAGCGCGTTCCGCTCGCGCGACTGGGAGACCGTGGTGCGGGAGTTCTCCAAGATGGAGCCCCTGCTGAGCAACTCCGAGAGGAAGAAGCTGGAGCTGGCTCGGGCGCGGGTCCGGGGCGGACATCGCTAGGCGGGGCTGTGAGCTGGTTTGGAGTGAAGCTGCAGTTCGTCTCTCGCGTGGGCGGACGCATCGACGCAGACGCCATCGTCGAGGAGAGCATTCGCGTTCTCCGGGCAACCGACGAAGCCGACGCCCTCCGCCGGGCGACGGAACTGGGACACGCTTCGTCGCATGCCTACGAGAACGCGGACGGTGAGCTCGTCGAGTGGGTCTTCACCAGGACACTGGAGGTGCAGGACCTCAGCGAGGACGCCATCGAGGAGGGCACCGAAGTCTTCTCGACTCTTCGTCGAGCCCAGCCGAACGACCTCGGCGGGAGCTCGACCGACTAGCTGCCCCCCAGCACCACTCCCTGCCCCTTCAGCCACGGCTCCGGGTCCACGAAGGCGGACGTGAGGCCGATGCGCACGGCCTCGCGCAGCTCGGCGCGGAGACTCTCCGTGTCCGGGTGGCCGTCCAGCAGGGGTCCCTTGCGGTCGGGGAAGGACATCGAGCCGAGCAGGATGAACGCCACCCGGTCGAACCAGCGGTCCGCGTCCAGGTCGGCGCGGATGATGCCGCCCTCCTGGCCCTGCCGCAGCGCCGCCGCGATGGCGCTCCGCCACCCGATCGTCGCCTCCTGGAAGCGCGCCTCGGACGCCTCGGGCGACCGCAGCAGCTCCCGCAGGATCGCCTTGGGCACCCGCGGATTGTCCCGCACGAAGCCCATGAGCAGCTCGGTCAGACCGTCCACCGAGACCTCGAGCGAGTCGGGCGACGCGAACCGCGACAGCCACCGCGCCGTGATGTCCAGGATCCGCGCCGTCACCGCCTCCTGCAGCGCCGCCTTGTTCCCGTAGTGGTACAGCACCGCCTGCGAGGACATCCCCACCTCGCTCGCGATCTGCCCCACCGACACCGCGTCCGCTCCCCACTCCGCGAACAGGTCGATCGCCGCCAGCTCCACCCGCTCCTTGACGACCTCGGGCGGCTCCCGCGTCTTGCGCCCCATCAGGCGCCCACCGTCTGGAGCGGGTCCAGGCTCACCACCGGCAGGTCCGGCATCACCTTGCGCACCTCGTGGAGCATGCTCCCGTAGTTCACGTTCAGGCTGAACCCCATCTCGTCGCCGAGGGGCAGGAAGAAGTTGTCGTGGTGGTGGGGGATGAGGACCCGCGGCTGCACCTTCGGCAGGACGCGCTCCCAGAACTTTGGCGTGCTCCCCCGCCCCGCGATCCCCGCCAGGAACCATTCCGCCGGCCGCTTGATCTCGTCCTCGATGAGGTCGCAGCTGCCCATGTGGTAGAGGCTCGTCCCCGCGACCTCGATGTGGATCCCCCACACCTGCCCGCAGTTGAAGTCCTTGTGGGTCATGTGCTCGCAGTGGTCGCAGGTCAGCTCGCCGCCCTGGAGGATCGAGAGCCCCAGGAGCAGCTTGCTGTGCACGCTGGGGAAGAACCGCACCACGAAAGGCCCGATCTCGTAGGCCTCGTGCGGCGTGACCGTGACCGCCTTGTCCGCGAGCCCGTGCAGTCCCATGTAGTGCGTCATCGACTGGGAGCCGTACACCGTCGCCCCCGTGTGCCGGACGATGGCGGGGGTGTCGAGGGCGTGATCGAAGTGGGTGTGCCCCATGAGCACGGCATCGCACTCCGGCACGAACTGCGGGGCGAGGGTCTCATCGATGGCGAGCGGTCGACCGCGCAGCACGTGCCCGAAGGGGACGCGCGTCAGGAACGGGTCGGTGACCACCGTGGTCCCCTCGTAGCTGATCGCGAACCCCGCCGTCCCCAGCCACCGCAGGCTCAGGCCCGGCGGCAGCGCGAGATCGGAGTTGCGCCAGTTCGTGTCGGCGGCGGCGCTGCTGTCGTTGCGGTGACGCGCGCCAGGGGCGAGGACGAAGGGCAGGAAGTCGGGCTGCAGGCGCAGGGGCATCTGCCCATTGTGCAACAGGCAGACCCGCAGCGGTCAGCGCCCAGCGCCGTGCGGACACCCTCGTCCGCGCCGCCCACTCGAACTGCGGGAGGCTTTCCCTTCACCGCGCGCCAGGTGTCTGATGGGGCATGGCCCGCTTCGCCCTCCTCTTCGCCCTCCTCCTCGCTGGCTGCACCGGCGGTGGCTCCCTCGGCAATGACGACGACGTCGCCAACGACGACGACGCGGCCAACGACGACGACGCGGCCAACGACGACGATCTGGCTGACGACGATGACGCGGTCGGCGTCGACTGCGGAGAGGACATCCCCTCGGCTCCCGGCCGGGTCCACACCACCGGCGGCGTCTACGACGGCGACGAGATCGACGGCGTCTGGCAGTTCCTCGGCGTCCCCTTCGCCGAAGCCCCCGTGGGGGACCTCCGCTTCGCCGCTCCCGCTCCCTACGCCTGCCGCGACGAACAGCCCTTCGCCGCGAACCAGTGGCCCGCCTGGTGCCCTCAGCTCGACGACGAGGACGCCGTCGTGGGTGACGAGGACTGCCTGCATCTCAACGTCTGGACGCCAGCGACCCTGCCGGACCCCACCGAGCGGCTGCCCGTCCTCGTGTTCATCCACGGGGGCGGCAACATCCAGGGGAGCGCATCCGTCGGCGGCGACTCCTACACGCTCTACGGCGGCCCCGAGCTCACCGGACGCACCGACGTGGTCGCCGTGACGCTCCAGTACCGCCTCGGCGCCCTCGGCTTCTTCGCCCACGAGGACCTGCCCGCCCTCAACCTCGGGCTGCGGGACCAACAGGTGGCGCTCGAGTGGGTCCGCGACAACATCGCCGCGTTCGGCGGCGACCCCGACCGCGTCATGCTCTTCGGGGAGTCGGCGGGTGCGGTGAACACCTGCATGCACATCGCCTCGCCCGGCAGCGCGGGCCTCTTCGACGCGGCGCTCATGCAGAGCGGCGGATGCGGCGCGCGGACCCGGGAGGTAGCCGAGTCCGAGGGGACCACCTACGCGGACGAGCTCGGGTGCGGCGGCGATCTGCTCGGCTGCCTGCGGTCCACGTCCGTCGACGACCTCGTCACCCTGAACGGAGATGCGTTCACCGGGGGCACCGCCGGAGGCGGCGGGTTCGGACCCGTGGTCGATGGCGATGTGCTCCCAGAACAGCCCATCGAGCGCATCGAGGCCGGCGCCCACAACGCCGTCCCCTTCATCGTCGGCGCCAACTCCGACGAGACGTCGCGGACCGTCCCCCTCGGGGTCCCCACGGCCGCGCAGTACCCGAACCTGCTGGCCTCGCGCTTCGGAGGGTTCGCCGACCTCGTCGAGGACGAGTACCCCCTGAGCGACTTCCCCACCGCCCGGGACGCCTGGGTGCGACTCACCACGGACGCGCAGTTCGTGTGCCCGTCGCGCGCCATCGCCCGGGCGATGGTCGCTGGTCAGGCCGAGCCGGTGCGCCGCTACTTCTTCACCCAGAGCCCCGCGGGGGTCGCGGGGGACACGTACGGCGCCTGGCACGGCGTCGAGCTCGTCTACGTGTGGAACAAGATCGCGGCCGTCGAGGCGGACAGCGGCTGGACGTCGGACGCGTCGGACCGAGCCGTGGAGGAGGCGGCGGGCAACGCCTGGGCGAACTTCGCCGCCGACGGCGACCCGAACGGGCCCACCTTCGGTCTCCCGCTCCCCGCCACGTGGCCCGAGTTCGGCGACGAGGGCGACGACGACCACTACCTCGAGCTCGGCGAGGTCATCGGAGTGGGTCAGGGAGTGCGCACGGACAAGTGCGACTTCTGGGACGCGCTGCTGGAGCTCGTGAGCGGGGGGTGACCCACGGCCGACACCGGCGAAAGGCAGGTCCTCAACCTGCCCGATGGGACTGACGGACGAGGCGGTAGGGTCGGCCGATGAGGCTTCAGCTCCTTCCTCTCCTGGCACTCCCCCTGGTCGCCTGCCCCTCGAGCCCGCCCGAGCAGGAGGTGCAGACGTGCGCCACCATCTCTGTCAACGGAGGCCTCCGCCTCCGGTCCTCGAACAGCCCCCCGTCGGGCACCAACGGAACCTTCGAGAGCTGGGGTTCGGGGGAAGGGGTGGAGTTCGTCGACGATGATGGAGAGTCGTGGAGGTTCTGGGTGGAGGGCGCCGCCGAGACGTACGAGGCGTTGCCCGACCTCACGGCGCTGGGGCGCGTGCGGGTGTTCTTCCGGGGCAGCCAGGACCCTGAGGTCGGGGGCTGGTCCGGGCACCTTCAGGTCACCGAGCTGCTGGATCCCGGAGATCCCGGCTCCGGAACTGGCGACACCATCCTCGTCTTCGGAAGTCGCGCGCTCCAAGACGATGACCTCGAGGTTGGATTGGGGAGGGATGTGACGACCTGCCCCACGCCGATCCCCGCGAGCGATCAGGAGTGCAGCTGCTGGAGCACCTGCCACCCGACCCCCATCGTCTTGACGGTCCGGGAGGAGACCCTGAGCGTGCTCCCCGGGGAGGTCGGGGAGCTCGGGGAGTACACCGGCTTCAACTGGCTCGGCTGGACCGCCCCGGTCGGCGACAACAACTGCGCGGATGCCGACACGTTCAGGTTCGGCTACGCCGTGGCGAAGACGAGCCTTCTGCCGTAGTGCGTCAGCGGCGCGAGTGGAGCTTCAGCCCCCGCACTCGATGGCGAGCCCCTTGCCGAAGTCGGCCATCGGGCCCGCGTCGCGCACGACGACCACGTCCACCTGCGTGACCTCGCCCGCCTGCAACGTCACCGGGCAGAAGCTGGTGAGCGTGTACTCGTAGTTGTTCAGCCAGGCGAAGTCGCCGCTGCCGAAGCCCCGCACTACCGCCTTGACCCGCACCCGGTCCGCGCGGGCGTCGACGACGGCCTGAGGGCCGTCCTTGAGCTTCTTGCGCTTCTTCGGCTGCGTCTCGAACTCGGTCACCGACGGCAGCCGCTGCTGGCCCACCTGGAAGTCGAGGGACGTCACCCGGTAGGCCGGTCCCAGCGTGTCCGCGGTGCGCACCGCGATGCGGGCCTCGGAGCCCGGCGCGATCATCGGCGCCGCCTCGGCCTCCTCCGCGACGTCCGCAGCCTCTTCCTGGCCCGGCACCTCGTGGCCCTTCGGGGCCGACAACACCGAGACGCTCACCATGGTCTCCCCTTCGGGGGCGTCGTCGGCGTGGGCCGGCGCGGACAAGGCGAGGAGGGCAAGGGCGGCGAGGGAGAGGCGAGCAAGCATGGGGACTCCGAGGACAAGACCGGCGGGACTCCGTCAACAACGGGGAGAACCCGGCCAGCGCGATGATGTGGGGCCAACCTAGGCGGGTCAACGATCTCCGCCCACCCGAATTCGGCAATCGGTTGTAAGCGCGTGTGATCGTGACCGGCGTGTTCCCTCGTACGCATCGCCCCCAGCCTCGGATCACCGCGGCCCGCGCCGAACCTCCAGATCCCGTCGGCTGGTGCGGCCCCGTCGGTCGGTGACGACGAGCTCGTGGGTCCCCGGCTCCGGGGTCCACCACAGGCGCTCGGTGGCGGCCACGGTGCCCACGAACGTCCCATCGATGAACCAGCTCAGCTCGGCGTCGCCGGACGCTTCGGCCTCCAGCGGAATCTGCTGCTTGTCCACCGGCATGCCAGGGATCAGCAGCGCGATGTGCTCCGCCGGCGGGTGGACGATGGACGGCGCCTTGTCTCGCGGAGGAGGCGCACAGCCGGCCGCCCAGGCCGGGGGCTCGGGCAGGTGGCGGTGCCGCGCCTTGACGAACCGCCGGACGGAGCTCGGCCACAGGACGAACGTCCGGTGCTCCGTGGGACCCTCGCCCCGGCACGACGGACGCACCGCGAGGCCCGTCGAAAGATCCACCTCCCGATCCACGTGGAACGGGCAGGACGTCGTCGGCACCGAGCTCAGGCGCGCGAACTCCTGGACCCGTCGCGGGCAGGCCTCGCCCGGGGGGTGGCCCGAGTAGGCGCAGACCTCGATGCGGCGCAGGTCGCTCGGGACCGGGTCCACCGGCGACGGCCGCCGCGCGTCCCGCAGGGACTCGAGCACGTCGAACAGGATCGGCCCCGCCGCCTCGCTCCCCTGGAGCTGCGCCACCCCCTCGTTGTCCAGGTTCCCCACCCACACGGCCACGGTGTGGTCGGGCCCGCTCCCCACCGCCCAGGCGTCGCGTCGTCCGGACGAGGTCCCCGTCTTCCAGTGGATGTCCGGCGTCGGTCGCAGCTCCCGGCGCCGGGGGAAGTCCGGCCGGTCCCGCTCGCTCAGGGTGCGGCGGGTCAGCCAGGTGCTGCCTTCACTCAGGACCGGCAGGCCGCGCGGCGACGCGTCCAGGCCCCCACCGCTCATCGCCCCCTCGCTCCCACCACGGCCCACGGGCGCCAGCCACCGCACGGGCACGTACTCGCCGTCCTCGGCGATGGTCGCGTACACCCCCGCGAGCTCCAGCGGCGTCAGCTCCAGCCCGCCCACGGCCGCACTCAGCCCGTACATCCCCGGCTCCGGCGACAGGGACGTGACCCCCATCTGCCGCAGCGTCCCCAGGAACTGCTCGACCCCGAGCTGCTGGAGCAGGCTGATGAACGGCAGGTTCAGCGAGCGGGACAGGGCATCGTCCAGGCGCACGAGGCCGTCGAAGTTCCCGTCGTAGTTGCTCGGCGCCCAGCTGCCCCACGACGTAGGAACGTCCGGGACGAGGAAGGATGGGAGCGCGAGGCCCGCATCGATCCCCATCGCGTGGACCACAGGCTTGAGCGCGCTGCCCGGCGAGCGGGGCACGTCGAAGGCGGCGATGAACTGCCCCGGCAGGTTGCCCCCGAGGGCCAGCACCTCTCGCGTCTCCCGGTCGAGCACGACGACGGCCGCGTTGCGCACCCCCGCCCGCTCCAGCTCCCGCGCCGCCGTCTCCAGCCGCTGGTCCACCACCCGCTGGGCCGAGGCATCCAGCGTCGAGGGCACCCGGGGGTTCGGCGACTGGTCGCGCATCCACACGGCCGCGTGCGACGCCTCCCGGGGCATCGGCCGAAGCCGCGTCGGGACCCCCTCGCGCTGCACCTCCGCGAGCACCGCCTCGGGCGTCGTCTCCGCACCGTCCTCGCCGAGGGTCAGGGCGCCCGACTCCAGCAGGCGGGCCGCGATGTCGTCGCGCACGCGCCGGAGCCGGTCCTCATGGTCGGGCCGCGGGTAGCGCACGTTGGGGTTCTGGGGGACGGCGAGCAGCGTCGCGATCTCCCCCGGCGACAGGGCGTCCGCCGAGTGCCCGAAGTACGACCACGCCGCCGCCTCGATCCCCTCCACGTTGCGCCCGTAGGGAGTGAACTGGAGCCAGGCGGCGAGGATCTCGCTCTTGCTCAGGCGCAGCTCGAGCTGCACCGCCCGCGCCGCCTCCACGAGCTTGCTCCGCACCGTCCGCGGGCGGGGCTCCAGCAGGCGCACCACCTGCATCGTCAGCGTCGACCCGCCGGACACCACCTCCCCCTGGGTCACGTTCAGGAACGCGGCCCGCAGAATCGCCAGCGCGTCCACGCCCAGGTGCCGGAAGAAGCGCTTGTCCTCGAGGCGCACCAGCGAGGTCACCAGGTCCGGGTCCACCTCGTCGGCGCGGACGGGGATCCGCCAGCGGTCGTCCGGGGCGAGGAACACGTGGGCCGTGCGCCCGTCGCGCCACTGGACGACCGTCGAGCCTTCGGCGGTCAGGCGATCGGGCAGGGGCACGACCTGCGCGATCGCCCACGCTCCGGCCATTCCCACCATCGCCAGAACGACGCCCATCGCCCCAGCTCGCAGCCAGAGCGACCGGCTCCGCAACCGGACCAGGCGGCCCCGAAGAGCCGCGATGGCGCCCTCCGTCGTCACCGCCTCACTCGCCTCCCTCGTCCCCCGGCTCCTCCGCGTCGACCATCCCGCCCCAGGGCCCGTTGATCACTACGCGGTCCCCCACCTCGCGCGCCTGGTAGCTCGGCTCGTACATCGCCTCCGCCTCCACCGGCGGCACCACGAAGTCCCCGGCCGAGGTCGCCCGGACCGCGTACACGTAGGAGACCGTCTTGCCCTTCGGCAGCGTGCCGAAGGCCTCCACGCGGTCGTCGCGCACGTTGCGGTGGTCGATGCTCCACAGGTTGCGGCTGTCGACGACGCTGATGACCCGGTCGCGCCCGAGGTTCGCGTTCTCGATCTCGAACCCCGCGGGCAGCCGGTCCACCATCGCCACGTTGCGCATGGCCTCGGCGGTGGTGTTCGTCAGGTCCACCCGCACCACCACGAGGTCGCCGAGCGTCACCGCGGTGGGATCGATCGCCGCGCCCTCGAAGTCCAGGTAGCGCCGGGTCACGCGGATGCCGGCGGCCTTCTCCTCCCAGGCGGCCCCCTCCTCGACGCCCTGGGACGAGATGAGCGCGTACAGCGCGCCCTCGCCCTTGCTCTCGATGGTCAGGCTGACGGCGCCGCGCTCGGACAGGCGGTTCACCTCCCACGCCCGCTCGGACGTGTCCCGGTCGGTCCACCGCGCCTCGAGCTCCGTGCCCCCCGCGGCCAGCGCGGGCACCGAGAAGTCCTTCGCCCCCGAGCTGATCCGCCGCCCCAGCCCCGTGATGCCCCACACCAGCTCCTGGGTGGTGTACCAGCGGCTCTTCTTGCCCTGGAGCGCGCTCGCCACGAGGGACGCGAGCTCCTCGCCAGCGACGTCGTTGCCGAACAGCTCACCGAAGATCGTCAGCGTCATGCCGCGCCGACGGCGGTCCGAGTAGAAGCTCCAGCCGTTGCGCCGCGTCGACGACACCGGCGAGACGTCCGGCGTCTTCAGGTCCTGCTCCCACCGCCGGTCCCCCGCCTGGTAGAGCGCCGCCTTGAGGAGGTAGGCGTGCTCGACGCCGCGGCCGTCCTCGCCGTCCTCGTGCGACGCGAGCAGCGCGCCCGCCTGGGCCTTCCGCCCCCGTCCCGCTCGGGCGAGCACGTAGTGCATGTAGGGCTTGCCCCACCCGTAGTACTCCCGGTCGCTCTCGCCGCCGTCGATCTGCTCCTCCATCCAGCGCAGGGCCCGGTCCAGAGAGCCGTCCGGCACCTCGTAACCCCGCTCGCGGGCGTCCAGGAGCATGTGCGTCGCATACGCCGTCGCCCAGTCGCGGGGACTGTCCGAGCCAGGCCAGTAGGCGAAGCCGCCCGACCCCGTCTGCATCGTCAGGACCCGGCGGATGCCGTGCTCCACGCGCTTCGCGATGCCCTGGTCCGCGGCGATCTCCGGGTCCACCTGCTGGATGAGCCGGTCCACGAAGAGCATCGGCCGCGTGCTCGACGTCGTCTGCTCCAAGCAGCCGTACGGGTAGCGGACCACGTACGAGAGATGGTCGAACACGTCGCCGTAGGGGTTGCTGCTCACCCGCACCGTCGTGCGCTCGGTCGTCGGCACCCAGCCCGCGAGCCACTCGGAGAGATCATTGGCGCCAGCGGTCAGCTCGACCTTGTGGAGCACGCGGGTCCGAGGCCCGTCGGGCGAGAACGGCACCGTCGCGTCCGCCACAGACGAGAGCTCCGCCGCTGTCGCCGTCGCCGTGAACTCCACCGTCCCCACCTGACGCGTCGCCTCCACCTCGAACACCGCGGTGCCGGACTCGCCGTCGCCGAGGGACAGGCGCTGCGTCGTCGCCGTCACGAACCGCACCGGCGCCCCCGTGGACACGCCGGCCAGCTTGGGGCCCACGTCGTCCGCCTCGAGGCTCACCACCACGTCCCGCGGCGCGCCGGACATGTTCGTCACGAACACCGGCACGTCGACCCGGTCGCTCTCCATGAGGAAGCGCGGCAGCGTCGCCTGGACGATGAGGGGCTCGCGGACGAACACCGACGCCTCGGCGTGGCCGACCTTCTCGGTCCCCACGGACACCGCCATCACCCGCAGCTTCCCGCGGTAGCGCGGCACGTCGAAGGTGACCGTCGCCTTGCCGCCCTTCACCGGCACCACGCCGGACCACAGCGCCACCGGCTCCACCGGCTGCACCCGGCCGTAGCCGTCGCCCGGCGCGTCCCCGCCGATGGACGACGACGACCCCTCGGGCGGCACGAGCACCGACCACCCCACGGTCTCGAAGCTCTCCACGCCGAGAGCGCGCTTCGCGAGCAGGTCCTTGAGCGGGTCCGGGCTCGCGAAGTCGGTGAGCTGCAGGATGCCCTCGTCCACCGCGGCCACCGTGACGACCGTGTGCTTGTCGGCTCCGGGCGCGGCCACCTGGATGGTCAGCTCGCTGCGGGGCCGCACCTCCTCGGGCGCGGTCACGGTCAGCTCCTGGGTGTACTTCTTCGCGTCCACGCGCACCGAGCCCACGCCGAAGGCCCGGTCGGCGAGGTAGGTCTCGGCGCTGTCCGCGTGGGGGTCCTTCACGAGGAGCGCGGAGACGTACACGTTCGGGGCGAACTCCTGGACGGTGAACGGCCACGCCGTCGGCCCGGGCTGCACGTCGATCCACTCCCAGGCGCGCACGCCCGCCGTCTCCACAGTCATGAGCGCGCGGCCGGCGTAGGGCGCGGTGAAGGTCACCTCGGACTTCTTGCCGAGCTTCACGGAGTCGGGGAGGGTCAGCTCGAGCGAGCCGGGCTTGAGCGGCTTCGGCGTCGCGTCCATCGACGCGGACGGGTCGCTCCACCACCAGTACGACGACGTGCCGTCCACGTGCAGGCCCGTGTGCGCGTTGCCGGACCGGGCCTCGATCAGGTAGCCCGCAGCGTCCTTCTCGGGGGTGTACGTCCACGAGAACGCGCCGCCCTGGGACGTGACGGTGGCCTGGCCCTCCTCGACGCGCCGGATGGAGCGGCGGTAGCTGCCCCAGCCGTCGTCCTCGTCGTAGAACCAGCCGTAGTGGTCCTCGAGGCGGTAGGCCACCAGCTCGATCTGCTTGTCGCCCGCGGGCTCGCCGGCCCAGTCCACGACCACGCCGGAGACGTTGATGGGCTCGCCGCCGTGACCCTCCTCGGTGCCCGTCTGCATGCCCACGTAGAACCGCTCCGGGTGCGCCATTCCCCGCGTGCTCGTCTGGGTGGAGCGGCCCGAGCCCGCCTCGAAGACCACCGCGCGCGCGACCAGCGTCGCCGTGCCCTCGAAGGACGTGGCGTCGCCCAGCGTCGGGCAGGACAGCGTCACCCGCCCGTCCCGGTCGAGCTCGCCCGCGGCGGAGCCCAGGGACAGACCGCGGCGGTCGTCGTCGTCCTCGCCGTACCAGGGGCCGTAGGTGAAGTTGCCGTTCTTGGGGGGCTTGAAGGTCGTCGGCACGAGCTCGCAGTCCACCTCCGCGGGGCTGCCCTCGGCGCTGCCGCCGAAGAGGTAGCGGGCCTCGACCGTCGCCGTTACTTCGTCGCTCGCCAGCAGGTTCGTCGCGGCGAGCGAGGCGTCCACCTCCATGCGCTCGGGGACGAACTCCTCGACGTAGAAGGAGTAGCTGCCGAGGTCGTCGTCACCGGCGGTGAGCGTCGCGGTGTAGCGGCCGGTGGGGGCCCAGTCGCCGAACTCCGCGTCGTGGGTGACGAGGCCGGCGCTGTCCGTCTGGAGCTGGTGGCGCCCGAGGACGCGGCCGCGGGGATCGCTCACCGCGAGGGTGACGGGCATGCCCTTCGGAGGCGCCTTGCGGTCCTCGCCGCGCACGATGGCCACGATGTGCGACGTCTCCCCCGGCCGGTAGACGCCCCGGTCCGAGTAGAAGGCGACGCGGTACGCCTCGGGGGCGAGGTAGGGGTCGCCGGCGACGGCGGACTCGGTCAGCGGCGTGCGCAGATCGCTGAACCGCAGGTAGGTCAGGTCGCCGCCGCTCTTCGCGATGACGACGTAGGGGGGCTCGGGGTCGACAGGGTCGGGGGACAGGTCGAGGCGGCAGTGGCCGTCGCCCGAGGTGGTGCAGGTCGCGAGGACGGTGCCGGACTGGCGCCGCACATCGAGCTCGGCGCCGCCCACCGGCTTGCTGGTGTCCGCGTCGATGGCCCACACGTCGAGGCCGCTCGAGTACGGCTGCTCCGGCGCGACGGCGTCCATCTTCGCCACGAGGTGGACCTTCGTGGTCATCACCCGGGCGACGTCGGACGACTCCCCGGCGGCGACCCGGATCTCGTAGACGCCGCGGGCGCGGCTCGGGACGTGCTCGGACAGGTCCACCCAGGTGGTGCCGAAGTCGTCGGCGGGGCCCATCACCGGGACCTTGATCTCCGCGACGAGGTCGGAGGTGGTGGCGTCTGCGACCTCGCTGTCGCCGGTCAGCCAGTGCACGAGGTTGCGCTCGGGGACGTGGCGGATGGTGGCGGTCAGCTCGGAGACGTTGAGGTGCCGCACGGGGAGCGCGCTCCAGGCCGACTCCGGCAGGTAGCGCCCCTTGCTCACGAACTGCACCTGCGCGGCGCGGGCGGGGATGGAGAAGCTGGTGACCCGGGGCCCGGGCAGGGCGCCGCCGTCCTTGCTGGTCAGGGACGGGTCGAGGGTCATGGTGTAGACGCCGCGGGAGAAGTCGCCGAGGACGCGGAAGCCCTGGCGGATGGGCGAGACGCGCAGGTCCCCCACGGACGGCGAGACACGGATGCCGGTGGCGTCAGCGGGGATGCAGCGGGACGTGAGGTCGTACCAGGTGGACGTGACGTCGTCCCACCAGCCGTTCCACCCGTCCGGGGCGGCCTCGTCGCGGCAGATGACGTCGACGTAGAAGCCCGTGGGTCCCTCGCCGCGGCGCATGGCGAGGACGTTCACCGCCGGGGTCTTGGGGACGCTGAGGGAGACGCTGCGCCCGTCGGCCTTCGCGCCGTCATGGCCGCGCATGGGGACGCCGGCCCCGAGGCGGATGGAGACGCTGTTGCCGGCCTTGGCGAAGCGACCGCGGAGCTCGGCGCGGACGACCTTGGGGTCGTTCGTGGTGACCAGGGTGGGGCTGAGGGTCTCGCCGCCGACGCGCAGGTCGAGGCGCTCCCGGACGGCGTTGCTGGAGACCGGGCCGGAGAAGGCGAGCTCGACCGTGGCCAGCTGCTGCTCCGGGTTCACGAACGACCAGTCGGCGCGGAGCAGGCGGAACCCGGGGGTCGTGACCTGGGCCGTGGGGGACCCGCCGCCCTCGACCTGCGGGCGCAGCACCGCGTGCGGCGTGCCGATGGCCTCGATCGTGACGGTGTAGGTGGTGTCTGGCTGGAGCGCCGTCGCCGGGCGGAACCGCAACGTCGACGGCGTGGTGAAGCGCCAGCCCCCATCGACGGCGGGCTCGATGGTGATCGCGGTGCCGTCCAGCGGCCGGCCGCCGACCTGGGACGGAGCGGCCACGTCCCGCGCGAGCTCGATGACGAAGCCGTCGGGGATGGCTCCCTCGGCGCCGTGGGCGCGGATGATCGGGTCGAGCTCGCCCGGCTTCAGGGTCTTCGGGACGGCGGCGAGGACCTCGTCGGGCAGCTCCTCCTCCGTGGAGCGCACCTCGGTCACTCCCGTGGGGCCCGTCTGCGGCGCGGGCGCGGCCTCGATGGGGGTGGTCGACGTGGTGCCGGGGTCGCTGGATCCGTCGTTCGAGTCGTCGGACGGACAGCCAGCGATGAGGGCGAGCAGGCAGGCAGCGGTGAGCAGGCGAGCCGCGCTCTGACGGACAGAGGCGCAGGCCGAGGAGGAGGCCGGGAGCTGGAGCATGGGCAGTCCGATGTGGGGCGGGTCTGCAGGAAGTGGAAACCCTGATGTGGGACAGACATTCCCCCCCACGGGTTCCCAACCGTTGGGCCCCCCACGATACGGGGGTACGGTGCGAACGTGAGAGTCCGCCTCCTTCTGCTCGCCCTCGCCCTCCTCCTCGCTGCTTGTCCTTCCCGTGGGGACGACGACGACGTGGCCAACGACGACGACGCAGTGGACGACGACGACGCGGTCGACGACGACGACGCGGTCGATGACGACGATGCGGCCGATGACGACGACGCGGCCGACGACGACGACAGCGCCATCGACGACGACGACGCCATGGACGACGACGACAGCGCCATCGGCGACGACGACGACGCCGGCGATGACGACGACAGCGCCATCGGCGACGACGACGACGCCACCCCGCCGCTCCCCTCCCCCACCCGCTGGCGCAGCGCGCTCTACCCCGAGGGCTGGACGCCCGCGACCACCGTCGATGGCCTGTACCTGCACGACTTCAGCTACGCCGGCTACCACGACGGCGAGGACCCCATCCCCACCACGGTCCCCGGCGCGACCTACGACGTCACCGCGGCCCCCTACAACGCCGACCCCACGGGCACCGCCGACTCCACGACCGCCATCCAGGCCGCCCTCGACGACGCCGGGGCCGCTGGGGGCGGCACCGTCTTCCTGCCTTCTGGTACCTACCTCGTCGCCCCCCCGCCCGGCGATGGCCAGGCCCTGCGGATCCGCGACAGCGGCGTCGTCCTCGCCGGCGACGGCCGCGACGCCACCTTCGTCGTGAACACGCGCACGGACATGCGCAGCCGCCAGGTGATCCGCGCCGGCCCCGTCGGCGGGCGCTCCTGGACCTCGGACGGGAGCGTGCTCAGCGCCCTCACCAGCGACGCCGACGCCCGCGACACCGTCGTCAGCGTGGTGGACGGGACGCTGTTCACGCCCGGCGACCTCGTGATCCTCCGCTCCACCGCCACCGCCGACTGGATCGCCGACCACGGCATGACCGGCCTCTGGACCACGAGCTCGCTGGGTGGCCCCACCTTCCTCCGCCGCGTCGAGTCCATCGCCGGCGACGACCTGACGCTGGACGTCCCCCTGCGCTACCCGCTGCTGACCCGGGACAACGCCCGCGTCGTCCTCGCGGACATGCACCTCTCGGAGGTCGGACTCCGCGACTTCTCGCTGGGGATGGTCGAGCACCCGGGCACCTCCGGGTGGGGCGACAACGACTACTCCACCTCCGGCACGGCCGCCTACGACGTCCACAACAGCGACGCGGTCCTCTTCTCGCGGGTCATCGACGGGTTCGTGCAGCGCGTCGGCAGCTTCGCCCCGGCAGGCAACGGCGACGTCCACATCCTCAGCGACGGGGTCGTCCTCAGCCAGAGCCGGGCGGTGACGGTCGAGGACACCGTCATGTCCTACCCCCAGTACGAGGGCGGCGGCGGCAACGGCTACTCCTTCGTCCTCCAGGGGGGTGACAACCTCCTGGTGGACTGCGCCGCCGTCTCCGCGCGGCACGGCTTCTCCTTCAAGAAGCCCTGGGCGAGCGGGAACGTCATCCGCGGCGGGAGCTCATCGAACCCGCGCCTCGCCGTCGACTTCCACATGCACCTGTCCATGGCGAACCTCCTCGACGCGGTCACGCTCGAAGACGACTTCATCGACGCCACCTACCGCCCCTGGGGGACGGTCGTCCACGGCCACACGACCACGGAGTCGGTCCTGTGGAACACGGTGGGCATCGACAGCACCTCGGACGGCACGACCGTGGACTCGCGCCAGTACGGCACGGGCTACGCGATCGGCACCTCGGGGCAGCCCTTCGACATCACCACGACGCCGCTCGTGGACACGGAGGACACGAGCCCCGAGGACTTCGTCGAGGGCGAGGGCTTCGGGGCCACGCTGACTCCCTCCTCGCTGTACGAGGACCAGCTCGCCCGCCGCCTCACGGGGCTGCCCCTCGACACGGGCGTGGAGTTGGACACCCTGGCGCCCATCGCCGACTCCTGGGTGAACGACGGGAACGCCGCGAACACGAACAACGGCAGCGCGACGACCCTGCGCGCAAAGGACGCGGGCACGAACTACGCCCGCCAGAGCTTCCTCAAGTTCGATCTCTCCACCCTGTCTCGCGCCCCCGCCCGCGCGTCCCTGATCCTCGAGTGCTGGACCAGCGACGGGGGTGGCTCCATCGCGGACCTGCGCACCCACGCCGTCGACGACGACTCGTGGACCGAGATGGGCGTCACCTGGAACAACAAGCCGGCCCTCGGCGCCTTCCTCTCCCGCACCGAGACGGACGACCCGCCGGCGCAGGTCAAGGCATTCGACGTGAGCGAGCACATCCGCGCCGAGTACGACGGCGACGGCATCGCGACGTTGGCCCTGGCTCAGGACATGGACGGCAGCGGGCTCAACCTCTTCTGCGACAGCCGGGAAGGAACCGTGGCCCCCGAGCTCGAGGTGGAGCTGGAGCCGGCGACCCTGCTCGCGGTGGCGAGCGTGACCAGCGACGGCGCGGCCTCGGGGACCGCCGCGGCGTCGACGATCGACGGCGACCTGGGCACCCGCTGGTCGAACGAGACCCACGGCGCCTCCATCACCTGGGACCTGGGCGCGGCGCAGCCCGTCACCGGAGTGGGCCTGGCCCTCTACAACGGGACCGCGCGCCTCACATTCTTCGACGTGCGCACCTCGGTGGACGGCATCACCTGGGCGACGGTGGACGCGGGCCTGTCGACGGGGCGCACCGAGCAGCTCGAGTGGCGCCTCTGGGACGCGCCCGTGACCGCGCGCTACATCCGCTACATCGGATACGGCAACAGCGACAGCGCCTGGAACTCCATCACCGAGTTCGTGCCGATCGGGCCGTGACAGCGGGCGCGGGTGGACTATCTTCCGGCGCAGGAGAACGTCCCATGCGCCCAGCTCTCGCCCTGCTCATCAGCCTCCTCCTCGCCTCCGGCACCGCGTACGCGGACACGACGGAGGGCAGCTTCGGCGTAGCCGTCTCGGACGACGACGACTCGGCGGCGGACGGCGACGCGGACTCCGACAGCGACTCAGACTCTGATTCGGACAGCGACTCGGACTCCGATTCAGACAGCGACTCAGACTCAGACAGCGACTCAGACTCTGACTCGGACAGCGACTCCGACTCTGACTCGGACAGCGACTCGGACTCTGGCTCGGACAGCGACGCTGACGCCGACGCCGCCACGGACGACACGGCGACCCAGGTCCCGCCGCCCGCGTCGCCCGCGTGCTCCGCCGCCACCTCGGCGACGCCCGGAGCCCTCGCGGTCCTCCTCGGCTTCCTCGCCCTCGGCGTCCGCCGCCGCGCCTGAGCCCCCGGCGGGTCTTACCGGCGCCGCCGGATGAGCGGCAGCAGCAGCACGAGCAGCCAGCCCGCGCTCCCCGACCCGGCGACGCTGCTGGAGCAGTCGCAGCCGGCGTCCGGCCCGTCGTCATCGTCGTCGTCGTCGTCGCCGGCGCTGTCGTCGTCGTCACCGGGCGGCGGCTCCACCGTGTAGACCCACGGGGTGGCCCAGTCGGACATGGCGCCCTCGGTGTCCATCGACCGCGCCGTCCAGTAGACGCGCCCCTCGAGAGAGACGTCCACCGTCCAGCTCGTGGTGCCCGCCCCGGTGATGACCGGCGACGAGCTCGCCACCACCTCGGTCATCCCCTCGTCCGTCGCCACGAGGAACTCGATGCTGACGACGTCGCCCTCCGGGTCCGACGGGTCATTCACGGTCAGGTCCGGCGTGGCTCCGCCCTGCTCGCCGTCGGTCGGGGCCACCAGCTCGGGCACCCCGGGCGCCTCGTTCACGCCGCGCACGAAGAAGGAGATGAGGTCGGGCGTCGAGCTGATGCCGTCCTCGTCCACCGCCCGGACCTGGGCGTAGTTGAGCGTGTTCTCGACGAGCTCGATGCCCGCAGCCTCCAGGTCCCAGCTCACGGAGCCGCTGCCCGTGCCGGACACCGTCGTCGAGGCCGCGTTGGGCGAGTCGAAGGTGACCGCCGTGTCCACCTCGAAGGTGTAGGTGACGTCGGTGCCCTCGGGGTCCACGGACTCGGTGGCCACCAGCTCCGGCGACAGCGAGGCGACCGACTGCCCATCGAGCGGGTCGAGGAACAGCGAGTCCGACGGAGCGCCGTTGCTCTCGGAGACGAAGAAGCCCTCCTGCGCGGCCCAGGCGCTCTCGGCCTGGGTGTCGTCCACCGCCCGGACCGTCCAGTCGTACCAGGCGTCCTCGGCCAGGGCGACGTCCACCGTCCACTCCGCGGTCGTGCCGTTGCCCACGACGCCCGCCGTGGACGTCACGAGCGCGCCGCCCTCGTCGTACACCTCGAGGTCGTAGGTGATGGCGTCCCCGTCGGGGTCGGTGGACTCGGCCCACTGCAGCGTGGGCGTCAGCGACGCCGCGGTCTCGTCGTCGATGGGGTAGGTCAGCACCGGCACCGTCGGCGCCTCCTCCGTAGCGTTCACGAAGAAGGACTCCTCGGTCGTCCACGGGCCCGTGACGTGCGCGTCGCTCGCCGCGGCCCGCCACCAGTACTCCGTGTTCTCGGCCAGCGCGATGTCCAGCTCCCACTCGGTCTGGCTCGTGCCCTCGGGCGCGGTCGACGTGGACGCCACCAGCGTGGTCAGCGCCGCGTCCGAGTAGACCTCGTAGGTGTAGGTCAGGACGTCGCCCTGAGGGTCCGTGGCGTTGTCGACCACGAGGAAGGGCCGCAGATCCGCGACCTCCGCTCCGCCCAGCGGCGAGACCGCGACCGGAGCCGACGGCCCGTCGTAGGACTGGGGGTCGGTCCCGCCCAGGAACTCGTCGAGGTTCGTGATGCCGTCCGCGTCCGGGTCCGCGCCGGCGTCCACCGCGTTGTTCGGGTTCAGGCCGTTCGCGTTCTCCCAGTAGTCAGGCATGCCGTCGGAGTCGCTGTCCAGCGCGGTGACGTTCACCGTCCAGGACTGGGCATCGCTGCCGCCGTCGCCGTCGAACACGGTGAGCACCAGGGCGAAGGAGCCCTGGATGGCGTCGGCCGAGTCCGGCGTCCAGGTGATGACGCCGGTGCTCGTGTCGAACTGGGTGTTCGATGAGGCGGACGGGGAGAGCGTCCAGATGAACGTCTCCGCGCCCGGGTCCACCACGTTCGGGGTGTACGTGTAGGTCGTGCCCTCGAGCGCCGCGGTCGGCGGCGACGAGGTGATGCCGGGCTGGACGTTGCCCACCGTCACGGTCGTCGTCTGGGACGCGGTGCCCCCGTCCTGGTCGTCCACGGTGGCGATGATGGTGTACGTGCCGTCGTCCGCGTAGGTGTGCAGGCCCGGGTTGCCGGTGCTCGTGCTCGTGCCGTCGCCCCAGTCCCAGGTGATGACGAGGTCGGGGATGTCGCCGGTGCCGATGTCGGCGACGACTCCGGTGTAGGCGTAGCTCGCGCCCTCGTCGACCGCCGCCGGCGTCGTGATCGAGGTGAAGGTGGGCGCCGCGTTCGTGATCACCGCGGACCCGGTCATGCTCGACGAGCCACCCTCGTCGTCCGTCGCGGTGAGCGTCACCGTGTAGGTGCCGTCGTCCGCGTACGTGTGGTTCACGGAGCTGCCCGTGGCCGTGGCGCTGCCGTCGCCGAAGTCCCAGGTGTAGGTGATGGGGTCGAGGACGACGTCCGTCGCCGAACCGGAGAAGGCGAGCCCGACGCCCTCACTGCCGGAGGGCACGCTGATCGAGCCGATGACCGGCGCCACGTTCGCCACCTCGACGGAGGCGGTGTCGGTCGCGGTCGCCCCGTCGTCGTCGGTGACGGTCAGGGTGGCGGTGAACGTCCCGTCCTCCGGGTAGGTGCAGGACACGGTGGGAGACGTCCCCGACTGGTCCACCGTTCCATCGGTGGTGCAGTCCCACTCGTACAGCACGATGGCCCCGCCGGCGTCGGTGGAGCTGGACGCGTCCAGGGTGATGGCCACGGCTTCGTCCGCGGGGTAGGGACCGCCGGCGACCGCGATGGGGGCGTCGTTCCCGACGGTCACGGCTGCGGTGTCCGTCGCGGTGGCGCCGGCGTCGTCGGTGACGGTCAGGGTCAGGGTGTAGGAGCCCACGGCGGGATAGGAGCAGGACGCCGTGGCCCCGGTCACGTCGTTCGTGCCGTCCGTGTCGCAGTCCCAGTCGTAGGAGACGATGGTCCCGTCGCTGTCGGTGGAGGCGGAGCCGTCCACGGCGATGGCGTTGTTCTTCGTCCCCGAGTAGGGGCCACCAGCCTCCGCGACGGGGTCGTCGTTGGTCGAGCCCCCGTTGCCGGCCCAGGCGATGATGTTGTCCAGCAGCTGCTGGTTGTCCTGCTGGCTGAGGAAGCTGTCGGTGAAGATGTTGTGGTCACCGACCACGAGGACGGCGCCCGCGAGGGTGAAGCCGGTGGAGCCGTCGTAGACGTCGAGGAAGTTCCCGTTGGCGTGGGTCGCCAGGACCTGGCCGTTCGGCCCCGGGGTCCAGTTCGCGTACGTGGTGCCCACGATCTGGCTGACGCCGGCGCCGAGGGGGTGGGTCGTGGACACGCTGACCGTGGCGGAGCCGGACGGATCGGTGAAGTTCGTGATGCCGAAGGGCGAGCCGACGCTGGTGTAGAAGTTCTCGCCGAAGATGTCGGCGGTGATGATGAGCACGCCGCCGCCGGTGACGAAGTCGAGCAGCGCCGTCTGCTCCGCGGAGGTCAGGAGGGTCGGATTGCTGTTCACGGCGAGCGACGTGTAGAAGACGTCGACCGTGTCGAGGTAGGCGTCGGTAAGCGTCGATGTGGGGGACGCGATGGTGTCGCCCGCAGCCGCGATCCGGGTCCGGAAGTCGTCGTGGTTGTTCCCGGTCGCGATGACCCCACCCGAGTAGTTCACGCGCGCGGTGGTGAAGCCACCCCAGACAGCAGCGGAGGCGGCGGTCGGCAAGCACAGGGCGGCGACCAGAAGGAGGCGAATCGGGGACATGGGCGCGATCTCCAGGTGCGGTCGGTGGACCGCTCGCGCGGGCACTCTAACCGGCGCAGACGCGGCGTGACCGATCGACGAGGCTCAGCGGCGTCTCAGGGCGCGCGGCCGTGCGCCGAGTAGGCTGGACGGGATGTTCGACCGGGAGCTCGAGGACGGCCACGACGAGGAGCTCGACGAGGAGCTGCGCCCCACGGATGACGACGACGGTCCGCTGCTCGTCTGCCGGGCCTGCGAGACGGTCGTGGCCCGCACCGCCTGGGTCGGAGCCCCGGACGACGGACCCGCGGCGCGCGTGTTCTTCAACCCCCAGGGCGTCGTGATGAAGGTCGTGTGTCTGCGGCGGGTGGCGCACGTACGGGCCGGGGGCACGCCGACGCAGGAGTTCTCGTGGTTCCCGGGGTACGCGTGGTCCTACGGGATGTGCGGTGGCTGCGGGCGTCAGCTGGGCTGGCGGTTCACGCCCGTGGGGGCCGGGACCACGTTCTGGACGGTCCTCGCCGACGCGGTGGTGGAGCGGGAGGAGTAGCCCGAGCGGGCCATCCGGCGCTGACCGGCACGCTCCACCCCTTCGGGCTCACGCGATCACCACCCCCGCCGCCCGCATCTCCTCGATGGCCTTGTCCACGTCGCCCGGGGTCAGGTCCACCCCGGCGCAGCCTTCGGTGAGGAGCGTCGTGGGGAAGCCCTCGGCGACCGCGTCGAGCGCGGTGAACTTCACGCAGTAGTCCGTCGCCACCCCGAGGACGCTGACCGCGCTGACGCCGTTGCGGCGGAGCCAGTCGGCGAGGCCGGTGCTCTTGCGCTTGCCGTTGTCGTAGAACCCCGAGTAGCTGTCCACCTCGGGATCAGTGCCCTTGCGGAACACCGCCGTGAAGCGGTCGCGGTGGAGGCCGTTCACGAACTCGCTGCCGTCCTCGCCTTCCACGCAGTGGACCGGCCACAGCACCTGGTCGAGGCCGTGCAGGTCGATGACCTGGCCCGGCTCGGTGCCCTCGTGGTTCGCGGCGAAGCTGCCGTGGTCCGGCGGGTGCCAGTCCTGGGTCGCCACCACGACGTCGAACCGCTCCATGGCGGCGTTCGCGACGGGGATGACGTCGTAGGCGCCGGGCACCGGCAAGGCCCCGTCGTCCATGAAGTCGTTCTGGAGGTCCACGACGATCAGCGCGTGCATGCCTGTCTCCTTCGTCGGTGTAGGGTCGCGGGATGCGACCTCTGGTGTGGATTGTGGGTCTCTTTCTGGGGGCCGTCGCGGCGCCCCCCGCCTCGGCCGCGGACCTCGGCGCGGACATGGCCGCCACGCGGCAGGTGCTCCTCGACTGGCGCCTGTCCAACGACGTGCCGACCGCCCAGGCAGAGATCCGCGCCATGGCGGACCGGCTCCACGAGCTGGCAGCCCAACGGGAGGTCTGGGCGGACGAGGCCCCGCGGCAGGCCTGGCAGGGCTGGCTCTTCCTCGCGGACGGCGAGCTCGGCTTCGGCCGGGCGCTGCTGAAGGCACCGTGCCCCGACTCCCTGGACGAGGGCCAGTGCCTCACCTACCGCATGCACCTCGCGGACAAGGCCGCCGTCTGGCTCCGGCGGGCCCTCGACGCCGCCCACCAGGCCCACCACGCCAAGCCGCCCCGCAAGGCGCACGCCTCCATCGCCAGCCTCAAGGACACCCTCGACGGCCTCCTCGCCGATGCCCACGCCCTGGCGCCGCCCGGCGCCGACGGTCCCTGGATCGCGGTCCGCGAGGACGCCTGGTTCCACGCCCCCGACGGGCAGAAGGCCCGCGTCTCCGGCTGGGCCCACCCTGAGGAGCGCCCGCCGATCCGCGTCCGCTTCGTCGAGGACCGGGGCGACCGCGTCCTCGTCGAGGTCGCTCCGAAGATCAGCGACCAGTCCATGTACCACTGCCTCGGCGGGGGTCCGCTCCGCGCCACCTGGAGGGTGCGCCTGGAGGTGGACGCCGACGACGTCGTCCTCGTGACCGCCCAGCCCATCGACGCCACCTACGACGACGGCACCGCCGTGCACCTGCCCAAGGGCGTCCCCGTCGACGCCGACGGCCACCCCCGCGTCCACGACGCCCTGCTCCCCATCGTCGTCCCCGAGCTGCACCGCGCCCGCACCTGGGAGAGCCGGGGGACGTACAGCCCGTTCCTCCCGAGCGCCGCCCGCATCGCCCTCGACTCGGTGCTCCACCTGAACGGCGAGCCCATCACCATCGACCGGGACCAGAAGTACGTGATGCCCCGGGGCTGGGACACCCGAGATGGGGTGACCTACGCCACCTTCCGCTCGTCGTGCGGCGAGGTCGTCACGAAGGTCATCGAGGGCGAGCCCCTCGGCGAGGACCCGTCGATGCTCGGCGGGATCCTGGGACGTCTGGGCGAGGGCTTCGGGACGACCTTCACCCTGCCGGCGGGCGCCGCCCTCACCTGGACCGACGGCAGCGATGCGGGTGCCACGACCACTCGGGTCCAGGTCGACGGCGCGGAGCTGGAGCAGGTCGACGGCCGCCGCTGCACCAGGGCCCGCATGGGGTACCTGCACTACGGCCAGGACGTGCCCGACGACGTCGACCTGCTGCTGTGCTCCGACGATTGGCTGACCGAGTCGGACGCGTCCGGCGCCGCGGGCACCGAGTAGGCCACGCCCTCCGAGCCCCACGCGCGCCTCCTCACAGCTCAAAGACGAAGCCCTCCGCCTCCGCCCGCTCGTAGCCGGCCCGGTCGAAGCGATAGAGCCGTGCCGGCCGCCCCGTCCCCCGCTGAAGCTCCTCCGTCTCCTCCAGGATCCCGAGGCTCAGCACCTTGCGCCGGAAGTTGCGCTTGTCGAGCGCGCGCTCCAGCACCACCTCGTAGAGACGCTGCAGCTCGGTCAGGGTGAACCGCTCGGGCAGCAGCTCGAACCCGATGGGCTGCCAGCGCACCTTGCCCCGCAGCCGGTCCCGCGCCGTCCGCAGGATCTCCGCGTGGTCGAAGGCGAGGTCCGGCAGCTCCGACTCCCGGAACCACCGCGCGGCGGCCGCGTCCCCCGTCGCCACCGGGGGCGGCTGGGCGAGCTCCTTCACCAGCGCGTAGAACGCGACCGTGATGACCCGGCCCCGCGGGTCCCGCTCCGGCGCGCCGAAGGTGTAGAGCTGCTCGAGGAACGACAGCGTCAGGCCCGTCTCCTCCTCCAGCTCCCGCCGCGCCGCGTCCTCGAGGCTCTCCTGCTCCCGGACGAAGCCGCCAGGGAGGGCCCAGGCACCCGCAAAGGGCGCCTCGCCGCGCTCGATGAGCAATACCGAGAGCCCCTCGTCCCCGTGGCCGAACACCACGCAGTCCACCGTGACCGCCGGCCGCGGCCAGGGGTAGGTGAAGGGCCCGGCGGGCGACTGCGCGCTCACTGGTCCCGCTCCACCGCCGCGCGCAGGGCGCGCAGCTCCCGCTTGAACCCGCCCGACAGGATCGGGAAGCGGCACCACGTCTTCGGGTCGAGCCCCCGGTCGTCCACGTGGAACGACGGCGCGTACCGCTCCCGCTTCCACTGGTTGCGCGACCACAGGGTGAAGAACCGCTCCACCCAGCCCAGCACCTCGCGGGCGGGGCGGTCGGGGAACTCGCTGCGCATGAGCTGGTAGCACTCGGCGGGGCCGTGCTTGTCGCGGATGGCGGCGCGCTCGATGGCGTCCAGCACCGGGTACGGCATCAGGTCGCCCTCGTCCGTCTGCTCGTACTCGGGGGGCCGCAGCTCGGCCGTGGGCTGCTGGGCGTTCACCGCCACGAGCGCGGGGATCGGCCCCAGGTCCAGCGGGCCGTCCGTCTCCAGCCAGCGCAGCCAGCGCCGCAGGAACGCCTTGTCGATGCCGGCGATGGGCGAGATGCCGCCGCAGGTGTCGCCGTCCATCGTGGCGTAGCCCACCGCGGCCTCGCTCCGGTTGCTCGTGGCGAGGAGCAAGCCGCCGGTGATGTTCGCGAGCATCCACACGCACGGCCCGCGGACCCGCGCCTGGATGTTCTGGAGCGTGATGTCGTCGGTCTGCCAGGTCAGCGGGCGACCGATGGCGCCTTCGACGCGCGCCCGGTAGTCGTCGACCATCTCCTGGACGTCGATCTCGTAGTGGGTCGAGCCCAGCGCCTCGGCCACGTCCCGGGCCGCGTTCCGCGTGACGTCGCCGCTGTTCTTCGTGCCCTGGTACGCCGTAACGAGCAGCCGCTTCACGACCGCCTTCGCCACCGCATCCGCGTCAGCCTGGTCCACGCCGTCCGCCGCGGCGTCGAGCCAGCCCTCCCCGAGGTAGCCGAGCTTCGCCGCGAACCCGTCGGCGCCGAGCTCGCGGACCGCCCGCTCGATCATGAGCGCCACCAGGCAGCTCACCGCCGCCGAGTCCGCCCCACCCGACAGCGAGACCACGAACCCGCGGCTGTACGACTTGCGCAGGTAGTCGAGCAGGGCGAGGGTCACCGCCCGCGTGAACTCCTCTTCCTTCACCTTGCCCGTCCGCTCCCAGGGCTCCGCGAGCACGACCTGGGCCGAGCCCCCGACACCGGGCCCGTCCCCGAGGGGCGCCGGGGGCGGGATGAAGGGGGCGCTGACGACGTCGTCGTCGTCGTCGAAGCGGGGGGTGTAGGACGCAGTCCGCGCCTGCATCACCCGGGTCCCGTCCACGTCCACCGTCGCCACGGTGAGACCCGTCTCCGCGAAGCTGAAGCGCGGCCCGCGGGCCACCATCTCGCCGCCGCTCGCGATGAGCGCGCCGCCGTCGTAGATGGCCCGCCCCGCCTCGTTCCCGAGCAGGTTCGCGTAGACGTAGGTGACCGCGAAGGCCCGCGCCCCCTCGAGCACGAAGCGCTCGCGGATGCGGTTCTTGTCGAAGGCGAAGTGGCTCGCCGAGGGGTTCAGGATGATGTCGACGCCGCGCCCGGCCAGCGTGACGCCCGGGCGCTGGGCCACCCACGCGTCCTCGCAGACCTCCAGGCCGATGCGCAGCCCGCCGCAGTCGAACAGGAGGTCTCCGATGGGCACGAGCTCGCCCCACGGCGTCCGCAGGGTGTCCACGATCTCCCGTGGCCAGGCCTTGAACCATCGGGGCTCGTAGTGGAGGCCGTCGCCGGCGAGGTTGCGCTTCGCCACGAGGCCGAGGAGCTTGCCGTCGCAGCAGATGGCCACCGCGTTGAAGAGCGAGCCGTGGTGCATCACCGGCAGGCCGACGCTCGCCACCAGCCCCCGGGTCTCCGGCAGGATGGCCCGCAGCACGCGCCAGCCTTCGGCCAGCGTCGAAGGCGACTGGAACGCGTCCTCGCAGCCGTACCCCGTGATGCACAGCTCCGGCAGGCACAGCACGGCGACGCTGCGCTCGCGAGCTTCCTTCAGGACCGCGCGGATGCGGGCCTCGTTTGCGTCCCAGTCCAGGGGGACCTGGTTGAGGACGGCGGCGCCGACGCGGAGCAGCTTCATGGCGTCTCTCCAGCGGTGGCGGCGCGCGCCTCCGCGATGAGGGCGTCCTTGCGGGCCTGGAGCGGCTCCGACAGGGTCACCCGGTAGGGGGTCGGGTCGGACAGGGCGGTCACCGGCGCCGGCAGGGCGGCGCGCTGGCTCGCCGTGCGGGCGCGGGCGGTGTGCACGTCCGGCAGCTTGGCCACGAGGCTCCCGCTCCGCAGGACGGGGACGAGCAGGGGCTCCCAGGTGCAGCCGTCGGGCGGCGGGGGGCGCGCGTCCCGCTCATCGACGATGAGGTCGCTCACGAAGGCGCCGTCTGCGTCCGTGGCCCTCAGCACCTGCTGGATGCCGGGGTTGCTGATCTTGATGGGCGTGTTGCTCAGCTTGATGCGGTCCTGCCAGGTGCCGTCGGCGTCCCGGATGGCGGCGAGCTTGTAGACCCCGCCCAGCGCCGGCTGGTCCTTCGCGGTGGCCAGGCGGGTGCCGACGCCCCAGAGCCCGATGGGCGCGCCCGCGGCCTTCAGGGCCGTGATGCGGTGCTCGTCCAGGTCGTTGCTCGCCACGACCACCGCGTCCGGGAACCCGCCCTCGTCGAGGATGGCCCGCGCCTTCTTCGCCAGATCCGCGAGATCCCCGCTGTCGAGCCGCACCCCGATCATCTCGTGGCCCTGCTCGCGAAGCCGCCGCCCCTCCCTCACCGCGTTCCGGACCCCCTCGACCGTGTCGTAGGTGTCCACGAGGAAGACGCAGTTGTTGGGCATCGCTTCGGCGTAGGCGCCAAACGCCTCGGGCTCGCTGGGGAAGCACATGACCCAGCTGTGGGCGTGGGTGCCCTTCACGGGGATGTCGAACAGTCGGCCGGCGAGGACGTTGCTCGTGCCTGCGCACCCGCCGACGTAGGCGGCGCGGCTCGCGGTGAGCCCGCCGTCGAACCCCTGGGCCCGGCGCAGCCCGAACTCGAGGACCGGGTCGCCCTGGGCAGCCGCGCACACGCGCGAGGCCTTCGTGGCGATGAGGGTCGCGAAGTTCACCAGGGTCAGGAGCGGCGTCTCCACCAGCTGGACCTGGAGCAGTGGGCCGCGCACCCGCAGCAGGGGCTCGTGGGGGAAGGCGGCGGTGCCCTCGGGGAGGCCGTCCACGTCGAGGCGCCAGTCGAGGGCGCCGAGGTAGGCGAGGAAGTCCTCGTCGAACAGGGGCTCGCCGTCGTTGCCGGTCAGGGTGGCGAGGTAGGCGAGGTCCTCGGGAGCGAAGCGCAGGTTCGCGAGGTAGTCGGCGGCGGCTTCGAGCCCCGCCGCGATGGCGTACTCACCGCCGAAGGGACAGCGACGGAAGGTCAGGTGGAAGACCGCCTCCCGCTCCGCGCGTCCGAGGCGCCAGTACCCGTAGGCCATCGTGAGCTGGTAGAGGTCCGTCAGCAGCGAGAGCGAAGGTCGATAGAGGTCGGTGGGTGCCGGCATCGTCACTCCGGGTCAGCATTAGTGTCACAGTAACACTAAATGCTGTTCCTGCAAGGGGTGCCGTCCGCACCGCGCGTCGAAGGGCGCCCGCGGACCGCCGACTCAGCGCCTACTGGCACTCCCAGCTGTCCGGGACACAGCGCTCGCGGGAGTCCAGGGGCAGGTTGCCCGCGGGGATCGCCGCCCAGGCCCCCGCAGAGGGGACCGCGGCGCACTCGCCGCACACCTGGAACGCCTCCCCGAGGTGGAAGCGCCCGCCGCAGCTGGCCAGCCACAGCACCTCCGCCTCGGCCTCGCACCCGCTCCCGGCGTCCACGAAGCCGACCACGGCCTCGGCGGCCCAGTCGTGGCCAGGAAGCGGGTCTCCCCCGACGCCGCAGGTGGCCAGGAGCGCGGTCCACTCGGTGGCATCGGTCGCCAGGTACTGGCCCGGCGCGCAGGTCATCTCGCCGGCGATGGCCAACGCCCGCGTGGCTACCGTCGAGCAGGGGACCCCGAGCACGTCGCTCGGGTCGCAGTCGACCGCGCTGTCGTCGTCGTCGCCCGAGTCGTCGTCGTCCCCGTCCCCGTCGTTCGTGTCGTCGTCGTCCACTGCGTCGTCGTCGTCGGCCGCGTCGTCGTCGTCGACGGCGTCGTCGTCGTCCACCAGGTCGTCGTCGTCACCCGCCGTGTCGTCGTCGTCCGGAATCACCGCATCCGGCGGCATCGACGGTCCCGGGCAGCCGAGGAGGAGGGCGAGCAGCAGCACGGGGGTGAATCGCATCAGTCCAACTCCAGTTCCTCGTCGGGATCGGGATCGTCGTCCTCGGGCATCGCGAGGAGGAGGTTGTTGATGTCGTCCGTCTGGTCGATGTCGTCCGTGTTCAGGGCGACCTCCTCGGACGGGTCCTCGGGCATGGCGATCACGAGGTTGTTGATGTCGTCCGTCTGGTCGATGTCGTCCGTGTTCAGCGCCGCGTCGAGCTCCGCGGGGGTGGCGGGCGGCTGGGAGATGTCGTCGGCGAGCTGCTCCTCCTTCGTCCGCGCGGCTGGGAGGCGGGGCTTCGAAACGACGGACAGGGGCGGCAAGGGCGGCGCGCTGCGCAGCGGAGCCGCGGGAGCAGCGTCGGGCTTCGGCGGAGGCGCGGCCCGCTTCGGGTTCGTCGGACGGGGCCGCGGCGACGGGCGCGCCGGGGGAGGCAGGGGCGTGGGCAGGGGGCGCGGTGGCGGCGCCACCTTGCGGGGTTTGTCCAGGTCGGCGCGGCGGGTCCGAGAACGGGGCGGCTCCGTGCGCTCCCGCGCGCTCGAACGGGGCGGCTCCGTGCGCTCCCGCGCGCTCGAACGGGGCGGCTCCGTGCGCTCCCGCGAGGCAGCAGCGGGGGGCTCGGTCCGCTCCCGCCCCGTGCCGCGGTTCAGGCGCTCGGGCGGCTGCGGACGCCGCGACTCGGGCCGGCGGCGCTGCGACGGCCGGTTGCTCACCATGTCCGCGTTCCAGACGAGGGCCGAGTCCCCTCCCCCGCGCTTCGCGAGCAGCATCGCCCCGAACGCCGTCTCCAGCAGGCCCTCGGGGGCGTCGGCGTCGTCCGGGAAGTAGCTGATCCCGATCGAGGCCGTCAGCGTCGTGCCCACGGACTTCGAGCGCTCGCGAATCAGCGTGAGCAGCGAGTTGCCCAGCGCCAGCGCCTGCTCCCGGGACCCGCGGGACAGGAGGACTCCGAAGCCGTCCCCGCCGAGGCGCCCGAGGCGGTCGGACTTCCGCAGCCGCTCCTGCAGCGTGCTCCCGACGGTCCGGAGGATCGCGGTGGCGTCGTCCGGCCTCTCCTGGCGGACCCGGGAGAGCCCGTCGAGGTCGATGACCAGCACGGAGCACCAGCCCCGGTACTTGCGGGCGAGCCCCATCTCCCGCATGAGCTCGGCGATGAACGCCTCCTTGTCCGGCAAGCCCGTCGACGAGTCGAGGGGACCGCTCGCGTCCAGCGGCGCGTCCGAGTCGCGGGGCGCCTCCGGCGCGAGGACGCGGATGGCGTGGAGGAACAGCTCCTTTCCGCGCGCGTCTTGCGGCAGGACCGCCGTCTTGACCTGCACCTTCTCCTTGCCGGACTCCACCGTCGCGAAGCCGATCCACTCCTCGGAGCGGTAGTCGATGCCCGGCAGAATCTTGGTGACCTTCTTGCCGACGAGGGTGCTGTGGTCCCCCCCGAAGAGGGCGGTGGCCGCGGCGTTCACCTGGACGATGTCCCCGTTGGGCTTCGTGAAGATGAGCGGCTCGCTGATGACCTCCACGAGGCGGTCCCAGCGCCGGGTCGCGTCCAGGGCTCGCTTCAGCTCCGTCTGCTTCTTCCGCGCGAACTCACAAGCGATCTTGAAGCTGCGCGCGAGGCCGGGGCCGGAGTCGCTCACGTCGTGGAGTACCGCGGCGAGCATGAGGACCGGGCAGTTCTCCGCGTCGTCGAGGAGCGGGATGAGCAGGCCGGAGTCCGCGCCGAGGGCCTCGGCGATGTCCCCGAAGTCGCCGTCGCGCGTGGACAGGACGATGGCCTTGCCCGACTGCCGGCAGGCCTCGAGCCGCTCCATCGCGCCGAAGCCGCCCATCAGGGAGAGGCGCAGGTCGTCGGGGAAGCCCCGGCCGCGGTCGTACTCGAGGCCGCCGTGGGACGCGGGGACGTAGAGCGCACCGAAGTCGAACGGACCGATGTCCACGGAGAGCTCGAGGATCGCCCCCGGCACCTCACGCGGCGCGAGTCGGTCGGCCCGAGCCAGCACGGCTCCGACGAGCTCGAGGAGCTCGTGGGTGGTGTGCTCCGCCGGGGCGTCGAGTGTCATCGGTCCCAAAGTCGCCCCCGGTCGCAAATCTAGCAGCGGCCGTCCAACGCGGCTCCCCGCCCCGGTGGACTGATCGGCCTTCATTCAGGATCTGGTCGCCCACGCCGCTAGGATCCGTGCATGAAGGACCGGAAGGCCGCGCCGGTGGGGGCCGACCAGCTCTCGGGGCAACCGAGCGACGTCTCCCTTACGGAGACGGTCGACTCAATGCCCACGCCCCGCGTCATGCGGCTGCCCGGTCCCGTCCCCGGGCGCTCCGCCGAGACGCGCCGTCGACGGGCCGCCGCCTGGGCCCGCCTCCCATCGCTCGAAGGCCCCAGCGCCCACAAGGGCCCCAGCTCCTGGGACGAGTTCGCCCATGCCTTCGACGGGATCATCTGGCTCACCACCGGCGACCTGTCCGAGAGCATCTACCTGAGCCCCGGCGCCTTCGAGGTCTTCGAGCGGGGCCCCGAGGAGTTCCAGGGCCGGGGCTCCTGGGCGGAGTGGGTCCACCCGGACGACGCCCGCCGGGTCTCCAACGCCATCCAGCGCTTGCTCGGCGGCGCCCGCGTCGACCTCGAGTACCGCGTCGTCCTTCCGTCGGGGAAGGTGCGCTGGCTGCACGACCGGGGCTTCCCCATCTGGTCGCGCGACGGGACGATCGAGTACCTGGGCGGCGTCGCCGAGGACGTCACCCAGCGCAAGCTCCAGTCCCAGAAGCGGATCCGACGGCGCGAGGAGCTCCTCGCCCACGTCCTGGACCTCGTGCCCCACCAGATCTTCGCCATCGACGACGACGGGCGCTTCCTCCTCGCCAACGACGCCACCGCCCAGAGCCTCGGGCTGGAGGTGCTCGAGCTCACCGGACGGCGGGCCAGCGAGCTGCTCAACGGCGAGGAGCGACGGCGGCTCTTCGAGGAGGAGCTGCGCCTGGTCATCGACGACGGGGTCGCCCTGCGGGACGTGGAGGACCGCTTCGTCGACCCGAACGGCGTCGAGCGGACGTTCCGCTCCAGCAAGGTCCCCCTGGCCCTCGGCGGCAGCAAGCGGGCGATGCTCGCCATCGCCGTCGACATCACCACCGAGCGGGAGGCGGAGAAGAAGCTGCGGCGGCGGGCGTTCTACGACCTGCTGACCGACCTGCCCAACCGCGAGCTGTTCGTCGAGCGCCTCGGCCACGCCATCGAGCGGAGCCGGCGGCAGGACACCCCGGGCTTCGGGGTCCTGTTCATGGACCTCGACAACTTCAAGGAGATCAACGACACCCTCGGCCACCTCGCTGGGGACGAGGCGCTGGTGGAGGTCGCCGGGCGGCTCCGGGCGAGCGTGCGCCCCGGGGACACCGTGTCCCGCTTCGGAGGCGACGAGTTCGCGGTCCTCCTCGAGGGGCTCGGCACGGGCGAGGACTGTCGCGCTGTCGCCCGCCGTGTGCACGACGCCTTGCGGGACCCCGTCGAGGTGGGAGGCGAGAAGCACTTCATGTCGACGAGCATGGGCATCGCGCTCTGGTCACCCGAGGTCGACACCGCCGACGAGCTCCTCCGGGATGCGGACAGCGCGATGTACGTCGCGAAGAAGCGCGGCCCCGGGCGCACGCAGCTGTTCAGCAGCGAGATCGCGGCCGCCGAACGCCGCCAGGTCCGGCTGAAGAACGAGATCCGCGCCCACATCGACGACGACGGCTTCGAGGTGGAGTTCCAGCCCCTCGTCAACCTCGCCGACGGGAGCCTGAGCGGCGCCGAGGCGCTCGCCCGCTGGACCCACCCCGACCGCGGGCGCCTGTTGGCCTGGCAGTTCGTCCCCGTGGCCGAGAAGGCGGGGCTCATCGCGGACCTGGACCGGCGGGTGACCGAGACGACGCTGCGGGCCGTGTCCGCCTGGCGCGAGGCGGGCCTGCTCGGCCAGATGCGCATCGGGCTCAACGCCTCGTCGCAGCTGCTGGGCGAGGCCAGCTTCGTGCCCAACGTGGAGTCGCTGCTTCGCCGCTACGACGTGCCGGCGAGCTGCATCGTCTTCGAGGTGACGGAGTCGTCGCTCATCCGGAACGCATCCGCGACCCGCAACGTCCTGCGGAGCCTGCGGGCCCTGGGGGCGCTGGTGGCTCTGGACGACTTCGGCACCGGGTACAGCTCCCTGTCCCACCTGCACCGCTTCCCCATCGACATCATCAAGATCGACCGGTCCTTCGTGGCCGATCTCCAGGAGGGCAGCAAGCGGGCCGCCATCGTCCGCGCGACGGTGCGCCTCGGCCTCGAGCTTGGGCTCCGGGTGACGGCCGAGGGGATCGAGACGGAGGAGCAGCGGGCCTACCTCGCCGAGCTCGGCTGCCACTACGGGCAGGGTTGGCTGTTCGACCGGGCGCTGCTGGGGAGCGAGTTCGAGAAGCGGCTCCGGGAGGGGACGAGGTACGCGCCGGGGACCGAGTGACCTGGCGGGGCTACTCGACCTCGACGCCGATGCCCGCGAGCTTGTCCCGGAACGCCGACTTGTCCACCGCCTTCTCGTAGGCGGCCTCGGCGCTCACGATGTCCTCCGTGAGCAGGTCCCACAGGGAGTCGTCCATCGCGCGCATGCCCATGGCCTTGCCCATCTGGATGCTGCTCGTGATCTGCGAGGTCTTGCCTTCCCGGATCATCGAGCTCAGCCCGGAGGTGGAGAAGAGGATCTCCAGCGCCGCGACCCGGCCGCCCGCCTTCCGTCGCAGCAGCTGCTGCGCGACCACTCCGCGGAGCGACTCGGCGAGGCCGCCGCGCACCGCCTCCTGCTCCTCCTGCGGGAACACGTTGATGATGCGATCGACCGCCTTCGCCGCGTTGTTCGTGTGCAGCGTGCCGAACACCGTGAAGCCCGACTCCGCCGCGGACAACGCCGTGCGGATGGTCTCCAGGTCGCGCATCTCCCCGATGAGGATGATGTCCGGGTCCTCGCGGACCGCCGCCTTGACCGCCGCCGCGAACGAGGTGGCGTGGGCGCCGATCTCCCGCTGGCTGATCATCGAGCGCTTGTTGGGGTGCACGAACTCGATCGGGTCCTCGATCGTGATGATGTGCAGCGCCTGCTCGGTGTTCATCTTGTCGATGATCGAGCTCAGGGTCGTCGACTTGCCGGACCCGGTGGGGCCGGTCACGAGGATGAGGCCGTTGCGGATCCGGGTGAACCGCTCGACGGCTTTGGGCAGCCCCAGCTGGTCGAACGTCATCAGCTTCGTGGGGATGATGCGGAAGACGGCCCCGTAGCCCCGCTCCTGCATGAACATGTTCACCCGGAACCGCGCGACGCCGGGGACCTCGTAGGAGAAGTCCACGTCACCGCGCTGCTTGAACTTCGGCCACTCCTTCTCCGCGATGGGCTTCATCAGCTCGACGAAGTCCCGGTTGTCGAGGACGCGGTAGCGGATCGGGTCCATCTGGCCGCTGTCTCGGAACATGGGCGGGCGCCCCACGGACAGGTGCAGGTCCGAGGCGCCCCGGTCGTTCATGAGCTTCAGGAAGCGATCGATTCGGTTCGCCATCTCAGGCTCCGCCCAGCCCGGCGAGGAACTCGGGGCTCACGCGCCCCTCGAAGAGCTCCTTGTTCTGGGCCTTGAGCCACGCCTGCTCGGCGGTGATCCGCCGGCCGTCGAGGAGCTTGGTGAGCGCCGCGTCGATCGTGATGTGGCCGTGGTGCTCGCCGATCTGCATCTGCCCGATGAGCTGGTAGGTCTTGTTGTCCCGGATCAGGTTGCTGACGCCCAGCGTCCCCATGAGCACCTCGAAGCAGGCCACGCGGCCGTTCCCCTCGGCGTTGGGGATGAGGGTCTGGGAGATGACGGCCTTGAGCGTGTCGCTGAGCATCGTGCGGATCTGGGTCTGCTCGGACGGGGGGAAGGCATCGATCAGGCGGTCGATCGTCTTCGGCGCCGACGTCGTGTTCATCGTGCCGATGACGAGGTGACCGGTCTCCGAGGCCTCGATGGCTAGCTTGACCGTCTCCGGGTCACGCATGTCGCCGACGACGATCACGTCCGGGTCCTGACGCAGCGCGCCCCGCAGGGCGGCGGCGAAGCTGCGGGTGTGCTTGTCCACCTGGCGTTGGTTGATCAGGCAGCCCCGCGGCTGGTGGACGAACTCGATGGGGTCCTCGAGACAGAGGATGTGGCTGCGGCGCCGCTCGTTGAAGAGGTTCACCAGCGCGGCCAGCGTGGTGGACTTGCCCGAGCCCGAGGGACCGGCCACGACCACGAGGCCCTGGTGGTAGTTCACGAGGTCCGCGAGGTGTGACGGCATCCCGATGTCGGGCAGGGTGGGCACCCGGTTGGGGATGACGCGGAAGCTCGCCGCCCAGCCCTTTCGCTCGATGTAGACGTTCGTGCGGTAGCGACCGTGCCCCGGGATGCGGTGGCAGAAGTCGAGCTGCCGCTCCGCCTCGAGGCGCTGCTTGCGGTTCGCGTCGAGGATGGGCTCGATGGCGGCCCGGGACGTCTCCTCGGTGTACGCGTCCCCTTCGAGCTCCATGAGGGTCCCGTGGAGCCGCGCCGACGGGGGCGAGTCCACGACGACGTGCAGATCCGAGGCGCCCATGGCCCGAGCCTTCACCAGGAGCTCCTCGATGGGGCTCAGCTCCTGCTGGGTGGGGTCGCTCGGCCCGTCCTCCACGTCCGGCAGGCGCTCCACCGCGCGGGAGTCGCCCGTCAGCTCGGAGAGGGCCTCGGCCGCGCGACGCTGGACCGCTGGGGACGGGTCCTGCTCTACGACGAGCTTGATCAGGGGCACGACCCGCCGATCGCCGAGGCGCTTGAGCCCGTCGAGGGTCTCGATGCGGAGCTCGACCGAGTCCTTGGACAGCTGCTTCGCCAGGGGGACGAGGACCTGGTCCTTCGCCTCGCTGATCCGGGAGAGCGCCTCGACGCAGGCCATGGCCGTGTCCGGGTCGTCGAGGCCTGCGAGCAGCGCCGGGACGGCGCGGGGGTCGCCGATCTTCCCCAGGGTCTCCGCCGCGGTCATCCGGAGCCACCAGTCGGGATCGTCCAACAGCTTGATGATGTGGGGGGTCGCGGCCCGGGACTGGAGCGTGGCGCCCACGGCGAGAGCCATCGACCGGACGTCCTCGTCCGGGTCGCTCATGAGGCGGATGACGGGCTCGGTGATGTCCCGGGCGTAGTTGCGGAGCGTGGCGAGGGTGCGGTCGCGGACCCAGCCCATCAGGCTCTTCGAGAAGACGAGGAGCTTGCGGATGATCCGCTCCTTGTCCGGCCGCTTCATGATGATCTCGATGACGCCGACGCGGATGGCCTCGCTGCCGTCCGTCAGCAGCGCGAGGAGCTGGTCCTCCGCTTCGGCCGACTCGTCCATGCGGGCCAGGGCCTCGCCCATGACGCGGACGGCGGCCTGCTGGACCGCCGGCGACGGGTCAGAGAGGCGCTGCAGGCACCACCGCACCGCCTCGCTGGGACGGAACTGCACGACGAGGCCGATGACCTTGAGGCGGATCCGCTCGTCGGAGTCGTCCCCGAGGCCGGCGATCGTGTTCTGGATCGCCGCGTCCTTCATGAGGGCGGGCGACTCCGCGATCTTCACCAGGGCCATGTGGCGGATGTCCGCCTTCTTGTGGGCGAGGAAGCGGCCGAACTCGCCGCCGATCTGGTGCACCGGTAGCGCGGAGAGGGCCTCCATCGCCCGCTGGGCCAGGTCGTTCCGTTCGGCCTCGGACACGAGGCGCTGGACGTGGGGGATCGCCAGCTCGGGCCGGACCCGCACCAGGGCGTTGAGGATGGTGGACTGGGTGCGGCTCGTCTTGCGGGGGAGCTCGACGATGATGGCGTTCATCGACTTGGGGTCGAGCCGCTCCTTGATCTGGTACTCACCGAAGGCGCGGACGGCGGTGTCACTCGTCGCCAGCAGCGGAACGACCTCGTCGGCCTTCAGGTCGCGGAACCCCGCGAGCTGGTTGAGGAGCTCGCTGCGTTCTTCAGGGGTCTTCCAGTCGCGAGAGATGACGCGCTTGAGCACGTCGGTCTTGGACGCGCGGCCGGAACCTCGAAACAGAGCCAACTGGGCCTCCGTCACGTAGCGCGGGCCTGCCGAAGTGGCGGGGGGCGCTGTTAGGATTGACCGACCCGGGAGCCTGGAGGCGAAGTGGCCGAACTCGACGACCCCCGATTCTGGCAGCGACTCTATTCGCCGCCTGAGGACTCTAACACGGGGTCCCAAGACGCCAGTTCGAGCATGGAGTTCGAGCTCGCCGACCTCGAGGCGACCCTGTCCCCCGAAGCGGACGCCGACGAGCTCCCGGTGAACTCGGCGGCCCTGTCGGCGCTGGTGGAGCGCCTCGTGGCGGAGCGGCTCCAGGCCCTCCAGGCGAGCGGCGGCCTGCCCGAGACGAAGCGGTCGACGGCGCGGCCCCCTCCGCGGCGCGCCGTCACGTCTCCCGGGATCCGGACGCCCCCGCGTCGGCAGGCGCCCACCTCGCAACCGAGCATGCGCACCATCGAGCGCCCGGGGCGCCCGGACAAGTCGCCGCCGCCCCCCCCGCCACCGCGCAAGAGCACGAAGCCCCCGGAGCCGGCCCCGCCGCTCATGGCCAGCCTGACGCCCGACGAGCCGGCGACGCCCCGCCCCACCCCCCGGGTGAAGGCCGCGCCGAAGCCCGCGCCGCCTCCGCGTCCCCACGGGCAAGCGCGTCCCCCCGGTCCGTTGACCAGTGGGCGGATGCGCGCGGCGAAGCCTCCGCCCGCGTCGAGTGGGAGGGTCCGGGCGGTGACGACCGGCAAGATCCCGGTCGCCCCGAAGCCTCCGACGGCGAGCGGCAAGGTCCCGGCCGCCCCCAGGGCGCCCACCTCGAGCGGCAAGGTCCCGGCCGCCCCCAGGGCGCCCACCTCGAGCGGCAAGGTCGCGGCGGCGCGGTCTCCCGGGACGCCGGACGCCCTCATGTGGGAGAAGGTCCCGAGCCTCGTCGGCGGCCCCGCGGCGCTCCTCAAGGCGGAGAACCTCACCCAGGACGCGGTCTCGGTCATGGTGATGGTGAACGGGACCACGAGCCTCGGCGGCTTGCGCACCCTCGTGCCCCACCTCGACGACCGGGCGTTCCTCAGCATCATCCGGGACGGGGTGACCCAAGGCGTGGTCACCCTCGAGTGACGCCCGCGCCGCGGGCCGGTGAGCCGTTCGGGGTCCACCGGCCGCCCCCCGCTGGTTGACAGCGGCCTGATCCCAGCCGAGGTTACGAACCGCATGCCCCTGCCCCGCCTCGACGACGACGACGAGATCGCCCGACATCGCCACCGGCGGGCGCTGGTGGACATGCACTTCCACACGCGCTGGAGCGACGGCCTCGCGACGCCGGCCCACGCCGTGGCGAGGGCGCGCGAGCTGGGCGTCCGGGTAGCGATCACGGACCACAACGTCATCGAGGGCGCGCTCGAGGCCTGGACCCTCGCTGGCGACGAGGCGGAGTCGCTGGTGCTCCCGGGCATCGAGGTGACCACGGCGGAGAAGATCCACCTGCTGATCTGGTTCCGGCGCCCGACGGACCTGCATCACTTCTACGAGCACCAGGTGGGCCCGTTCCGGCCGCGGGGGGCGACGGCCACGAGCGTCGTGGGGCGCCCGGTGGCAGACCTGCTCGACGTCCTGCGCCGCTACGACCACATCACGTCGGCGGCGCACCCCTTCGCGGCGGCGAAGAACGGCTGGATGAGCGTGCGCGCGGCTCACCGCCACATCGAGACGCTGCTCGGCGACCTCGACGCTGTGGAGGTGCTCAACGGCGAGGAGCTCGACGGCGGCAACGAGGCGGCGACGGAGCTCGCGCAGCGGCGGGGGTTCGGGGCGACGGCGGGGTCCGACGGGCACACGCTGCGGGAGCTCGGCAACGTGGCCGTCGTCCTTCCCGAAGGTGCGGACCTGTTCGAAGCGGTGCGGGCGCGGGAGCTGTCGCTGGTGGACCGCCGGGCGCCGGGGACCTGGCGACGCCTGCTGGCCCACTCGGCGAAGGCGCCGTACTTCGCGCAGCGGCCGGGGCGGTTCGCGTGGCGCTGGGCGCGGGGCGAGCGGGGGGAGGGTCCCCTGACGCGACGTGGCCTGCGCGCGAGCGAGGTCACCCTCGAAGGGCCGGTGCCGACGCGGAGCCACGCTCCGGGCCCGGACGCGGGGGACGCGTTGGATCCCCAGGCCTCCTGACGGCGTGGACGCCTCCATCGTCGCCGAGCTCGGGTGGCAGTGGGCGCTGCTCGCCCTGGCGTTCGAGGTCCTCCAGATCGCTCTGACCTCGCTGCACATCCTCCTCTACAAGCGGAACACGGGCTCCGCGCTGCTCTGGCTCGGGGTCACCATCTTCCTGCCCATCGTGGGGACCATCGCGTACGTGGTGTTCGGGGTGGACCGACACGGCGAGCGCGCGACCGCGAAGGAGCTCCAGAACAGCGTCGCGCGGGAGAAGCTCCAGGAGCTCGGGGACACGCTGGGGCCCTCGCCGTTGCTGGCGGGCGACGACCCGGACGAGACCTGCTCCGACCCCCTCGAGGCGGACCGCTTCCCGGACGCCCTGGACCCCTTCGCCACGCTGCTCGCGCGGGTGGGGCGGTACCGGGCGGTCGGGGGGTGCTCGGTGAAGCCGCTCGACGGGGGCGATGCGTTCTACGACGCCGCGATCGAGGCGATCGAGGCGGCGAAGACCTCGGTGGTGCTGGAGACGTACATCTTCGACAGCGACGCCGCCGGCGAGCGGTTCCTCGACGCGCTCGGGGCGGCAGCGGAGCGCGGCGTGCGGTGCAGCCTGCTCTTCGACGCGATCGGCTCCCCGCGGATCAGCGGGCCGGGGCTCGCGCGGGCCCGGCGACGGGGCGTGGCCGTGCAGGCGTTCGATATGCGGTCACGGCTGCGGGGGCGGTTCCAGGTGAACCTGCGAAACCACCGGAAGATCCTCGTGGTCGACGGGGTGGTCGGGTTCACGGGGAGCGCGAACATCTCGGCGCGCCACCTCGCGTCGGCGCCGGAAGACGAGCGGAGCGAGGACCTGCACTTCCGCGTGACGGGCCCGGTGGTGGCGCAGCTCAGCGCGGTGTTCGCGGAGGACTGGTACTCGACGACGGGGCAGGCGCTGACCGAGGCTCTGTACTTCCCCGCGGTGGAGCCGGCGGGGCAGGACGTGTGCCGGGTGCTTCCCTCGGGGCCCGACGGGGACTACGGCGCGTTCCACGAGGTGCTGGTGGCGGCGATCCACGGGGCGCGGCGGACGGTGCGGATCGTGACGCCGTACTTCATCCCGAGCGAGGAGGTCACCCTGGCGCTGCGGCTGGCGGCCCGGCGGGGCGTCCAGGTGGAGATCCTGGTGCCGCGGCGGCTGGACCACCGGTTCGTGAAGTGGGCGATGAACTCGTTCCTGGAGCCGCTCCTCGAGGTGGGGGTGCGCCTGCGACGGCGCGAGGGGGCGTTCCTGCACGCGAAGGTGCTGGTGGTGGACGGGGTGTGGGCGCTGATCGGGTCCTCGAACGTGGACCCGCGCAGCTTCTTCCTGAACTACGAGCTGAACCTGGGCATCGTGGGCGGCGGCGTCGGCCGCATCGAGCGCTGGGTGATCGCGCAGGGCAAGAAGGGCTCGTGGGTGAACTACGAGGAGTTCCAGCGGCGCAGCCTCGCCCGGCGGGCGTGGGAGAATTTCTGGGGGCTGTTCCGGCCGATGCTGTAGGGGGGACGATGGTGCTGTTGGGGATCGCGGGGTGGATCGTCCGGCTGGGCCTGGGCGGGGTGCTCGTCGTGTTCGCGCTGGCGGTGTACGCGAACTCCGAGGCCGCGGAGCGCGCGGCGTGGCGGGCGATCGAGAAGGAGTGCGCGCGGCTCGGATGCGAGGACGTCGAGGCGTTCACCAACTCGCGGTCGAGCTACGGGGTCTGGTATCGCAAGGGCGGGACGAAGTACCGGGGGAAGTGCACGGTGGGGTTGCTCGGCAAGGTCGGGTGGCTGAAGAACGACCCAGCCAAGGTGCCCTGAGGGGGGCGGACCACGACCGCGCGACGGTCAGGTCGAGCAGGTCCCGAGGACCGGGAGCACGTAGTCGTTGCCGTTGAAGAGGAGCGGCGCAGCCTCCTCGTAGCCTCCGGGCTCCTGGCAGACGACCTGAACGCGGAGGGTGCGGCTCTCGCCCGGCTCGAGCCAGCCGGCGGGGCATGTGAGGTTGCAGACGACGGGCCCCTCGAAGAAGACGGAGACGATGGGCTGCGGGGTCTCGCTCTCGTTGGTGAAGACGAACTGACCCTCGACCGCCACACCCACCTCACCGTCGACGCGGATGTCGATGGCGCTGATGTCGATGGAGCTGGGCTCGCCGAGGCGCTCTTCGTCGATGGAGCAGGCGTCCAGGCAGCCGGAGCGGTCGGGGCCCGCCAGGTCGTCGTCGTCCTGGGTGACGTCTTGGGGTGCGTCCGGCCCGTTGGCCAGCTCGGGTGTGCAGCCTGCGAGGACGGGCAGGGCGACGAGGAGGGGGAAGGGGATGTGGCGCATACGTGACTCCTCTACACGGACCGTGCCGAGGAGAGGGTCAATCGATCGCCCGCGAGGCGCCGGGGCCTACACAATCCCCATCACGATGCGGACCACGAAGAACGCCAGGACGAGGTAGCCCGTGGCGGTCGCTAGGAGGATCCGGTTCGGGACCCCGCGGCCGAGGCGTCCGCCCATGATGAACGGGTAGACCACGCGCGACGCCGTGTAGATGCCGCCTGCCACCGTGGCCTCCATCGGCGAGGCGAGGAACGCCGTCAGCCACATCAGGATCAGGAACGGGGGCATGTGCTCCAGCATGTTCAGCTGCACGCGGTCCGCCGCGAGCATCTCCCGGTCCTGGCCGAAGTAGCGGTCGAACTTCTCGTCCCGCGCCTTGTACTCGCCGCGCAGGCGGGTCTTGATCTGGAGGATCCGGACCTGGGTCCAGTAGTAGATCCCCATGTACACGAGCGTGACCCAGACGGGCCCGGCGGGGATGTCCATCAGCCGCAGACCGCCTCGATGATGTCCGCGTCCACGTGGTAGCTGGTGAGGAACTCACGGCGACCGGCGTGCATCGAGGCGACCCAGGCCGCGTACTCGTCGTCCCGGCCGTTCTCGGCGTAGAAGCTCCGCGGCGACAGGATCGCCTTCGGCACCCGCTCCAGGAGCGCGGCGTTCTCGGGCGCGTCCACGTCCACGACCTCGTATCCGAAGTCCGGATCGATCGTCCACACGATGGACCCCGAGAGCAGCGCCTCGAGCATCGCGCTGGAGTGGCGGATCTTGACCTTGAGGCCCACCCCCTCCTTCACGCTGCGCGCATCTCCGCCGACGTAGCCCGTGTTCATCAGCCACATGGGCACGCCCGGCATCGTCGCCGCGATCTCGCGGAAGCGGCCCGCCTGGAGCCCGAACTTCGCCGGGAAGAACGGCTGCGTGAACGGCGAGCGCGTCTTGCCGCGCTCCTTGCCCGCCGCGCTCGTCTTGCTGGTCTCCCCGAGCATGAAGTAGCCGGCCGCCTGGGCCGGGGACGTGAACCGCACGATGCCGGGCATGGCCGCGTCCTGGCCCTCGTCCCGGTTCAGGATGCCCATGCTGCGGACCGTGGGGATGTCGTGCAGGTCGGCGGCGCCGGGGATGGACGACATGGGGATGATGGAGCGGCCGTTGCCGGTCCACTTCACGAAGTCCCAGCCGTCCGCGGGGATGCCGAGCTCGTCGACCACGTCCGCCAGCGCGACCTCACCGCTCACGTACTTCGCGACGTTCTCCGGGTTCGCGCCGGTGGCCACGAGGATGTCCCGCACCCGCGCGACCTCGTCCGCCGTGAGCTCCTGCTTGAAGAAGTCGAAGCTGCCGTCCTCGTTCAGCCAGGCGTTCTCGAGCCACGCCTCCGCCGAGGTCGTGCCCGCGTGGATGACCGGCTCCGACTCCGCCGACAGCCCCTCGATCTTCGCGAAGCAGCCGTTCTCCGTGATGGACAGCTCGCCCTCGGGCCACAAGGTGACCATGTCGTCCTGGATGGGCTCCGTCAGGTCCCCCTGCGCGGAGAACGTGGTCGTCGTCTTGCCCGTGCCGGACAGGCCCATGACCGTCATCGTGAGCTTGTCCCCACCGGGCAGCGTCACCGCCTTCGCCCCCGCGTGGAGCACCAGACCTCCGTTCAGGAACACCCAGTGGTTGAGCATGCGGAGCACGCCCTTCTTGGACTCGCCGAAGTAGTCCGGGCCCATCACGTGGGTGGTCCAGTTCTCCATGTCCACGAGGATGCACTGGCGGCCGGGCATCTCCTCCGGTCGGAAGTCCGGCGTGTAGATGAGGCGGAAGGTGGGGCGGAACGGCTGGGCCAGCTGCGCCTCGGACTCCACCGACGCCCGCGGGAACGACAGGATCTGCTGCATCCCCGCGATGTTCGCGCCCTCGGGCGTGTACAGGTAGGTGGCGCCCAGCGCGCGCTGGCCGAGACCGACGTAGCCGTCGATGGCGATCATCTGGCCCTTGGCCGCGATGTACGCCTCCTGGCGGCGGATGAGGTCGCGGCCCTTGGCCGGGTCGATGATGTTCTGCGACCAGACGTCCCCGTCCGTGCTCAGGATGTACGTGTACTTCGCCATCCGCGCCTTGTTGCGCGTGACCTTGTTCAGCGAGCCCACCGCGGTCTGCTGGAGCGAGGGGGTGTGCTCGCGGGTCAGGGCGCGGAGCGTGTCCTGGTCGGGGTTGTCGATGTAGTCGATGTCGAACGGCCGCGGGTCCGGGGCCCCGTCGAGGTCGATGACGGTGGCGGGGGCGCTGGAGGACTCGGTCTGGGAGGTCTGCATCGATCGACACCGTGGGGCGGGTCGGGCGCCGCTGGCAACCCGAAGTGATGAGGAGATGTCCGCGGAATGCTGCTGCCGTCGCGCGTGGCTGCGGCGGCGCGAGAGATAGCGCACGAGAGGCCTTGATTCCACCCTGTTTCCCGTCGGATGGGTGACTCTCGACAGGGTCACTAGGAGCCGCGCGTCAGGGGGCTTGAACCGCGACCCCGTCGCCGCCTTCGATTGGCGCGTGTCCCTCGGCGTAGTGCGAGACCACCTCGGGCGCCCGCTCCACGACGCCCTTGAGGAGCTTGCCGAGCGTGAGGAGGGTGTAGTCGGCGACGAGCTTGTCGGGGATGCGCCCGCCGATCACGGAGGTCACGTGGTAGCCGAGCAGCGTCGTGCCGTCACCGAGGTCGATGACGAGCCATGCGCCGTGGTTCACCGGGGTGTAGATGGCGCCCTCGATGCGCTCGCTGTCCACGCCCGGGACCCGTCCGCCGCCCACCGCCTCGGTCGCGATGGTCGGCCCGCCGTCGGTCAGCACCCAGCCGTGCTCCCATGCGCGCCCGCCGGTCGCCTCGGCCAGCGTGTGCGTGTCCGTCACGTCCACCACCCAGTGCCGATCCGAGAACGGCCGCGGCATGTCGAGGAGCTGATACCAGACGGCCGGCCATTCCCCGTCCGGGGTGAGCTGGACCTCGATCAGCTCGTCGACGGCGGTGAAGTGGACGTCCCGCGCTGCGAGCCAGAGGTGTTCCTTGGGGACGGAGGTGCGGAGCAGACCGATCGCGCGCTGGGGGGCGTCTTCGTCGGTCACCTCCCGGATCTTGACCACCTTGCCGTCGAGCAGGCGCGAGACCTGGGCATCGGACAGGGCGGGCAGGCGGAAGCGAGCGTGGGCGTTGAAGGCGAGCAACGCTGCGCGGACGCGGGTGGCCGGCTCGTCGCCCTCGGAGGAGGCCGGAGGATCGTCCGACGCGGGAGCGGCCGTCGGCGCGACCAGCAGTGCCGCCGCCCACACCGCGACGACCGCGACGAGCTGCGCGATCCACGCCCCACCGCGTCGCTTCGACTGCGAGGCGCCACGTCCGCGCCGCGGCACCGTCCCGGGACTCCCTCCGTCGTACTTCGCTCGCATCGCGGCCCCTTCCGGATGTTGAGGAAGGATTGAGGTAGCAGAAATCTGCTCCGCATCCCATCGTGCGTGGGAACCTCCCGCGCTCGCGCCGGTCCCAAGGACCACACCCCCGGAGCCCATGCCCCGCACCGCCACCATCTACCGCGTCGACGACGACACCGCAGCCGAGCGCTACGGCATCGAGCCGCGCGTGCTGGGTGGGTCCGCCGGGGTGTGGCGCCGGTTGCGGCGGGGGCTCCCGGGTCTCTACGCCCGCGGCTGGGAGGGCTGGCTCGTCGGCGACGGCTGGCGCATGCACCTCTCCACCTGGCGGCACCTGCTCCCCAGCGAGCGCGGCGCGGTCGACTCGATCCAGGTGGACGTGGACGGCGAGGGCGACCCACTGCCCCTGCTCGTGAGCCTGTGCCGCGAGCACGGCTGGTCCCTCTTCGACGACCAGTCCGGGTGCTTCGTGGATCTCGACGACCCCGCCGGCATGTCGTGGCACGGCGCCCCCCTCGAGGCCGCCTCGCCCCGCCGATCGCTGGCGATGCTGCTCGTCCCCGAAGCGCTCCGCTTCGAGCTCTCCCGCCGGGAGGTGCTCCTCGTGGACCTGGACGGACCGCCCCCAGAGGAGCGCGTCGCGAACGCCCTGCCCCGCTTCCCCCTGGGCCACGCCGACGACGTCCGGGACGCACTCATCGAGTCCCTGCCGACCCTGCGGTTCTTCGGGCGACGGGGACGCGCGGTGGGCGACGGGCTTCGCGTCGACGTGTTGCTGCGCTCCGAGGGCCTCATCGACACCCTGAGGATCAGCGTGTCCGGTCCCCGGGCGGACGAGTGGCTCGGCGCGCTGTGCGAAGCCCGGGGCTGGTCCGCGTGGGAGCCGGCGACGGACGCCTTCCCCTACCTGCACGCGACCGCCCGCGAGGTGCTCCCCGCGGAGCTGCCGAGCAACGTGATCGCGCTGCGCCCGCGGTAGCCAGCGTCTCGAAGCGCTACTCGGGCAGCCCCCGCGCCAGCCGGAATCCCATGAACGCGCTGCGGTTCCAGTGGCTCGTGCCGAGTCGGCTCGCGCACCGCGCCGCATCCGGCAGGTGGTTCCAGGACGCGCCCACGACGGGGCGGAGCATCTCGTTGCCGTCGAAGGTGGCGTCGCCACAGAGCTCGCGGATGCAGCCGGCCACGTCGCGCATGCCGTAGATGCTCACGTCGGTCTTGTAGGTCCCCACGGGCACCGGCATGGGTCGGCCCGGGAGCGAGGTGCGGATCTTCGCCAGCGTGCTGTCGAAGCGGTCCCCCCAGGGCCAGATGCGGCCGTCGACGCCGCGCGCCGCCTTCTCCCACTGGAGGATGGAGGGCAGCCGCACGTCCTCGCCGGTCTGCGCGGCGTGCCAGCGGGCGCACCGCTGGGCGTGGTGCCAGGAGATTCCGAAGGTCGGCCAGGCGGGGTCCCAGGCATCGCCGTCCTTGTCGACGGGCGGGATGACGTAGTCCTCACCAGGCTCTGGGCGCTCCCAGTACTTGCGCCCCGTCACCTGGACGCCCGACTCGCCCGCGGGCACGCAGTCCCAGGCGGCGTCTGGGTCCTCGCGGTGCAGGCCGTTCACGAAGCCGAGGTAGTCCGTCAGAGACAGAGGCAGCTCGCGGATGAGGAAGCCGTCGAGCACCGGTCGGGCCTCGGGGCGCGCTTCGAGGGCGCCAGAGTCGCCGCAGCTCAAGAAGGGTCCGGCGGGGACGTAGACCCAGCCTGCGCCGATCTGCTCGTCGGTCAGCAGCCGCACGGGTGGCCCGTCCCACACCTGCGCGCGCCGGAGGAACACCGGATAGCGGACGTCGGCGAAGCCGTCCTTGCGCAGCGTCAGGAGCCAGCTCCCCATGGGCAGGGGGACTTCGAGGGGCGTCGTCCCGAGCACGCTGGGCTCACCGAGCGACCAGACGACCCCCTCGCGCCGCACGCGCTGGCAGATCACCTCCGCGCCCGCGGGCTCGGTGACCAGCACGACCGCCCCGGTCCCCTCGAGCCTCTCGGCGTACCGCTCGGGCGCCAGCTCCCTCACTCGGTCAGCGCACCAGCGGGCGCGCCCCAGGTCGCCCTCCGCCTCCGCCTCGCGCAGGCGCACCCACCAGCCGTCGGCCAGCAGATCCGCCGCCTCGGAGCTGTCCGGGTCCTTCGCCCGCGCCTGGTCGCACGCGGTCACGAACGAGGAAAACGCGGACAAGCGCTCCTCGCCGAGGCGAGCGAGCCGGTCGCCCAGCCCGAGGAGCTCGGCCTTGTCCGCCATGGGCGTCCAGGGAGGCGTCTCCTGGTCGAGCCGCCGCTCCTTGTCCGCGAGCTGCGCCTGCTCGTCCCGCACCGCGAGATACGCGTCCCAGCGGACGTGCGCCTGCTCGAGGTGGGCCCGGGCCGCTTCCCGCCGCGCGTCGCCGTCCAGCCAGGCGCGGCACCGGCGGGCCAGGACGCTGGCGTCTGCGGGGCGGTCCGCCGGATCCGCCGCCATCGCCTGCATCGCCACCGCGGCGAGCTCGTCGGGGATGCCCGCGTCCGGGGCCACCTCGGACGGCGGGGCGGGAGGGCCCGACATGAGCTTGAACATCAGGGAGAGCGGGTTGTCGGCGATGTAGGCCCGCACGCCCGTCATCAGCTCGTAGAGGACGCAGCCGAGGGCGAACACGTCGGTCTCCGGGCCGAGGGCGCCGTGGTCGCCGCGGGCCTGCTCCGGCGACATGTACCCGGGCGAGCCGAGGGTGTCCCCGTCCTCGGTGTAGCTGCTCGTGGTGCGGCGGACCTGCGGGTAGCGGACGCGGCCGTCCGAGGGCGGCTTGGGAGACGCGGCGGTCGGCTCCGTCGCACGCTCACCGCGCGCCCGCTCGCCCGGCGCCCCCAGCAGCGCCGCGAGTCCCCAGTCGACGACGAGCACCTCGCCAAAGTCGCCGACCATGAGGTTCTCGGGCTTGATGTCCCGGTGGAGCACGCGCCGGGAGTGGGCGAAGGCCAGGGCGTCGCACACCTGGGCGAACATCGTGACGATGCGGCGGAGGGACCACCGCTCCTCGCCGTCGTCCCAGGCGAGGAGCAGCTCGCGCACGGACCGGCCCCGCAGGCGCTTCATGACGTAGTAGAGGGCGCCGTCCGCGTGGACGCCGATCTCGTGGACGGGGACGATGCCCGGGTGCTGGAGCTGCGCGGTGATCTGCGCCTCGGAGACGAACCGCGCGATGCGCTCGGGGGTCGCCTCGGAGCCGCCGCGGAGCACCTTCACCGCCACGTCCCGGGCGAGCTCCGGGTCGTGAGCCGCGTGCACGGTCCCCATCCCCCCACGACCCAGCTCCCGCTTGAGTCGGAGGCGCCCGATGGTGGGCCCGTCCTCAGGCAGCGGCGCGAACTGCCCGGTCGCGGTGAGCGTCGGCGCGGTCTCCAGCCCCAGGCGCTCCAGGAGGGCACGGACGGGCTGGTCGGAGGGAGGGTCGGGCGGCACGGGCGGAGTGTAGGAGGACGGGGGCGCGACGTGCGCACCCACCGCCGCACCACCCCCAGGGAATAACTTCGCCCCTCTGGAGTACCTTCCTGCGCAGGCCGCAGATTCGCGCGGCCTCTGGGGAGCTCCATGAAGCAAGTCGCCATCGCCGCCGTGGCCCTGATCCTCGGCATCGTCATCGGAGGGCTCGGGCCTCGCCAGGACCTGCGCGCCCTCGAGCGCAAGGTCGCCGACCTCACGTTCTCCGAAGAGCAGTGCCGCAGCACGCTCGGCGCGGACCTCGCTGCCTTCATGCGCAACGGCGCCGGCGGACGTTCCTCCGCCCCGTCGGCCAGGCCCGCCGAGCCCAAGACGAACCCCCTCGGCGACCGGGACCCTGATGTCCTCGCCGAGGAGAACCCCGAGGCCGCCGAGCTGGCCGAGGCCATCGCCGCCGAGCAGGAGGCCATGAACGAAGAGGTCGCCGAGAACCTCGAGAACATCCCGTCCGAGGAGCTCGAGCTCGCCCGCACCGCCCTGGAACTCCGCCGCGCCCAGGCGCGGGCCGCCATCGTGGAAGACGCCCGCCCCGACGACACCCAGATGGAGACCATCGACAGCGCCGTCCAGGAGATGAACGACTCCCTCATGGGCATGGCCGACGAGCTCGTCACCATGCTGGACAGCGGCGAGGAACCCACCCGCCGCGAGGCCATGGAGTTCGCCGCCGACGCCCTCGACACCATGCTCGTCGCCGAAGACGCCATGCGCGGCGCCCTGGACGACGACCAGCTCGACTCCCTCGACGACGCCGCCCTCGACCCCTTCTCCTACGTCTCCCCGGACCTCGTCGATCTGCTCGAGGGCCTCGGCGCGACGCCGGAGTAGTCCGGGTTGCACGCCTTCTTCACCTCGCTCGGCGACGCGTTCTCCGTCGCCAGGTTCCACATCGTCCGGGCCATCCGCACCCGCACCATCGTCTTCCTGTGCGCCGTCTACATGCTCGCCGCGGGCGGCATCTCCTGGATCTTCCGCGGCATCATCCACGAGCTCGAGAAGAACGCCGCCGAGCTGCTGCGGGTGCCCGTCACCGACACCCCGGGCGCCATGATGGAGACGCTGCGCGAGCGCGAGGAGCTCCGGTCGATCATGGGCGGCCTCCTGCCGGACGAGGCCCTCGTGGACTGGGCGCTCCAGCTGCCGGTCCTCACCATCGCCCACTTCTGGATGGCGCTCGGCACCCTGCCCTTCCTCGCGGCGGTCATCGGCTCGGAGATCATCTCCCCCGGCATCCGCGACCGGTCCCTGCGCTACGAGCTCGTACGCACCGGCCGCCTCGAGCTCGTCCTCGGCCGCTGGGCGGGACAGGGCCTCCTCATCGCCCTCGCGACCGCCCTGTCGATCATCGGCCCCCTCGTCATCGGGACCTTCTTCATGGTCCAGCAGCCCTTCCTCGAGTCCGCGACGGTGCTCCTCGGCATGACGCCGCGCCTGATCGTGTGGAGCCTGCCGTTCCTCGGCCTCGGCGTCGCCTGCTCGCAGCTGACCGGCAACACGAACTTCGCGCGCATCCTGTCGCTCGGGTCCGTGGTGGCGACCTGGATCTGCTTCGGCGTCTTCAACACGGACTGGATGGCGGAGAAGGCGGGGCTCGTCATCGATCTCGTCGAGCCCGTCCTCCCCCAGACGTACATGACCGACCTGTGGGGTCCGGGGACCGGCTGGCTGCTCCCGGGGGCGGTGCTGTGCGGCCTCGGCCTCGCCGGCACGCTGCTCGGCTTCCCGCTCTTCGCCCGGAGGAACCTGTGAGCGCCGCCTCGACGCCTCTCGACGACGCGCTCCACGACCCGGCGCGGGCGGCCCTGCGCGTGGACGGACTCACGAAGCGGTACAGCCGCAAGGCCCCACCGGCGTTGGCGGATCTCACCTGCCACGTCCCCCGCGGCGTCATCTGCGGCCTCGTGGGGCCCAACGGGGCCGGGAAGACCACGCTGTACTCGGTGATCTGCGGCTTCCTCCCCCCGGATGCAGGCACGGTCGACATCCTCGGCCAGGGACCCTTCGACCCCTGGCGCCTCCGCGGACGCATCGGGGTGCTCCCTCAGGACGCGGGCCTCGACGAGCGCCTCACCTGCCGCGAGTTCCTGCGGTACATGGCCGAGCTCCAGGGGCTGTCGTCGCGCGACGCCGCCTCCGCCGCCGACGTGGCCCTCCGGGAGGTGAACCTGACGGACCGGGCCGGCGACCGCATCGCGTCCCTGTCCCACGGCATGCGCCGTCGCATCGCCGCCGCGTCCGCGCTCCTCGCCGAGCCCGAGCTCGTCCTCCTCGACGAGCCCATGGCCGGCCTGGACCCCGTGCAGGCCGCCTCGCTCCGGGAGGTGTTGGTGCGGAGGAGAGGCAAGGGAACGCTCGTGGTGTCGTCCCACAACCTCGTGGAGCTCGAGCGCATCTGCGACTGGGTCATCCTCCTGGAGAAGGGGCGCCTGGTGCAGCAGGGCACCGTGGCCGAAGTCACGGGCCGTGGCGTCCACGTGGGGTGGACGGTGGGGCCAGGGCTGGATGCCGACGGCCTCGCGCGGCTGGAGGCGGCGCTGCCCGGGCACACGTTGCGCTTCGACGCCTCGAGCGACGGCGGAGTCCTGCACCAGCAGACGCCGCCGGGGGACGATCTGGACGCCAGCGCCGTCGTCGTCGCCGGGGTGCTCGCCGGCCTCGGGGTCGCCATTCGGGCCTGCCAGCGCGGCCGGTCCCTCGAGGAGACCTTCCTCGACCGGGTGTGAGAGGGCAGGAGCGCTCCCACGACGACGTGCCCTCGCCGTGACCCCAGCACGCGGCCCGCGCCCTATCCTCGGGGGCGGTGAAGCGCCTGCTCCCCGTCATCGCCCTCATCCTCGGGTGCGGCGATCCGCCCCCGGCCGTAGTGGAGTGCGCGGACAGCGAGGTCCTCGACGGAGAGACCTGCGTCCCCGCGGACTGCGGGGTCGGGCCGTTCGGTGACCTGGAGCCGGACCCCGACGGGCCGACGTGGCACGTCCTGGCTGCAGCCGAGGCCCCCGGCGATGGCTCCGCCGAGGCCCCGTTCCCCAGGCTGAGCTCCGCCATGGAGGCGGCGGTTGAGCAACCGGGGGGGCGCGTCCTCATCGGCGCCGGGACCTACGCCGAGCGCCTGTCCTTCAACCGCGGCCACGACGGTCTCGAGCTCGCCGGACGCTGCACCGAGCTGGTGACCGTGGACGGCGGGGGCCTCGCCGCCCCGACGCTGTCGATCTTCGCCAGCAGCGTGGTCGTGCGGCGCATCCGCATCACGGGCGGGCGCCCGGGGGTCATCGCGGGGGAGGTGCCGGGGGCGCCGGGGCTCGTGCTGCGGGGCAACGACCTGCTCATCGAGGACAACGGCGGCTACGGCGTGCTCGCCACCGGCCAGGGAGTGCTCGTGGACCTCGCGGAGACGGTCGTGCGGACCGTCGAGCCCACGAACGAGCTGAGCCCCGGGCGCGGCATCGGCGTGGACCAGTCCGCGCGGCTGCTGGGGATCGGCGTGACCGTCGAGGACGTGGCGGGCGTCGGCGTGCAGGTCCAGGACGGGATCGGGGAGCTGGAGGACAGCCACCTCTCTGGGGGGAGGCCCCAGGCGGCTGGGACCTACGGCCGCGCCCTGCACGTGGTGGGCGGAGAGCTGACGCTGCGGCGCAGCGAGGTGGCGGCCCACCCGGAGCGCGCCGTCGTCGTCGAGGCGGGCGGGTCGCTCGTGATGGAGGACGCGACGATCGACGAGGGCGGGCTGCCTTCCCAAGTGGTGGGGGGCGCGGAGGTGGCCCTCGTCCGGGTCGCCCACGTCGGCGGGCTCCAGGTCCACGGAGCCAACTCCTTCGCGGCGCTCACGGACTCGAGCCTGAGCGCCGGAGCCACGGCCGGGCCGCTGCTCACCGGGGAGGAGGGAGCGGCGGTGGCCCTCGACGGTGTCGAGCTGACCGGCGGGCACGGCGTCGGGGTGCACCTCGCGGGAGACGGCACCGTCGGCCAGCTGGAAGACACGGACGTGCGGAGCACCACGGCCGGCAACCCGGAGACGGAGCCGGGGATCGGCGTGCTGGTCAGCGACGGCGCCTCCCTGGAGGGGGACGACCTCGGGGTCCTCGGCGCCGCTGGACCGGGGCTCATGGTGACGCGCGCGGCGACGGCGCGGTGCGTGAGCTGCGCGCTCGAGGGGACGACGTTCGCCGGAGCCCTGGCCACGCGGGGGGCGACGCTCCGGCTGGACGGCGGGCGTGTGACGGGGACGCGCGCCCACGTCGACCTGGGCGGCGGGGTGGGGGCCTTGGGCGTCGGTGGCGGCGAGCCGACCATCCTGCGTATCGACGACACCGCCATCTCGGACGCGGACCACGCGGGGATCGCGCTGCGCGGGGCGGGGTCGTGGCGGGTCGCCTCCGCGATCGTGGAGACGACGGGCCAAGCGACGGCGGCTCCGGGGCTGCTCGCCACCGAGGGGACCGGTTTCTGGCAGCAGCCCGACGGGCCGGGCCTGTTCGTGTTCGGCGTCACGTTCCGCCAGCTGCCGAACGACGCCATCCTCATGGACGGGGCGACCGGGACCGTGTCGGGCAGCACCTTCGACGGGGTGGGCCAGCTCGAGCTCTACACGCAGAACTGCGACGGAGTCTCGCCCCCGGACGTGGCCGAGGCGCTGGCGACGAACGACTGCTCGGGTCCGCCGCGAATCCTGGGGCCGCCCCTGGATTGGCCGGAGGCTCCGACGGCCCCGGGGGTTTAGACGGGTTTAGACGGCCTCCCTTCGAAAGGATGCCTCGCTCCTGGTGAGGCGAGGGGCCGGATCGCAACGAGCGCCCGCGCATCCGGAAGGCTCAGGTCGGCTCCCCGGGATCGGGCGCAGGCTCCTGGACGTTGGCCTCGACCCCATCGGAGAAGCCCACGGCCGCCTTCGACAGTTCGATGTAGCGCTCCGGGTCCTCGACCGCGTACCAGGTGAACCCGTGCTTGCGGGAGAACCAGATGTGCCCGCCCAGGCCCAACACGCCCTGGTGCAGCCAGGCCAGGAGGATGGTCCAGTGGCCGAGGAGGATCGACAAGATGAGGTAGATGCTCGGGTGGATCAGGAGCTTCCCGAACAGCTTCCACCGGGGCCAGACCAGCCTCCAGCCAATCGCGGTGAGGAGGAGCATGGGCACGGCCGACAGCGCGACGTCGATGACGAGGTCCTCGGCGCTTCGGGCGGTGCGGGCGGTGAGGACCGCCGCCAGGAGCGGGAGCGTGGCGTACCCGGCAAGGATGAGAACCGCGATCGGGGAACGAGAGTTCATCGGCGGTCTCTGCGCCTGCGTGCGCACTCGCCTGGGCGAGCGCTTCGGAGCACGCTCACAGCTGCGAGAGCAGGCTCCTGAGCTCTTCGACGGTCACGCCCGTCTCCTTCGCGGCGGCCTCCTCGTCGCCCTTGTGCAGGGCGTACGCGGCCTGGGCCCGGATGGCGAGGTTCGCCGAGGCGTCCATCGTCGTCGCCGCGACCTCCTTGCCGATGGCCTTCGCCCCGAAGGCGGCGTTCTTCTTGAAGTCGCCCTCGAGGTGGTAGGTGAACACCTGATCGCCCACCTGGAGCTCGTCCCCCTCCGTCAGGGTCCCCTCGTTCACCGGCTTGCCGTTGATCCGGATCCCGGCGGCGCTGTTCATGTCGATCACCTTGGGCGCGTCGCCCTTCGCGTCGATCTGGGCCGCCATCCGCGACACCTCGGGAGAGTTCAGCTGCACGTAGTTCGACGGCGCGCGCCCCACCGTGGCGATGCGGTTGCCGATGTGGAACGCCTGGCCGTCGAGCTCGCCGCCCTTGCCGACCAGGAAGTGCTGCTTGGGGCCCTCGACGCGGGCGGGGGTGCGCGCAACGGCCGGCGCCTTGTTTCCGCTCGCTCGCGTGAACAAGACGGCGACGACGATGACGATGGCGATGGCGATCAGGACTCCGACGGACATGCTCTCTCCCGGTGACGTGCCCTTGAGGGCCGCATCATCGCACAGGGGCGATCCGTCGGGCTTGGGCTCCCGTGAAGGGCACCCAAGACGGTGTGTCGAGCAGGGCATCGTCCGACGCCGGGAGGACGAACCAGGTCCCGCCGAGGACCTCGGAGCGCGCCCCGCGCCGCGCCCGGAGCACGTGCAGCTCCTGGGCGGGCATGAACCCCTGGCCGAGGAGGGCGGCGCGTCGCCCGTCGGGGTGCACGGCTACATCGAGCACGACCACCGCGTGCCCCGGGCTCCCCCCGGCCACGAAGATGTCCCCGGGCATCACCTCTCCGGGCTGGACCGTGACGCCTTCGCGCGCGAGGGACCTCGTCCCAGCGTAGGTGAACACGAGGTCCAACCACCGAGCGAAGGTGGCGCGGGTCGCCAGCCGCGCTTCGCCCCGGCGCCGCTCGACGGTGCGCCCGATGACGAACCGCTCGCCAGCGACGTAGTCCGCCCACCGGGTCCGGTCGCCGCTCGTGAAGTCCCACCCGAGCTCGTCCGCCGCGCCGCGGGACCAGGCGAACTCGCTGAGCAAGCGGATGGCGGTGTCGGCGCACTGCTGCAGATCGCGCGGCCCCACGTCCATCGCCACGACGTGGGCGGCCGGGGCGCTGAGGGTGCGCCCGTCGTGGGCGAGGACGGTGTCCCGATCCGCGCGGATGGGGAGGTCGCGGAGCCAGGCGGCCAGCGTCCCGTCGGGAGCGTCGATCCGGGTGAAGCCGTCGGGGGCGGGCTCGCGCGCCGAGAGCGGCGCGGTCGGCACGTCCCCCAGGGCCTCCAACCACGGATACGAGGGGGCGGCCGCGGCAGGAGCGACGAGCCCCAAGACCCCCGCGAGCACCGCGGCGACGCAGGCCGCCCGCGTCATCGGACCGGCCTCCCCGACGGGGGCTCCCGTCCGAGGCGCCGCAAGATCTCGCGGATCAGCGATCCCTCCAGCCCCTTGAGCCGGTCCGGCGGCGCCTCCCCGACGAAGAGGCCCCCCTCGCCCTGCACGAGCTCGTCGTCGATGACGTCGATGGACACGACCACCGCCTCCTCGCCCCCGTCGAAGTCGACCCGCTCCACCCCGGTGAAGAACCCCGGCGCCTCACACCGGAGCTCGTACTCCCACCCCCGCAGGAGCCGCGCGGGCTCACCGTCCGAGGTCGCGAGGACGTGGATGGAGAAGGCGCCCTCCGCCCCGCTGGACACCTCGGCCACGAGCGCGTGGGGGTCGTCTTCGGGATCGGCGCGGCGGGCCTGCGGGAGCGGGGCGATCGGGGTGAGGATGAGGGTGGCGCCAGCGATCGGCTGCTCGGTGCCTTCGAGGAGCACGAGGCCGAGGACCCGATCCGCTGCCCGGGGGGTCATACATCCGGAGAGGACGAGGACGACGAGCGGGAGAAGAGCGCGGTGCACACGGGATCAGTGCGGCCAGACCCACCCTCGGATCAAGACCTTGACGGATTCCCGTGCCTGAGGTCTCGTGTACGCCACTCTCCTTCCATGCGCCTCTCCGCCTCCCTCCTCGTCCTGTCTTCCTGCGCGCTCGCCGCGTGCGATCCGGCGATCGTCGTGTTCCCCGGCGATCGAGGGGCGGGCGGTTTCGACGACTTCGTCTTCGACGTCCCCGAGGGACCCGGTGGAGTCACTCCGGGCGGCACGGCGGACACGCCGGGGGCCATCGGCGGCCTCGATCTGGACATGCCGCGCCCGGACACCCACACGGGCGAGACCCCGCAGCTCCCCGGCGACGCGGCGGTGGGGTGCTCGGCCGTCGTGAGCCAGAGCGCTTGGTGCGCCACGCTCGAGGACCTCCCCGGGCCCGGGTCCTCCGTGACCTTCGTGGGCCTCGACGACGGGACCACCTGCTCCCCCCTCGACGTCTCGGTGGGCAGCTCGGTGCTCAGCGTCTCGTCGCTCGCGCTCCAGGGGACGACGCTCGCCTGGTGCGACGCCGCCGGGGCCGTGCACGAGGTGGACCTGTCGACCGGCGCCGCCCAGACCACGGCGAACCCCGGCCTCTACTGCGGTGGCTTGACGGCGGCCGCGGGCGGATTCGCGATGCTCCCCCAGGCGCTCGGGCGCGACATCAAGTGGTTCCCTCGCCTGTCGGACATGGGAGGGACGACGAACCAGGTGGTGTGGCCGGTCCGCCCCTGGGCGACGCGCCTCGCCGCGGACAGCGAGGTCATCTACGCGTCCTGGCACCAGACGAACTCGATCACCCGGTGGCTCGCCGACGGCACCGAGCTCGACTCACTGACGCTCGACAACTTCGGGTGGATCCACGGCCTCGACGCGGCGGGCGGGGACCGGATGGTCGTGCTCGACGACCAGCGGGACCTGGCCATCTACGACTCCGTGACCGGCGCCCTGACCGACACGATCGACCTGGACGGCACCTTCTCCGGCCTGGCCTGCTTCCCCGAGCCCTGATCGGCCGACTCTGACGCGGCGCGCGCCCCGCGCAGCCGACTGGCGGCCTCCCGCCCCCGACGCCCTCCCCTCGCTCGCGTCGACTTCACGTTTCTTTACCCCCGGGCCGAACGCCTGCAATCGCGGGCGTCAACGCTCCCTGTGTGCCCGGTTCGGGCGGTTTGCCCCGACTCTCCGGTTGCGGGTCTCCGAATCTCAAGTTAGAAAGTAACCACTTACTTACTAACTTGTTCACGGCAGAGGCTTCATGGCACGACCACGCACCGTCTCCGACGAAGAGATGCTCTCGGCAGCCCGCGCGGTGTTCCTGGAACACGGGGGCGGCGCGTCGACGAAGGCCATCGCCGAGCGCCTCGGCGTCTCCCAGGCCGCCCTGTTCAAGCGGTTCGGGACCAAGAAGGACCTGATGATTGCCGCCCTGGCACCCCCCGCGGTCCCACCGTTCGTGCCGATCCTCGAGGGCGGGCCCGACCCCGACCGTCCCATGGACGAGCAGCTCGGCGAGCTCGCCCGGGTCATGGCCAGCTTCTTCACCGAGATGGTCCCCTGCGTGATGGTGCTGAACACCTCCGGGATGGACCCACGCGCCATCCTCGAGGCCCACGATGTCCCCCCGCCCGTCCGCGCCCAGCGCGCCGTCGCAGCCTGGGTCCGGCAGGCCATCGACCTCGGCCTCGCCCGGGACTGCGACCCCGACGCCGTCGCCTTCGCCGTCCTCGGCGTCCTCCACCTCCGCGCCTTCTTCTCCACCCTGACCCGGCAGCCGCCGACCGAGGCCGAGCTCACGGCCCACGTCGAGCGCGCCATCGACGTGCTCTGGCGCGGCATCGCTCCCCAGGAGACCGACCGATGAGTTCCCCCCAACGCGCGGCGAGCGTCGCCCTCTCGACGCTCCTCGCCGCCACCCTCGCCCTGCCCGCCCCGGCCCTCGCGGCGAAGGTCCGCCCCGACCTGCCGAGCAAGGACGCCCGCTGGTCGTCGGGCACCACCACCACGACGGACGCGCCCGACGCCTGGTGGGAGACCTTCGCGGACCCCGCCCTCAACGCCCTCGTCGCCGAGTCCATCGGCAGCAACTACGACATCGCTGCCGCCCAGGCGCGCTTCAAGCAGGCCCAGGGCGTGACCGTGCAGCAGTTCTCGCCGCTGGTGCCCACCGCGTCCTTCGACGTGGCGCTGAACGCGAGCCCCACGGCGGCGCAGGGCTTCCAGGTTCCGCCCGCCCTCCTCGAGATCCTCGACGCCATCAACAGCGTCGGGGGGCAGCAGGGCGGCGGCGACACCAGCAGCGACGACGAGCAGCCCGACGTCACCTGGAACGGCTCGGCGCTCTTCAACTTCGGCCTCGGCATCGACATCGGCGCCAGCGCGCTGGCGTTTCGGGCCGCGCAGCTCGACGCCGCCGCCGCCCGCGGTGACCGGGACGGCACCGCCCGCCAGCTCGTCGCCCAGGTCGTCAGCTCGTGGATGGACGTGCGCAACGCCCGAGGCCGCGTCGCGCTGCTCGAGCAGCAGATCGCCACGAACGAGAGCCTCCTCGAGCTGACCCGCAACCGCTTCGAGGGCGGCGACGCCTCCGGCCTCGACGTGCTCCAGCAGCAGCAGCAGCTCGCCAACACGCGGGCGCTGCTCCCCCAGGCCCAGCAGATCGTGCGGCTGCGGGAACAGCAGCTCGCGATCCTCGTCGCCCGCGACCCCACGACCATCACCGGCAACCTCGACGCCATCGTCGGCCTCCCGGAGCTTCCCCCGAACCCCGGTCTGGGCACGCCCACCGATCTCCTGGAGCTTCGCCCCGACCTGGAAGCCCTCCAGGCCCGCTACCTCGGCGCCAAGGCCCGCAAGGACGCAGCCATCCTCGGCTTCCTCCCCACCTTCCGCCTCTCGGGGAACGTGGGTTGGAACTTCCGCTGGTTCAACGAGTGGGAGAGCACCGAGAACTGGGGCCTCGGGGTGTCCATGTCCGTGCCGCTCTTCAACGGCGGCCGCCGCTGGGGCGCGCTCCAGCAGGCCCAGGCGACCCTGTCCGCCGCGAGCCATGCCCTCTCCGCCGGGGTCCTCCAGGCCCAGTCCGAGGTCGAGCAGGCCCTCGCCCGGGAGGAGACGGAGACCAGCCGCCTCGCCGCGCTCGAGACCCAGCTCGCCGCGGCCCGCACCGCCTACGAGGAGTCCGCGCGCCAGTACGCCGGCGGCCTCGCCAACTACCTGACCGTGCTCACGAACCTGGCCTCGCTCCAGGCGGCCGAGCTCAACCACCTGCAGGTGCGCCGCGACCTCATCGGCGCCCGCATCGACCTCCACACCGCGCTCGGGGCCGCCTGGACCGACCGCATCTCCGACGGAGCTGACCGATGAACCCCTCCACCATCGCGAAGGCTGTCCTCCCCCTCGTGTTCATCGCTGCCGGCCTTGGCGTCGCGAGGGGCCTCATGTCCACCAAGAAGAAGGCGGTCAAGGCCCCTCCCGAGGCCCGCATCGAGGCCGTCGAGTACGTGGAGGTGACCGCCGGTTCGCCGACCGCGCGCGTCGACTCCACCGGGATTGTCGAGGGGGCGAAGCAGGTCAGCCTGTCCGCCCTCGTCTCCGGCGAGGTCGTCTGGGTGTCCGACGCGCTGGACCCCGGCGGACGCTTCCGCAGCGGGGACGCGCTCCTCAAGGTCGACCCGCGCGACTACGAGGTGGCGGTCGCCCAGGAGCGCAGCCGCGTGCGGCAAGCCGAGGTCGAGCTCGAGCTCGAGGAGCAGCGCCAGTCCACCGCCCAGCGGGAGTGGGAGCTGCTCGGGGGCGGCAAGGACCCGTCCGCGGCGCCGCTCGCCCTGCGCAAGCCGCAGCTGGACGTGGCGAAGCAGAACCTGGAGTCGGCGCGGTCGGGCCTGAAGCGCGCGGAGCTGAACCTCGAGCGGACCGTGCTGCGCGCTCCCTTCAACGCGATGGTCCTGAGCGAGTCGGCCGAGAAGGGCCAGCTCCTTGCCCCCGGCGCGAACGTCGTCACCCTGGTCGGCACCGACCGCTTCCGGGTCAAGGTCTCCGTCCCCGTCGACAAGCTCGCCTCCATCGCCATCCCGGGGGTGAACAGCAAGCAGGGGTCGCCAGTGACGGCGGTCCAGGACCTCGGCGACGGTCGCCCCATCCTCCGGAACGGCCGCGTCAGCGGGCTCGCCGGCCAGCTCGACACGTCCACCCGCACCGCGGACGTGTTCGTGGCCATCGACGACCCGCTGAGCGGGGACGGCCTACCGATGCTCCCCGGAGCGTTCGTGAGCGTGACCATCGAAGGGGTGGCCGTCGACGGCGCCATCGCCGTGCCGCGCGCCGCCCTCATCGCCGGCAGCGAGCTGTGGGTCCTCAGCTCGGACGACACCCTGAGCAAGCGGACGGTGACCATCGCCTGGCGCGACGGCTCCCAGGCGTTCGTGACCGACGGGCTCGAACCCGGCGTCCGCGTCGTGGTGACGCCGCCGTCCCTGCCGGTGGAGGGCGCCCGCGTCCGCCCCATCGCACAGGGCAGCGTCCCCGAGACCCCCACCGCAGACAGCGGCTCGACGGCCGCCGGCTCGGAGGGCTGAGACGATGATGAAGGGCCCCATCGCGTGGATGGCGAAGAACTCCGTCGCCGCGAACCTGCTGATGCTCATCATCATGCTCGGCGGGCTCGTGAAGGCCTGCCAGACGAAGCAGGAGGTGTTCCCCGCCTTCGACCTCGACCTCGTCCGCGTGACGGTCGCCTACCCGGGCGCCTCCCCCGAGGAGGTCGAGCAGGGAATCGTCCTCGCTGTCGAGGAGGCGGTGCGCGGGGTCGACGGCGTCAAGCGCGTCACCTCGAGCGCGTCCGAGGGCGCGGGCACGACGGCGGTCGAGCTCCTCATCGACGCGGACCCCGACCGCGTCCTCGCCGACGTGAAGTCGGCCGTCGACCGGATCCGCACCTTCCCCGAGGACTCGGAGGATCCCGAGATCGCCATCGCGTCCTCGCGTCAGCGGGTGATCTCCCTCGTCATCGCCGGCGACCAGGAGCTCCAGACGCTCCAGGAGATCGCCGAACGCGCCCGCCAGGAGCTGCTGGAGAGCCCTGACGTGACCCAGGTCGACGTCGAGGGGATCCCGGGGCTCGAGATCGCCATCGAGGTCTCCCGGGAGAAGCTCGAGGAGTTCGGCCTCACCCTGAGCGACATCAGCAACCAGATCCGGTTCGCGTCCCTCGAGCTGCCTGGGGGCGGCATCAAGACGTCCGGCGGCGAGATCCTCGTGCGCCTGTCCGACCGGCGGGTCACCGGGGACGAGTTCGGCCAGATGATCCTGCGCTCCACGGAGTCGGGCGCCTCCGTGCGCCTCGCGGACATCGCGACCATCACCGACGGCTACGAGGACACCGACGAGGCCAGCTTCTTCGACGGCCGACCCGCGGTCCGCGTAACGGCGTACCGCGTCGGCGACGAGACCCCACAGCAGGTGAGTGAGGCGGTCCGGGACTTCCGCGACCAGCTCCGCGCGGACGTCCCCGACAACGTGCAGCTCGCCATCTGGAACGACGACAGCGAACTGCTCCGGGGACGCATCGACCTGCTCGTCGAGAACGCAGCGCTCGGTCTGGTCCTCGTGCTCGTCGTACTCGCTCTCTTCCTCAACCTGCGGCTCGCCTTCTGGGTGGCCCTGGGCATCCCGATCAGCTTCCTGGGCACGTTCCTGCTCATGGGCCCGTTCGGGCTGACCATCAACATGGTGAGCCTGTTCGCCCTGATCATCGTGCTGGGGATGGTGGTCGACGACGCGATCATCGTCGGTGAGGCCGGGTTCCACCGGTTCAGCGAGGGCAAGTCGCGGCTCGAGGCGGCCATCGAGGGCGGCAAGGAGATGGCCGTCCCCGTCAGCTTCGCGATCCTCACGACGATCGCGGCGTTCTTCCCGCTCCTCGTCATCCCCGGCATCTTCGGGAAGATCTTCCGCATCATCCCGCTGATGGTGATCGGGGTGCTGATCTTCAGCCTCATCGAGTCCTTCTTCATCCTCCCGGCCCACATCGCCCACATCGACGACGGCAAGCGGCGCGCTCCGATCTACACACCGCGCGGGATGCGGCAGGCGGTATGGGCGGCGATGGACGCGGTGTTCGACCCCATCCAGAGCCGGGTCGGGGCTGGCCTCCAGTGGTTCATCGCGCGGGTCTACCGGCCCACGGTCGAGACCGTCATCGCCTGGCGCTACGCCGCCTTGGGCCTGGGCTTCACGTCGCTGTTCTTCGCGGTCGGCCTCGTCGGGAGCGGCACGGTCCCCTTCTCGTTCTTCCCGCAGCTCGAGGGCGACCTCGTCTCGGCCACGGTGCGGTTCCCCTACGGCACGGACGTCTCCCGGGCGGAGGCGGCGGGCGCGAAGCTGGAGGCAGCGGCGGTAGCCACCATCGAGGAGTTCGGCGGGGACGTGAACCTCCGGGGGCGGTTCCTGCGGGTGGGCAATGGGCCCGCCCAGCGAGGCCCCGGCCCCGGGGGAGCGGAGAGCGGCAGCCACATCGTGAGCATGGAGATCAACTTCGTGCCTGCCGAACAGCGCGACTTCACCTCCGAGGCGTTCAAGAACGCGTGGAAGGAGCGCACCCCCGAGCTCCTCGGGACGGACTCCGTCGTCTTCACCTCGGCGGTGGGCCCCAGCGCGGGCGCCGCCGTGGCACTCCAGCTGGCCCACCGGGACAACCAGGTCCTGGAGCAGGCCTCGCAGGAGGTGAGCCGCAGCCTCGGCGACTACGCGGATCTGACGAACATCGAGAACGGCTTCAGCTCCGGCAAGCAGCAGCTCGACTTCAAGCTCAAGGAGGACGCAGCCACGGCGCTCGGCCTCACGACGCAGATGGTGGCGAGCCAGATCCGCGCTGCCTTCTACGGCGCCGAGGCCCTGCGAGAGCAGCGCGGGCGCAACGAGATCAAGGTGATGGTGCGCCTGCCAGAGGATCAGCGGCGGAGCGAGTACGACCTCGAGGCGCTGGAGGTCCGCACGCCGGGCGGAGGGTTCGTGCCCCTGAGCCAGGTCGCCTACTTCGTGCGGAACCGGGCGCCGACGAGCATCGACCGGGAGGACGGTCGGCGCGTCGTCCAGGTCAGCGCCGACCTCGCGCCGGGGATCCGATCGCCCCAGGAGGTCCTGGCGGCGGTAAACGACGAACTGATCCCGCGCATGGAGGAGGAGTACCCCGGTCTGGACGTGGGCCTCGTTGGGGAGCAGCGCGAGCAGGGCGAGGTGTTCTCCTCCCTCGGCCCGAACTTCATCCTCGCGCTGTTCCTGATCTTCGCCCTGCTCGCGGTGCCGCTGAAGAGCTACATCCAGCCCGTCGTGATCATGAGCGCCATCCCCTTCGGATTCGTCGGCGCCATCGTCGGACACCTCGTGATGGGCTACGAGATCTCCTTCGTCTCCGCGCTCGGGATCATCGCCCTCGCGGGCGTGGTGGTGAACGACTCCCTCGTGCTCGTGGACACGTCGAACAAGTACCGCCGCGAGGACGCGTCGGCGTGGGACGCCATCGTCGAGGCGGGAGCGCGGCGCTTCCGCCCGATCCTGTTGACCTCCCTGACGACCTTCTTCGGGCTGCTCCCGATGATCTTCGAGCAGTCGGTGCAGGCGAAGTTCCTGATCCCGATGGCGATCTCGCTCGGATTCGGGGTGCTCTTCGCCACCTTCGTCATCCTGCTCCTCGTCCCGGCCATCTACATGATCGTCGAGGACGTGCGGGTGCTGTTCGGCGCCGAGGACGTCCGGCACCGCCCCCCGCAGGAGCGCCCGCGCCCGTACACCGGGCCATCGACGGGGATGGAGCCGGCGCCGGCGTAGTGCCCGGGCTCGAAGTCACTCAGGAACGGCCTCAGTCTGTGTGACCGAGCTGCCCGGCGATCTCCGCTTGCAGCGCCGACCAGAGCGCGGCGAGGTGGGCGGTGGCGGCCTCGTTGACCTCGCCATCCGTCCGGAGCTCCCAGCCCGCAAACGGCCCCAGCCCGCCGCGGAACATGTGGAGCAGGTCCCGCACGACGCGCGCCGTCGAGAGCGGATCGGCCGCGCCGACCATGACGGTGACGTGCTCCTGCACGCGGTCGAAGGCCTGGGCCCAGCGCTCCTCGCCGTGCTCCTGGAGCAAGGCCACCACGGCGTCGAGGTGCCGAGCGATGGCGTGGGGATCGGCGGGCCGCTGCATGCCGGCAAGGTAGTGGCTCGAAGGACAGTCCGCTGCGGAGTGGCGCGAGTGCACCGATCCGGTCGCCCGGTAGGATGCGCCAGTGACTGAGCTCCCCCCCGCGCTGCTCGACAATCTGGCCGTCCTGGACGAGGTGAACCCGATGCTCGCGCGGCGGATCCGCTGGCCGTGCGCGAGCGACCACGTGGCGCGCACCGACTCGGGGATCGTGGAGTATCAGGTCCACCGCACCTGGCACCGCCTCTCTCTGACCCCTGAGGAGGTCGCCCACGAGCTGCGAGAGGTCGACGGAGGCGCCGTACTGCTCTTCGGCCTCGGGCTCGGCGAGCTGCTGCACCCGGCGCTGGAGCGCGCGGAGGTCGTCCACGCCTGGGAGCGCGACCCCTGGCTCGTGCGGCACGCCCTCGGCGCCAGCGACCTCGAGGAGCCCCTGCGCAGCGGGCGTCTCCGCCTGCACCTGACGACGGATCTGCTGGCGCTCGCGGATGGCGGCATCCCCGCCCGGGTCGTGATCCATCCGCTCCTCGGGGATGTCTACCGCCAGGAGCGGCGCCTCCTCGACGGCGTGCTCCCCCGCCGGGCGATGCTCGCGACCGGCGGCCTGCTCGTGGACGACGTCGCCGACGCCCTGCGGGCCGAGGGCCTGTCCCCTATCTCGTGGGACCTGCGCGGCTGGTCGGCCGAAGAGCTCGCCCACACCGCACGGACCGCTGGCGCGGAGGTCGCGGTCGCCATCAACTTCACCCACGGCCTCGTCGAAGCGTGTGCAGAGCTCGATCTGCCCGTTCGGGTCTGGGAGATCGACCCGGCGACAGACGAGGTCGCCCCCCACGACGAAGCCGTCACCAGCCACGCCCGCATCGGGACCTGGCGGGCGTCGCACGTGGGCGTGTTCCAGGCGGCCGGGTTCACCGACGTCCTGCACCTCCCGCTGGCGGCCAACCCCGAGCGCCGGTCCCCGCGCCCCTTGTCCGAGGCGGAGCGGGATCGGTACGAAGCCCCCGTGGTCTTCGTCGGAGCCTCCATGGTCGACCAGGCCATGGAGCACCGACGGCGCCTCGTCGCAGCCCACGTGCTCGGCCGCGGCGGGGATCCGAGCGCCGCCGTCGAAGAGGTCGAGGCCGCGATCGAGTTCGTCCTCGATGCCCAGCGCGAAGACTTCTCCACCTACCGCGTCCCGGAACTGCTCGCAGAGGTCCTGCCCTGCCTCGCGAATCCCCGCAGCGAGGCCGCGCTTCAGGCCCTCGGCGGAGACCGCCCCGACGCCCTCCTCGGCGAGCTCGCCGCCGCCGACAAGCGCATCACCTACGTCGCGAACCTGGGGCAGGTGGGCGCCGAGGTCTGGGGCGACGAGGGCTGGACCCACGTAGAGCAGTACGGAGCGGCGTGGCGGGGGCCCGCGCGGCACGGGGACGAGCTGAGCCGCATCTACAGCACCGCCGGGATCCACCTGGATGTCGGCCGCATCTACCAGTCGGACATCGTCACGATGCGCGTCTTCGACGTGCTGGCATGCGGCGGGTTCTGCCTCGCCGAGTGGAGCCCCGAGCTGGCGGACTACTTCGTCATCGGGGAGGAGCTCGACTGCTACCGGACGCTCGAGGAGCTGCTGGAGAAGGTGGAGTTCTGGCTGGAGGCGGGCGAAGAGCGGCGCCGCTCGGTGGGGCGCCGCGGGCGGCAGCGGGTCCTTCGGGACCACACGATCCGACAGCGGGTGCAGCGGCTGCTGGGGTAGGAGCCCGCGCAGAGGGCACCGCTCACTCGGCGCAGCGCAGCACCACCTTGCCGATCACCGATCCGCCATCGACGAGCTCGTGGGCGCGTCGCACGTCCGCCAGCGGAACCACCTCGGCCACGGTGGGCGCCAGCGCGCCGGTCGCGCCAAGCGCCAGAAGCTCGGCCCAGTCCCGCCGGACGTCCGCCCGGGACGCGCCCCTGCTGATGGTGATGTTGTAGAGCCGCACCGTCCGCCGATCGGGCCGCAGCTTCAGGGCGAGCCAGTGGGACATCCCCGCCGCGACCCCGACGAGCCCGCGGCTCAGATCGCCGGACACCCCGAACCCCACGAGCGTGCCGTCCGGCGCCAGCGTCGCGTGGCTGCGCCGCAGGTGGGCCCCGCCGATCCCGTCCAGCGCCACGTCCACCGGTCGCCCGGCGAGCACCTCGACGAAGTCCTGGGTTCGGTAGTCGATGGGCTCGCAGCCGCGTGCCTCGAGGATGCCGTGCTTGCCCCTGCTGGCCGTCCCGACCAGCTCCACCCCCCGCCGACGTCCCACGTCCAGGAGCGCCGTCCCCACGCCCCCCGCGGCGCCATGGACGAGGACACGGTCTCCGGCGGACGCGGGGGCGATGCGGCTGAGCAGCTGGTGGGCCGTGATGTAGTTCAGGCCCAGGGCGACGGCGGTGACGTCGTCGACGCCATCCGGAACCCGGACGAGCTCCACAGCGGCGACGCAGACGCGGTCGGCGTACCCACCGAAGCCGGGCCCCCTCATGAAGGCCGCGACGCGCTCGCCCACGGCCGGGGTCCCCTCCGGGCAGGCGGCGCCGTGCTCCTCGACCTCCCCGACCACGTCGTAGCCGGGGGTGAACTCCCGGGGCGGAGCGAGGACCCCTCGACGGCGCATCACGTCGCCGAAGGCCACCCCGGCGACGTGGACGCGGACCCGCACGGCGCCCCGCCCCGGAGAGGGCGCGTCCTCCTCCACCACGTGGAGCACCTCGGGACCACCCTTGCCCCGGACGACAACCCGACGACTCATGGCTGGCTCGCCGTGACCCGATCCCCCTCGCAGCTCTTCGGGCGTCGCGCGCTCACCCGATCAGCCTACGAGCCGCGGCGGTCCAGCCGAAGCCCCCCACCTCGCGAAACCGCGCGGTCACCAGGCGCACGCAGTGCAGAGGGACCCGGCCGAGCCCGACCTCGCCCGGCGTGGCGGGGTACGCGCGGGCGCAGTGGTCGATGAGGGGCGCGAGGCCGAAGAAGTGCTCGGGGACGGCCGACCCCTCCTCCGCGGCGGTGGGGTAGTCGAAGGCAGCGGCGCGGTCGATCCAGCCGCCGTCGTCGAGGAATCGGGCGTAGTAGCCATCTGCGTCCACGAAGAGTCGGCGAGCGAGGCCGTCCAGGCGACGGCCCTCCGCGGTCGTCCCGTCCCGCGACGCCAACAGGGAGCTCTTCAGGGCATCGAGCCCGCCCTCGTGGGTCTGGATCAGCTGGAGATCGAAGACAGGGAAGCCGCTGTGCCAGGTGAGCTGCAGGTGCTTGACCACCGAGCCCAGCGCGCTGTTGAGCCCCGTGCCCATGGCGAAGTGGTCGAGCCCGATCTCCACAAGGAGGCGGGGCTGACGAAGCACCGGGTGGGCCCAGATCGACCGGCGGTAGGCGGACTCGTCGGTCACGTCGGTGCTGATGACCCAGGGAGCCATCTCCAGCTCGCCCTGACGGAGCTGGAAGGGCGTGGGCAGGTCGGAGAGGAGTCCCGCGTCGAGGAAGGGGCGGAGCCGGGTGGGGAGGTCGGTTGCCATGCGAACAATTGTATAAGACAATGATGGCGAATTGTCTACTACAATCCTGTGGTCGTACCCGGCAGCGGGCAAAGGCCGCGAACGGTGTTTGCCCCGCCCCTTCCGAGAACCTGTCGTCACGGCATGACCACGCGCACCCTCCTCGCCCTCCCCCTCCTCGTCCTCCTCGGCTGCCCGCCCGCCGGAGATGCGCCCCTGCCCGAGGACGAGGAGCGCGGGACCACCTGCGCCGACGCAGACATGGACGGCGTCGACGACTGCGGCGCCGATGGGGTGCTCGGGACCGCCGACGACGACTGCGACGATCAGGACGCGGCCGTCTACCCCGGCGCCCCCGAGACCTGCGGCGGCGCGGACGATCTGGACTGCGACGGGCTGGCGCCCGAGGCCTGTTGCACGAGCGGCCTCGAGGTCTTCGCGAGCTCGGACGCCTGCGCCGCCTCCGAGTGGGCGCTGGGGCTGGTGGTGGGCGAGTGCCTGGTCCCCGAGCTGCGGGACGAGCTCGACGCGATGGAGGCCTGCGGCTGCCCCACCAGCACCACGACCTCGTCGACCGCGCCCGTCCCCGGCGGCGCGGACTGCGGAGGACCCGGGACGGCGCTGATGTTGACCACGACGACGACGATGTACGGGAGCACCTGCCCCTCGGGCGCCGGGACGATCTCCGGCAGCCTCGACGGGCTGTTCACGCGGATGTCCTGCGGGAGCTTCTCGAACAACCAGACGGACACGGTGACCGGGACGAGCCTCACTCTGGCGGTCCCCGGCTGCACCAGCCTCGGGCAGCTCGACATGGATGGCTACGCCGCGGAGTCCTACAACAGCGACTACAACGTGAGCTTCAGCCGGACCTGTGAGTTCGGCGTGGACCTGTCCCGCGGGGGCTCGTTCGCCTCCCCCGAGCTGAACGCGCGGTTCCCCGAGGGGCCGGTCACGTCACTCCAGCTCGAGACCCTGACCCAGACCGCCCAGGAGGTCCCCAACAGCCCGTACCGCAACGTCGACGGGTGGGGCACCGTGACCTCGACCGGGGGCATGTGGGAGCTCACCCTCACCGACGTGCGCCACCGCCAGTCGATGGAGGGGTGCTGGGAGGAGCCGTGGCAGGGGTCCCTCACCCTCGCGCTGCGCGCATCGCCGGGGCAGGCGCCCTACGCGACCTACGAGGTCACCTTCGACGGAGCGACCGCGTGCGACGCATGCGTCCCCGTCACCCTCGACGGCGCCCCGATCGCTCCCTGGTGCTCGACATCCTTCGCCCCCCAGCTCAACTTCTGACCGTGACCGCAGACCGACGCATCGAACGCGCCCTCGCTCGCCGCATCTACCGCGGCGAGATCGGCGTCGGCGAGACCCTGCCCACGGTGCGGGCGCTCGCGGCGGAGTTCGAGGTGACGGTCCCCACGGTCCAGCGCGCGGTCGCTCGCCTCGCCGCCACCGGGCTCGTGGTCGTGCGCCAGGGCAGCGGCAGCACGGTGCAGGACCCGATGGCCCTGGGGAACCTGCAGGTCATCGGCGAGCTCATCGAGGCCTGCGCCGACCAGCCCGAGCGGGTGGGGCCGATGCTCGCCGACTTCCTCGAGCTGCGGCGGGTCCTCGCGGTGCACCTCATCCGCACCCGGTTCGACGCGCTGCTGGCGGCCCTGCCGTCGCTCGCGGCGGCGATGCAGTCAGCGACCGCCGCGACGGACGTGACCGCCATCGCCCGCGCCGACGCAGCCCTGACGCGGGTGGTCGTGGAGGCGGCAGGGAACCAGGCCGTGAGCGCGGTGTTCTACGCCATCGAGCAGCTCGCGGTGCACGCGGCGCCCGTGGCCGAGGCGCTGTACGGCGACCGGGACGCGCACCAGGCGGCGGTGATGGGGGTGGTCGGCGCCATCGCGTCGGCGGACGGCGACGGGGCCCGAGCGGCGGACGGGGTCGACGCCGCCTTGCGGATCTGGGACGCCCGCACGGCGGAGCGGTTCGGGAACTGAGGGGCGCGCCCTACCCCGGCGCCCTCTCCACCGTCACCTGGGTGACCTTGAAGTTCGTCTGCGACGTGTACGGGCAGCGGCCCGCGTGGTGCGTCAGGTGGTTGATGTAGACGCCGTCCTCCACCTGGGCGCGGCTCTTGTGGAAGCTCACGTAGACCGCGTCGCCCACGACCCGGTCCGTCACCCGCACCGGCAGGTCCAGGAACGCCCCCGTCTCCACGCTGGTGACCCGCGCCAGATCGCCGGTGCGCAGCCCCAGCTCCGCCGCCTTCGTCTCGCCCACGCACAGCGGGTTGTGGTCCGGCATGTCCTCTCGGGGGGTCGCCTTGCCCGAGTTGAAGGTGGCCGTCGCGAACGCCACGTCCTTCGGGTCGTTGGACACGGCGGAGCGGCCCGAGTTGAAGATCGTCCCCTCGGGGATGGCCAGGTCGCCGTCCGTCGGCTCGAAGAACTCGAAGCCCACGGGGTCGCCGAACAGGTCCGCGAAGGGCTGGCAGTCCGGGTCGTCGGGGTCGAGGCGGTAGCGCGTCGTCCCCACGCCGCCGTAGACGACGTTCCCCTTCTCCACGAGCTCGTCCCAGGAGATGGCCTCTCCGTCGGCGCCGGTCGGGTAGCAGTAGAGGCGGCCCTTGCGTCCTTCGCCCCCGTCCAAGTAGCCGACGAGCCGCTCCCAGAGGTGCCGTCGGCTCACCTCGCCGTCGACCCGCGGGAGTCCCCCGCCGTCCTCGGTGCCCTCGTAGCGCTGGCGCAGGTAGCCGGTCTGGCTGTGGTAGCCGAGGTCGGGGTGGATCATGCGCAGGACCGAGTCGCTGCGGATGCGGCGCGAGATGGCGGCCATCACGTCGTAGATGATCGTCGGATCACTGCGCGTCTCGGCCGCCGCCTGCTTCCAGGGGATCGAGAGCGTCAGGCGCCACTCCCCGTTCTGGTAGAGCTTCGGGGCCGCGGCGTGCGGCGGCGAGGGGATGATCAGGTCCGCGTGGGCGAGGGAGAACGGGTCGGGGACGGGGTCGACGACGACCAGCGTGCTGTCCGGGTCCGTCAGCTTGCGGATCCAGCGCTCCCGCTCCATCAGGTTCGCTTCGAACTGGGTGCCGAAGGCGATGAACAGCTCGCGGTCAGCGCGGGTCGACGGGTCGCTGTAGTCGAGGGTGGCGCGGGGCTCGTCGCGCTCGGCGAGCTCGTAGGCGTCGTCGGGCAGGCCCATCCGCCGCGCGGCATCGACCATCCCCTCGTGGTCCACGGGGATGCGCCCGTAGAAGAAGAGGCGGGAGAGGCCCTGGATCTCGGACTCGGCGTTGATCTGCCCCGGCACCCGCAGGACGCCCCCCGCGGGCGAGCTGTCCGGCCGCAGCCCGTACTTGCCGACCACGGCCAGGGCGCTCCCCCACAGGCAGTGGCTGACCGCGCCCTTGCTCTGGGACAAGCCGACGCTCGGGATGTTGATGGGGACGACGGACGGGTCGGCGAGCTTGCTCGCGATGACGGGGATGGCGTCCGCGATGCGCCCTTCGAAGGCCGGCTCGGGGGCGATGCGCGCGGCGACGGCTGACGGGGAGAAGCGGGGCTCCCGGGCGAGGTCGCGGAAGCGGCGCCAGGCGGCGGCGTTGGCGAAGCGGTCGATGAAGGTGCGGTCGACGGCGTCGGCGTGGTCCCGCAGGAGGACGTGGGCGACGGACAGGGCGAGGTGGGGGTCGCTGCCCGGGCGCACCAGCAGGACCCGCTCGTCGCCTAGGCGCTTCGCCACCGCCTGGCCGCTCTCGCTGACGAGCACGTCGATGATGAAGCCGTCGAAGTCCTCGCGGGCGAGCAGCGGCGTGAACACGCCGGGGTGGGTGACGAGGCCGTTCCAGCCGTTGAGGAGATAGAAGCGATTCGGTCCGGTGAGCGCCTGCTCGATGGTGAGGAAGGGGCCTTCCTGGCCGGTGAGCATCTCGTTGTGGACGGCGCCGGCGTTGAGGCAGTGCTCCGCGTTGCCGCCGAGGTTGCGCACGCCGAGGAGCCGGAACGCCTCCTGGAGCGCGAAGATCGTGAAGAGATCGATCTGGCCGCACCCGTAGACGAGGACCTGGCTGTCGGGCTCGCGGTGGGAGAGGACGTAGTCGGCGAGGCGCTCGATGGCCTCGGCGTACGAGATGGGCGAGCGCTGGCCGGTGACCCGGTCGAGCACCGAGGGCTGCGTGTGCATCGGCCAGAACGTGCGCCCGGCGCCGGCGGCCTCGTTGATCTTCACGCACCCCGGCGTCGGCGCGCGCTTGTCCACGCGCACGATGGGGCCGCGGTCGTTGCGTCGCTTGCGGGGCTGGCGCACGTGCCCCGAGTCGCCGACGCCGCAGTACCCGCAGGACAGGCGGTGAGGGTTGGGGGCGTCCGTGGCGAGCTCGGGGTGCACGCAGCCCGGCATGTGCTCCAGCGTGGCGAGGGCGTCGAGGTCCTCGATGGTGGGGAGCGGCGCCGGGGGCGGGATGGGGCGATCGCGAGCATCGGTGGAGCCGGGAGCACGGGTGGGGGGCTCGCTGCGGGCCTCGATGGCCTGGGCTTCGGCGGTGCCGGGGGGTGGCAGGTCCCCGTCGGCGCCGGTGTCCCAGGGGTTGCGGCGGGCCCACTCCTTCGGCGGCGGCGGCGCGGACTCCACCGGGCCCGTCGGCCGCAGCACGCGGACGAGGCTCGACTTCGCGGCCTTCTTGAGGCGGTCCCGCAGTCCCATCGGGCGGGAAGATAGCCCCCGGCCCTGCAATGCGCGGCGTCGGCGCGACTGCGCCACACTGCGGGCGATGGACGTGGAGATCGGCAAGGAGGAGGCGCGGCTGCGGATGCTGTCGTGGCTGGGGCTCGCGGGGAGCGACGTGTCGGCGGACGCGGCGGGGGTGCGCGGGCTGCTCGAGCGCCTGCGCCACATCCAGCTCGACCCACTCGACGTGCTCGGCACGAACGCGGATCTGGTGGCGATGGCGCGGGCGCCCGAGCTCAAGCGGGGCGACGTCTACCGCCTCCTGGGGCCGGACGCCGACGGGCTCAGCCCGAGCTTCGAGCACTTCGCGAAGGTCCGCTGCATCCTGCCCGCCTCGTTCTTCCCCATGTATCGGGACCACCTGCCGACGGCGAGCTGGTGGACGCGGGATCGGGAGAAGCGGCTGCCCGAGGGGGCGCTGGACGCGGTGCTCGCCGAGGTGGCCGAGCGCGGGCCGCTGCCCGGGACGGCGCTGAGCGATCTGGGGCGGGTGCGGCAGCTCGACTGGCACGGCTGGAAGAGCACCGGCAAGGCGGCGACGATGGCGGTGGAGCTGCTGTGGCGCCGGTGCGCGGTGGTGGTGAGCGGCAAGGACGCGCGGGGGCATCGGCTGTACGACGTGCCGGAGCGGGCGATGGGGCCGTGGGCGACGGCGCCGTCGGGCCCGTGGAGCCGGTGGGCGGTGACCCAGCGCGCGGCGGCATCGGGGCTGCTTCCACACAACGTGGGGCCCTGGTGGTCGACGCTCCGGCCCGAGCGGGACGGCGGCGAAGTCGCGGCGATGGTGGAGGACGGGGAGCTGGTGCGAGTGCGCATAAGCGGCTTGAAGCGGCTGTTCTACGCCCTGCCCGGGTTCCTGGAGATTGAGGACGGGGGCGACGACGACCGGATGCGCATCCTCGGCCCCCTCGACCCCCTGCTCTGGGACCGCAAGCTCGTGGAGCACGCCTTCGACTTCTCCTACGTCTGGGAGGTCTACAAGCCAGCGAAGCAGCGCCAGTACGGCTGGTACGTCGTGCCGCTGCTCCATGGTGGGGAGCTGGTGGGGCGGTTGGAGGCGCGCATCGACGGGGACGCCCTGCGCGTCGACAACGTGTGGTGGGAGCCCGGGAAGCGACGGGAAGAGGCGCTGGAGGTGGCGCTCGCGGACCACGCAGAGCGGTGCGGGGCAGCGAAGGTGCGCTGGGCCCGAGGCGCGCGGGCGCGCAGTCGGAGGACGGGATGAGCGACGGAGTCAGCGGACGGCCGAGCGACGACGCCCGGATCGAGGTGGTCCAGGGCGACATCACCAAGGAGGACGTCGACATCATCGTGAACGCCGCGAACACCTCGCTGCTCGGCGGGGGCGGCGTCGACGGGGCGATCCACCGGGCGGCGGGGCCCGACCTCGTCGCCGAGTGCCGCACCCTGCACGGCGCGAAGACCGGCGAGGCGAAGATCACGCGCGGCTACCGCCTGCCCGCCACCTGGGTCGTCCACACGCCAGGACCCGTCTGGAACGGTGGCGACCACGACGAGGACGCGCTGCTGGCGAGCAGCTACCGCAACAGCTTCGCCCGCGCCGCCGAGGTGGACGCCCGGTCCATCGCGTTCCCCGCGATCAGCACGGGGATCTACGGCTTCCCGAAGGAGCGCGCCTGCCGCATCGCCGTGCGTGAGGCGCGGACGGCCCTGGCTCGCCGGCCGATGACGGTGAGGTTCGTGTGCTTCTCGGCCGAGGACGCCGCGCTCTACCGGCGGGTGCTGGGCGAGCGGTGAGCCGAGGGGGGCGGACGAGCGGTCCCTACTTGCCGTACTTCGGCTGGTAGAGCTGGCAGCGGATGCCGCCGGGCATCTCGAAGTGGATGACGAAGCCGAACCCCTGGTCGGTGATCTCGTCCTTGAACTCGACCCCGCGCTCCTTCATCCCCGCGACCTCGGCCTCGAGGTCGTCGCAGTAGAAGCTGATGTCGTGGGTGCCCGAGGGCGGAGCCCCCTCGTGGTCGACGGGATGGAAGCCCATGTCCGCCTCGGCGATCTTGAAGATCAGCCAGCCGCCCCCGGCGTCGAAGTTGTCGAGCTTCAGCTTGTCCCGCGCGAACGCCCGGGCCTCCTCGGCCTGGTCCGTGAAGAACATCGCGTGCACACCCTTGATCATCGGTCTCTCCTCCGCGGCCGCGCCGCGCGTGGGGTTGGGTCGGTGGACGCCGAAGCGCCCCCGTGGAGCTGGGAGGTGCGGCGCCGTCGACCGCACAAGGCCAACAGGAGGCCGAGAAGCCCGACGGGAGCGAGGCCCCCGTCGGTGGTCGCGCATCCACACCCCGTCGCCGGCGTGAACGCGGGGCGGCGCTCCCCCTCGAGGATCACGTCGGTGACGCCGTCGTCGCCCGAGTCGTCGTCGTCCGCGCTGTCGTCGTCGTCCACCGCGTCGTCGTCGTCCGCGCTGTCGTCATCGTCCACCGCGTCGTCGTCGTCCGCGACGCTGTCGTCGTCGTCGCCGAGGTCGAGGCGGGTGAGGCGCACCGCGTCGGCGACGATGTGCTGGTCGCTCCCCACCCCCGACCCGTCGTCGTACACCGCGACCCACTGCTCGCCACCCGCCGCGAAGGTGAAGCTCCCCAGGGCGACCCAGTCGCTGGCCGCGCTCTGGTCGATGAACAGCTCGGTCTCGGCGCCGTCGGCCTGCACGACGTACCGCGCCTGATCGAACACCCCGAAGGTCGGGTGGCTGGCGATCTCCACCAGGTACTCGCCAGCCTCGTCGAAGTGCAGCTGCCACCACGCCCAGTTGCTCGCGAGCGAGGTATTCCAGGCGTTCGTCCACAAGAGCTGGCCGTTCGTGCCGCTGTTCTCGCTGCGCCAGTACTGGTCGGGCCCGAAGGCCTGAAAGCAGGAGTCGGAGTTGTCGACCGTGCCGCCCTCGGGGGGAAGGACCATGCAGGGGGCGGCCGACGCACAGTGGCCCGGCCGCACCCTCCGTCCGCCCTCCGTGCCCGCGAAGACACCCCAGTGGTTGGCCACCGAGCGCGTGCCCCCGCCGTTGTTCCCCGTCTGGTTGTTCGCGTAGCCCCGGTCCTCGAGCCACATCTGGCTGCTGCCGCCGCCGTCGAGGTTGAAGGCGACGTACGCGCCGAGCTGGTCCATCACGTCCACCAGCTCGAGCCCGTACATGCCGGCGCTCTGGGAGGTGCGGCCGTCGACGGCAACGAGGATGAAGGTCTCCCGGTCCTGGGTGAGCCCCATGGCGGTGCGGGGGTGCCGGTCGCGCATGTCGGGGCGGTCGGGGAAGCAGGAGCTCGCGGTGGCCGAGGAGCAGGTGATGGGCTGCCCCTCGATGATGAGCTCGGGGAAGCCGGAGACCAGGCCGAGGACGCCGGGAGGCGCCGGGGGCGCGATCGTGCCGCTCATCCAGCCTTCGCTCAGGCCGCCGAAGGTGGACGCGTTGTTCTTGACCCAGCGGGTGTGGGTGAACTCGACGCCGTCGGCGAGCATCGCGATCCAGCCGTAGCGCTCGTGGAACCACTCCCCGCTCGCGCTCGACGCGTTCCCCGTCTGGGAGACGGGCCAGGGGATGCCGCGCCCGACGGCGTCGCCGTAGACCTGAGGGCCCGAGCGGTAGAAGTCCCCGTTGGTGGCGACCTGCACGCCCACGTCCTGCGCCCATGCGCCCGTGCGCTGGTTCGAGCTCGGCGCGCGCGTCGCGGTGACGTGGACCCGGTCGGTGCAGAGGTCGATCAGGGTCACCCAGGTGTGGGTGGTGGGCGACGTGGTCGTGTAGTGCCGGTGGGTGACGCCGGGGTAGGGCGTCTCCTCGGAGACGAGGGTCATGGTGACGGCAGAGGCCGACAGCGGGAGCAGGAGAGCCCCGAGAAAGCCGAGCCGGAGGAGAGCAGAGCCCATCAGGCGGCCATGACACCACAGGCGGGGCTGCATCGGTCGCCAGGCCATGCCAGCCTTCGGGCGATGGACACCTTGTTCCGCTGGAACCTTGCCCGCCGCGAGCAGCTCGGAACCCTCGTCCCCGACGTCCTCCCCTCCCACCCCCCGAACGCCGAGCGGACCTTGGCCGCCCGGCTCCTCGCCGCGAGCGGAGGCTCCGACCTCTGGTTCATCGGCCGCTCGCTGGAGCGCTGCTTCGACTACCTCTCGGGAGCCCTGCCCGACGGCGAGCCAGACCTCGCCCTGGTCAACATCTCCCTGCGCTTCAAGTCGTTCGACCGGCTGGCCCTGCGCGGGGAGCTGGCCCGCATCGGGCTGAGCCCCCAGGTCCTGTACCGCCGGTCACGTCCCCAGGCGCTGTGCGACGTCATCGACAGCGGGGACACGATGCGGATCCTCGTCACCGAGCTCGCGCGATGGACGGGCGACACCGTGCGCGACGTCCCGGCGGTCATGCGCCAGCTACGCATCGTCGGCGTGGTCATGCAGCGCAAGCCCAGCCCGAACGCCGAGCGGTGGCATCAGCAGGCGGAGTGGCTCCGGGCGTTCCCGGAGGTCGCGGTGGAGAACGTCTCGCTGCCCCGCGCAGCCTGGTCCGAGGTCGCCGACAGACAGGCGAAGCTGGGCACCTGGAACCCACCCGGCCGCTGGGGGGCGCCGCTGACCCCTCACGAGGTGCGGACTCGGGAGAAGCTCGACGCGATGGCGCGCGCCCTCGCAGTCCACGAGGCCGCTCGCGACCCCGCGGAGCGTCGGGCGCTGGCCGGCGAGTTGGCGAAGACGAAGGCGCCGCGGTTTCGGTGGGGCCGACAGCTACTCGCCGCCCTCACCTGACCCCCAAGCGCAGAGCCCCGAGGACCGAGGTCCCCGGGGCTCCCGTCATGCGACCTCGCGCCTCAGTCGGTCGAAGTCGACGCTCTTGACCTTGACGATGACCCGGCGGCCATCGCGGGTGAAGAGCTGGACCCGCGGCGTCCCCACGAGCCCCTCGGCGCGGAAGTCCCCCCACGCGGAGCGCACCCCGTCGGGAGTCCCGACGCGGTCGATCGCCTCGTGCAGCGTCCCCACGAACACGAGGGGGACTACGTCGAGGCCGAGGTTGGCGGCGACAGCCTCCACGTCGTCACGCCGGAGCCAGAAGCGTCCGACGCGCACGTCGAAGAGCACGAAGCCGACATCGTCGCGGTAGAGCCGCCCCACCTTCTGGATCCGAGGCCCGTAGCCCTCCCCGTACAGGGTCACCGGCCCATCGAAGTGGGCGGGCAGGGCCTCGGCGAGCCCGAGTCCGTGCAGGGCCTCGAGCAGGAAGGGAGGGAGCTGGGCGCGATCGGTCCTTCCGCCGATCCGGAACCCGTCGTCGGGGTCCCAGTGGAGGCGGATGTTCGTCCCGTCCACCTTCTCGGTCCAGAGCCAGTCGCGGTCGGCGAGGTAGGCGAGCTCGGGCCGGCTGTCCTCGCCGGGGATGAACACGCCGCGCGGCGTCCTCTTGTAGACGCTGTGAATCTTGTCGTAGGTCAACATGGGGTCCTCCTTGCTGGGTTGAGCAGAGGTCCCCAAGCACGAGACCCCCGCGGGTTGATCCGCCGGGGTCTCGTGCGCGCGCGTCTCGCGACTGCCTACACGTGAGCCCCGGAGCTCCCTTGTTCGCCGCACCACGAGGGCACGACGCAAGGGCCACCGACCGGCGCGTTGCCGGCGGCAGGGGCTGTCTTGGTGTCGAGGAAGAAGTTCATGACGAGGAGGACCCTACGGAGATCATCCCGCGGGGCCAAGGGGTCGGAATCCAACCCTGACAGGACCGGCGGCTCGCCCGACGGGCACCCCGCGAGCAACTCGATGGTCACGAGGACAGCGACTCGGTGCATGGCCCGCCCTCCACGAGCCCAAGGTAGGGCTCACGGTGCAAGCGCGGCCACCCACGCCTCGCCTGGGGTTCGCCCGCCGCTCGGGGCGCTCGCCGTCGACGGGGCTCCGTCGCCCTACAGCTCCACCACCAGCGTGTAGCCCGTGTCGGCGCCCTCCCAGCAGGCCACCTGGAACAGGTGTGTCCCGGGGTTCACCGAGGCGCTCCCGGTCTCGGGGCTCGTGAAGCCTTCCTGGAAGTTGATGAGCGGAGCATCGCCCGGGGCCGAGCCCTCGTAGAGGTAGGCGTCGACATCGGCGGCCGAGGTCCACGAGAGGGTGGTGTTCACCAGGCCGACCGGGAGCGTGACCTCGAAGAGATCCTGGTCGTCGTACATCTGCGCTCCGCAGGTGATCAACCCCACGAAGCAGGTGGTCCCCGAGAGCGGGCCGACGATCTGATTCGTCGTGTCGTTGGGCTCGACCTCGTTCACCACCGTCGCCCCGCCCGGGCAGTTCGGCGGCGGCGCTCCGTCGTCGTCGTCGTCGTCGTCGTCGTCATCGTCGTCGGCCGCATCGTCGTCATCGGCCGCATCGTCGTCATCGGCCGCATCGTCGTCATCGACCGCATCGTCGTCGTCCACCGCATCGTCGTCGTCCACCGCGGCGGAGTCGTCGTCATCGGCCGCGTCGTCGTCATCGCTCCCGTTCCCGCCGCGGCCGCCTCGGGGGGTGCAGGCGGTGACGATGAGGAGGACTGCGAGGAGGGCGAGCAGGCGGCGCGTGGTCATCCGCGGACCAGACCACACTCTCCACCCCCGCGCCAGGGCACCGAACGGTCCCGCTCACCCCGCCCGAAGGGCTCCCTCAGGGGACCGGGAGCCCCGAGGGAACGGACGCCGGCAGCGTCTCCGCCAGGTTCTCCGCCGCGGGATCGGTCAGCGACGCGAGGAACGCGTTCAGGTTCGCCACCTCCAGGAACAGCTGGACGGGCTCGTCCAGGATGAGGTCGCCGTCCATCGAGGCCCTCAGGTCCCCCAGGTGCTCCTCTCCCTGGTGCAGTCGGTCCTGGAGATCCGGGTGGAGCCGCTCGGGCTCGAAGACTCGGGCCGTCAGGTCGGGTGAGGCGTAGTGGACGCCCACGTTCCCGATCGTGAGGAGGCTGCCCGAGTGCATGTAGGGAGCCGTCAGCGTCAGGTTGCGCAGGGGCGGCGTCCGAAAGGCGAACCGGTCCCCCGCCGCCTTGGTGAGGTACGCCCGTCCCCAGTCGTAGGGGGTCGCGGGCGCCTTGCCCTCCCCGACCTGGGGGATCCCGACGGAGTGGAACTCCTGGTCGGTGAGCAGCGGCCCCGCATGGCACCGGTGGCACCCGGCGAAGCCGAAGAACGCGACCGCGCCTGCCTTCTCCTCGTCATCGAGCGCAGAGAGCTCGCCCCGGAGGTATCGATCGAAGGGGCTGTTCGTGAACGAGAAGGTCTGCGCCTCGTAGGCCGCGATCCCGTTGACCACGTGGGCGATCGTGAGGTCCTCGGCGTCCACGTCGGGGAAGGCAGCCGCGAACAGGGCGACGTACTCGGGGACGCCCCGGAGGCGGTCCAGGATCCGTCCCCACGCCACCTCGGGCTCATCGGCGGGCACCAGGGCGATCTCGTTGGGGGCGCCGAACACGTCCAGGTCCCCCGGCAGCCCCTTCATCTCCCCGGGGTCGAGCAGCGGAAACAAGGCCTGGGCCGCGAGGACACCGCTCAGCCCGGGGACGAGGTCGAGCCCCAACGGCGTGACGATGCCCTCGCTCGTCGCCTGCACGCGGCCGTCCCAGAACAGGGTCTGCATCCGCGGGTCGCCGAGGTTGAAGAGGTCGGGGGCGTGCCGAGGCAGGTACTCGCGATGGGGGTTGTCCGCGCGCTCGGGTCCCCGTCCGGTGGCGCCGGTCCCCAGCGACAGGTGCAAGCCATCGGACGTTCCGTGTGCCGGGTGGTGGCAGGACGCGCAAGCGGTGTCCCGGTTGCCCGACAGCAGCGGGTCGAAGAAGAGGGCCTGGCCCAGCTCCCAGAGGGCCGGGTCCACGGTGACCGGCTCCAGCGCCGCGGGCGGGTCGTCCAGCTCCGCCCACAGCGCGGCGAGCTGCTCGTCCAGCGGAGGAGCGCCGTCGTCGTCATCGTCATCGTCGTCATCGTCGTCGTCGTCGTCGCCGAGCCCCGGCTCGACCTCGGAGGCGGCGGGGCAACCCGCTGCGATCAGCAGGCCAAGGACGATGAGGAGACAGCGGAGGAACATCGGGCAGAGCTACTCGGGCCCTGGGGCTGCGCTGCTCGCCGCCGACACATGGGGGCCGCGTCGCAGCTCGCGCTCGAGCTCATCGGCCACGATCGTATGGCCGGCGCGCGTCGGGTGGGGATCGAAGTCGTGCGGCGCGATGGACAGCGACTCGATGGTCCCTCGCGTCGCGCGCTCGTACAGGGGGCGCAGGACGATGACAGACGCTCCCTTCCGGCGCGCTCGCTCCGCCGCGTCCTCGGCCGAGTTGCCGAAGCCGGGGCCACGTGGACCGAGGAAAGGGTGCACCACGGCGACCACCTGGATCCCGTCACCGACGAGCTGGCCGACCCAGCCCTCGAAGCGCTCCTCAATCCGCTGCTGGTACTCCTCGCTGGTGAGGGCCCAGGTGGGGAGTGGACGGTTCCCGGGCCGGGGCCAGAGTCGGCTCATCTCGGCGCGACGGTACGCAGCGGACCGGAGCCTCAGCCACGACGAGACAGAGCGGTCGTCCAGGACGTAGCGGGGAGAGGTGTCGTCGAGGAAGAGGTTGACGACGACGACCTTCGGACCCAGCTGCGCAAGGTCGCGGTCGTAGCGGAGCATCATCTGCTCCAGGTTCCACCCGCTCACGCCACAGCCAAGGATCCGGGCTTCACCGGCGAAGCGCTCTCCGAGCTGCCCCACGAACGAGGCGCCCTCCTCGACGCCCGCCCCGAAGGTGATCGAGTCCCCGAGCGCCACGACGATGGGACCCTCCCCCGTCAGCTCGGGCCCCCGGCAGCCGAGGCTGTTGACGCGGGCGTCGACTCCCTGGAACACGTCCGCCGCCCCTGGCCGCAAGGCCCAACCGAGCAGGTCGTCCCGCTGGTGGAGGTTCATCGTCGTGTCCACGGTCATCGGCTCGGGGACCCGCAGGCCCGAGAACAGGCGAACCGAGACCTCGCCGACGACCACCGCGACCACGCATCCGAGGGCTACGGCCGCGAGGCGGAACAGCAGGGACCTCACGATCAAATCTCGCTCAGGATCTCCGCCTTGCGCTTGTCGAAGTCGGCCTGGTCGATGAGGCCCTGGTCGAGGAGGGTCTTCAGCTTGCCGAGGCGCGAGGCCAGGTCGTTCCCTGCGGGCGCGGCCGGCGGCTGCTGCCCGCCCATCGCCGCCGCCATCGCCTGGCCCATCGCCAGCCCGGCGCCGAGCCCGATGCCCTCGGAGGCGCCGCCGCCGGGGTTGCTCGCCGCCGCCTCCATGGCCTGGGCGGCCTGGAACTGGGCGTACTTGTTCATGTCGCCGAGGATCCCCATCGACGTCCGCTTGTCGAGCATCTCCGCCACCTCGGGCGGCAGCGAGATGTTCTCGATGAGGAACGCCTCCAGCCCCAGCCCGTACGCCTCGAAGTCCCCCTTCATCTCGTCCTGCAGCTGCGCGCCGAGCTCCTTGAACTGGGCGGCCAGATCGAGCACCGGGACCTTCGCCTCGCCGAGCGCGTCCGTGAACGAGCTGATGACGTGGCTCCGCAGCTGGCCCCGGATCTGGTCGGTCGTGAAGCGCCCGTCCGTGCCCACCACCTCCTGGAGGAAGCGCGCCGGGTCGATCACCCGGTACGCGTACGCCCCGAACGCCCGCACCCGCACCGGCCCGATCTCCGGGTCACGCAGCGTGATGGGGTTCTGCGTGCCCCACTTCTGGTCCGTGAAGAGCGTCGTGTCGACGAAGTAGACCTCCGCCTTGAAGGGGCTCTCGAAGCCCATCTTCCAGGAGTTGAGCTTCGTGAGGATCGGCAGGTTCGCCGTGCTCAGCTCGTACCGCCCCGCGGTGAACACGTCGGCGAGCTGTCCCTCGTTGATGAACACCGCCGCCTGGCCCTCACGGACGGTCAGCTGCGCGCCCATCTTGATCGCGTGGTCCCGCACGGGGAACCGGTAGACCAGGGTGTCGTGCGAGTCGTCCGTCCACTCGATGACGTTGATGAACTCGCCCTTGATGAAGTCGAACAGGCCCATGGGTCCTCGCTTTCCTCGCGTCGTGATGGCTCGAGCCGCGGGCGGCCCGCCGGTCTCTCCGAGCGCCTCCTGGCAGCCCGAGACGAAGGGAGCCGGATCATCCGCCCGGGCCCCTTCCGGGTCAAGGAGCCAGGACCGTCCCGACCCCCGCCCACGGGGCCGTGTCTCCCCGTCCACACGGGCCCGCCGGACCCCGTGTCCGACGAACCACACGCCTCGCCCCTACGCAGGGGCGAACCCAATGATTTCAACGTTCTCCGAACTGGCACACCCGCTGCAACCCCAGAGCACGACCCGCCACCTTCGGAGCCTCCATGCGCACCCTTGTCCTCGCCCTCCTCCTCCTTGTCCCCGCGACCGCTTTCGGCGGCATCGTCGTCCCGGACGACACCCCGGACCACCCCGACCGCACCCCGCTGACCATCGTCAGCCAGCAGGTGGACGTCTCCATCGTCGACCAGGTCGCGACCACCACCCTCGTCCAGGTGTTCCGCAACGACGGCGCCACGCCGCTCGCCGGCACGTACCGCCTGCCGCTGGGGGAGCGCACCTCGGTCCAGGAGTACGCGTTCTGGGTCGACGGGCGCCGCGTGGTGTCCCGCATCACCACGAAGGAAGAGGCGAAGGAGCAGTTCGAGGGCGCCGAGCGACGCGAGGAGGACGCCGCGCTCCTCGAACAGCGGGACCCGAACAGCTTCACCGCCCGCTTCACGGCGCTGGAGCCCGGTGAGACCCGCCGCTTCGAGGTCGTCACCTCCGAGCTCCTCCCCTACGAGGCGGGCAAGGTCCGCTACTCCCACCCGCTCGACTACGCGAGCACCGGGCTCCCACCGGTCGACGAGCTGCTGGTCCGGGTGCGCGTCGCCGACAGCAAGCCCATCAAGGGGGTCAGCCACCGCAGCTTCGCCACGACCGAGCAGCGCGACGGCGCCGATCTGCTCGTCACCACCGCGCTCTACGGCGAGGTCCCCGACCGCGACTTCGACCTCGAGTACGAGCTCGAGTCCACCGACTTCGGCCTCGCCTTCCGCACCTACGACGACGGCGAGGGCGACGGCTACTTCGTCGCGATGGTCGCGCCCCAGGAGGAGGCCTCGGACGAAGCCATCGTGCGCAAGGACGTCGCCTTCGTGTTCGACGTCTCCGGGTCCATGGACGGCTACAAGATCGACCAGGCGCGCTCGGCCCTGAAGGGCTGCCTGAACCTCATGAACGAGGGGGACGGCCTCTACGTCGTCGCCTTCAACGACGCGCTCAACCCCTTCTCCAACCGTGTCCAGGAGCTGGACGCGGGCCTGCGCGAGCGCGCCCACACCTTCGTGGACGGCCTCGGGGCCGGCGGCGGCACGAACATCCACGACGCGGTGCAGATCGCGCTGGAGAAGCTCTCCACCAGCGACCGCCCCACCGCCCTCGTCTTCCTCACGGACGGCCACGGCTCCCGCTCCCCCGCCGACGTCCTCGCGATGGTCGAGGCGAACAACCCGAAGGACCGGACCCGCATCTTCACCTTCGGGGTCGGCAGCAGCCTGAACGCGCCCTTCCTGGAGCGCATGGGGACCGAGAACCGAGGCGGGTACACGCAGATCTACGGCGGCGTCCCCATCGACGAGGTGGTGGCGGGCTTCTACAGCAGCATCGCGCAGCCGGTCCTGACCGACCTCGCCTTCGACTTCGGCCCCGACATCGTCGCGAACCGCGCCTACCCCGCGGTCATGCCCGACGTCTACAAGGGCCAGCGCCTCGTGGTCACGGGGCGCTACCGGGGCGCGGGGCCGAGCACCCTGACCGTGACCGGGCGCATCGGCGGCGAGGAGCGGACGCTGTCCCTGCCGGTGACCTTCGGGGGCGACGGCCTGGCGAGCGCGGACCCGAAGGCGTCCATGCCGGACGAGACCGGCCACCGCTGGGTCGGGCGCCTGTGGGGCAAGCGGCGCGCCGAGCACCTGCTGGGCCAGATCCGCATGTACGGCGAGACGCCCGAGGCGAAGGACGAGGTCATCGCCCTGTCGACGGAGTGGCAGTTCGCGACGCAGTACACCTCGCTCGTGGCCCACGCGGACCCGCGCGTCGCCTCCCTGACCCCGGCCCGCATCAAGCCCGGTGACCCCGTCCTGAAGATCCCTGCCCCCGCCGACTCCGCCGCGGTGACCGCGATGCTGCCCTTCGGCGAGGTGAAGGACCTCGTGTGGGACGCCCAGGACCAGGTGTGGACGACGCGCTTCCTGGTGCCCCGCACCGTGGCCGACGGGGTCTACTGGATCCACGTGGTGGTCACCGGCGAGGACGGCGCCACCGACTGGTACCGCATCTCCTACACGGTGGACACGAAGGCGCCGGTGCTGCGCGTGGAGCTGCCCCACTCGCGGCTGGCGGCGGGGGCGGCTCTGGCGCTGTCGGCGCGACCGGTGGTCGGGTTCCTCGAGCTGGGCAACGAGATGCTCCAGGCCCTCGGCCGGGACGCGGCGGCGCGGGCGAAGGCGTTCGTGGACATCAAGTCGGTGGTGGCGCGCATCCCCGGACTCGGGGTGGAGACCACGCTCGCGTCGAGCCCCGACGCCGAAGCCGGCTGGCACGGCGCGCTCCCCATCCCCGACGGCGCCCCCGAGGGCAGCTACCGGGTCGAGGTGACGGCGACCGACGTGGCCGGCAACAAGCACACCGCCGTCGAGCGGTTCGAGGTGGTCGGCGGGGCCGTGGCCGCGCTCAAGGAGGAGGACGAGGTGCGTCGTGACTGAACACACCGACTCCCCCGTCGCCGCGACGACGGACACGAACACGAAGACACGAGTTGGATGGGCGCGTTTTGCGTGGGGCAGCGCGCTCATCCTGGGAGCAGCGTCGGGAATGGGCCCGGCGTTGTTCCCCAACTTCTTCTCCGAGCTGCTGAGCGTGGCGGACGGGTGGGACCGGTGGGGGCACGAGGCGCCCGTCGTCGTCGCCACCACCGTGGGGGCGTCGAGCGCGACGCCCGAGCCCGCCACGCCCGCGCCGGAGACCCAGGCGGCGACCGCGCCGCGCCCGATGCGGCTGCTCGGCACCCTGACGGACCCGGACGACACCCGCGCCGCCGTCGCTGTCGGCGACGTGCTGTGGGTGGCGACGGGCGGAGGGCTGCTGCGCGTCGACCCCGAGGACGCGGACGGAGACCGCTGGTGGACGAGCGCGGACGGGCTGCCGGACCACCGCCTGACGGCCATCGCGCGGTACGGCGACGGGCTCGCCGTGGGGACCGAGGGCGGGCTGGTGGTGACGCTGGGGCTGCCGGGGCTGGATCAGGCAGTCGACGGGGCCGCGTCCGATCTCGACTCGACCCCTCTCCTCGACGTGCGCACGGTGGACAAGGTCGCGGACGCCCGCATCAGCGATCTCCTCGGTGAGGACGAGCTGCTCTGGGTCGCGACCTGGGGGGAGGGCGCGTTCTCCGGGGTCCCCGGGGCGCCGAAGGGCTTCGCGGAGCTGGGCCCCTCGCGGGGGCTCCGGGCGCGCCAGCTGACGGGCATCGCGCGCCTCGATGGCGAGCTGGTGGCGGGGACGGCGGGGGCCGGGCTGTGGGTTCGGGATGACGCCGGCCGGTCGCAGCTCTTCGTGAGCAAGGGCGGCCTCATCAGCGACTTCGTCCTCGACGTGGAGCGGGTGGGAGATCGGGTGCTCGTCGCCGGACCGGGCGGCATGTCGCGGTACCGCGGCGGCGTCATCCAGACGTTTGCGGGCGGCGATCGGGTGCCGGCCGGCGTGGTGCGGGCCATCGGCGACGGGGCGCGTCCGGCGCTCGCGGTGGCCGGGGGGCGTCTCGGGCGCTGGGGGACGGCGGACACCGAGCCGCTGCCGGGCTCGCCGGATGGGCTGGGGCCATGGCACGGGGTGGCGGCGCCGGAGGTGCGCTGGGTACGGACGGTGGGGAACCACCAGGTGGCGGGGACGGCGCGGGGGGTGCTGCTCCGCCGGACGGACGCGCCGGAGGCCCTGGCGTGGCGCACCCACGGCGGACCGGGCAACAACGACCTGACGTCCGTGGACGCCGACGGCGACGTGCTCCTCGTGGGCTCATTCGACGGAGGCGCGTGGCGGCGCGTGGACGGGCGCTGGACGGCGCTGTCGGCGCCCACCGGGGAGATCAACGACGTGGCGCTCGACGTCGGGGTCGCCTGGCTCGCCACGTCGCGGGGGCTCGCGCGGGTCGACCCCGCCGGACGCCTGCGGACCTGGGGCCGGAACCAGGGCCTCGCCAGCGAGCACGTGAGCGCGCTGACGGCGACGGAGGATGGCCTCCTCGTGGGCACGACGGCGGGGGTCGCGCGCTTCGACGGCGTCGGCTTCGCGCCCCTCGGAGCCGGGCTCGCAAGCGGCCCCCGCAACGTCTACTCCGTGGCCGCGCGCGATGGCGAGGTGTGGGTGGGCACGCTCGAGGGGGCCTGGCGCTTCGCCGATGGGGCACCGGGGTTCGATTCCGTGGGGAGCACCACCCGCGTCCGCTACGAGACCGGCGAGCTGCCCGACTCCTGGGTGAACGCGGTGACCATCGCGCCCGACGGACGCCTGTGGGTCGGCACCTACGACCACGGACTCGCCACCGTCGGCGTCGACGGTCGCTGGTCGTCCCTCACCGAGGGAGACGACCTCCCCTGCGGCTGGGTGAACCCCGACGCGCTCGTGGCCCTGGACGACGGCACCGCCCTCGTCGGCACCCTCGGCGGGGGTCTGCTCCGGGTCGATCCCACCGGCGCCATCGACCGCTGGACCGCCGCCGACGGCCTCGCGGGCGACGACGTGACCGGCCTCGCCGTCGATGGCCAGGACGTCTGGGTCGCCACCCGCAGCGGCCTCTCCCGCCTCGAGCTGGGGCCCCGGCCCCCAGCGGCCCGACCGCCCCTCTCGCCCCCCAACCCCGAGTCCGACTCCGAGGAGGTGCGCCGTGTCGCCGATCGCTCCTGAGACCGCCTTCGCCACCACCGGCCCGGCCCTCGCGCCCGTCGCCCAGGCCAGCAGACCCCGTCGGCGCCTGCACCTCGGCCGCCTCCGCGCCACCGTCCCCGTCCTCCTCGCCGGCCTCGCCATGGCCGTCGACGTCCCCGGGGGCCCCTACCTCCTCGTCATCGGCCTGCTCGGCGCCATCCTCGTCTGGGTCGAAGACGGGCGCGCCCCCGTCGACGCGTGGCGGGCCCAGTTCCCGTCCCTGCCCTGGGGCGAAGTCGAGCGGCTCCCCCGGGGGGAGCAGGCCCGCTACCTCGCGCGCGTCTGCACCTCCATCGAGCGCGCCCTCGCCGACCTCTCCGCCGCCCGGGGAGCGCCTGGCCTCGACCCGAAGCGCGCCCGCCGGGACCTCGCCGGGCTCCTCGCCCTCGCCGCCGATCTCTGCGCCCAGCACGAGCAGCTCTCCATGGACGGCGGGGCGCTCCACGATCCACGGCTGCAGCGGGTGGAGGAGACGCTGTCCTCGGTCCTGCCCGCCGTCGAGCGCCTGCGGGCGACCCTCGTCCGCGCCTCGACTCCAGGGACCTCCGATCACCGCCCGCGACTCGGCTCGTTGCTGACCCTGGAGCGCGAGCTGTCCGCCCACCAGGACTGCCTCGACGAGCTGGAGGAGCTGTGATGCGCCCCCTGAAGGCCCTCCGCCCGTCCCGGGTCCACGGCGCCGGCGCCCTCGCGCTGCTCGGCACCTTGTGTGCCCAGGGCCTCGCCGCCACCTTGCTCGCCCAGGCGCCCGATCCCCACCTCTCCGAGACGCGCCGGCGCCTCGCCGCCTCCGTCGTGGTGGAGCCGCCGCTGGGGGGCACCCCGATCGCTGCCTCGGGGGACACCACCGCCGAGGCCGGCTCCCGCCTCCAGCTGACCTTCGCCCCGTCGCAGGAGTCGTGGACGGCCGTCCTGTGGTTCGAAGGCGACCGCGTGGTGCCGCTCTACCCGGATCCGGCCCGCGGGCTGCTCGGCTGGACCGACGCGTCGACCTACGCCGTCCCCGGTCCCGGAGCCTGGCTGCGCCTCACCCCCACCGGCGACGCCGCCGACTTCGTCGCCGTGGTCAACGGGCTGCGCCCGGACGCCCAAATCGTCGCCACGCTCGACCACCCCACGCCGACCGCAGTCCGCGCGCTCCGTCGGCGCCTGGAGACCGAGGCGAGGGCGCGCACACCGGTCCGCGATGGCGTCGAGCGCTACCTCCCCACCGCCGACGGACGCTCCATCCCCGCCCCCTGGCACCAGATCTCGGGGACGGGCCCCCTCGTCCTCGGGTGGCGGATCACCGTACACTCTGGGGTATGGCACCACCGGACCACGTCGTCGTCATCGGCGCCGGCATCACCGGAGCGCTCGTCGCCGAACGCCTCCTGAGCGCCGGCGTCCGCGTCACGGTCCTCGAGGCGAAGGAGAAGGGCGCGGGCAGCTCCTCCCGGTCCGCCGCCTGCATCCGCCAGCAGTTCAGCACCCCCGCCACCGTCCGCGCGATGCGGTACTCGGTCTCCGAGTACCTGCAGTTCGAGGAGCGGTTCCACTGCGAGCCCGGCCAGGGCGACGCCCTCGTCCAGAACGGCTACCTCTTCCTCTACGAGGATCCCTCTGCGTCCGACGACCCGGCCGCCGCCGCCAAGGCGTGGGACGGCGCGCGGGCCAACGTCGCCATGCAGCACGAGAACGGGCTCACCGAGGTCGCGCTGCTCACCCCCGACGAGATCGGCGAGCGCTTCGTCCACGTGGATCCGACGCGCCTCGCCGGCGCCACCTTCTGCCCCACCGACGGCTTCCTGCACCCCGACGTCGTCTACATGGAGGGCTTCCGCCGCATCGGCGAGCTCGGCGGCGTCCTCCGCCAGCACTGCCCCGTGACCGGCGCGCGCTTCGACGGCAGCGGCCTCCTCACGGGCGTGGAGACGGGCAGCGGCGACGTCGTCGAGGGCGACCTGTTCATCGACTGCACGAACGCGTGGTCTCCGCGCCTCTCCCGACTCCTCGGAGCCGAGGCCCTGACCATCGAGCCGATGAAGCGGTACCTGTACTTCCTGCAGCGCGGACCGTCCCTCACGGACGAGCAGCTCGTCGCAATGCCCATGACCATCTCGCCGCGCAAGGCCTACTGCCGCCCGGAGAACGGCGAGCAGCTGTTGCTCGGCTGGGCCCACCACGCCTCGTCCCAGCCCGACTTCGACTGGGACGACCAGGACATCATCGAGCCCGAGTTCTTCCACAAGTCGGGCCTCGAGAACTACGGGATGCAGCTCTGGATGGAGCTCGCGGGCTCGATGCCGAAGCTCGAGGAGTTCAGCGGGCTCCGCGCGACCACCGCGGGCTTCTACGCGGTGACGCCGGACCACAACCCGTTCCTCGGGTTCAACCCGAAGCAGCCTCGGTTGCTGCATGCCGCTGGGTTCTCGGGCCACGGCGCGATGATGGGGCCCTTCACGGCGGCAGCGGTCGCGGCGATGGCGCTCGCTGGAGAGAACGTCGGCAGCGTCGTCGTCGACGGAGTCGAGGTCGAGCTCGACGCGCTGCTGGTGGGCCGGCCCATGTCCCACGGGGAAGGCATGGTGATCTGACCGTGCGCCTGCCGGACCCCACGGACGCGCGCGGCGTCCACAACCGAGCCGTCTACGTCGCCCTCCTGGGGCGACTCGTGGCGACGGCTGCCAACGGCGCCCTGACGATTCGGTCGGGCGGCGAGGAGCGGCGCCTCCTCTTCGTGGGCGGCTCGCCGGTGTGGTTCGAGTCCAGTCGGGAGACCGATCAGCTCGGCGAGGGCGAGCTCGAGGATCTCGACGCGCGCCTGCGCCTCGTGAAGCGAGGGATCGGGCTGCCCCTGCGCTGGGACGCGGGGTGGTGGTCGTGGGACGGATCGGACGGCCTCCCGGCCGAGCTCCTCATGCGCGCGGTCTTCCTCGACTGCTCGCCGCTGGCCCCCCTCTGGAGCGGCGTCCAGGAGGCGATCCGGCAGGACGAGGTCCTCGACGCCATGACCACCCGCGAGGCGGGGCCCGTGAGCCCCACTCCCTCGCTCGCGCACTTCGCGGACCTGGGCGTCGAGGGACCCCTCGCGGAGCTCGCGGACGCGATCGGCGCCGGGGCCACGGTCCCCGAGCTGCTCCGCCGGTTCGCCCACGAGCACCAGGCGTTCTTCAAGCTCCTCTGGCTCGTCGAGCTCCTGGGATGGGTGGAGCGGGACGGCGACCGAACGTCCGCGCTGGTGCTCGATCCCGCCGAGCCCCCGTCCCTGCCGAGCCTCAGCGACGAGGAGATGCGGGACACCGAGGCGGTGGAGACCCTGGAGGAGCCGGACGAGCCCGGGGAGGAGCTCTCCCCCGACGACGGTCCCGACGAGGACGATCTGACCGACCACGCGCGCCTGTCCCTGAACACGCTGCTCACGGCGCCGGCCCCCGCCGACGAGCCGGAGACGAAGGAGGTCCAGGCCCTCGATCTGCCACCCGCTGGCCTCCCGTCGGTTCAGGTGGCGGACGCGATCCGGGCCGGGGTGCCCGACAACGAGTGGTCGGCCGGGCCCGAGGTGCCGCTCCTGACCCGGACGGCGCCGAGCGCGAACCCGTCGCAGGTCATGCCGGACCTGCCGAGCTACCGCCCGTCGCGACGGCCCGGGGCGCGGTCCACGCGCTACGTCCAGTCGAACGTCGCCGCGGAGGTGCCCCGGCGCCCCGAAGAGCGGGCCCCGGTGGATCCGCCGGCGCGCCCCGTCTCGGCGCCCCGCAGCGAGCGCCCGCGGCGCGTCACGGGTCCTCACCAGGCGGTCAGCGGCGCCCACCGGACCCTGAGCGGATCCCACCGACCGGTGTCGACGCCCCCGCGCCGGGTCACGGGCCCCCACCAGGCCCTCAGCGGCTCCCACCAGGCCCTCAGCGGCTCCCATCGCCCCGTCGATCCCCGGACCAGCGACTCCTTCCCGCCCCTGGGGAGCACCGGATCCCATCCCCCGGTCGACCTGACCGCGAGCGGCTCCCACCCTCCGGCCCGCGATGGGCGGCGGACGAACCCGCAAGCGCGCCGGGTGGGGACCTCGCCGGGCGCGAGCACTTCGGCGTTCGGGGCGTCGCTGGCGCTGAGCGCCCAGGCCGTGGCCCGCGACCACCGCGAGCGCATGGGGAACGACTTCTACACCTTCCTCGGCGTCCCCCAGATGGCCACCCAGGCGGTGATCGACCGGGCGTGGACGAAGCTGCTCAAGCGGTGGACGTCGGCGAGCAAGAACAAGCAGCTCCCGGACGAGGTGCGCCAGATGGCGCGGGAGCTCGCCCAGGTGGCGCACCTGGCGGGCCGGACGTTCTCGGTGCCGGCCCGGCGTCAGGAGTACGACCGGAGGCTGGCGCGGGGGTCCGCGCCTCTGGCGGGCGGGGTGAAGGCGGCGCGGACGCGCGACCTGCCCCGCACGAACCCGGCGGCGTCGATGCCCCGGGGACCGGAGACGAGCGCGCTGGCCGAGGCGAAGTCGCTCATGGCGAAGCGGGACTTCGAGCGGGCGGCGACGCTGCTGCGGGCGCTGCGGGTGCGGCAGCCGTCGGATCCGGACCTGCTCGCGGAGCTGGGCTGGGCGAGCTGGAAGGCGAGCGCGGAGACGAACCGGGACGAGGCGGAGGAGTTCCTCCAGCTGGCGATCACGTTCAACCCGCGGCACACGCAGGCGCGGGAGTACCTGGCGCGCATCGCGCTGGACCTGGGGGACCACGACCGGGCCCGGCAGCGGCTGGAGCGGCTCTTGAAGCTCAAGCCGGACGCCACCTGGGCGCGGGCGGCGTTGGGCCGCCTGCCTGCGCCGGAGCAGGAGAGGTCGGGGCGGCGCCTGACGTTCTGGAAGAAGTAGGCGCCGCGGCGCCCGAAGACACCGCGGCGCCCCAGGAACTCAGCCGCCGACGCGCTTGCGCAGCTCGTTCTTGTTCGAGTCGAAGGTGAGCTTGCCGTAGACGCGGTACCAGTTCTCGATGTCGAGGGTCTGGGGGTGCATCAGGGCGGCGGCCTCGACCTTGTCGTCGGGGAAGGTCATCGCGTCCATCATCCGCATGACCTGGTCCACGACGAAGTGCCGGTGGACGATGGCGTCCCGGAGGACGGAGAGCTTGCCGTCGGTGAAGGGCTCGGCCTCGACGGCCCGCACGAGGGCGTCGAAGTCACCGGGGGGGCAGGGCTCGAGGATGGGCTCCAGGATCGGGGGAGGCGGAGCCTCGACGACCACGACCTCCGGCGGCCGGTCCGCGGCGCGCTCGGCGATGCGGCCGAGGCGCTCGGTGATCTCCTGGGCCTGAGCGGTCATCTCAGTGATGCGGTCGAGCTTGCGCTGGATCTCGCGCTGGACGGCGGACGACCGCGCGGCGCCGAGCAGATCGTCGATGGCGGCGAGCTCCTCCTGGATGCCCTGCATGAGCACGGCGTGGTCGACCTGGAGGCGCTGGATGCGGTCCCCCCGGTCGCCCCGAGGACGGTCGCCGCGGCGGCCGTCCCGGTACTCGATCTGGACAGTCTCCTCCTTGTGCTCGCGGTCCGCGAAGGACGCGCTGGGGACCATCAAGACAAAGGCGAGCAAGAACAAAGAGATGCGTTGCATGGGAACCTCCTCGGGCCGGTGCACCGCGGCCTGTCGGTAGGACGGGGCAGCACGGCAGGGCATTCGGATGGTACGCGCGAATTTCGGAGGACGGGGACCCCGTCGGCGCCTCGGGGGTGACAGGGGGGACGCCATCCGGTGTTCCTCCTTGCGGAGGACGCGCGATGGCTGGAACGCGAACCCACCCGGGGGCCCCCACGACGCTGCTCGCGGCGCTGCTGGTGCTGTGCGGGCTGAGCGCGGGCGTCGCTCGCGGCGAGGTCCCGGTCGCGCCTCCGATCCTCCTCGGCTCCGTGCAGGTCCCCCTGCCCGCGGGCGCGCTGCACCCCGGCGACGATGTCCGCACCGCCGTCGTCTCCCTGGTGGTGGACGAAGATGGGCGCGTGCTCGACGCGGAGATCCTCGACTCCTCGGGCAGCGGCCCGCTCGACGACGCCGCCCTTGATGCGTGCGCGGCGCTCGAGTTCTTCCCCGCGCGGACGGCGGACGGCGAGGCGGTCCTCGTCACGATCGACTTTCCGGTCCGCTTCCTGCCACCGCGGCCTCAGCCACCGTTGCCCTCCCCGGCCACCGTGCAAGGCCGGGTCCTCATGATGGGCACGCGCGGGCCGCTGCCCGGGACCCGCATCGAGGCCGCGCCCGCAGAGCCCGAGCCCGCGGTCCTCTCCGACGGCGCCGAGCCAGCCCTTCCCGACGCGTCGTCCCGCACGGCCGAGACGGACGACGACGGGCGCTTCACCCTCTCCCTACCCGCCGGGTCCTGGGTCCTCAGCTTCTCCGAGGGCGAGGGCCTGCCCACGACATCCCAGGTGGTCCTCGCCGCGGGTGAGCAGCACGACCTCGTGGTCCGCCTCTTCCCCGCCCCGAGTGGCGAGAGCCGGGTCGTCGCCTCGGCGTCCACCGGCGAGACCGTGCGGACGCTGGACGCGGACGCGGTCCGGCGCACTCCTGGCGCAGGCAATGACCCCCTTCGCGCAGCGTCCGGCAGCCCGGGCGTCGCCCACACCCCGAACCGCGAGCGCGGCGGCGCGAACGTGATCGACCAGCTGCCCGTCATCCGCGGGGCCGCCCCCACGGACTCGGTGGGGGTCATCGAGGGGCTGCCGACCCCGTTCGTCCGCCACTCGTCTTCGGACCAGGCCATCGTCGGGGACTACTTCCTGGACCGGGTCTTCCTGCTCCCCGCCGCCGCCCCCGCGCGCTACGGCGACCACGTCGGAGGCGTCCTCGGCTACTCGCTGCGCTCCCCTCGTTCGGACCGGTTCGGCGGGTTCGTCCAGCCGGGGGTGACGGAGTCCTCCATCGCCCTCGAGGGCCCTCTCTCGGCCAACGCGAGGCTGGCGGCGGGGTTCGAGCGGGATTACCTGCACTGGATCTTCGCCGCGCTCTATCCGAAGGGGTCCGCCGTCCGCTGGCCCGTCGTCCCCTACCACCAGAACCAACAGGTGCTCCTCGAGCTCGACCCGAGCCCCGCTCTGGGGCTCCGCGTCTCCTACCTCGGCTCCCGGGACGGTCTCGCGATCGACCTCGGCGAAGACGCGGACGGGGACCGGGAGCGCTTCTTCGAGCGCTCGACACGCTTCGACCGGGTGACCGTGAGCGCACGGATGGGCACGAGCGGCGCCCCGGTGCGCAACGAGCTCCGCGCCGCCCTCACCTTCTGGGGGCGACGCTGGGAGTTCGTGCCCGCGGACATCGGGTACGACGAGTCCCACGTCACACTGCACGCCCTGGACGAGCTGGTGTTGCGGCCAGCGCCGTTCCTCGACGTCCGCGTCGGTGGCCTCCTCGAGGTGGACAACCTCGTGTGGCAGGCGAACGAGAGCCAGGGCGCCCGCGAGAACACAGGACCCCAGCAGGACCTGCGGGTGGCGGGGCTCAAGGAGGGCGCCCACCGCGCCACGGACGCGTGGGTCGGGGGCTGGGCGAGCGCGAGCCTGCGCCCGCTGGAGCGGCTGACCCTCACCCCGGAGGTGCGCGTCGACTGGTTCGAGGGACTCGACGCCGTCGAGGTGCAGCCGCGCGTACGGATCCATGCCCAGCCCACGGACGGGATCGGCGTACGCCTCGCGGGCGGACGGTTCGCCCAGCACCCGGGACTGGAGGACACGAACCCCATCACCGGGAACCCGGAGCTGGACCCGGAGGGTGCCTGGCACCTCGACGGTGGGGTGAACCTGCGGCCCGTGCCCCAGATCGAGCTCGACGTCGGGGGGTACGTGCGGTGGATGGACCGGCTCGCCGTGACCTCCCTGGGGGAGGCGTCCTTCGGGGACCTCGCGAGCCCCACACGCTCCGACGACCCGACGCACGGCTTCTCCAACGACGGGCGTGGACGGGCCTTCGGCGGTGAGGTTCGGCTGCGCCTCGAGACCCCCACGGTCGACTGGGGGCTCAGCGGCGAGGTCAGCTACAGCCTCGGCTGGTCACAGCGGCGCGACGGGGACGGCGACTGGCGTCCTTTCTCCCAGGATCGCCGCCACATGCTCGCGGTGACCGCCGGCGTGCGCTTGCCGGGGGATTTCCGGGTGGGGGCGCGGTTCCGGCTCCAGTCCGGGGCGCCCACGACGCCGGTGCTCGGGTCCGTCTGGTTCGCCGACCAGGGCCGGTCGATCCCCGTGTTCGGCGAGCCCTGGAGCGCCCGGGAGGCGCTGTTCCACCGGCTCGACCTGCGCGTCGAGAAGGTCATTCGGGACAACGACGTGGTCATCACCGTCTTCATGGACGTGGCCAACGTCTACGACGCCCGGGACGCGGCGCTGGCGGTCTGGGACCACGACTGGTCCGAGAGTGCAGCCATCAGCTTCGGCCCCGAGTTCAACGCCGGCACGAGGATCGACTTCTGATGGGACACGCCCCCCGCGCTCCGCGCGCCGTCGCGGCGCTCCTCGTTGGCCTCCTGGTGGGCGGCTGCGACCCGCTCCTCGACGAGGAGCAGCGCATCGCCGACCTGAGGGTCCTCGCCGTGCAGGTCACGCCAGACGTGGGCGCTCTGGGGCGCGATCCGGGCGCTCCGGTGGTGCGCGCGCTGGTGGTCGATCCGCTGGACCCGGACGGCGACGACCTCACCCACACCTGGGCGCCCGAGCTGGGCGACGAAGACTTCGAGGGGCGCGACGACGTGGAGTCCCTCGTTCCCGAGGGACCGCACGGACCGTCGATCACGCTCGACTTCGGGGCCTTCGGCGGACGGGACGGGGAGTGGGAGGACTTCGCCCTGCCCCTCCGGTACACGGTGGCCAACGGCGACCTGACCCGCGAAGCCATCCGCGTCGCCCGGTTCCTGGCCCCACCCGAGGACGTGCCCTTCCCGGAGTGGCCGGACCCGGAGCTGCACCCCGAGTACAACGCGAACCCGACCATCGACGTCATCGAGCGCCTGTCCCCCGACGGCGACGAGGTGCTGCGGCGGTGGGCCGAGCCTCCGGGACCGTCGGCGGCCTTGTGGATGGGAGAGGTGGGGGACGAGGGGCTGCGGTTCCGGGTCTCTCTCTCGGACGATGGCCCGGCGGGGGACCTCGTCGTCAGCCTGCTGTGGACGGTGGGGCACGCCGGACTGCCCGACGCCGACGGGGTCCTCGAGGACGACGGCGACGGACGCGCGCCGCTGGGGGATGGGGTCTCCCCCGTCCTCGACAACCTGCAGGACCCTCGCGAGTTCGGGTGGACCCCACCCCGCGACGAGGACGAGGTGGTGCCACGCCTCTTCCTGGTGGTGCGGGACCCGGACGGGGGGCAGACGTGGCAGGAGCTGAGGCCGCACGCGGCGACGCGGCCCTGAGGATCGACCCTCCCCCCAAGCAGCGAGACCCCCGCCAGGACAATTCCTGACGGGGGCCATCCACCGGAGGAAGGAGCGCCCGGTGTCCCCTCCGGTGGTCCTCACGGCGCCCCGTGCCAAACGCGCCGCGAGATTCGCTTCTTGTTTGTTGGGACACCCCGAGGGCTCGGCGGGTTCCCACTCATTTGGAAAGTGGGCGCCGCGGACTCAATCGATCAAGGGCTGTGGACGATCGTCACCCGGCCCGCGTGCGCGGGCAGGTCTCCCGGTCCCGGGGGTCAGGAGGCCATGCAGAGGCGGGCGCGCCCGGTCTCCTTGGCGGAGTACAGCGCCCGGTCGGCTCGGGCGAGCAGCCCTTCGACGGTCTCGTGCGGACCCGCCGTCGCGACCCCCAAGCTCACCGAGACCCGCTGGATCCCCCGCGTGCCGACCGCGACCGAGGTCGCCTTCACCGTCTCGAGCAGCCGCTCGGCGAAGGCCCGGGCTCCCGCGGAGTCGGTGTCCGGGAGCAGGAAGACGAACTCCTCGCCCCCGATACGACCACACCGGTCCACTTCGCGGGCGATTCCGCTGGCGGTGGCAGCGAACCCCTTGAGGACATCGTCGCCCCCGTCGTGTCCCCAGGTGTCGTTGACCGACTTGAAGTGGTCGAGGTCGCACATGACGATGGAGAGGGGGAGGCGGCTCCGGTTTGCGTGGGCGAGCTGCCAGGCGAGGCTCTCCATCGTCGCGCGCCGGTTCATGAGCCCGGTGAGCGCGTCCGTGCGGGCGAGCCGCTCCAGCTCCTGCTCGGCGTCACGCTGCTCGATGCTCTGCCCGATCCAGTCGGCGAGCAGACGGACGAACGCCAGCTGGTTCCGCGTGAAGGGTCTGACCGCTTCGGCTCGGGAGAAGTTCAGGGTCCCGTAGGGGGCTCCTCGGACCCGAATCGGGCAACCCAGGTAGGCCTCGAGCCCGAAGCTGGCGTAGCAGGGGTGGGCCCGCACCTCCGAGCGGCCGGCGTGATGGAAGCCCAGCGGTGCATCCGCGGCGACGGTGAAGGCGCAATAGGTGCCGGCAAGTGAGAACTCGGCCCCTGGCTGGAGCGCACCCGACGGGTCCCGGCAACGCTCGACGGTGTAGGTGTCTCCGACCACGCGACTCTGGATGGCGAGGGGCAGGCTCAGGTGGTCTCCGCCCAGGGCGAGGAGCGCCTGGAGCCGCTCGGCATGGTCCAGCCGGGGGTCGACAGTGATGCTGTGGAGTCTCTGGAGCGCGTCCATCTCCACGTCCTCCGCAGACGCGACTCGGATGATGCCCACGAACCCCTGGATGGTCCCCTGGTCGCAGCGCACCGGCCCCCCGGTCGTGTCCCCGCGGAAGGTCGCTCCATCCCGCCGGCGGTAGGCGACCTGCGTGGGCTCGGGCCGGTCCCCGGCCGCGGCGCTGAAGCGCTTGCGGCCCTGCTCCCGGAACGTCACGGGAGACGCGTAGAGGACCTTGGTCTCCTCCCCGAGGAGCTCCGCCGCGTCCCACCCGAACAGGTCCTCGGCCGCGGGGTTCACGTAGAGGATCCGCCGGTCCGGGTCAGCCACCACCACCGCCTCGGGGAGGAAGCGGAAGAGGTCACGCAAGGTGCAGGGGTCGAGGGTGCTGGAGGCGAAGGCCATTACGCCCGCGTATCGGAGCCTTCGGGCGAAACTTGAGCAGAAAAAGAAGTCGGCCCCGCGGACTCAGTCGATCAGGGGCTGTAGAGGATGGTCACCCGGAGCACGGAGCTCGTGCCCTGGGTGGGCTCGGGCGTCGTCGTGAAGCTGAACGTCCCGAGGTTGTCGAGCAGGATCTGCGCCGACGCTTCGTTGCCCGGGGGCACCGCCAGCTCCACCACCTGCTCCGGTCGCAGGTCGCTCAGGGTCACCGCGCCGCCCGCCGGCGTCAGGAACTGGAGCTCCCACCCGCGCCGGGACGCCGCGTCCCGCAAGGCCGAGACCGCATCGGGCCGGTCCGTCTTCAGGCTCGCCACCGCCGTCATCGCGCTGCGCTCGCCGGACGGAGCCTCCTCGGCGCCCAGCGCGCCGCTCGCCGCCTCGGGAGCCAGCCCTGCGGCCGGCATCTCCGGCGGCTCGTCGGCCATGGCGACCGCGTCCTGATCGGCCTCGTCGTCGGCCACGACCATAACCCCGGCCGGCGGCGACGTCTTCTTCACCTCGGTGAACCCGTTCCGTCGCGGGCGGGGCGCAGGCGCAGCCGGCATCGGGGTCGTCCCCGCGCCCCCCACCGCCATCCGCTTCTCGGACGGCTCCATGCTGATCCGCTCGGCCTCGCCGGCCACCTCCTCGGCGAGGCCCGCGTCTGCGACCTCCAGCCCGGCCTCGGCCACCGCCACGCCGTCGTCCTCGACCACGCCGGTCGGGCGGGGCGCGTCGCTCGGGGCGAACGCCACCACCTCGGAGGCGGCCGGCGGCGCCGACGGACCGGGGTCGCGCAGCTGATACCCGACGCCCACCACCAGCAGGGCCGCGACCGCAGTCAAGGCCGGTCCCTTGAGCCACCAGGGGAAGCGCACGACGTTGTCGCCGCTCGCCACCTCCGGCGCCACCTCGGCCGCGTCCTCTTCGGTCTCCGGGCGCACGAGCGGCACCACGTTCGAGCCCTCGGCGCCGTCCGCGAACAGGGGCTCGTCGACCCCCTCGCCCGCGTCCACCCGCGCCATCACGCTGGCCAGGAAGCCGTCCGGCGCGTGGACACCGCCCAGCACCGACAGGTCCTCGGCGAGCGCGCCCAGCTCCTCGAACTCCTTGCGCAGCGCGTCGTCCTCCGCGAGCTCGCGCTCCAGGGCCTCGGCGGCGTCGTCGTCGAGCGCGCCGTCGAGCAGCGCGCTCAGGTCGTCTCGATGTTCGTGGGGGGAAGTCATGGTCTGCGAGGGATCGCCCACCTCTCGGGGCATCCGCGTGTCAGGCGATCCGCTCGTCTCCCTTCAGTCGGCGCCCCAGGCGAGCCTTCAGCTCCCCGCGAGCGCGGTGGATGCGGGACTTCACCGTCCCGGCGGCCAGGTCCAGCGACTGGCCGATCTCGTCGTAGCTGAGTCCTTCCACGTCCCTCAGGACGAGGATCTCCTTCCAGATGGGATCGAGCCGGTCCAGCTCCTCCCGCATGATCTTCAGCCGCTCCGACGTCAGCAGGTTGTCCTCGGCGTCGGGCCGGTCGTCGGCGAGCTGTCGCTTGAAGCTCCCGTCCTCCGTCTCCACCTCGGCGTCCAGGCTGTCGTGCCGCTTCTCGTGTCGCCGCGCGCGGTACGCCTGCACGTTGCGACAGTGGTTCAGCGTCACGCGGTACAGCCAGGTCGTGAACTTGCTGTCGCCGCGGAACTTCGCGAGGTGCCGGAACACCTTGACGAAGACCTCCTGCGCCGCCTCCTCGGCCCGCGACGGGTCCCTCACCGTCCGCAGACACAGCCGGTACACCCGGTCCTGGTGCCGCAGCACCAGGGTCTCGAATGCGCGGCGGTTCCCGTCGAGGTGAGCCGCCACCAGCTCGGAGTCGGTCGCCTCCTCGAGCTCCTTCCCGGTCATCGCGGCCCCCTCATCGTGAGGTGCCGCCCGTTCGGGGGAAGGGACAGGCCGGAGCCGGCGGGGTTCCGGGTTTCTCCGTGGGGGGCACGAAGATGCCCGATCGGGCAAGAGGGCGAGGGCGTGTTGCACCTCGTGATGGACACCGCGATCCGCATCAGGTTCCCGACTCCCTGATCCAGTGGCCGCTGCGGCCCCCTTCCTTCTCCAGCAGGAGCACCTGCTCGATGACGAGGCCCTTGTCCACCGCCTTGACCATGTCGTACACGGTCAGGGCCGCGACGCTCACCGCGGTGAGCGCCTCCATCTCCACCCCCGTGCGGCCCGACGTCGTCGCCTCGGCCTCGATGACCACCGCGGACGCGGCCTCGTCGATGGCGAGGGTGACCTTCACGGCGTCCAGGGGCAGCGGATGGCACAGGGGGATCAGGTCCGACGTGCGCTTCGCTCCGGAGATCCCGGCGATGCGCGCCACCTGGAGCACGTCCCCCTTCTTGCTCCCCTCGGCCACCAGCTTCAGCGCCTCGGCCGACATGCGGACAGCCCCGCGCGCGAGGGCGCGCCTCCGCGTCACCGCCTTGCCGCCCACGTCCACCATGCGGGCAGCGCCGTCGGCGTCGATGTGCGTGAGGGTCTTGCTCACCAGACCACCGGCAGGGCCTTGTCGCGCCGGGCCCACTCGCGGGGCATGGCCGAGACCGCCTCGACGAGGGCGTCCAGATCGGCGGTCAGCTCGTCTACGTCCGCGCGCGCGCCGAACTCCTCGTGGGCCACGCCCGCCTCGAGGACCATCCGCCGGATCGCGCGAGCGCAGTCCTCCACCAGGGGGCGGAGGCGGACCTGGGCGGTCGCGGGGAAGCGCACCCTCCGGAAACGCCCGGGACCGCCCTCTCCATCCCCGAACTCCAACCCCACGTCCACGCCGCGCGCGGTCGCTTCGATGACGAGCAGCTCGTCCTTGTCCTGGAGCGTCCACTCGCCGAAACCGCCGTCGACCAGCTCGATGAGGAAGACGAAGAGCTCCTCGATGGCGCTGACGTCCACGTGGGTCTTGAGCTTGAGGGGTACATCGCCAAAGGCGAGGGTCCACTTGCCGCGGTAGACCCCTGCGTGCACCCCCTGGAGCGCGGACAGCACGCCGCCCGCCTCCATGGGACGGGCGGGTCCCCGCTCGGCGGCGTCGCGCGGGGCGTGGTCGACGGTCAGGGAGAAGGGGACGTTGCCCAGATCCCGGGGGGGCTTCGGTGCCAAGGACGCTCCGGAGTCAGGGGGTGACGGTGGCCTGGCCGAGCTCGGTGGCGTCGAGCGCGGTGGCGTCGTTCAGGTCCGCGTACAGCCATTGGTAGCCGCCGTCGTCGCTGAACCGGAAGGCGACCATCCAGGTGCCGTAGGTGTGCGGGGTGACGGACGCGGAGAACACGTCAGCGCCGCCGTCGCTCATGGACCAGGTCGCGTCGGACCAGTAGAAGTCCGGCCAGGTGGTGGGCAGCTGCCCCTGGGTGCCGTAGCCGACCTGGGCGATGATCCCACCCGGCGCCGACCCCGTGCCGGTCACGCCCGACTCGGTGACCCGGCCCGTGTAGGGGCCCTGGGGGGTGCCCAGCGTGTTCGTCGTGGTGGTCGGCCCGTCGAGCTCCGCCGAGTCGAGGTTGCTGCTGGTCCCTGTGTAGCGGAACGCGTCCGTCTCACTCAGCGTCTCGAAGCTCGTGACCACCGACAGGTCCACGTCCCCGACGGACCCACCCGGCGCGACGATGGTGAACTCGGTGTCGTCGCTGACCTGCGGGGAGACCGACTGCCCGCCGAGGGTCACGGACGTGATGGCCAGGAAGCCCTCCCCGCTGACCGTGATCAGCGTGCCGCCGGCGGAGATGCCGTCGGGTGGGGTGACGGAGTCGATGGAGCCCGCCTCGTCGATGTCACCGTCGCAGTCGTCGTCGGTGCTGTTCGACGGGTCCTCGACGGCGCCCGGGTTCACGTTCGGGTCGAGGTCGTCGCAGTCGGAGTTGTCCCCGAAGGGGCCCTCGTAGCCGTCGCCGTCGCCGTCATTGGGGTTGGGCGTGCTGTCGTCGTCGTCGCCGGTGGCGTCGTCGTCGTCCACGGTGGCGTCGTCGTCGTCCGCCGTGGCGTCGTCGTCGTCGCCCGAGTCGTCGTCGTCCGCGGTGGCGTCGTCGTCGTTGGCGGTGGCGTCGTCGTCGTCCGCCGTCGAGTCGTCGTCGTCCGCCGTGGAGTCGTCGTCGTCCACGGGGAAGGTCGAGTCGTCGTCATCCACCGGGAACGTGCTGTCGTCATCGTCCACAGGGGTGCGCCCGTCGTTCCACCCCGGAGGGCAGCCGAGCCCGCCCACGGCGAGCAGGAGCACGAACAGCGACAGGGTCCCGGCCTCTCTCATGGCGCCGATGATACCGCGCTGCCGGTCCCCTGGATCCGGACGGGGGATCTCGTTACTGTGCGCGCCTCGCACCCGCGAACGGCCATTCGCGGGGCAGGGAAGGCCACCATGGTGAACGGACTCCGCACCCTCCTCGTCGGCGCTGCCTTTGGCGCTCTCCTCGTCTCCGCCGGCTGCGCGGCCCCGTGCGACCGCTGGTGCAACAGCACCGCCGCGTACATCGACCGCTGCCTCGTCGAGGGCACGCAGTCCGAGTGGCTCGCCGCCCAGGAGACGGGCTTCGGCTACTGGGGGTACTCCAACGCGGACGAGTACGCAGCCGGGTGCAAGGAGGACTTCGACGCCCAGCTCGGTGCTGCCGCCGACAGCGACGTGCTGACCCAGGCCTGCGAGGACGAGGCCAACGACTGGGACCTCCTCGAAGGCCGCGGCCAGTGTGCGGAGCTCCCCTAGCCTGATGCGCCGCGCCTCGCTGACTTCCACGGGGCGCTACTTCCCCGAGCGGGTCGTCTCCAACGACCACTTCTACGGCGAGCTCCAGCTCGACACGAACGAAGAGTGGATCCGGTCGCGCACCGGGATCCACACGCGCCACTTCGCTGACGCGAGCAAGGGCGAGACCACGTCGGGGATGTGCGTCCGCGCGGCGCAGCAGTGCCTCGACCGGCGCGGCATCGCGGCCACCGACCTCGACGGGATCATCGTCGCCACCATCACTCCGGACCAGACGCTGCCGTCGACGGCCTGCTTCGTCCAGGACGCGCTCGGAGCCACGGGGGCCTGGGCGTTCGACCTCGTGGCCGCCTGTTCGGGCTACGTCTACGCGCTGGCCCAGGCCACCTCGATGGTGCGCACGGGGATGGCGGACCGCGTCCTCGTCATCGGCGCAGAGACGATGTCGTCGATCCTCGACTTCACGGACCGGAACACCTGCATCATCTTCGGCGACGGCGCGGGCGCGACGCTGGTCGAGGCGTCCGACGACGGGCTCGAGATCGTCGACTTCCGCATGCACTCCGCCGGCGACGGCGCAGACCTCCTCATGATCCCCGCGGGGGGCGCCAGCCAGCCCGCGTCGGCCGCGACGGTCGCCCAGAACCTGCACTTCGTGAAGCAGGACGGCCGCGCGGTCTTCAAGCACGCGGTGACGCGGATCAGCCAGGTCATCGTCGAGCTGCTCGAAGGCCACGGCCTCACGGCGGACGACGTGGACATCGTGGTTCCCCACCAGGCGAACATCCGCATCATCGAGGCCTGCGGCCGCAAGCTGAAGATCCCCATGGACCGCATCGCGGTGACGGTGGATCAGTGGGCGAACACGACGGCGGCGACCATCCCCACGACGCTCGACTGGTGCCTGGAGCAGGGCCGGATCCCCGAAAGCGGGACGGTGGTTCTGGCCACCTTCGGCGCCGGGTTCACCTGGGGATCAGCGCTGCTGCGGGGGTAGGGGGCGCCCACCCGCTCAGCGCGCGCGCACCTCGACCACCAGCTCCTCTCCGCCCAGCGTCAGACTCGACGTGCCCGGCTCGCGCGCGACGAGCTCGATGGTCGTGCCTTCCTGACGGGTGACGCTGAGGCCCACGGACTCGCCGGCGGTGCGCTCGACGGTCAGCTGCTGGCCGGGGACGAGGCGGACCACGTCGCCCTCGAGAAGCACGAGGTGGCGGCCGCTCCTCACGGCGCGCTTCTGCTGCTTCGGCTGGACGACGACGTCGTAGCAGGCCCGGTCGAGGTCGATCCGCGTCGCACCGGCCGTCACGCCCTTCACGGTGATCCGGTCGTCGGACCGCTGGACGACCTCCGCCGCGGTCTCCCCCCGCAACCGCAGGTCCGCGTCGGCGTCGGCGTAGAGCGAGGTCGTCTCGCCGACGGACAGAGCGACGTCGTCGCAGGCGAGCGCGGCGCCAGGCGCGAGCAGGGACAGGGCAAGGAACGCGGTCGAACGGGTCATGGGGCCTCCTCGGGGGCGGGTTGGATTCGACGTCCAAACCGCGGAGCGAGGAAGCGAATTCCCGGATTGTTTCCAGGGAGTTGAGGGTTCGCGCGCGCCTCAGCGCGACGCACAGAGCCCGAAGCTCGCTGACTCGTCGGGCCCGATCTCCGCGTTCCACGCGACGCCCCTGAAGCGGTACAGATCCCCGGCGAGGTCCGTGATCTCGGCGTTCCAGTGGTTGTTGATCATGCCGTCGAACGCGAGCTCGACCTCCCAGGTCACCGTCTCGGCCGTGGTGTTCGTCACCGTCACGTCGGCGCAGTAGCCCGCGCCCCAGTCGTTCAGGGACATGTCCACGTCGAGGTCGCCGCCGCCCCCACCGGGACTGTCGTCGGAGAACACCGTGTCGTCCGTCACCGGCGGCAGCGTTCCGCTCCCCACGGCAGGGCCGCTCAGCTCACCCGCCTCGCCGGTCCGCACGCGGAAGTGGGGGAGCTCCGCGATCCCTGCGAACACCGCATCCAAGCGTCCACCGTCGGCCGCGACGTGATCGGCCACGGCCTCCGCCGAGCACGACAGCTCCTCGCCGAGCCCGGTCCCGAAGGTCACCCACTGGTGGGCGTAGCACTCTTCGACGTCCACGCTCTCCGCGAGCAGCGCCGACAGCTCCGCGACCCCTTCGAACGCCCCGTCGGAGTGGGGTGAGCCGAGGATCGCCCCCGAGTCGTCGATGGTGTGCGGCCCCTCGGTCGCCCGCCACCGGCCGACGCCATCGAAGTGCTCGAAGGCGAACCCGATCGGGTCGATCATGTCGTGGCAGGAAGCGCACTCGTCGATGGCCGCGTGGTCCGCGTACCGCTCCCGGGTCGACAGGCTCGGGTCCATGGGGGGCGGCGAGGCGTCGATGTTCGCCGGGGGCGGCGGCAGCTCCTGGCAGAGCAGGCGTTCCCGGACGAGGACCCCGCGGTGGATCGGCGAGCTCCCGGTGGGCAGGGCATGGACCGTCAGCAGCGAGCCCTGCGTCAGCAGCCCGCCGCGCCCCGTCCCGTCGAGCGGGGTCCGCACGAACCCCTGGTTGTCGGGCTCCCCGCTGCCGATGTCGACGCCGTAGAACGAAGCCAGCTCGGGGTTCACGAACGTCTCCGAGCCCGTGAGCAGGTCCGCGAGCCCTCCGCCCGTGACCGTGGCGTCCCGCACCAACCTCGCCGACTCCGCCGCCATCGCCGCCCTCACCGACTCCGTCAGCTCCGGGTAGATGTCGGGATCGCGGGCGACGATGGGCAGCCGGTCCAACAACAGCCAGTGGCCCACGAACTGCTCCATCGTCCCCGCCGCGCCCGGCATCGCCACGAGGCGCTCGAGCTCGGCGGCGAGACCGTCGGGCGTACCCAGGGCTCCCGTGGCGGCGGCGTCCAGCAGCGCGTCGTCGGGCGTGGTCTGGAGCACGAGGTAGCTGAGCTCGGTCGCCAGCTCCCAATCGGTGAGGGAGAAGCCATCACCGGTGTCGGTGCCGAGCTCGCTGCGGTACAGGAAGTGGGGCGACTGGAGCATCGCGGCGATCACCCAGCGGACTCCCCCGCGGAATCCCTCGTCCGTGGCTGCAGTCACGAACAGGGAGAGATACCGATCCCGGTCGTCCTCGGTGAGCGGACGCCGGAAGGCGCGCCGGCCGAACTCCTCGATGAACGTCCCGGCGCAGACCGCCGAGGGCTCGTCGCAGGGCATCAGGGCGTCCCACTCGTCTTCGACTGCCTGGGCGGAGAGGTCTTCGGCGGCGTCCCGGTACTGCTCGAGGAGCAGCGGCGGCACGTCGAGCGCAGAGACGCTGTTGAGGTAGCCGTGCACCTCCACGTCCGGCGCGAAGTGGAGCCCCCCGGTCGGCACGCCGAGCAGATCCTCCACCGTGTTTGCGTACTCGACGTGCGAGAGGCGCCGAAGCACCCGACGACCCGGCTCTGCGCCGTCGCAGTCGTCGAGGCCCGGCGCGTCCCCCGCGGTCCCCTGCCCGCAGTCGTCGATGTCGTCCCGCAGCCGAGCCACGAACGCCACCAGGTCGGCGTACTCGGGGCTGGCTGGCGTGAGCACCTGCCCCCCGCCGTGGCCGTCCGGGTGCAGGTTCGTGGGCTTGAGCAACAACAGGGGCAAGCCGTCGACGTCGGTGCTCGCCCGCGACCGGAAGGCGGCGAAGTTGGCCTCGGTCGCCCCGTCGAGGAGGAAGCCCGTCTCTCCGGCGGACCCCTCGGCGCGGTGACAGCTCCCGCACTTGTCGCCGACCCAGGGGTCGATCAGCGCGGCGTGGAACTCCGCGTCCGTCGGGCAGGGATCGAGGGGGAGTTCTGCGCCGTCGCAGCCTGCGAGCGAGACGAGCAGGAGCAGCGCCAGGAGGAGCGGAGGAAGGACGGTCCAGGCGACGCGGTTCATGCCAGCTCCTCGATGCCGCCCGTGCCGGCGGTGGGGTCCCCGAAGGTGTCGAGGCCAAGCCCGAAGGCGTTCGCGATGGAGACGAGGAGCCCCGCGTGAGGGCGCCCGCCGAGGTCGAGGTACCGGCCCGGGGTGAAGCACCCGGGCGCGCCAGCGAGGACGAAGGGCACGTCCTGACACACGTGCAGGCGTCCGTCGCCCATCTCCTGCGCCCAGAGCACGACGGTGCTGTCGAGCAGGGAGCCATCGCCTTCGGGGTCCGGCAGCGCATCCAGCGACTGCACGAGGTCGACGAAGCGCTCGGCGAACCACCGCTCCGCCTGGGTGTAGTCGTCCGCCCCTTGGGTGTTGTCCCCGCTATGGGACAGCGTGTGGTGGCCGTCGCTGAGCCCCAGCCACGAGAAGACGATGGGGCTGACGGTGTGGGCCCACTGGATGGTCACGACGTTCGTCATGCCGCACGCGAGCGCCGTGGCGCCGAGGTCCATCTGGGCGGCGCCCACGGCGGGGAAGTTGTCGTTCGCCCGATACCAACCGTCGATGTCCGGGGGCGCGCCCGGCTCGCAGGTGGTGGTCGTGTCGAGGCCGGCCTCCATCGTGGCGATGGCGTCGAGGTGGGTGTCGAGCTTGATGCGCTCCTCGGTACCGACCCGGCTGCGGAGGTCCGCCAGCTCGTCGCTCACCAGGTCGAGGACGGACCCCCGGCGCGCCCGGAGTCTCGCCGCCTCCTCCGCCCCGCCGAGGACATCGCCGAACATGCGCTCGTACACGCTGAGCGGGTCGTCGTCCGGGGTGACGAACTGACCCGGGCCCGAGTAGCACATGCGGGTCTGGTTGCTGCCGCCCCAGTTCGACGTGACGACGCCGAGCTCCAGCGACGAGAAGCGCGTGCTCCCGCCGACGGCCTCGGCGACGACCTGGTCCAGCGACCGGCCGCCGGTGGCGCTGCCCGCATCGCCCCGGTTGGTGAGCATCGCCGCCATCCCGCCTTCGTGGTTGTTGGCGTTGTGGAAGTCGAGGCCCCGCAGGACCGTGACCTTGTCCTGGATCGCGGTCAGGGGCTCGAGGGCGGTGCCGGCGCCGAACGTGAAGTCCGCGCCGCTGCCGGTCGGCCAGAGGCGGTCGGGGACGGTGCCGTTCGGGGTGGCGAAGACGACGAGGCGCCGCGCCTGGGCGCTGTCGGCCCGGGCGGTGCCGGTCAGGAGGCGGGTGAAGGGCGCTGCGAGGGCGGTGGCGCCGAGGCCGGCGAGGAACTGACGTCGAGTGGGCAAGGGCGGTGTCCTCCGGGAGTCACCGAGCCATGCCGCGAGGGCGCGCCGTCCTTACAGGGAATTCTCGATTTCGCCGAGGAGCCCGATGGCCGTGGACGCCGCGCCGGTTCCGGGGTGGGCCCGGACGAGCTCGTCGAGGGTGGCGCGCCCTGCGTCCGTGGCGCCGGTCGCGAGCTGGGCGCGACCGAGCCGGAGGCGGGCGTCTGGCAGGAGGGCTCCGGGGATGACCTGGGCGTCGACGCGTGGGGCGAGCAGCTCCACGACCCGCGCTGGTTGGCCGGCGGCGTCCAGCAGCGAGGCGGCGTCGTAGACGAAGCGGCCTTCCTGGGAGGGGGCGGCGGCGGCGGCGCGGAGCAGGGTCTCGGCGGCGGCCACGGGCGCGCCGTCCCGGCGCTGGGCGAAGGAGAGGAGCGCGAGGACGTCGGGGTCGTCGGGGTGGTCGGCTACCAGCGCCTCGAGGGCGGCACGGGCTCCGGCGACGTCGCCGGCGACCATCTGCGCCCGGTGCCCGGCGAGGACGCTGGCGAGGGGCGGCGGCTCGGGCGGGGCCGGCGCGCGGGGCGGCGCATCCGGCGCCCGGGGCGGCGCGAGGGCGGGGATCGGCGCCGGGGTCAGCAGCGCGAGGAGCTCGATGCTGGCGTGGTCCTCGACGGTCCCGGCTCCACGCCCCTCATCCGCCGGCCACCGGAGCCGCTGCCCGGCTTCGAGCGTCACGTCCTCGGGCCCGCTCGGAGTCAAGATGCGCACCGAGACCGTCCCCTCCTCGACGGTGACGATGGTCTCCGTGTCGGCCCGCTCGACCCCGAAGCGCGTCCCCAGGACCCGCACCGACAGATCGCCCGCGACGACCTGAAACAGCCCCCCGTCGGTCCGAGGCGCGACCTGCGCAGCCAACCGCCCCTCGCTCAGCTGCAGGACGGTGCGAACGCCGCGGCCGCCCGATCGACGGATGGCGGTGTATCCGACCGTCCCCGCCTCGACGGCGATGCGGTCGTCTCCCAGGTCGGCGACCACCCGCTCGCGGGCGGCGAGGGTCGACCTGGCGCCCGATCCGAGCGTGGCCTCACCGAAGCGGATCTGAGGCCACAGGACTTCGTCCGGGGGGGCGGGCGGCGGCACATCGGCGAGCTCGGGAGCGTCGTGACCCTCCGGCGCGGCGGGCACGTCTCCACCGGACGGGTCGCCGCCGGAGATCGCGAGCACCACCCCGAGGACCGCCACGAGCAGCGCCGCCGCCGCGACCGCGGCCACCCACCGCCCCCGGCCCCGCTGCGCTCGCC
>ENA-OWNT01000195-OWNT01000195.1-seawater-metagenome-genome-assembly--contig:-NODE-195-length-172358-cov-7.159681_pt1 | contig 172358 bp, 151 predicted proteins | sample MGYA00238136_ERZ651165 | MGnify/ENA primary metagenome ERZ651165 (study PRJEB26861, sample SAMN08777766) | seawater metagenome | isolation source: coastal seawater | place: USA: Florida | collected...
ATAATCAAAATACCTGATCAGGGTAACCTAGAAGAATACCAAGCATTCATCGAACGGATAAACGATCATTCGTTTATCGATATGGCCATCGCCGTGGCGGTTTCCGCCAAAACACAAGTGCTCCCCGACTTTATGGCAATAGAAGTGCCAGACGATGTGGCTCAAATGGATCATGCTTTATCGGTTGGTTTTCCCAGTGCTTGGAATTTGCAACAGGCCGCAAAGCACCCGGCCAACGTTTTAATAGTAGATAAATTTGGTTATGGCAGCGTGCAGAGTCATCTACTGCCAGCAAGTCTCAATCAAGGCAATCATTTTGAATCCGCTGGAAATATAATTATCTTGATATCATGAATGATAAAACCATAGTTTATAGCACTTATTATAATCCGATGGAAGCAAATATTATCAGAGCTAAATTGGAAGATTCGGGTTTTGCATGTTTCCTTGCAGATGAAAATGTAGCAACCATAAATCCACTTTATAATCAAGCCATCGGTGGCGTTAAACTTATCGTTTTTGAAAGAGATGTGGAAGAAATTAATAAATTGTTGAGTGAGGAAAATGATTTAGAAGGCATTGTCATTGACGATCAAGTTAAGGAAAAACCTCTTGCTGAAGAATTATTAATTTGCCCCAAATGTGGATCAGAAAATCTTTACCGGTTGCAAACAAGAAATAATAAATTTAATTTATTTGGAATATTCAATTATCGATTAGAAAAAAATGAATCAATCAAATGTATTGATTGTGGATATGAATATATGAGTAACATGAAAGTTTAACTAAAACTGTTTTTCAAGTAGCGTCTTTTTCTACAGTTGAAGTTTTAAAAGGTCTCAAATTTAGTTCCATTATATGGTGATGGTTAATTGGTTATTTCAAGTTTTGGAAAAATTTATGTAGCGTTTTACATCAACTTTCGTTTTAGTTAAAAACAACTGGTATGAGAAAAGTTTTAATTTTATTATTCGTGGTCACCATTATCACTGCTTGTAAAAAAGATGACGAGAAAATTAAGGAAATAGAACAGAAGGAACTTGAACTTTTAAAACTTGATATCCAAAAAATTTCTGGTAGTGTAAGTTGCGAAAATGCATCTGATTGGCAATTTGCAGCACTGGGAAACAAGCCGTGTGGTGGTCCGGTGGAATACATAGCATATTCAAATAAAATTGATCGAGCTTTATTTTTAAAGATAGTTGCTGAATACAACGATAAATCGAAAGCATTTAATGAAAAGTGGGATGCTTTTTCAGATTGTACAATTGTAGGCCCACCAAAAGGCGTAGCGTGTGTGAACGGGAAGCCTATTTTTATCCAGTAGATTTAAACAAAAAATCCCGTCTTGAAAACAAGACGGGATTTTTTTTGAGGCGCCGACCAGATTCGAACTGGTGTACGAGGTTTTGCAGACCTCTGCCTAGCCACTCGGCCACGGCGCCCTAAGGCGGTGGCAAAAATATCAATAATTACGTCATAAGGAAGCTATAAAGAGCATTTTCTAGCTTTTTAATTCAATCAACTGATAACCAACTCCATGCACATTGGTGAGTTTCAGGTTGGTATCCCCTTTCAGCATCTTTCTAATCTTTGTAATGTACACGTCCATACTTCTACCATTGAAGTAGTCATCGTCTCCCCATATTTTTAAAAGAGCTTCTTTTCTACTCATGGTGTCGTTTTTATTCATGATCAACATTTCCAGCAACGAAGCTTCTTTATCCGTAAGCCCTCGCTCCTTTCCATTTACATCTGTAAGCAGTTTTAATAGCCTATTGAATTTGTAGGTTCCAATAGTGTACTCTTTCATGTCCAGGGGTTTCCCTATTTCATTGGAGATAGACCTTCTGAGTATGGCTTCAATCCTTAACTGAAGTTCTTCCATGCTAAAGGGTTTTGTTACGTAGTCGTCAGCACCAATTTTCAGGCCTTCCAACTTGTCCTGCTGCATGCTTTTGGCACTAACAAATACGATGGGTAGGTAATCGTCGCTCTCCCTCATTTTCTTGGCAACATTAAAACCGTCGAGTTTGGGCATCATCACATCGAGCAAACAGATGTCAAACTTGTCTTTTTGGAAATAGTCAAGTGCTTCAAGACCGTCTTTAGCATGCGTTACGTTGTATCCTTTCATGCTTAGGTATTCGCGCAAAATGCTACCCAGACTGTCATCGTCTTCTACCATCAGAATTTTCACATCAGTGTTTGTCATTGTCGTTGTTGTTTAAAATGGGGAATATTAAAGTGAATGTACTTCCTTTTCCTATCCGGCTTATCACCTTTACGTCACCGCCATGCAGGTTCATCATTTCTTTGACGTAAGACAATCCCAGACCAAATCCTTTCACATCGTGCAGGTTTCCCGTGGGCACTCTATAAAAACGTTCAAATACTCGGTCTTGCATTTCTCTGGTAATTCCTATCCCTTTGTCTTCCACGTCAATATAAATTGAATTGTTGTGGGAATAGGAATGTACAAAAATCTCAAGGCGCTCCTTTGAGTATTTAATAGCGTTGTCAATAAGGTTATAAATGATGTTACTCACGTGAAGCTCATCTATGGCCACCAAGTCCTGATCTGCTTTTAATGACCAGGTAATGTTGCCATTCTTACTTTCTACCTGTATGCTTACATTTCCTAGAATATCTTCCAGTAAAGCATTCAAGTGGATTGGTTCCTTATCTAACTTTATTTTATTCCGGTCCAGACGCTCCATTTGCAGCACTCGCTCCACCTGAGACTTCAATCGTTCATTTTCACGTGAAATGAGTTTGCTCATATTGTGCACCTTGTCTGGAGACATTTCAATATTTCTATCAAGCAAAGCTTCTGTGGCCAGCGAAATCGTTGTGATAGGAGTCTTGAGCTCATGCGTCATGTTGTTGATGAAATCACTTTTCATCTGTGAGAGCTTGCCCTGCCTTATAAGGCTATTGATGGTGTAATAGAAGGAATACACGATAATGAGCAGGAAGATGACTGAAGAAGTAAGAATAAGCCTCATTCTACTCATTACTACCTTAACAGGGTCCACAATGTTTACTAGCAAGTGTAGGTTGTGCGGTGCAGTGGAACTTGGAAACAACTTCTTCTTTACAGAGTTTTCACTGCTATATCCATCCTTCCCAAGGCTTATGAACTTATTGATAGTATCGGCAGGTTGATCAATAATCTCGTATTGAAAGTTGAGTTTGGGATTCAACTCATCAATTTCAATAATCAATAAGGAGTCCAATTGTCTTTCAAAACGACTTGGATTAATGCTTGGAGTGGTGGTGAGAAAAGATCTGAGTAACCTGAAAAGGCGTCCGTCACTATCAGATCTCAGGGTACCAAGATCTACTATCGTTGAATCGGTTTGCTTAAGCTCTATACCTCTGTACGCTTCGCTGGAAGAGGAAATGACCATGGTATCTGGTACAATGTGTTTACCATCTTCACCATGCATTCTCACCAGTTTCTCCGTATTGGGCTCAAAGCTCACCTCTTCAATGTCAACGGAGAATTTCTTGAAGACTACCGCATTTGAATCAACATTGGCCTTGAAATTACTTTCTTGTACAAGACTGCTTACCCCCATAAAACCGCGTTGATCATAATCTTCAATCAACTCAAAGGTTAATAGTACCTCGTGCTTTTCTATTACATCATCAAGCTTGGTTTCTATTTCCCTAAAAAAACGCTCTCTGGTGGTTGTATAGGCGTTTGTAATCCAGTATACCTGTATTAGGATAACACCTATTACAGAAATGCTCATGGCTGCTGAAATAATCCAAAGGCGCTTTTTGCTCATAGGTGTGTAAGAGTATTGACAAATGTAAATGCTTTAGAACTGGCCACTAAATACGAGTTAACGGCCATTAATAAAGTAAAATTTTTTTTAACATTTGAGTAAAATCAAGTAAAGCCTATGAAAGTTGTTCTCACCACCGCATTGTTCTTGCTTTGTCTGTCGTTCATTTCATGTCAGAGGTGCAAGGATTGCACACTTACCAGAACGTTTGAAGTAGAAGGTGTTGGAGAGCAAACTACTACCACTATTAGAGAATATTGTGGCAGTACACTTGATGATATTGAAGAGAACTCAAGCTATAACAAGGATGATGTTGAGTACAAATGGGTTTGTGAGTAGCCTATTACCAAAAGGCCACCCACTTCCATTTATTCTTTCGCTTGCTACTTTCCTGGCTTAGCTAAAGATTTCTTTCACTTTATCAAAAAAAGACTTCTCGTGTTTATCTGGACTTGGTTCCAGGTTTTCAGAGTTTTTCAATTGCATGATCAACTCACGCTCCTTTGAGGTAAGTGTTTTTGGCACCCATATATTAGTGTGGATCAACTGATCTCCTTTTCCATATCCATTAAGATCTGGAATGCCTTTGTTTTTAAGGCGGAAAATCTTACCACCCTGAGTTCCTGGAGGAATGGTGATTTTAGCCTTTCCATCAATGGTAGGCACTTCCATTTCTACACCCATTGTGGCATCAGGAAAAGAAAGGTGTAAATCGTGAATCACATTATTCCCGTCACGTGTAAGCTCAGGATGTTCTTCTTCTTCGATAACTACAATCAAGTCACCGTTAATACCGCCCCTAAAGGCCGCATTTCCCTGTCCTTGAACGCTTAGTTGAACTTCATCCCTAACACCAGCTGGTATTTTCACTTCTACCACTTCATCGCCCTTCACCTTGCCGTCTCCGTGACAGGTTCTACACTTGTCTACAATTACCTTTCCGAGTCCTTGGCAGGTATGGCAAGTGGCTGTTGTAGCCATTTGTCCAATAAAGGTATTGGTCACCTTCCTCACCTGCCCCGCACCATTACAAGTACCGCAGGTTTGAATGGCTCCTGAAGAGGCGGCTCCACTTCCTTTACAGGTACCGCATTCTACGTCCTTCTTTAGTTTTATCTTCTTGGTGACACCATTGGCAATTTCACTTAGACTGAGCTTTACTTTTACTCTAAGATTGGACCCTTTTGTCCTACGGGCACCGCCGCCACGTCTGCCACCGCCTCCAAAAAATTGCTCAAAGGGGTTTCCTGAGTCTCCGAATACATCTCCAAAGTGACTAAATATGTCGTCCATTGACATACCGCCTCCGCCACCAAAGCCACCGGCAGCACCACCAACTCCCTGGTGTCCGTACCTATCGTAGCGGGCTTTTTTGTCTTCATTGCTAAGAACATCGTATGCTTCAGCAGCTTCCTTAAACTTCTCTTCAGCCTCCTTATTATCAGGATTCTTGTCAGGATGATACTTAATCGCAAGTTTTCTATAGGCTTTCTTGATTTCATCCTTTGAAGCACCTTTGCTGAGCCCCAGTACTTCGTAATAATCTCTCTTGGCCATACTACTCAATTATTAATAGCTACTCTGCCACTACCACTTTCGCATGGCGTAACACCTTGTCGTGCAACAAATATCCTTTCTCAATTTCATCCAATACCTTCCCTTTCAATTTCTTGTCGGGAGCAGGCATTTTTGTCAAAGCTTCATGAAGCTCGGGATCAAATTCAGTTTCTTTACTGTTCATAGGCTTCAGGCCCTTTTTCTCAAGAACACCTTTGAACTTATTGTAAATAAGCTCTACTCCCTCTGCCAACGATTCTGTTGACTCAGACTTCTTAATAACATCCAAACCACGCTCAAAATCATCTACAATGGGGAGAAGGTCAAAGATGAGATCTTTTGCAGCTTGTTGCCTCAACTCGATGTTCTCTCTTGCTGTTCTTCTTCTGTAGTTTTCAAACTCAGAATAGAGTCTTATATATTTATCCTGCAATTCTTTTTTCTCTTCTTCCAGTTGCGCAACCGGATCAATTTCTTCCACAGTTTCTTCAGCCTTTTCCTCAGCTCCTTCGTTGACAGTCTCTTCTTCGTTTGCTGACAACTCTTCTTGCAAGCTTTCTTTTTCTTCGCTCATTTTAAGTCAAATTTTACGCATATACCCTTTTGACAATAGTGTTGCCAAAACGCCCTCGATGTCAAACTGTCACTACTATTTGCTAAGTCGCTTGCTTAGCTCGTACTCAAGTTGCTGATGTGACAGTCTCTTGCCCACTATGATGCCATTTCCGTCTATTAAAACCGTGTAGGGAATAGAACTTACCTGATACTTTCTGGCAGCCGTATTGTTCCAGTACTTAAGATCACTTACGTGGTATGGCCATGCCAGCTTGTCTTCTTTGATGGCTTGTTTCCAAGCATCTTTCTTTTGATCCAATGAAACGCTGAACACTGTAAATCCATCTGCATTTTTAAAAGAGGCATCCTTGTACTTATTGTACGTCTGCACGAGTTGTGGATTGGTTTGTCTGCAAGGCTTGCACCATGAAGCCCAGAAATCAATCAACACCATTTTCCCCTGTAGTGATCCAAGGTTCAATTTCTCCCCTTCAGGATTCATCTGTGAGATATTGGGTGCTACATCGCCAATTTTTAAGCCAATGGCCTGACGGGTAGACGAAATATTTAGAACACAGAAAATAGCGGCCAGGGCCAAAAAGGATAATTGTTTCATTGTAATCAGTTTATTCCACTCTTAGAATATTGGCTCCAAGTGCATTAAGACGCCCATCAATGTTCTCATACCCTCTATCTATTTGATTAATGTTATGGATGGTGCTCATTCCGTCAGCGGATAGGGCTGCTATAAGCAATGAAACTCCAGCTCTGATATCAGGTGATCTCATAGTAATTCCTCTCAATGGATACTTGCGTGCAAGTCCCATAACAGTTGCTCTGTGCGGATCGTTCAATATAATTTGAGCCCCCATATCTATGAGATTGTCAACGAAAAAGAGACGGCTCTCAAACATCTTTTGATGAATCAATACATTTCCTTTGGCTTGAATGGCTGTCACCAAAGCAATAGAAATCAAGTCAGGGGTAAACAAGGGCCAGGGACCATCGGAAATGGTCAGAATGGATCCATCTATATACGTTGAGATTTCATATAAATCCTGCTCAGGAATCACAATATCATCTCCTTCTAAATCAAATGAAATTCCCAGTTTCTTAAAAGTATTGGGAATGTTTGCCAGCATATCATAGCGCACATCCTTGATGCGCAATGCTGACTGGGTCATTGCGGCCAAGCCTATAAATGATCCTATCTCAATCATGTCAGGTAAGCAGCGATGTGTGCAACCACCAAGTTTTTCTACGCCTTCAATAACCAGCCTATTGGTACCTATACCAGAAATTTTGGCTCCCATTGAAACCAACATTTTACATAGTTGCTGATTGTACGGCTCACAGGCTGCATTGTAAATGGTTGTCGTTCCTTCAGCCAATACTGCGGCCATGGTAATGTTTGCAGTACCAGTTACTGAAGGTTCGTCCAACAACAGGTCGGTTCCTTTTAACTCGTTTCCACTTACCCTAAAAAGGTACTTTTCAGCATCATATTCAAAATGAGCCCCAAGTTTTTGAATACCCTCAAAGTGAGTATCCATTCTTCTACGGCCAATTTTATCGCCGCCGGGTTTGGGAATAATGGTTTTGCCGAAACGAGCAACCAATGGTCCCATAATCATTACAGAACCGCGTAAACTACCTCCCTGAGAAACAAAATCAGGAGTAGCCATGTAATCTATATCAATATTGGCTGCCCTGAACTCGTAGGTATTTGTATTGATCTTAGTTACCTCAACGCCTAGGGAGTTGAGTATTTCAATGAGCTTAAGAACATCAGCAATAGCCGGTAGATTTTCAATGCGAACCTTCTCGTCGGTAAGCAATACGGCCGAAACAATTTGAAGTGCTTCGTTCTTTGCACCCTGAGGGGTTATCTCACCATTTAACTTAGCTCCTCCCTGAATTTTGAACGATGACATAGACTACCTTCTTTTTTTCTTTTTGGTCTTTTTTCTGCGATTGGGTGGAGTAGAAGTACTCATTTTAGCATTGCTTACACTATTCAGCTGAACTGATTCGGTAATGTCTACAATGCTATCCATTTCAATAAGGCCGTCTGACATATCCTTAATATTCATCATAATTACGTCGTCAGACATTTTTTGCTCGCTCCATTGCTTGAAAGCCAGCTTCATGTAAGCGCCCAAGTAGTTTTTCATTTTCTCCTTGCGCTCTTCATCTTCTTCATTTTTGGCTACTTCAATCATCTGCTGAATGACCTTGCCATAATGACGGTAGCGTATTCTACCTTTAGGGTAGCTTGGCTTACTTTCTATCTTATCCATCTCCTTTTCTGCTAAAGGAGGATCATAAGGAGAGTCAACATCCAATTTAAAATCAGCCATGATATGCAGGTGATCCCATAGCTTTTGCTCGTGGTCGTTTCCCTTTTTATCATCTGGGTTGATGAGCCCCATTACTTGAATAATGCCTTTTACTGCAAGGTTTCTCTCCTCTTTATCTTCAATTGTAATTGCATGACGCACCATACGCTGCACGTTACGTCCGTACTCCTTGATTACAAGCGGGTCCAGCTGCGTGTTGTATTCTAATTCCATGTACTAATTCAGGATTCTAAGGTTAGCAAACTTCAACAGTATCTGTTTGCGTCCGTAACCATCAAAATTAATGATTGCTTTCTCGTTACCCCCTGCCCCGTCTATATTTTCTACCATTCCCTTACCAAAACGGGCATGTTCAACCTTAACCCCATTCTGAAGTTTCGAGAGGTCGTCTGATTTGAAACCAGCAAGTGCCGAAGCAGGCTTTGATACCATTCTTGACAAAGGTTTTAAGTTGGGCTTGGGCAAGTTAAAGCCACTGCCCACCGATGGGTTTGAGACTGAATCGGCCAGTTCGTAATCCAAAAGGCTTGAGTCAAGCTCATCAATAAAGCGGCTAGGCTCAGAGTAAGTAAGTTGTCCCCACCTAAACCGCTGTTGTGCATATGATAGCGTGGCCTTCTTCTCTGCACGGGTAAGAGCCACATAAAATAATCTTCTTTCTTCTTCAAGTTCTGCCCTTGACTGCAATGCCAATTGCGAAGGAAACAGGTTTTCTTCAAGACCTACTATATGCACAAAAGGAAACTCTAACCCTTTGGCTCCATGTACGGTCATCATGGTTACCTTATCTTCTTCGTCGTCCTGAGAGTCTGCGTCCGTAAGCAAAGCCACATCCTGCATAAAAGCCGGGAGCGATTTTTCCTCATCACCTTCCTTCTCAACAAACTCCTTAATACCAGCCAAGAGTTCCTGCATGTTATCATATCGGGCCACTCCTTCAACTGACTTGTCTTCAAAGAGTGTTTTCATGATACCAGATGCCTTGGCAATTTCAAGAGCTACGGAGTAGGCATCTTTTTCACTCACCATGGCCGCAAATGACTTAATCATGGTTACAAAGCCATCCATTTTATTGGCTACCAGGTTGGAAAAACCATAGTCTCTGGCATGTGCTATTACCTGCCATAAGGCAATGTTGGCTTCTTTGCTCACTAGAAGCGCTTTGTCCATGGTGGTCTTACCAATTCCTCTGGTTGGATAATTGATAATTCGCTTAAGGGCTTCTTCATCTTTAGGATTGATGATTACCCTGCAATAGGCCAAAAGATCCTTGATTTCCTTTCGCTGGTAAAATGAAAGGCCTCCAATAATCCTATAAGGAATGTTGAGCTTTCTTAGCGACTCTTCAAACGACCTGGACTGGGAATTGGTGCGGTATAAAATGGCAAAGTCTGAATGCTTTGCTTTCTCATTCATTTTAGTTTCAAAAATGGCACTGGCCACTACGCGACCTTCATCACCGTCGGAACTGGCTTTGAACACTTTTATTTTTTCACCGTGTTCATTGTCTGTCCAAACTTCCTTCTTGAGTTGCTCTCTGTTGTTTTTTATAATGCCTCCTGAAGCTTGTACAATCACCCCTGAAGAGCGATAGTTCTGCTCAAGTTTGTAAAGTGAGTACTCTTTATAGTCTTTCTCAAAGTTGAGTATGTTCTTAATATTAGCCCCCCTAAAGGAGTAAATACTCTGCGCATCATCACCTACCACGCATACGTTTCTGTGCAAAGCCGCAAGTTTTTTGATAATCATGTACTGCACATGATTCGTATCCTGGTACTCATCTACCATGATAAATCTAAACTTGTTTTGATACTTGCTCAGCACTTCCGGTTTAGACGCCAAGAGCTCGGATGTTTTGAGCAAAATGTCGTCAAAATCCATAGCACCCGCCTTAAAACAACGACCTACGTATTCTCTGTATACGTCGCCAAAGCGAGGGCGGTTTGCATTCCTATCTTCTAAGCGGTACGTTTCATCGTCAAGGTATTCCCTTACGGATACCTGATTGTTTTTTAGGCCAGAAATACGGCTGTAAAGTACGTTCGGCTTGTAGTGGTCCTTGTTAAGCCCCATTTCTTTTACTATACTCTTAAGCAGACTTTTGGTATCGTCTGTATCATAGATAGTAAAGTTATTGGGGTATCCAATTTCAGGAGCCTCATAACGCAAAATCTTCGCGAACACCGAGTGGAAGGTGCCCATCCATAGGTTCTTGGCATCTGAACCTATCAATTTCTCAATACGTTCCCGCATCTCACGCGAGGCCTTATTGGTAAACGTAAGTGCCAGAATATTGAAAGAGTCAACACCAGAGTCTATTAGGTGAGCAATGCGATAGGTAAGCACTCTTGTTTTACCTGATCCGGCACCCGCCAATACCATCATTGGGCCTTCAATATGGGTAACAGGTTTTAACTGTGCTTCATTAAGCTCTTCTAAAAAATTGCTCATCTAAGTCTATGGATTAAGGCTTTACAAAGGGTCTTGATACATGCGCCTTTAAGCAACAAAAAAAGGGAAGTTGTGACACTTCCCTTGTATATTCAATTTGAATTTTATCAACAGAATTATACCCTGCGCTCCTTGATTCTTGCTTTCTTACCAGTTAAGGCTCGCAAGTAGAAAATACGGGCTCTTCTCACCTTACCACGCTTGTTAACCGTGATTTTGTCAATAAATGGTGAGTGCACAGGAATAATACGTTCAACGCCAATACCGCCAGACATTTTTCTGATGGTGAAAGTTTCGGTAGCTCCGCTGTTTCTTCTTTGAAGAACAACTCCCTGGAAAGGCTGAATCCTCTCCTTCTCTCCCTCCTTGATTTTGTAAAAAACAGTTAGGGTATCTCCTGCCTGAAACTCAGGTATATCAGTTCTTAAATTATCTCTTTGAAGCTCTCTTATTATCGGATTCATATCGATACTTTTTAGGCCTTGAAAAAACGAAGTGCAAAAGTAAGACCTTTTGTTAACCTAGAGTAAAAAATATTCAGTCTATTGTTAATATCAGCGACTCTGTAGGTTAGAGTACCTAAAGAACACCCCATGTGATAGGGATTTCTCTTCAGAATATGGGCTTGTCAACTCTCCCATTTCTGCCTGACCCTTTTTATCCAACTCGGCCATAAACAAATTTGAAAGACTCAATGCGGAAAACTTAAAGGAATAGGAATTGCACACTACAAAGCACTTTGGCTTAAGCACCTGCTGAACCAGACTCACCAACATTGGTAACTGTCCTTCCAAAACAAAACGCTCTCCTGAAGGGCCAATGCCATAGCTAGGTGGATCTAAAATGACTCCATCATAATAGTTGCCACGTTTCACTTCCCTTTTTAAAAACTTCAATGCATCTTCTACAAGCCAACGTACATCCTTTAGCTTGCTGAGCTCCATATTGGTCTTTGCCCAGGCTACTATTTGCTTTAAGGATTCGCAATGGATAACGTCAGCTCCGGCTGCTTTAGCCGCCATTGTTGCTCCCCCGGTATAGGCAAAAAGATTTAACACCTTAGGCTTAAAAAGCCTTTTTGAGTTGCGATAGATATAATCCCACTGAACACTTTGCTCGGGAAATATGCCCACATGCTTAAAGCCTGTAAGCTTTAGCTGCATGGTAAGACTATACTCCGGGCTTTTGTACTTCAGGTTCCATGTACTCGGTAAGTCTTTCAACTGCTCCCACTTACCTTTCTGTCCGTCGCTACTTATAAACCTGGCATGGGCAATGTTCTCCCACTCGGCCTTCGAGAGCTGAGGTTTCCACACAGCCTGTGGCTCGGGGCGAATCAGTTTCACCTTACCAAATTGCTCAAGTTTTTGCCCAGCCCCGCAATCAAGGAGTTTATAGTCGGAAAAACTTCGAGGGCTGAGTAATGTATATTTCATGTACTATGATTCGTATTCGTAGAAGCCCTTGCCAGACTTGCGGCCATGGTGTCCTGCAAGTACTTTGAGCTCCTGAATTCTGCTAGGTCGAAACTTTGAGTCGTTATGAAAAGACCTAAACATACTCTGTGTTACTGAGAAGTTGGTATCCACACCTATCAGGTCCATGAGTTTAAATGGCCCCATTTTAAAACCACTTGACTCGAGAAGCTTATCAATACCTTCATGATCGGCCACGTTTTCTTCAAGTACTTTTAAACCTTCAACATAGAAATGGCGCGCCACTCTGTTTACTATGAACCCAGGAGAATCAGCAGCCATCACAGCAGTTTTACCCAAGAAAACGGCCAGATCATACACGAGCTGGGCTACAGTTGTTGAAGTGGCAGCTCCTGAAATAACTTCAACGAGCTTCATAATATGAGCAGGATTAAAGAAGTGCATTCCTACGAGGCGTTCCGGTCCTTGTATTTGAGCACCAATTTGGGTAATAGGAATGGTGGATGTATTGGTAGCAAAAATGGTAGACTCGCTATTAAATGCGGCTAGCTTATTAAATAACTCAACCTTTAAATCAAGTCGTTCCAAAATGGCCTCTACCACCAAGTCAACTTTTAGGTCTTCTAACTGCGTTGTGTAGGAAATCCTATTTAAAGTCTCTTCCTTCTCCTCAGCAGTCATTTTACCTCTTTTTACTGCCCCCTCAAGATTTTTATTGATACGCTCTGCGGCCTTTGTTAGAGCCTGCTCATTGATATCAAATAATTGGGTAACAAAACCTTTTGCGGCAAATACCTGGGCAATTCCAAGCCCCATGGTACCGGCACCAACTACTGCTACTTTAGAAATTGATGAAACTTCCATTGTGAAATTTGCGACAAAAGTAGAGTGATAGGTCCTTACAAGTCAAAGGAAGAGAAAATCTTCTCCATATCTACCACCTTACCTGGCCCTACCCTATTCAGTATGAAGCGATACAGAATCTTCCAATTGCGCCAATAGGGAGTTACATAGACAAAGCCGCGTCCATCCTTAAGTTTGATCATAAGGCCTTTTCTCACTTTAGTAGCCTTAACCATCTCTATGTCTTCTAGATTGAAAGAAACACGCCTTCTAAACACATTGCGATACACAAACTTGCCTTCTGAGTGCACGAAGATTTTCTTGTTGAAAGAGTTGGCCAGAAAATAGTAATTAAGCGACCAAATCATAAAGTTGAGAATAGCCAGAATAGGTTCTTTATATACAATGGCCAGTGTGAGCAGCACCAGGAGAATATTGCTCAACCAGATGAACACAAACTTGTACCGTCTGGAATATGCAAACTCTCTAACTGCTTGTTCTCTCATATGCTTTGCGGTCTACGCCGATACAAACTGTTTTAAAAACCTAAGGTCGTTTTCATAGAACACTCTAATATCATTGATACCATATTTCAACATGGCAATGCGCTCAATGCCTATACCAAAGGCATAACCCGTATAAATGTTTGAATCAATTCCACAATTTTCCAAAACGGCCGGATCTACCATACCACAACCCAGAATTTCCATCCAGCCTTTTTTACCGTTTCTGTTCCATTCAATATCCATTTCGGCCGATGGCTCAGTAAATGGGAAATAAGAGGGGCGAAGTCTAAAACCAATGCCTTCACCAAAGAGCTCTTTCACAAAATAGTAAAGCACTTGCTTTAGGTCAGCGAAAGAAACATCTTTATCTACGTAGAGGCCTTCAATTTGATGAAAAAAGGGTGAGTGTGTGGCATCATTGTCTTTCCTGAATACCATACCTGGCGAAATGGTTCTGATAGGAGGTTGATGCTTGAGCATTTCCTGTACCTGCACACCTGATGTGTGTGTTCTTAGTACATGACCTTCTAAATTGTCTACAAAGAAGGTATCCTGCATATCTCTTGCTGGATGGTCTTCAGGCATGTTAAGTGCAGTAAAGTTGGACCATTCGTCAACTACTTCAGGACCTTCTGCAATATCAAAGCCAATACGTCCAAATATGTCAACCAGCTCTTCCCTTATAAGGCTGAGCGGATGTTTGCCGCCCTGTGGGAACACCGGAGCTGGTAAGCTCAAATCGATAGCGGCACTTTCTGCTGATCTTTTATCACGACCAATTTTCGCTTTAAGTTCATCCAGCCTTTCCTGCGTAGCAATTTTCAATTCATTGATAAGTGCTCCAAAATCTTTTTTCTCTTCTTTTGGCACTTCTCTCAACTGAGAATATAAATCGGGAAGCAGGCCTTTTTTGCCTACATACTTAATTCTTAGGGCTTCCAGCTCTTCAGAATTGGTGGGTATATGATCTTTGAGGTCTTCAAGGGCTTGCTTTATCTTCTCTCTCAACATTGGCTAAATAAATAAGATACAACTCTTTGCTTAAGTATTGCGTTGGTTATGAAAGCAATTGTTAATACTTTTGCAAGTTCAAAATTATGATAGAATTGAAAGCCAGAAAAGCCGAAGACTATTTACTTCATATTAATTGCGATACTGCACTGGCTAGCTTTTCAATCCCTTTTTAGTTTTTCTTTTAAACACTATTAACTCTTTAGTTGGATGCGACAGCTCAAGATATCGAAACAGTTTACCAATCGGGAAAATAAATCACTCGATAAATACCTTAATGAAATAAGTAAGGTTGAAATGATTACGCCTCAGGAAGAGGTGGAACTGGCCAAGAGAATCAAAGAAGGAGACCAATTAGCCTTGGAGCGTTTGGTAAATGCCAACCTCCGTTTCGTTGTATCGGTAGCCAAACAATACCAAAACCAGGGACTTACTCTAGGTGACCTTATAAATGAAGGAAACTTAGGTCTTATAAAAGCAGCTCAACGATTTGATGAAACAAGAGGTTTCAAATTCATCTCTTACGCCGTTTGGTGGATTCGTCAGTCTATTCTTCAGGCTTTGGCCGATCAGTCAAGACTTGTACGTTTACCTCTGAATAAGGTGGGATCGCTTAGTAAAATTGGTGCCGCGGCGGCTGCATTGGAGCAACAATATGAGCGTGAGGCTACCACTCGTGAAATTGCCGAGAAACTTGAACTACCTCAGGAGGAAGTAGAAACTACTCTTTCCACTTCTTCAAGACACGTATCTATTGATGCGCCAATTAACGAGGACGAGGATGCCAGTTTGCTTACTCTTCTTCCAAACGATCAGGAGCCAAACCCAGATAAGGGATTGCTGCATGAGTCGCTTCAAAGGGAGATTTCAAGAGTGATGGGCATTCTTTCAGAAAAAGAACGTGAAATATTGAAGCTTCATTTTGGTTTGGACAATAACATGCCGCACTCCTATGAGGATATTAGTGAGAAGGTAAATCTCACTCGTGAGCGAGTAAGACAAATCAAGGAGAAAGCGCTAAGAAAACTTAGAAAGTCAAGTAAAAGTAAATTATTGAAGACCTACTTAGGATAGTAGAAATAGCTTCATAAAGAGTAAGCCCCGGCAATTGCCGGGGCTTTTTTTGTTCCTTAAAAAAGCGCCCCAGTAGGTAGCTGGAGCGCTTAATTCAAAATACTATGAAACGATTATGATAGGTTGGTCAATACCAATGTCCCCTTAATCGATAGTTTGACAAAGCCAGTATCCATAAGTGTAACCTTTTTCTACATAAGCTTAGATTTGAGCCATCAATATGCCTGAAAACCTGCACCCACAAGCGCTAGCTTTTCAAAAACTTGCCAATGCCATAAGGCGGGAACACGGTATTGAGGAACGCGCATTATTAAGGCATACAGAACCAATCTATAAAAATGCCAGAGCACAACTGAAAGCCCTGGTGAGCAAGCGCAATACAGGTCAAACCAAAGTGCTCGTAACAGGTTTGCCTAGGTCGGGAACCGGTTACATTAGTAGTTTACTTTCATCACACCCAAATTCCTTTACAAAAGGAGAAGTTTTTGACCCGGCCCAACACTCCTACAACAACTACGTGCAAAAGGCTCAGGAGCTAGCAGCAAAAAGACCTCATGCCCTTTTTAGCCTGAAGTTTCTAGCTTTTCAGTCGCCCAGCTACCCAACGGATTTAATGGATCTGGGAAGTCTGGGCTGGAAAATTATTGGCCTGCACAGAAAGAACAAGGCCTTACAAGCGCTCTCCTATTATCTGGCAACCGCATTTGACACGTTTCACAGATTTCATGAATCAAAATCAGGACATCCAATCAAAGTGCACGTTGACCTGCTTAACGTGGTAACAGGTATTTTGATCCAGTCAGAAACTCAGCTACTGGAATACTACAAAGAGCTTCATCCTTTCATTCAGGTGGTCAATTTTGAAAAAGATATTGTTGAAGAATCGAGATGTATTGACCTGGTAAGTCGTTTTTTAGGTATTCCCGCCAACTTATTTCAGGAAAGAGAACGGCCTACCTTTCCCAATACATGGGAGCTAATATCTAATGCGGATGAAATAAGAGAATGGCTCAGCAAACAATTGGCTTAATACATCTTTTCAAAATCAACATAGCCGCTATTTTTGAGCGCTAAACGCTACGGTTTTGAGCACAAAGAGCATTGTTCTGGGACTTCATTGCGGCCATGATGCGGGCGCCTGTCTGATGATTGATGGTAAAGTGGTAGCAGATGCTCAGGAAGAGCGTTTTACCAGACAAAAGCATTGTAGCGGCATACCTTATCATTCTATTTGGTTTTGCATCAAGCATGCCGGAATTGACACAGGAGACATAGATGCAGTAGCTACTTCACATCCCCATCTGAAGCTCGAGCATTTTTTCCTTTTCCCTGGAATGGATGTTCCAACACCTCGTGAAGCCAAAACCAGCATCAAGCAAGCACTTGGTTTAAGTCCCAAAAAGTCAAGTCCTAAACCACCTGATTTTGTACAGGTTCCTGGAAAAGTGCAGGGACAGTTTGAGATATTTAGCAATGGCCCACTTAAAGCACCCGAGTACCTTCAACAGATAGAGACAAAAGCATCATGCAAGTTCTTTCAATTTGGGCATCACGAATGTCATGCGGCCGGTAGTTATTATACTGGTTCACATGCCTCTTTTGAAAAGTCTGTACTTGTTTTTGTGTTTGATGGTATTGGGGACGATACTTCTATTTCCGTATGGAAGGGACATAAAGGTGCAATGGAGCTACTAAAGACCTATGGAAGAGAATTTTCTCTGGGATTTTTTTATAGTACGGTTACTGAAGTACTGAGCTATCAGGTATTGGACGGTGAAGGCACCACTATGGGGCTTGCACCATATGGACAGTACTCTGAGGCCGTAGCAGATATTTTGGAATCATACCTCCCTAAGGTAGTTGAGCAAACACCTCCTGATGTTCCTGTGGGTACAGTATTTCGATATGATATTAGCGGTAGTCCTCATTTTCATTTAAACCGAGTAAATAAGCTAGTGAAACAATTAAAAGGCAACTCGAAAGAAGACATTGCCTTTACAGCCCAGGCGCTACTAGAAAAAGAAGTGCTGCGCATATGTCAGCACTGGATGCAAGTAGAAGGAATAGAGCAGGTTTATTTGTCAGGAGGGGTTGCCTTAAATGTTAAAATGAATTCGGTATTGGCTGAAAAGGGAATTAAAAGCCTGGAAGTGTTTCCCAATCCGGGTGATGGAGGCCTGCCTTTTGGCAATGCACTTTTGGCAAGCAAGGCTCTGGGGCATATCCCGACACCGCAACTCACATCCTTGTACTGGGGTTACTCTTCCAATGAGGATGAAATAGAGTATTACCTAAAAAGCAGAGGAATTCGCTATTCCAAGCCTGACAATGTATTTGAAGCGGCTGCTTCGCTTCTATCAGAGAACAAGGCCATTGGCTGGTACCAGGGCGCGATGGAAAGTGGGCCTCGTGCTCTGGGAAACAGGTCTATACTAATGAGCCCGTCAAAAGCAGCGCATAAAGATTACCTCAACGAACATGTGAAGTACCGGCAGGGCTTTCGCCCATTTTGCCCAAGCTTACTGGAAGGACACGAGCACGAATTGCTGGAAGGATACGATGGAAAGGGAAAATTCATGATACGCGCCTACAGGGTATCAGAAAAAGGTAAAGACGTAATGCCTGCCGCGGTACATGTTGATGGAACTACTCGACCACAGGTAGTAGGCCATGAAAATGAACGTTTTAAGAAGTTACTGGAAGCATTTTACTCAAAAACCGGCATCCCTGTACTAATTAATACCAGCCTCAATGTGAAAGGCGAACCCATTGCCTGTACACATGTAGATGCCCTAAAGTGCTTTTATACTTCTGGACTTCATGCCTTGGTGCTTGGCAACTTTATAGTTTATAAGTAACTCCTATTAGTAACCTAAAATCTTCAGCATTTCATCGCTGCTTTGTAAGTCCTTAAATACTTCGTATTCAATACTCCCATTCTCGTCATGACGTATAAGTATATGTTGCGGTGCAGGAATTAAGCAATGCTTGATGCCTCCGTAGCCTGAAATTGACTCCTGATAGGCACCACAGTTGAAGAAACCTACGTGCAAGGGCTTGCTTTCTTTGAATTCCGGTAAGTAAATAGCGTTAATGTGCTGTTCAGAGTTGTAGTAGTCATCGCTATCGCAGGTAAGACCTCCCAAGAAAACGCGTTCGTACTTATCGTTCCATCGGTTTATGGGTAACATTACAAAACGCTTGTTGATGGCCCAGGTATCGGGCAAAGTAGTCATAAAGGAGCCATTAATCATGTTCCAACGTTCACGATCGTTCTGCTTCTTTTGGTCCAATATTGAATAGACCATCCCTCCTGCTTCGGCCACGGTAAAGGATCCAAACTCCGTGAAAATGTCAGGGTGATGGGCCCCTACTCCGTTAGCCATTTGTTTAATTTGACTTACTATCTCATCTATCATGTACTGATAGTCAAACTCAAAGGCAAGTGAATTTTTCACTGGAAACCCTCCTCCCACATTTAAATAGTTAACGCTGGCTCCGTGTTTCATTAGGTCTCCATATACGTTCAGGAATTTGCGCAACTCATTCCAGTAATAGGCATTGTCTCTTATTCCCGTATTCACGAAAAAATGCATCATTGAGAGACGAAACTTCTTGTGGTTTTTGATTCTTTTTTGAAAGAACGGTACCACGTCTTTATACCCTATGCCCAGTCGGGATGTGTAAAATTCAAACTTGGGGTCTTCTTCAGAGGCTATTCGGATACCAATTTCCAAGGGAGTATCTATCGTTTCATCCAGTATTTCAAACTCTCTAAAATTGTCAATTACGGGGATAATTCGATCGAAGCCCATATCAATAAGCTCCTTGATCTTAGTGATGTAGTGCTTCGTTTTATAGCCATTACACAGCACATAAGTATCTTCTCTTAAGAGTCCCTTTTTGTACAATGCTATAACAATATCAATGTCAAAGGCCGACGAGGTCTCTATGTGCGCATTGTGTTGTACGCACTCTTCCAATACAAAGCTGAAATGCGAACTCTTGGTACAATAACAATACTTGTAGCCACCTTGGTAGTTCTGCTCTTGTATGGCCTTTTTAAACCACGACCTGCATTTCTCTATTTGTTGACCTATTACAGGTAAGTAGGTAAATCGAAAAGGGGTGCCAAACTTTTCAACCATTGCCATCAGGTCCAAACCTCTGAACTGAAGTTGATCATTGTCCAGAGTGAACTCTTCCTGGGGAAAACGAAAGGTTTGAGCAATAAGATCTGCGTACTTGTTCTTCATTTACTAATGCGTCTGCTCTCCAACATCATGTATTGACGAGGAGTCCTTCGGTGTTCTCATTTCTATGTTGTTTCAAGAATTCTCCACTTCAATCAAAAGTGGACATATCATCATAGCAACAAGCAGAAACACCGTCGCAAATGTTTGAGAAAAAAAGGGATTTCATTGAACATTTTTTCTGGCCAGGTGACTTTAACAAAATCACTAAGAAGACGTGGTCTCACCTTATGTTTGAATCCAATTGGAGTTTTGGCCGAATATTTCGCAAAATGCCTATGGACAAACACCTTTATACTTTTGGGCCAGGGGCCAACTTTGAAATTCATTTGTACCGTCCCGAGTATAAGGAAGCCTTGCTTCAACTACTAAAACTGAACACCCCCAAGTACTTTGCCGAATCTGAAAAGGCGGATTATAACAACTACCTGGACCATGAGGTGGAATCTTATTTTGTGATCAAACACAAATCTGGAATATTGGGTGCGGGTGGTATCAACTACTTTGAGCATGAACGTCTGGCTCGAATCTCATGGGACATTGTGCATCCTGAATGGCAAGGAACCGGAATTGGCAGGCATTTAGTTTCTTACCGAATGGAAGTGCTTAGCAAACGAACTGACCTACACAAAGTTGTGGTGCGTACAAGTCAACTGACATATGAGTTTTATGAAAAAATGGGCTTCGAGTTGGAAATGATTCAAGAACACTACTGGGCACCTGACTTGCATTTGTATCAAATGAGCATGGAACCTCGTGGCAGGTCTTGACAACAGATTTAACACGCGTTAAAAACTGGGAATCCCGAGAAAATCGGTTCATCTTTATGGCAGCGTCTCCCAACGAATTAAATAACGCCGATTTCAACATTCACGGGAAAACCTAAGACTATGAATAAAATCTTGCTCGCAGCGCTCATGGCAACTTTGTCTTTTACCCAGGAAGGTGAGCCAAGCTTTCGCCTGATTGTACCAGACAAGGCTCAACTAGAAAACGTACCCAAACCTACGCTGCACAAAAGTGTCTCCTATAGGTATCTAGAGCATTTTTATTCTTCTTCCAATCCAATAGACTCTATCCTGTACTACAGTGAAAGTTCCAATGATACTTGCGCTTTCAGACAGCTATTTAAGTACAACATACGTTACGAAACATCTTCTTGTGAAGAGATGGGACAGAGCCAGCAAATTACTTTTCCCAAGACAGAACAGGAACTGATAAAAGGGTGGATTGAGGCACTTTTTAAAGTGCCGGAAAATAAATGGACCAATGACAATGCCTATGAACCACCAGGAGCTGGGTGTTCTTATACCATCGTTCAGAAGAAATCCAGAACCATTGTGAGGATATATTGTGGATGTTAATAATCCTCAATTTTTTATTCCATTTCGAAACGAATTTGTGCCACGAGTCCTTTGTGCATAAGTACTCTTGTCCTCATACTAGATAATCGATGAACCTTTCCAGGCGAGTGCTTCCAATTATTGTGTTTTCGCAATTCTGCGGTACATCACTGTGGTTTGCGAGCAATGCTGTGATTTCAGAAATTGCCAGCAGCTTTGCCCTAAGCCCAGGTGCTATGGGACATTTAACTTCGGCTGTGCAATTTGGATTCATTACCGGCACCTTGGTATTTGCCATTGCAAGCATCGCCGACCGATTTTCTCCTTCAAGGGTCTTTTTTGCAAGTGCCGCTCTGGGAGCCATTGCCAATCTCGGAACTACTCTTGATAGCAATACCCTTGCAAGCCTTTTAAGCTTTAGGTTCGTCACAGGATTTTTTTTGGCGGGTATTTACCCTGTGGGCATGAAAATAGCCGCTGACTATTTCCAGAAAGGGCTTGGCAAATCCCTGGGCTACCTGGTGGGCGCATTGGTACTGGGCACTGCATTTCCACATTTACTAAAGGGGCTTGAGCTTCAACTGCCCTGGAAGGCTGTGCTATTTGTTACTTCTGGGCTGGCCTTTTTAGGCGGCATATTGGTCTTGACAATGGTACCCGACGGACCTCATCGATCAACTGGAAATAAACTAGCGCCCGCTGCATTTTTTAAAGTATTTGAGTCAGCCCCCTTCAGAGCTGCTGCCTTTGGCTATTTCGGCCATATGTGGGAGTTATATGCCTTTTGGGCTTTTGTGCCTGTAATTCTTGAAAGTTACCAGGCTCTTCATACAGATGTGGTGTTCAATACACCACTACTCTCCTTTCTTATAATTGCCGTTGGCACCATTTCCTGCATTGTTGGCGGATACCTATCGTTGCAAAAAGGGACTAAAAAGGTGGCTACTCTGGCCTTGTTTATTTCTGGATTTTGTTGTCTTGTATCCCCCTTCTTTATTTCTCTAGGCATTACCTGGCTTTTTCTTTTGTTTCTTTTCATTTGGGCCATGGTAGTCATTGCAGACTCCCCACTTTTTTCAACACTAGTTGCACAGCACGCCTCACCTGAAGTAAAAGGTACGGCTCTTACCATAGTAAATTGTATTGGCTTTGCTATTACCATTGTGAGCATTCAACTGCTCAATATGCTACAAAGCCACATAGCGCCACAGTTTCTTTACCTTCTTCTGGCTGTGGGTCCAGTAATTGGTTTGTGGATGTTGTTTAAGAACAGAACTACAATGGCATGACTGAACTGAAGCAATACCACCTTCACAAGAACGACTACTCACAATTGCACTTTGAAGTTCAGGATGCGGCCCCCTATTGCGCAAAGAATGCAGAGCACTGCTTTAGGGCGCATCGTCACTCTTTTTACCAATTGTTGTGGTTTAAAGAGCCAGGCACCCATTATGTTGACTATGAAGTAATAGAACATCCAGCCAATGCCCTATTTTTTTTAAACCAGGGACAGGTGCATTACTTCTGCAAACAAGCCAGTAATGAGGGGCGCCTGTTTCATTTTAATGATTTGTTTTTACAAAGGCACAATGGACACCAGAATGATTGGATTCAGTACAACCTGTTTAATGAAATAGGAACGCCTTACGTGGTTTTACCTGAAAAAGAGCTTAACGAAGTCAGTATGCTCTGTGAACTGCTTGAAGCTGAATTGAACGGCAGATCAGAGAACTACCGATTGCAGGTCTATCATTTGTTTCAAACACTATTGCTTAAGGTCAACCGGCTCAAGCGAGACCAAGGGGTATCGGATGAAAAAGTCGATCAAAACTTCGTACAGGTAATGGCGTTTAAAAAGCTGGTCAAACAACATCTGCAAGCAACTCTGACCATTTCAGAATATGCCCAACAATTGGGTATTAGCACAAAAAAGCTGACCTTATTGAGCAAACGGTACTTACACAAACCCCCATCAACGTTTATTCATGAAAGCAAAGTTTTAGAGGCTAAAAGGCTCTTGTCAAATCTTAGTTTGTCTATTAAGGAAGTAGGCTTTTCCCTGGGCTTTGAGCAAGCTACTTACTTCACCAAATACTTTAAGAAGCATACGGGCCTAACACCGAAAGAGTTTGTAAAGCGCTTACCTTGATTTCTATTGTACGGAAAATCAATATTACAGAAGCTGGGTAGTCAATAACAGTATAGAAGTTGCTACAGGAACTGCCCTATGGTGGCAGGCTTTAACCACGCAGCTATTAAGGTGAAGAGTACTACGGCAGTGAATGACAAGCGGGTCATGGACCGGTCTTCTGTTCTTGTAGTCATACATCTGCCATTCCTATTCCCATATGTGCCATTTTAAGCTATCTGCCCTTGAGAGTTTTGTGGCCTAAAATGTAAACATATGACACATGCACTTATAGTGGGTGGAACCACAGGAATGGGAAAAAGCACCGCTGAATTATTACTAAAAAATGGTACTGAAGTAAGCATTATAGGCAGGCCCGGTGGACAACTAACATCAGCTCTTGCTGAACTCTCAAAACTTGGAAAGGTGAATGGAATTGCTCTTGATCTATTGGATTTTGAGAAAGTAAAGACCTTTGTAAATCAATTTGAGAGCCAGTTTAGTCGTTTAGATTATTTGGTAAATGCCGCGGGATATTTCAGCCCTAAAGCCTTTATGGAACATGAAGAAGAAGATTACAATTTGTACCACCACTTCAACAAAGCCTTCTTTTTTATTTCTCAGGCCGCAGCCAAAGTAATGGCAAAAGCGAGCGGCGGTTCTATAGTAAATATAGGATCCATGTGGGCCAAGCAGGCCATCAAAGCGACACCTTCTTCAGCATACTCTATGGCAAAAGCAGGGCTTCACAGCCTCACTCAGCATATGGCCATGGAACTGGCAGAATACAACATACGTGTAAATGCGGTATCACCAGCGGTAGTGGTAACTCCAATTTACGGCGCTTTTATAGAGCCAGAAAAAATTGAAGAAACCCTGCAAGGCTTTAATGACTTTCATCCAATAGGTAAAGTAGGAAGGCCGGAACAGGTGGCAGAAACCGTATACCACCTGCTTACGGCCAGCCCATGGACTACAGGAGCCGTTTGGGATATTGATGGAGGAGTGATGGCAGGAAGAAATTGATCTACCTGACGAAAAGGAAGACCATGAAATAGAAAGAGCTCCTTTACAGGAGCTCTTTCCTAACTAATCGAGTCACTTTGGGCACTTAGTGAACGAATAGTTTTCTGGATTGATATGTGCCATCCACTTCAATACTTACAAGCACAATCGTATTTTTTGCAGAAGGTGGCAGACCTAACGCCACATGGCCTCCTGATCGTATGTTCTGGGCCAATATGCTTTTTCCCTGCAGGTCATATACCTTAATGTGAAGGTCCTGGTCAAAGTGATATGCACTCAAGTTGAAGTGCAATGTTTCATTTTTAACAAGCACATCAATTTGCTGAAGGGCAACTTCCAAAACACTTGCTGGAGTGCCTTCCACTTCCAGTTCCATACAAAAATCATTGGCGTCGTTTTTATCAGCATCGTGCAAGGCTCTAAAGCACATATTAAACAAAGCACCGTCTTTGTCAGGAAAGGGTGGAACTAAGGCTCCCGAAAGGCTTTTAAAAAGAAACTCTTCAGAATCTCCTTCTTTGAGCTCTTTTGTTGTTACCCAGTCATATGGCTTCAAGATTACTCCAGCCATTTCCACGGCAAAGGGAATTGGCGTACCCACTGGTATTACCACCGTGCCTTCATTCTCCAATTCAAAGGTGAACTCATAAGTTTTACCACCTGCTTTTACCTTACTACCTTCTTGTACATTCTCAGGGTTTACCATTACCACATTCTTCACGGCAATATCAAAGTCTCTATTGGCGTCAATGCTAAGTTCAAGGCAATCGGGACTCCGATCATTGGCAGCTTTCTTGTCAAGGTTGAGCACAGTTTCCAGACATAGCATACCAGAAGTTTGTTCTACGTCTCCCAACACCACTTCCACTTCAATCTCGTAAGATTCTCCAGCCTTGAGTTTGTCCAGGTTTCTCCTGGTTACGGTCTGTATTACTTCTCCGTCCAGTAAAACATTCACTTCATAATTCTCCGGATCCATGAAGTACTCGTCGTAGTTGGTTACCGTCGCTTTTACCAGAAAAGGCACGAGGGGATTGATTTCAATTCCATCTTCGGGAAAACTAATTTCAGAGATACCCAGATCTTTCGCAACCACAGCTGAGCTGCTCCACAACAGAAAGAATCCCAGGATTAACAGTTTCGTTTGTTTCATTTCCATGCTATTTTGGGGGTTTCGCTCAAATGTTGAAGTGCTGGTTTTAAGTGACAAGCTTCAATGATTGAACGTAAGCGTTTGTTGAGGGAACGACAGAACAGAAGGTTCTTTTAAGAAAAAAGGGCTTCAACTTTAGACCTATGACTTAAGCCTTTGAGCAGGAGGCCATTTGTTTTTGCTTTACTTTTATTGCCTGCAACATTGGGTGTCATAGTCTATTAAGAGATCATAGTACGCATCAACACTATGGAAGATTAACAAGGGATTGTTTCTAAAGCTTGCACCAATAGACGCCCCCATGTTGACATACTTATTGAGGAAATGAAAGACAACCAAGATAAAATAAACCTGCTCCTTGCTAAGCTTGAAACCCTTGTAAAAAGGCAAGATGACTTTTCCAGGGAAATCAACAACCTAAGGGCTGAAATAAGGGAGCTCAAAACTACAGAGGAAGAAAAGCCTTTGGAACAAGATGACGTGCAGCAAGAGGCGGCAGCACCCGTTGGGGAACAAGCGGTAAACATTGAGCAAGCAAGTACCAATGAACCCATTTCTACTCATCAAAGGATACAAGAACCTTCTGAGACTCCTCTCCCAAGAGCCAATAATGAGCCCCGGATTAAACGAGATCTGGAAAAGTTCATTGGCGAAAACCTCATTAATAAAATTGGTATTGCCATTACGGTGCTAGGGGTAGCCATAGGAGCAAAATATTCCATTGAACACGAATTAATCAGCCCTCTCACAAGAATAATTCTTGGGTACTTAACAGGGATTGGACTTCTGGGCTTCGGAATGAAGTTGAAAAAGAAGTATGAAGGCTATAGTGCCGTACTCGTGAGTGGGGCTATGGCAATTATGTATTTCATTAGCTATGCAGCCTATGACTTCTATGACTTAATCCCACAAACCTTCGCTTTTGCACTTATGGTCGTTTTTACAGCTTTTACCGTTTTAGCTGCCATAAATTACGATAGGCAGGTAATAGCTCATATAGGCCTGGTGGGGTCCTATGCGGTGCCGTTTCTATTGAGTGATGGATCTGGAAAAGTCGCCGTGCTTTTTAGTTACATGGTCATTATCAACATCGGAATTCTTGTCATCGCCTTTAAAAAGTACTGGAAATCGCTTTACTACTCTGCCTTTGGCCTGACTTGGCTCGTATACATTTCCTGGTATGCCATTAGGTATTCTACCACTGAGCATTTCAGACTTGCACTACTCTTTCTTGTCCTGTTCTATGTGATATTCTATGCCACGTTTCTTGCTTATAAATTGCTGCAAAAAGAGAAGTTTGAAATAGCTGACATTCTACTCCTATTGGCCAATTCATTTGTCTTCTACGGTGTTGGTTATGCTATTTTGAGCAAGCATGAAATAGGACACCAGCTATTGGGATTGTTTTCGTTGAGCAATGCCATAATCCATTTTGGCGTCAGTGCATTGGTATACAAGCAAAAACTAGCCGACAAAAACCTACTCTATCTTGTTTCAGGGCTAGTCCTGGTTTTCATTACAGTGGCCATTCCTGTTCAACTGGATGGAAACTGGGTGACTCTGCTATGGGCAGGAGAAGCTGCATTGCTCTTCTGGATTGGCCGAAGCAAACAGGTGCTCGTCTATGAAAAGCTATCATATCCATTAATGCTCCTGGCCTTTGCAAGTATTCTACACGACTGGACTTCCGTATACGATGGCTACTACCCTGGCAGTCCTGAATCAAGAATCACTCCTCTGTTCAACATTAACTTTCTTACATCGTCATTGTTTATCGTGGCTTTTGGATGCATCAACTTCTTGAATCAAAACAAAAAGTACCAGTCATCGATAAACCCACAAAAGGGCTTTTCAAAATTTGCTTCCTTTTTGATTCCAAGCATCTTACTATTCGTTATTTACTATGGGTTCCGGTTGGAACTGGCCAACTATTGGAGTCAACTGTACGTGGATTCTGAACTTACTGCCATTGAAGATGGTCACGAATACCCAAGTGGACATCGAAACTATGATTTGAGGAAGTTCAAAACAATATGGATCATCAACTACTCTTTGCTGTTCCTTTCAGCACTCTCCTTTGTTAATTTCAAAAAGTTAAGGAGTAGGCGATTAGGCCTTGTGAATATTGGCTTAAACACTGTAGCCGTTGCCGTCTTTTTAATTCAAGGGCTTTATGTACTTAGTGAACTTCGAGAAAGCTATTTAGAACAGAGTTTGGCAGAGTACTTTGAAAGGGGTGTTTTCAACGTAGGTATTAGATACGTTTCCATGGTCTTCTTTGCCATGATACTTGTTTCTTGCTACCAATACAGCCGTCAGGAATTCATCAAAACCAAGTTTAAAAAGAGCTTCGACTTGTTGCTACACATATCTATCTGTTGGATAGCTAGTAGCGAACTACTTAACTGGATGGACATTGCAGATTCTGCTCAATCGTACAAACTTGGGCTAAGCATTCTTTGGGGTACCTACTCACTGTTTCTCATAGCCTTAGGTATCTTTAAAAAGAAGAAGTATCTACGCGTTGGAGCCATTTCGTTATTTGGCATAACGCTAATTAAGCTCTTCTTCTACGACATTTCGCATCTTAACACCATTTCAAAAACCATCGTATTTGTATCGTTAGGAGTGCTTCTTTTGATTATTTCATTTTTGTACAACAAATACAAACTCCCTATTTCTGATGAATCTACTCGCTAAATGTTGTACCTGGATTCTGGTACTCCTGTGTACGCATGCCTTTGCACAAATTGAGCAATACGACTACAAAAGGGAACTTAAAGGTGTGTCTGAGCAATGGCATAGTCTGGTGTTACCAAACGATATTTTCGAAGAGACTTCACAAAGTTTATCCGACCTAAGAATATTCGGAATAACCGAGGCCAATGACACGGTTGAATCTCCCTACCTCCTAAGAATTGCAACTGAGAATATTTCCAGTCGAGCAGTACCTTTCAACACGCTCAATGCATCTCATAACGAGATGGGCTATTATTTCACTTTTGAAATACCTACCGTAGAACCCATCGATCAAATTGACCTAAAGTTTCAGCAGCAAAATTTTGACTGGCACATTCAACTTGAAGGCAGCTTAAACCAGCAAGAATGGTTCACGGTTATTGAGGACTATCGTATTCTATCCATCAAAAACGACATCACAGATTTCCAATTTACCAAACTGACCTTTCCAAAGTCCAAGTATCGTTTTTTTCGAATACGGATTGATAGTGAAGAAAAGCCTGAGCTGCAAGTGGCAAGTATTACACAGACAGAAGTTACGGACGGGGTTTTCAGTAACCATCACATCAATAAGCAGGAAACCCGTGAGAACAAGCAGCTAAAACAGACGGAAATAGACATTGACATGCCTTTGAACGTTCCCATTAGCTACATTGAAATTGATGTTGTAGATACTATTGATTATTACCGGCCTGTGACAGTAAGGTATGCAAGCGACAGTATTAAAACAGAGAAAGACTGGAAGTACACGTATAAAACACTGGCATCAGGAACACTGAACTCAATCGAAAAGAACATATTCAAAATAAGGAGCACTAAAGCCAAAAAACTAAAGATTCTCATTCACAATGAAGACAACCAGCCCTTAACTATTAAGGAGATAGAAATAAAGGGATATGTTCATGAATTAGTGGCTCGCTTTTCGGAGACGGCTACCTACTTCCTTTGCTACGGAAACAGCCGCGTGAGCAAACCAAGCTACGATATTCAACAATTTGAAGATAAAATCCCATCAGGGTTAACAGCCTTGAATTTGGGAAAGGAGCTATTGATTGAAAAAGCAGAAATTGCACAAACTGAGCCCTTGTTCAAAAACAAAACCTGGTTGTGGGGTATTATGCTTGCGATCATTTTACTACTAGGCTGGTTTTCAATAAAAATGATCAGAAATAGCTAGGCAGCATTGTGAGCTTGAATTTACCGCTATCGTCAAAAGGAAAATTCCTACTTTCGAAAATGGACAAATGAAAAACTTGTGCTGATAATAATTGTGATTCTTTCCGCTGTAATTATTTCCTTTTTCCTGGCCGCTCCAAAATCGGTAAAGGACAGATGGTTTAAAAGAGAAAATCGCGTAGCGACCCTAAGCAAGGTTTTGGTCCTTGTTTTTTTATTGTCATTGCTCCTTATTTATGGCTTCTCTGACAGCGCACATGACAGCATTCCTGCTGCCGCAAGCATTGTGGCTTTCGGGATGATGGCAAGTACCAGTCTTGCCGGAATAGTATACGCACAAACGAGACCATTGACTGGAAGAACTAAGAAGTTTACAATTGACAAAGACTCGAAGGGCAGTGAAGCGGCGGAGCCTGAAGCCTAACTTTAGAAATAACCACTTCTCAACTTTCCCTTTTACTCCAAAGTAGGAATCATCTACTATTTTCGCCAAAAAGGACTTTAATGTTACAAACTGTTTTCCTTCTGGTATTGGTCGCAGCCTTTGTGGTAGCTCTTACTTCAGGCTTAACAAAGAAGAGCTAGGCTCCTCTTCTTTGTATTGAGAATCGACACTGGGTAAACTCTACAAGGTGCTTCATTGTACAATCACATCTGCAAAATCCTGATAACTCTTTTCGTTCACCATGGGTACAATGAATTTTCTGATGCCCTTATCTAAAAGGTGCGTTTTGATGAGTCTGGCAACATCTTCCAGGTTTCCCACTAAAAAAGGAACATTGGCGGGGCTTTGAATGGCTTCGGGGAAATAGCATTCTGAAACAGTTTCATTGCCCATACTTTGAGCCTGTTCCTGTTTCCACTGTGCATCGGTATTGGCCATTCTTAGCCTGAAAAGCGTTTTTGAAGTTTGGTCAATTCCCAGGAGTTCGCTCAACTCTTTTTTACCCTGTTCAGCCGTTTCTGCCAAATAGACTCCAAACCCCATGGCGCTGGCCACGGGAACTGATGCATCTTTCAAGTCGTCTGCCAACAGCGATTTAGCCCAATTAGCACTAAAGCGTTTCACAAGACCTTCTGCATGACTTGAATGTCCGGCAACAAAATATTCAGGTTGGTATTTGATATCACCCAAAAAGGAAGACGCTTCTATCTTGAAATAGTCTCCATCAAAGGTCCATGCGCTTTCCTTTTCCAGATAATTGCGAATCACCTGTATCATTTCGCCCAAGCGCCGGTAACGTTGTTCCTTAGCCTGCAGCTGTCCTATTTGTTGTAAATCACCGGTGGCAGTGCCTGCAATAAAATTCAAGGCTATGGGCCCCTGTCGCATGGCACTAAGAGTGAAAATTGAACGGGCAATGATGTACGGATGGTGATAGGCTGGATTTACCGCCACCAAGGGCTTCAACCCTGTTTTGCTCACAAGTTGAGAAGCCAACAGCCAGGGATCATAGTAGTCGTTATGATTGAGGTAACAAAGTGATCCTGTAAACCCCATTTCAAGGTTTAGCCGATGGTTCAAGTCCAGATCTTCTGTATAGCGCTTATAATCCAACCACTGAATGGGTTGAGTGTATACTTCTATTTCTTTTCCCTTATAAGAAAACGACATTCAAATGGCTTTAAGGCGCTTATTGATTTCAAAAGATTGTACAAAATAATATTTCATGGGTTGCGCATGTTCAGGAAGCTGCTGAGCACACCACTTGCGAAGGTTTGCTTCAAGCTCCTTCTCTTTTTTGGCTACAAGCTTTGCCACCACCATATTGCCCAATAGGGCATTGGGTTCAGCCAGCACTTTGCAGGCTTGTACTTGGCCAAAACTCAAAAGCGCCTGCTCTACGGCCATAGGGTCTACCTTCTTTCCTCCTACATTAAAGACTGCATCCTTTCGACCAACAACTTCGTAATAGCCTTCTTCTCTTGGAACAACCCAATCTCCAGTAGCATACCATTCGTCAGTTGATAGAGGAGCAAAAAGTTGCTTACGCATTTGATTGGGCCCTTTAGCCAGCAAAAGCTCTCCATCTATTACTTTGAAGTCTACTCCCTCCTGGCCCCACTTAATCCAGTTGCTTCCTTCCTTGGTTGAGGTCTTTATACTGGAAGTTTCAGTGGTTCCGTAGAAGGAATGAATCCTGGCCATTGGAAAGGCTTTTTTAAAGAGCTCCAAATCTTGTTTCAGCAGTCGCTCACCGCCAAGGTTAATATGTTGCACATTACTGTAAACTTCAGGAACATGGTTGAGCAATAGCAGTTTTAGGTAAGAGGGTGTCATGCTCAGTAAATCGGGTTTTGCACCCAGACTTTGTAAACTCCCTGACAATTCCTGTGGACTGCGTTCATCCGGAGCCAATAAGGTACCTCCTGCTGAGGCAATACTTATGGCCACTTCAATTCCTGAAACGTTGTCCATTTGATATACTAATGGCACCGTTCGACGGTGTTGCAGCTTCAGGTATTTGCCCAGTAGCGCATCCATATCATGCAAGACCCATTTGGGCTCCCCAGTACTTCCACTACTGGATAGAACCAAAGCAGCTTTTCCCTCTGCCCTTAGGCCCTCTATTCCTTCTTCCTTTTGTGGGAACTTGTTCGTTTTCCCTTTTCCTGAAAGGTCTTCATCAGCTAAGCCCATAATTCGTGGGTCGCAGCTTTTTTCAGAATCCATTGGAACAACTATTGCCTTTTCAAGGGCTAAGGCAACCAGGTCAATCAATGTCAGTGGACTGTGAACCACAGGATAGAGAACCACCTTTCTCTGAAGGTTCTTGTCTCGAATAATAGCTCGTAAATCTTCTACAGAATTTAAGAAGTACTCGTAGGAATAAGCTGTTTCAGAATCCTGAGCAAAGATTCTCTCTTTATACCTGGCAAGTTTGTCAATGAATTGCTGTGCGCTCATTATACCACCCCTATGTTGATGTTTTGGCCGGTAATTCGATGCGCTTCGTTACTAAGTAATAGCTTCACCGCCGCCCACACATCAGCAAATTGAAGCGGTTCAGGCAAGACTTGTTGCTCAAGCATATAGTCTATTCTATCGCTGGCAATTCCTTTAATAATATCTGTGTGCATTACTCCAGGTGAAACCATGTTTACTGTAATATGCAGTGGTGCCAATTCCTTGGCTGATATTTTGGTAAGGCTTTCTACCGCCGCTTTTGAGGCGGCATATGCGGCTTCCAATGGTGTATTGAGTGTCAGAGTTTGGGAACCAATATTCACAATCCTTCCCCCGGTGGTCATCATCAGCTTAGCCACTTCCCTACTCAGCTCAAAATTGGCAATGTAGTTGGCTTGCATCACCTCGTTTACCTTTTCCGTGGGAGTAGTTAAAAACTGATTAAGAGCACCCATCGCCGCATTATTCACCAAGCCATACAGTTGATATTGCCCTTTCCTTAAATGGGCAATTAAGGCAAATCGGTCTTCGCTATTGGCCACATCACAGGCAATGTCTTCAAAGTGCTTGTGCGCAATGGAAGCTTTGGAGCGTGAACACCCCAGCACCTGAAATCCCATGTCCAGTAGCTGTAAAGACATAAACCTACCAAGACCTTTAGAGGCCCCTGTTACCACTACTGTTTGCTTGCTACTATTGGACATTTGCTACCTTTTCTTTGATATAGGCGCTTAAACTATCAGCTGTTTGAAAAGGCGATTGTTTCATGCTTAATACCTTGTTGTCGGTCAATATCACAGTATGTCCCAAATGCTCTTGCACCTGACTTTCCAGCTCCACAATTAACCGAACCAGTGACAGAGAATTGAGACGTCCGTTAAGGCCATAAATTACTTCACCAGGTGCCAGGGGAGTAAGTCCTTTTTCACTGAACACTTGTGCCAGGCTGTCTTCTACAATTTTATCAATCATGTTTACCTTCTACATACCGAGGCACAGGCCTTCCGGGCTGTGCTACAATAGTTGTATAATCTGGATAATTGCCCTGGACTATAGCTCCGGCAGCTACTATGCAGTAATCTCCCAAATGTGTATTACCTAATACTACCGCTCCCGAGGCTATGTTGCAACATTTTCCAATTCTGATGCTTGTATGATCAAACATTTCATTTGGGTTGGGATGTGATGGATCAAATTTTGACTTTCTTGAATGGGCCAGCAATAATGCCCCCACGCCAATATCACAATAATCGCCAATCTCAATGCTTCCTCCCCCGGCGTACAAAGTGGATTTAGATCCAACAATGCCTTTAGCGCCAATTTCAATTTTGCCATTTCCACCGTAGGACTTTCCCCCAAGGTTAAGATAAGCTTCTCTGTTGATTTTGGCACCTGCTCCTATATGAAGCCTATTAATGTCTCCAACTATCTGTATCAGAGCTTGAAACTCTACGTCGGGGCATTGTTTTGACAATGCATCGTATAAGGCAAGACGCTTGCCTTCCTGATGCATTAAAGAGCGCAGCAACTGCCAATACCGCTTAAGTTTCATACAAACAAAGATAAGAGAAGCATTTCCCTATGATTAAAGAATTGCATGGACTTACCTTTGCAGGCTTGGAACAGAACACGCACATACTAGGTAGAATTGATGGGAAGGGGAAGAAGCAATTGCTTATTGCGATGGCCGGTATGCACGGAAACGAACCTGCTGGTATTGAAGCCGTAAACCGTGTGCTAAGGGTTTTGCAGCAAAGTAATAAGCACTTTGAAGGAACATTTGTAGCCTTAGCTGGAAATATTGAAGCGCTCAAACACAATAAGCGATTTCTTACTACTGACCTCAATAGGATTTGGAACGAAGAAAATATTCGCCTGGCACAAAACGGTATTCACCCTGAGAGTCAACCGGAGCATGTGGCTTTAAAAAATCTCCTGGCTCATATCACCGATTTGCTCCAGGAAGGCTTCGATGAAGTGGCATTGATTGACCTACATACCACTTCTGCCGAGCAGGGAGTGTTCATTATTTGCCCTGATGATGAGACACATAAAAAAATGATACGTCGACTCCATGTTCCTGTTATATTGAATTTGGCCGACGACCTCAGGGGAACGGCCATTGAGTATTTCTGGAACCGCGGGCATACAGCTTTTGCCTTTGAGGGAGGAAACCATACCGAGAAAGAATCCGCCAACAAAATGGAATCGGCTATTTGGTTATGCCTCGAATACATGGGCTGCATTAAGCGAACGGAGTTTGACAATGTGGAATACCATGACCAACGTCTAATACACAGTACTGAAGGACTACCACATTTTTGTAAACTCAAGTACCACCATTACATCAAACCTGGCGACGCTTTTAAAATGAAAAAGGGCTTCAAAAACTTTGATTCTGTAAAGAAGGGACAATTATTGGCCACTGATAAAAATGGAGATATCTTTTGTCCGCACGATGGTTTTGTGTTGATGCCATTATACCAGGAACAGGGCTCTGACGGCTTCTTTATTGTCGCTTCTCATTAAGAAAATTGAAATCCGCTAAGGACTCTGTAGTTTGCCTGGGTTCTAAGGGTAGTTTCTGAACTTAGGCTTGAACATGAATTTAATCACCCTGCTTTCAAGCTTCTTCCCTCCTTCATCGTAAATAATTCGTACCTGTCGCCAGTAGAACATGTTAAACCTCTCCTTGAAAATGACGTCACCACGATCGTTATAGATTTTAGTGCGTTTACTTGTCACTATTTCGCAACCGTCTCTGAACTTTGATCTCTTCTTGGTTACTTCCTTTTCAAGGCTTGTTCCACTCTGATAGCTGGTAAACTTCTCTCTTTGGATATAAATATTGTCGTCAATGTAGAACTGCTTGTCCAGTATTTCTGCTTCTACCAGTGTATCTGAAATTTCTTCAAGTGCTTCTGCCTCTGTTGAGGTGCTGTCATCTGCACTCAAAGTGTCAATTACAGGCTCCGGGCTTGCTGTACTATCCGTTGAAGCCGTAGGAAGTGGTCCTCCAAAAACGTAAGGTGAAGGGCCTTGCATAAAGCGCTTCTCTTCAATAACCCTCTTGCGTTGAGATTTGAACTCAATATCCTTGCGACTTCTGTAGGTTCCATCAGGATTCTTTTCATATACAGTAAGCATACTGTCTTTGTAAGATTGCTTTCGCATGGGCGGAGTCATAGGCGCATAGCAGGAAGTAAGTACTGATGCTATGAGCAACAGGCCTATGAACGCCGATATTGATGGACTTTTCTTCAAAGGATGGCTGCAAAACTAATTAGAGAGGACCACACTAGCTATAGTGACTTAGGGAATTAGCATTTAAGGACAATCGTTAATCAATAAAAAAGGAATTAGGAATGAGCGAATAGCGGAAAGGAAATAGAGTAATGGCCTTATGCCAGCCATGCTATGATACGATTTGTGGGAGCAAATCACTCAACCTAGCTTACAAGAATTTACAGGTGAGAACAGGAATTAGGAATGAGCGAATAGCGGAAAGGAAACAGAGCAATGGCCTTATGCCAGCCATACTATGATACGATTTGTGGGAGCAAATCACTCAACCTGGCTTACAAGAATTTACAGGTGAGAACAGGAATTAGGAATGAGCGAATAGCGGAAAGGAAATAGAGTAATGGCCTTATGCCAGCATGATAATCATTCCAAAAGGTCAGGGCGGCGTTCTTTTGTTTTCTGTAGCGATTGCTCATAGCGCCACTCATCGATTCTGGCTTGGTTTCCGGATAAAAGTACCTCAGGTACTTTCATTCCCTGAAAATCAGCAGGTCGGGTATAAACCGGAGCATCCAATAAATCGCCTTGATAAGAGTCAAGCAGAGCAGAACTCTCATCAGAAAGTACTCCTGGAATAAGACGTACTACAGCATCCGTAATGACCGCTGCAGGCAGTTCTCCTCCCGAAAGCACGTAATCGCCAATGCTCATTTCTCTGGTAATGAAATGATCACGAATACGCTGATCAACGCCCTTATAGCGTCCACACAACAAGAGAATGTTCTCCTTTATTGAGAGTTCATTCATTACTGACTGTGTGGCTCTTTGCCCATCGGGCGTTACAAAAATCTTCTCATCATAGCTTACCTTTTTTTCCAAATGCTCAAAGCAGTTGATAATAGGTTCCATGGTCATCACCATCCCGGCTCCGCCCCCAAAAGCGTAGTCGTCAACGTTTTTATGCTTATTGCCTTCATTTACGTAGTCCCTGAGTTGATGAATGTGTATTTCAGCCAGCCCTTTGCTCTGAGCCCTTTGCATTATGGACTGTGACAGAAATCCTTCAAACATCTCGGGAAACAGGGTAATGATGTCGATTCGCATGCCTGCGAAGGTATTATGGTAGCAGGGCTCTGCCAAGATAATGGGCCGCGCGAAGTCAAATAGATTAACAAGAATTTAACATACCCCCTTTTTTCTATTTTTGCTAGCCTAACTGTATGACCATGAAGAAAACACTTACTCTACTGTTCCTTTCTTTTATCACTTCTTTGGTGATGGCACAAGACCCTATTGCCAAGATCAATATTCCGTCGACCATATGGTGCGAGGGCAAGAGCGTTGTGATGAACAACCAATCGCTTAATGCCAACAAATACGTTTGGTACTACGGTGATGGTGACACCAGTCAGCGAAGAAAAACAAACCACATTTATACCCAGGGAAGCGTTCTGGATTCCTTCGTAGTTTCACTTGTTGCCATTGACAGCATCTCTGGTAAGAAGGATTCAGTATCAAAGAAGATTTTTATTCAGAAGAAAGCTACTGCTGATTTTAGCTTTAGAGCCATTGCTGTGGTGTGCTTCTTTTACCCTAAATGCGAAAACTACCTTGGAGTAGAGTGGGATTTTGACGACAAGTCAGGCACCAACTACAGCGATGCAGACTCTATTACCCATGTATTCCCTAAATCAGGCACCTACAACGTTGAACTATTGGCCACTACCGATTTTGGATGTAACGACACAATGACGCGTGAGGTAGTGATAGTGGATTCAGCAGGCGGAAGCATAGGTGAAGCCAATTTGTACAAAATGAAAATGTATCCTAACCCAGGAACCAATCAAGTATTGGACTTTGAGGTGAACAGCCCTGAAGACCTTGCTATAAACATTAGTGATGCTACAGGAAAAGTGATTTACAGTCTAAATAAAACCTATAATGCGGGCACTCAACGAATAAACGTAGGTGAAATATTGAATTCCAAGCCCAATGGCCTTTATTTTGTGTCGCTTAACAACCACCGCGCGACCTACGTTATCAAAGCTTACAAAACGGAATGAGAATAGTATTTACGGTATTAATCGTCTTTTTAACAACAATATATGTGAAGGCTCAACACGATGTGATTGAGCCTTCTGTTTTAAAAACAGCCACTCTTGCAACAGAAATTCCCAACTGGGAAGAATCTGTAATTCTGGATCATAAGGTGGTAAAACTGGGTTCGAAAACCCAATCCTTACCTGTAGAAGAAGGCTTTGACTATTCTCAACTTCCTACCCAAAGCTACCGGGACCTTGATGTAAGAAGCAAAAAGGCTCCAGCCGCACCTAGTGTACTTCAGAGCTTTGAAGCCAACCGCTTTAACGGTTTTACTCCTGCAGATAATACTGTGGCTGTTAGCAATGGCGGCATTATAGTGAGCTCCATTAATTCCAATGTATATGTCTATCAGGACGATGGTCAGGTATTGAGTTTCAAAACCTTTGAATCATTCAAGAGACAATTTTTCCCCCTTCTTGATGGAGACTGGTTTGACCCAAGAGTGGTATATGACCAGGATGCCGATCGGTTCATTCTAATCATCCTTCATGGCCATACCCCTACTGAAACCCGGGTATTGGTATTTTTCTCTAAAACCAACAACCCTGTTGATGGTTGGTATCCTTATGAAATAGACGGAGACATCACTGAAAGTAGCTATTGGTTTGACTATCCCAATATCTCAGTAAACAAGAATTCACTGTTTGTTTCAGGCAACATGTTCAACTCTAGCGACAATTTTGAGGAAAGCGCTATTCTAAACATTGACAAGAGCCAGGGGTACGCAGGTGCTTCTAGTCTTGACTATACCGTTTGGGACGGTTTGGTTACTTCATTAGACAATGCCTTTACCGTGGTTCCGGTACAAAAAGGAACTAAGGGAAGCCTATCTGAAGGCGCATATTTTATGGCTACAGATGGAGGCAGTGGCAGCTATGTGATGCTTTACTCTCTCAATACGAGCAATAACTCATTGAATTCGGCTTCTTTTTCTATTGACCAATATGCAAGGCCACAGGACAGTCCCCAAAAAGACTCAAACGACGATGTTGATATGGGAGATACTCGAATGAAGAGCGCCATTCGAATTGACAACTCCTTGCATTTTGTATTCTCAACCAGTACCATACAAGGCAATGCGGCCATAGCCTACTATCGATACGATATTCCTTCAAAAAAGGTAAGCAGTGCCATATTCCATAAGCAGGGAAAAGGCCGCTACCTAGGTTTCCCTACAGTGTGTGCAGCAGGTACTACCTATAATGACCACACTGTATTCATCGCATACGCAGAATGTGGAGCCAATATTTACCCTGAAATGCGCATTATGAGCGTAGATGTTGACATGGAGGCATCTGAAGTGTTACTTGTAGAAGGAGAAGGCTACGTGGATATATTGAGCGACAATATTGAGAGATGGGGTGATTACTTCACCATAGCCAATAAATTTAACAGCAATACTGCCTGGGCTTTTGGATGCATTGGCAACTCTTCAGAAGACTTTGACAACTATCTTTTTGAAGTGAGTCTAGATACTGAGGCTGGCCAGGCTGAATTGAGCGCTCAACCCAAAGCGGCAATTGCTCTATATCCCAACCCTGCTTCAGAGTACATTAAGGTCAACTTTGAATTGAATACAAGAGAAGTAATTGACATCAGCCTATTTGATCAACAAGGAAAAAGGGTACAAACCCTTACAAAGGATGCCTTTAACCCAGGAACACATCAACTTCAATTGAACATTGCTCCACTGGCCAAGGGTACATACTTCGTAAGGATTTCGGGTTCAGAAGGCCTTTTGGCTAACGAGCAGGTTCTTAAGAAGTAGGCAAAAAAGCCAGGCTGAGGCGATGCTTGTTGAAATCACAATGCAAGTCAATAGCTTGTCCTTCACCATCTTCAAGTGTAATGGTAAACTGCTCTGTAGCTTCTGATTGCATAGTAACAGGTACAGTTACTCTGAAATACTCGTCCTCTTGGTCGGGTTCGCTATAGCCCCAGGCACCGTTAGCCGGTGCAAATGCAAAAACAAATTCCTTTTCACCCGGATAGCAGTACACTTTATGAGTTCCTGCATTCAGCTTGTTTCCCTGAATGGTGACTGGCTTGTTGAACGTAATCTCGGTAGATTCATTTGCACCCAATCGCCAATAAACCCCGTAAGGTTGCAATGCTTCTTCAGTGGGACCAAATACCACTCTTCCCTTAACACTTGGCCTACTATAGGCTACCGATACATCTACACCGGCTTTGCTAAATGAGGCTTCTCCCATAGGGCTAAGGGTTCTGTTTCTATGGTTCAAGTACATGAAGCCTGCACCCAGTAGTAACACCAATGCCAATATGCCAATTCCAATTTTCTTTTTCATGTCTGTTTGTTTTATGCCTGAAAGCAAAAATAATTGAAGGTACCAAGCTTTTTTATTGAAGCCAATCAAGGACCTTTAACTTTGGGTTATGAAGCCTCCGTATTCTATTTTTTGTATTGGAATCATAATTCTGCTGCTGGGTGGTAGCTGCACTTCAAAGTCGCATAAGAAGGAGGCGGCTGAAAGTGATGTTGCGGAGTATATTCCAAAGCAGGGCCGCTTTGGTTCAATTCATCATATCAACCAATTCAAAAGTGAATACATCCAGGCCAGGGATGTTGACATTTGGCTTCCCCCCAATTACGATAGTACCCAAAGCTACCCGGTGATCTATATGCACGATGGCCAAAACCTCTTTAACCCTGAAACTTCCTATGCCGGAACAAGCTGGGAGATAGATGTAACACTTACCGAACTCATAGAAAACAAAGACATCCCTCCCTGCATTGTAGTGGGGATATGGAATACCGAAAACCGAACCATAGAATACACCCCAGCTCAACCATTCAGCTTGCTAAGTGAGGATGTACGCAATACATTTCGCAAACAGGACAGGATGACTGATACTCCCCGCAGTGATGCCTATCTTACATTTATCGTGACTGAACTTAAACCCTACATAGACAGTACCTACCCTAGCCTTCGTGGTCCGGAACATACTTCTATTTGTGGATCGAGCATGGGTGGTCTTATTTCACTGTATGCCTTGGCTGAGTATCCTGAAACCTTCGGAAATGCTGCCTGTGTGTCAACACATTGGCCATTGGGCTTACTTGAAGATGGAGACCATTTTACCACGGCATATATTGAATACCTACAAGGTAAAACCTCTTCATTCCATAACAGTCGTCTGTACTTTGACTATGGTACCGAAACGCTGGATGCATGGTATGAAGCCCATCAAATTCAAATAGATAGCATATTCAGAGAAATGCCTTTGAATAACCATCAGTATCAAAGTACCAAATACGAAGGTGGGAGACATAACGAACTGGCCTGGCAAAAGCGTTTTGACAACATTGCCATCTTCTTACTAGCAAAGAACTCATGAGTCAAAAGGAAGTACATATTCTTAATGGTGATGCTTTAAGAAAGCAATTGCCCCAAGCCATTATCGGAAAGAGAATTGTTTGTCGTGAAGCCTTTATTGAGGGTCCATTACATACTGAAACCTCTGCAGATTTTTGGAATGACCGTGCTTCTCATTACCAGTCATGGTATCAAATTCCAGCAGAAGAGTATAAAGAAAAGTCAACTGATGAAATTGCCAAGGTTCGCCAAATAAGAAGAGATGCCAATGTATATCTGTGGTTTGAACATGACTTGTTCTGTCAGTGCAACCTTTGGTTGATGGCACAAATGCTGCAAGAACGAAGCTTTACTGGCAAGGCCTATTTGGTTTTGCCTGTAGTTAAGTCGCCTGAAACCCTTTGGCAGGGATTTGGAAACCACTCTGAAGAAGACATTCTCAAAGCCTGGAACAATAAGTTTTTAATAGCCCCTAGAGAATGGAGGCTTATGGTAGCATGTTGGAAAAACTATGCACTTGGAAAACAAGAGCTACTACAGGACAATTATGAGCAATTACTGCCGCTTCTCCCCTATTGCAAAGAAGTATTTAAAGCCCACATCGAAAGGCTCACTTCCCCGTCAAGACCTGTACTTCAATTGCAACGTTTTAAAGAAGAATTGAACACAAATGAGTTCGCTTCTGTTTTTCAAAAGTTCTGCGAAGCTGAAGGCGTCTATGGATATGGTGATATGCAAGTCTTCAAAATGTGGGAACAACTGAACGCATAAGTGTAAAAGCCATGGATCAAGCACCTGAAAACTTCTACGAAAACTCCAAAAACGTTGATGAATACATCAAAATGGCCAAAGGGTATGATGGTAAGGAAATCATAGACAAACTGCATGGTTTTCTCGGCAAGAATGCCAGCGTACTGGAATTAGGAATGGGTCCAGGAGTAGACCTGGAACTTTTGTCGCAACAGTATGAGGCCACCGGGTCAGATCTTTCGCAAGAGTTTCTCGACCGCTATCTTCAAAAGCAACCTGAAGCTGATGTCTTGCTCCTGGACGCCATACATCTCAATACCGACAGAACTTTTGACTGTATTTACTCCAACAAAGTACTGCATCATTTAACCTTGACAGAGTTGGAAAAATCTCTGTTGCACCAAACACTGCGCCTCAATGAAGGTGGAATTGTATGCCATTCATTTTGGAAAGGAAACGAAGAAATGGAGATGAAGGGAATGTATTTCAAATACCATGAACAGGAAACCCTTGTCGACGTTTTTGAAATGAACTACGAAGTACTCCTTTGCGAAGTTTACACCGAACTTGAAGAAAACGACTCGATATTGGTAATTGCAAAAGCTTAGTATTGAACTAACGTAGCGCCTTGCAATAAAGCCCGTATGTGGGAATCTTACATCAATGGTTTTAAAATGTACCTTAAGCTTGAAAAGGCTTTAAGTGACAATACACTAAACGCCTATATTGATGATGTAAAGAAGCTCACGCAGTTTTTTACGATTCACGAAATCACCAGAGTCCCCCAAAACGTAACCCGGCATGACATCAGAGATTTTATCCTCTGGATTCACGAAATGGGTTTCCTTGCCACCTCGCAGGCACGCATATTAAGTGGTGTCAAAAACTTTTTCAAGTACCTGATTGAAGAAGATATAATTACTGAAAACCCTCTTAGACTTATTGATGCTCCTAAAATTCAAAGAAAGCTTCCTGTTGTGCTGTCTATTGAAGAAATAGAGCTCATGATGGCACAAATTGACCGCTCAAAACCCGAAGGTGAGCGCAATAAGACCATAATTGAGGTATTGTACAGTTGCGGGCTTAGGGTTAGTGAGTTAGTAAACCTTGAGTTGGCACACATTTACTGGGACGATGAATTTATTCGCGTTATTGGTAAGGGTGACAAGGAGCGTTTAATTCCTATTGGTTCAGTGGCTTTGAAACAGGCCAGGTTATATTACGAAACAGTGAGGCGGCATATGGATGTGGCTCCTGGCCACGCCAAGTATTTGTTTTTAAACCGCAGAGGAAAGAGGCTTACCAGAGTGATGATCTTTACCATCGTAAAAACGCTGGCTGAAAAGACCGGTATTACCAAAACCATAAGTCCTCACACCTTTAGACACTCTTTTGCTACCCATTTAGTTGAACATGGTGCCGACCTCAGGGCTGTGCAGGACATGCTTGGACACGAAAGCATTACTACCACTGAAATCTATACACACCTGGATAGAACTCATTTACGAAAAACTCTGGAAGCTTTCCATCCAAGATTTTCTGCGAGGCAATAGCTAAAAATAAAAAGGCCCCGCAAATGCGGGGCCTTCTATCTTGAAATGAGATTTTCTTATTTCTTAGCTACTCGCACTGTAAATGAAGCACCGCTCACTGCAGTACCCTTTACAACGTAAACACCATTGTTAAGACTTGAAATATCAAGTGTGTTTCCAACGTTGTTTGTACGCAATACTTCAGTTCCTACAAGATTGTAGACAGTAACCTGCTCAATTACCTCGTTTGTTTGAAGGTTGATGATACCGTTTGTTGGGTTAGGATATACCGCTGCAGATACTACAGGAACATCTTCCAAACCAACCTTGATATCAAAGTCAGCTCTGCTTCTTGGGAATAGCTGGTAGCCATCAGTTCTAGGAAGGCTTGAGTCGTACTGACCACCAATACCAGTGATGTCAAATTTTCTGTCACCAGGATTGTCCATTCCAGGAATATCAGTATCGCTGTCAATTCTCATGGCAAAAGTATCGGTACCGTTAGTGAAGTCAATGTTGAATGAACCGCTCATGGCCCAGTCGTTAGAATCTACCAACCATACATTAACAAATTGAACCAACTTAGACTCTTCTACTTCGTCAAGGCTGTCAACCACAACAGGGCTTACCATTTTTCCTGTAGCGTGTACAATAATGGTGTCAACGTAATCCAACTCACAAAGACCGTTGAACTCTCTTACAGTGGCCATTACTTCAATACTGTCGCCTAAAGCGAAGTTTGAATATCCATAGTCAGTTGAAACACCGAAAAGGGTAATACCATAGTCGCCGTCTTGCAATGAAATTTGCAAACCGCCACCTCTTAGGTTAACGTTGGTATTTACAATACCTGAAGTCCAAACCACACGGCCATCGTACAATGAAATTCCATTGCTGTCGTTGGTTCTGATTTCAGCAATAGTTGCGTCGTACTCATAGAGGTAAATATCCCACCAGTTGGTAGGTAATATCTGGTATCCACCATCTCTTGGATCGCTTGAGTCAAATTGACCACCAATACCCACAAGGTCAAACATGGTCCAGATAGTGTCTCTTCCGTCGATATCCGTATCACTATCAATTCTCATGGCAAAAGTGTCAATACCGTTGGTTACATCAACATTGAATGAACCACTTAATCTCCAGTCTGAGCTATCAACCAACCAAAGGCTATCAATTCGAATCAATTTAGATTCTTCTCTTTCACCCAATGAAGTTACCAACTCAGGCATAACCATGTTTCCTCTCGACTTAACGATAATGGTGTCAACTGAAGTAAACTCAGCCAAACCGTTGTATATATCAAGCGTACCTACTAGCTCAATTTCGTCTCCCATTCTGAAATCACCATAACCGTAGTCAGATGAGAAACTGAAGATGGTAATTCCCCAGCCATTGTCCTGCATAGAGATTTGAAGACCACCGCCTCCTCTGAAGCTTACGTTGGTGTTTACAATACCAGTAGTACGGATCGTTTTTCCATTGTATAGAGTCTCAACGTTCTCGTCGTTCTTTCTAAGTTCTTCAATAGTGATATTGTACTCATGCAGCTCAATATCCCAGTAGTCTCTAGGAAGAATTTGGTATCCTTCATCTCTTGGATCGCTAGAGTCAAACTGACCGCCAATACCTACTAGATCAAACTTGCCCCAGATGGTATCTCTTCCGTCAATATCAGTATCGCTATCTACTCTCATGGCAAATGTGTCGATACCATTGGTTACATCAATGTTGAATGAACCGCTGTTTCTCCACTGTGTGTAGTCAGAGAACCACATGTCTTCAAACTTTATAAGTTTTGACTCAGTTTGTTCGTCAAGAGCGGTTACTACTTCAGGTGCAAGGCTGCGACCTAAATCTTTTACAACAATTGAGTCAGCGCTTGTAAACTGAGTAAGGCCGTTGTATTCGCCAAGAGTTCCGTAAATCCAAATACTGTCACCATATCGAGGAGTGTAGGTTTGTCCGCTAAGGAAAGTAGTGATACCCCAACCGCCTGATTGGATACTCACTTGCAAACGACTACCTCCAAAGTTGGTAGAATTGTTAACAACACCACCTGTTACTACTTTCTGGCCATCGTATGTAGAGTGGCCATTCATATCATTTACTCTAAGATCTTTGATGCTGATAGTGCCAGGGTTTCCTGCAGAGAGACAAGCACTGGTGTGCGCTCCAAAGTATTTAAACTCGTCCTTGGTATATACATCCCAGGTATCGTCTCCTTTTGACCAATCGGTCTCACCTACTTTAATTGAAGACTTTCTTACCAAAGTGTTGTCTGAAGTACTTCCAGTACCTACAGTCCAGGTAGTGCTCTTACCTACTTCACCAATTACGTCAATGGCAATCAAGTTGGTAGCATCTCCTAAAACCACCGCATCGTTTCCGTTAAAATTAGTTACTGAGTGAAGTGTATCTGCGATAGCTGTAAGAGTAGAACTTGCCGAAGAGTTTACAATAGTGTATACTTCTCCTGAAGCTAACATTCCTTTTAGGTACAGTACTGAACCCGGTGTAGTAGCTCCATTTGAGAAAAGGGCTACGGCATATCCTGATAAATCGATTGTTGAACTGCTTGGATTGTAAATCTCCAAAGCCTTGTTGCTGCTTCCTCCTTCGATATACTCTGAAAAATAAAGATCAGAGCAATCCGTTTGAGCAAACGACACACTTGCTACAAACGAAGCAAGTAGTAGCGTAAAAATTTTCCTCATCTTAAAATCTCGTTTCATTGTTTCATGCAAATGTAAGAAGCCTTCCCTGCCAACATTACACTTTACAAATTCTTTACGTTGGCTTGCCTATCTTCCCTTATCAATCCAAAATTCAAGACGATAAAACCAAGCTAATTTGAGTTCTGAAAGTCGCCATAGAAAAGGGATCAGAAAACTGATTCGCTGGACCGTGATTCCGTTCCTGCTTTTGGTACTTTTTGTGTTGCTCACCAATATGGTGATTTACTGGTACTCACATAAATACGTTTATAGCGATAGTGATAAGGTAATTCACAACAAAGTGGGCTTGGTTTTAGGTACCAGCAGAAGGGTTTCTTCAGGACACTCCAACTACTATTTTACATACCGAATCAATGCGGCGGTTGACTTATATAAAAGGGGAAAAATTGAGTATATACTGGTGAGTGGTGATAACAGTACCAAGGAATACAATGAACCCAGAGACATGTACCATGCCTTAATTGAGGCGGGAGTGCCAAGCGACAGAATTGTTTTAGACTATGCGGGTTTCAGAACATTGGACTCCATAGTGCGCTGTAAAGAAGTATTTGGCCAGGAGAGTTTCACCATTATTTCGCAAGAGTTCCATAACGAGCGGGCTGTTTTCCTGGCGCATGCCCATGGTATTAATGCGGTAGGCTACAATGCGCGTGATGTATCCAGGGGCTATAGTGTTAAAACGAGAGTAAGAGAAGTATTTGCCCGTACCAAGGTCTTTATTGACTTGTTTGTTCAAAAACAACCAAAGTTTCTGGGAGAAAAAATCACCATTGGTGAATGAGCCGAAAAAGGGCTCGAGGCTTCCACGATATCTTATTTTTGCAGAATCAATTCACATTGACTTTTAAAGACCCTATGGAATACTCAAACGAAGCCATTGAATCAATAGACTTAAGCAATTTAGCTGCCCCTACCGGCACAGAACTTAATTGTAAAGGCTGGCAACAGGAAGCTGCATTTAGAATGCTGTTAAATAACCTTGATCCTGCCAATGCTGAACGCCCTGAAGATCTTATTGTATACGGTGGTTCGGGTAAGGCAGCCAGAAACAAGGAAGCGCTTCAAATGATGTTAAAGGCTCTTAAAGATTTGAATGAAGACGAGACGCTTCTTGTACAATCAGGAAAGCCTGTAGGTATTCTTCCTTCACACAAAGACGCCCCCAGAGTTTTAATTTCCAATTCAATGCTGGTACCTCACTGGGCTACTTTTGAGAACTTTCTGGAGTTGGAAAAGAAGGGCCTGACTATGTATGGTCAAATGACGGCCGGTTCATGGATATATATTGGCTCACAAGGAATTGTTCAGGGTACTTATGAAACTTTTGCTGAAGCAGCTCGCCAATCCTTCGGTGGCTCATTGAAAGGTACACTATCAGTTACCGCTGGCCTTGGAGGTATGGGTGGCGCGCAGCCTCTTGCAGTTACCATGAATGAGGGTACTTGCCTGGCTGCCGAGGTAGAAGAATGGCGTATTACCAGAAGAATTGAAACACGTTATCTGGACGAATACTACAGTGATCTTGACAAAGCAATTGACCGGGCACTGGAGGCAAAAAACAATGCCGAGCCTATTTCGATAGCCTATCACGGTAACATCATAGACCTATTGCAACGCCTAATTGATAGAAATATCACCCCTGATTTACTTACAGATCAAACATCGGCACATGATCCTTTAAACGGGTACCTGCCTCAAAATCTGACTGTGGAACAGGGAAATGTTCTTAGGGAATCAAACCCTGAAGAGTATATCAAGCACTCATACGATAGCATGGCCATGCACGTAAAACAGATGCTTGAATTGCAAAAGCGTGGAGCCGAAACCTTTGACTATGGCAACAACCTAAGAGGCCGTGCTCTGGAGCATGGTGTTGAAAATGCCTTTGACTTCCCTGGTTTTGTTCCCGCCTATATCAGACCACTTTTCTGCGAAGGAAAAGGACCTTTCCGTTGGGTAGCACTCTCTGGTGATCCTCAGGATATTTATGAGACCGACAAAGCTATTCTTGAACTTTTCCCTGAAGACAAGGCCCTTGCACGCTGGATTAACATGGCTCAGGAGCGTATTGAGTTTCAGGGATTGCCTGCAAGAATATGCTGGCTGCCACAAGGAGCCCGTCAAAAAGCAGCTCTTAAGTTTAATGAGTTGGTACGTACCGGAAAGGTAAAAGCTCCTATAGTGATTGGCAGAGACCACTTGGATACAGGTTCGGTAGCTTCCCCAAACCGTGAAACGGAGGCTATGAAGGACGGTTCAGATGCTATTGCTGACTGGCCCATCCTCAATGCCATGATCAATACTGCCGGCGGTGCCACCTGGGTATCTGTACACCATGGCGGTGGAGTAGGTATAGGATACTCAATCCATGCAGGAGTGGTTATTCTGGCCGATGGAACTGAAGAAGCCGATGTACGACTAAGACGTGTATTGCATAACGATCCAGCTATGGGCGTTATTAGGCATATGGACGCTGGATATGACATTGCTCAGAATACGGCTAGCGAGCATGGTTTGGACATTAAAGAACGTGTGGAGTAAAACCTTACAACTTCTTGCTCTGTCCATTGAGCCCTTTATTTGGCATTGCCCCAAAATGAAACAAAAAGTCTAGACCAAAGGAAGCGTGCTTCCTTTGGTCGCTTCAAACAGCCCTGAGTTCAGCAGAAATACAATTTAATAGTTGTCAATGTGCTTTGTGAGAAGCATTGAGGATATTAGTAAAAGAATTGTAGCCGAGCTATTGGCAAACTAAATACCAGTACCGACAAAAACTCTTTGTACTTAGAAGAATGCTATCAAAAAATTCTTCTTGAAGATTTCTGCCCCGTTGTTCTTCCTTTTTTCGAAACCATAGGCCCAGTTGACGTTGGCAAATGGCCTCAGAACAACCCTATTGAGCGTTTGCTAAGCATTGAACTGGCTTTGATGGATGATCAGGATACATCTACTTTTTGCTGTGACGGCATTGTACCCGTGCAAATAGTAGTTAAGAAAAACCTCATCAAGTTCTGGGGACATATCTGGTGGCTGAACGCTCCTGAAAACCACCCAAGAAACAGAAGTGGAAAAGATCCATTCTATGCTGAAATCAGTAAAAAAGGCAGACAAATAAGCATTCCACTAATGCTCTTTGGCGACTATGCGAAACTTCCTATTGACAAATATTATTGGCCTGAAATGAGCATAGAATGGATTTTTGAAATTACCCGATGAAGTAATTACCTCGTTGGAAACAGGTAATTGGCCAATTCTTCTGAATTGGCTACTTCATGAGTAATATCAGTCATTTGGAAAGTATACGCACCGCTACGCGTAATTCCTTGTTTCGCAAAAGCCTCTTCTGACAAGGCATATAGTCTTTTATCAAATGTGAACAGTAGTAGTACATTGCGGCCGGCCGCACTACAGGTAAACTTACCAGGAGGAAAACTAAAGGCACCTTCGTAGCGTAAATCGATCATAGACAGAACACTGGTGTTCACAATTTCCCTGTTCTTCTCGTCCACGTAAGTAGCCTTTATAGCCACACGATCTTTTAAGCGATACACTTGATCGCAATTGTAAACTCCAAATGACTTTATTGAAAGTCCGGAAATAATGGATGGATAGTAATGCCCAGCGTCAGTAATGTTACCGTTTGTGGTGAGCCGTTTGTTCCCAGCAGCATCTACGGTATCTCCAGGCCTCATGGTTCGTGCCATAGCCTTCCAGTCACTTTTTCTTCCCAGTCTTTCTATCATAACATTGGCCCCTTCAAACTGAGGCATATCCACTTGTACTTCTATTGCAGATCCGTCAGGGCGCACTTTCTCATTTTCGAACTGAGGATGGCTAGTCTCCAACGCTTCCAGGTCTTTAAGCTTTTTCCAGGTGCCTGATTCTTCATCCAATTGATAAAAGCCAAGATCCTTGTGCTTATTGGCCAGGGCGTAGTCTATTGTAATGCTCTTGTCTCTTGCTATTTCAATGGCCTTTTCGTTGGAATAGCCTTTTAAATCAAACATTCCAGCACTGTTAAAAAGGCCGTCTTTATAAGTCATCGGGATTCCGGAAAATGCCATTTCAGCAGCGTTGCGAAACTCTTGAAACTCCAGCGACACTCGTCCCCGTACTATATCTCCTTTGGCATCAACAAAAGCGTTGGCCGGTACGTGCAGGAGGGTTCCATATGGTCCAACAATCACATCTGCCCCCTTTTCGGCATCTATTGTAAACTTCTGGATGGCAGGGAGTAGCTTTTTAGGCATCAGCATTTTGTACACCCATGTTAGCTCTACCCTTCTGTTCTCTCCTTTACCTGTTTCTGTAGTGTTGGGTGCAATAGGGGCTTCTTCACCTTTGAAGTCCATTTCAATATCTTCACCCTTGAGTCCGCCCATCTTTAAAATGGCTACTACGGCCTCTGCCCGCTGCTTAGAGAGTATTAAATTCTTTTGTGTGCTACCACTCGCATCAGTATAGCCTATTACCTTAATATGGTCAAGATGCTCAGAAGCATTTGTTTTGATCCATTGGACTATTTTGTTCTGTGTATTTTGATCAAGTTCCGAACTGTTAGATTCAAAATAAACCCTGGTTTGTGTACTCGTCTGTGCCTGAATTTGTCCAGAAACACAAAGTATCGAAAGGGTAAAAAGAGATCTGATTAGTGTTTTCATAGGTTATTTGATCGTAGAAGCATTTTTGCTCCTGACTCTTAACCTATGGTATGGTTCAAATCAATAAGTAACCTCACAAAGCCAGCCAAAAAAAGAGTAGGCCTATTTTCCAACAGACCTACTCCGAATACTTTGACAAAAAGAGGGCGACTATTGAAACCATAAGAGCACATTGGTGCATATCACCAACAAGAGCTTTGTAAAATCAATCTTCGCACTCCCCACTTTGTGGATTTTTAAGCCCCCTACAGTACAAGTAATTTTCACTAGTATTGTGAGGCAAAATTTGCTTTTCATCGAGGTATTTTTGCATTAATAAAAACCCGAAGTCGAGTGCCAGCTCGACTTTTTTTATGAGTTAGCTTGGCTTTCAAGCATTCTCGAAGGTATTTGCTTTTTCACTATACCCCAATTTCAATTGTTCACTCAATTTTTCAAACCTGTGGAAAAATTTCTGAAAACGATGGCTCAACACAGGTTTTGATGTTTATAGGGTTAAGAAATTAAAAAATAATTCTCGTCAAAACACGAAACACACATATACACAGAGCGTTAGCTATAACATTCTGTAACTAAAATGAGTCACTAATCCATACTAGCTTTAAACTATGCTTGTCCGTTGTATTGTTGGGAGGTGAGAATTACTCCTTCGAAACCAAATTATTTCCTTCGTCTATTTAATTCTATGCCGTATCGCGCCACTAGCGTGACATCTGTCCTAACTTACTCCATTTTTCTATATGCTTCTGGACAGGGTCATGGACCTGAATAGCATCAATAAGTAACCACTGACCTTGCTCAGTTTCTAAAATAGAGTGGAATTTGGTCTTTAAAAACCAAATCGACCTCAGCCCTCCAACCCTTTTCCATGCCTTCCGGTATTTCTTCGCAAGTAAGTGTGCTAGCGTCCTTGTGGTCCATCTCAATTTTTTCAGATGGTATGCCTTTATCTTCCAAATAGTTCTTTATGGAGTAAGCTCTCATCATTCCAAAAATTTTAGTGTTCTCTGGATTCGGGAAGGGTGCTGCAAATCCCGTTATCCTGATCATTTCAATATTTGAATCATCCATGTTCTCAAACCATTGGTCAATTTGTTCAATAGCCAATTCTGTCAATTCAACTTCATTGGCTTTAAACATGAGGTGACGTTTTACAAGGTTTTCGTTCTTGTCCGAACTAAAGCTCATCAAAACCCATATTGCCAGAACAACAGTAAAGGAAGTACCCGTTTTCATAATTGGTTGTTTTAGGAAGTAAAGTTGCTAAATACAAGCAACAGAACTCAATATACACAAAATCGGGCAGAGTTTCAGCAAGGAGCCACGGGCTTGTCAGGCAGTAGTGGCTTTGAGTACGAGTTCAGGCGGTCTATTCATTTCCAGTAAACTCATAGATGCATTGAATTTATGATGCATTAGTCTCCTATACCTTTCATAGGTATAGCCTCCTTCTTTAAATACAGCTGCATGCCCTGCCCAAACCACTCTGTAAGTAAGTTTAAAATGAAGGTGATAAATGAAATAAGCCAGGCTCTTTTTCCAAAGTGGTTTCCTGTTATACAAAATTGAAAGCCTCTCCCTCTGAAACCTAAGATGTTCCTCTTCATCGGTGAGAATATCCGTACAAACTTCTTTCAAAAGCTTACAGCGAGTGGCTTCCTGAACAGCATGGAAATATATTTGAGATGCTGACTCTACAATAAGTGCCGTTATGGTCCATATTTCCATATTGGACCTGAGTCCACGCACCCATCTAAACAGCGAATCTCCCCAGTCTGTCTTCTTTCTGCTTTCACCAAGTAGGTCCAAATACCTTCCCAGGTTCTCCCCATGCTTGTTTTCTTCTTGAACAAAAAGCTGTACTACCTTCAGGTAATCGGGATCATTGTGCCGTTCGCTATGTTTTCGTGTTGCCTGCATGAGCCCTTTGCCGTCTGAGGTAGCTCCCAGCTGTATGGCTTTTAATGAGGGAAGTATTACCTCCTTCTCTCTGTCTGACATCTCGATTTTCTGTTGCCAGTTAATTCTGCTTATTTGTGCGTTGTCCTGAAAATGGTTAAGCCAAAACTCTGAGCTGTGTAAATTCTCCATTACAATTGTTTGCCTACCAACGCAGCTCAATTTTTCAATTATCCCCGGGCTTCACATTTAACCTCAATTTGGCAAATAACTGTTAAGGGGCAAACAAACGAGGGCAGGCAAGATCCATACACAGGCTCGTCGCACAGCCACAAAAACTCTCTTTATCAACCACTTATAGCTTTTTCATTTTCCTTTATTCAAATTTCCATTTATTTTCATCTACTTTCGTACTCGCTTTTGGTTCCTTACCAGAAATGGAAGGGATTAAAAAGGGAATCCGGTGGAAGTCCGGAACTGTTCCCGCAGCTGTAAGCTTCAAATTGATTCTTTGCTCATCTCTCGCCACTGTTAAGATGTAAATCGAGACGGGAAGGCCAGCAAAGAAGAAGTAAGTCAGAAGACCTGCCAAAAGCAATATGTTCGAAAGCTATCGGGAACTGTAGCTGAGAAAGAGTCATGAGATTGTCTTTTGCCTTTTTTCTCGTTTTTAAAATTTATTGCAATGAAGCAAAAAATAGTAATTACGATGTGTTGCCTACTTGGCTTAGGCAATGTGCTAATGGCACAAGACAGCACTATTTTCTTTACCAACCTTCAAGCGGTTGAAGTATCTGAAAAAAGAGCCACTCCAAACCTGCTTTACCCTAAAATGAATGAAAAGGGAGCCAATCTTGCTAGTTTTCTGGATAACAATACAGGAGCGCTTGTAAAGTTTAACGGCCCCGTAGGCATTAACTCTGTGAACCTTGGAGGCATTGGAGGCCAGCATACGGCTCTCAACTGGAACGGTTTGAATTTGCAAAGTGGAATGAATGGCTTTGCCGACCTAAACCTTATTCCCATGTTTTTATTTGATGAAGTAGGCATAAGTACTGACTTTGGCGATATGCCCTTGGGTAGTGGGCTTGGTGGCTCTGTAAACCTAAACACCTATTACGCACGAAACGAACTATTTTACTCCTTTGCTTCCTTCAACAATCATCGAATTGGGTTGGCGGTGAATCCAATCAATACGGCTCGGACAAAGTTTGGTATACGTGCATTTAGGTCTTCGGGTGACAATGATTTTACCTATGTGGATGGCTTCAACATTGAACGCAAGCTGGACAATGCGCATATGGTACAAACGCATCTGATGCCTACGTTTAGCTACAAAATCAATCAAAAAAGCCAGATCAAATCGGAGCTTTGGTACACAGATGCCAGCAGAGGACTTCCACCTACCCTGTTTGAAACTGAAGCTGAAGCCCAACAGGAAGATAGAACACTCAGGTCGGTTACATCCTACTACCACAACGTATTTAACGACAACACTTCACGAAATTTTTCTGCCAAACTGGCCTACAAGAATGAATCCATAGTTTTTGATGATCCGTTAAAGAACCTTCATGGAGACAATAGATCTGAGAGTTTGTTTTTAATGACCAAGCAGAGCTTTAGCAAACTGAATTATGTAAACGACGTGACCACAAGTTTCTTCGTTGGTGCCACAGCAGGTCTAAACTCGGCCAAATCCCTAAGCTATCCTGATGAAAGTGCCGGTGTCCATGAAAACCTTGCCCTTAATGCCCGGTTTCAGCAACATGGTTTTACTGAACGTTGGTTGTACAACATCAACGTAAAAACGGAATCATTTATGGGGCAAACTCCCTGGTCGGTAGACGGAAACTTTAAATACCGCTTTAAGGAAAAAACTCACCTTGATGTATTTGTAGGTAGGGCCTATCGCTTTCCTACTTTTAATGACTTGTACTGGATACCTGGTGGAAACCCTGACTTAGAAACTGAAACAGCCTATAAAGGACATGTACAACTTAGGGGCTTACTAAAGAAAAAATGGAACGCCTATGGTAAAATCCATAGCGCATTGGTAGACAACTGGATCATGTGGTTGCCCAACTCAGTAGGTGTTTGGGAAGTAGAAAATGTAAAATCGGTATGGGCCCGAGGCCTCGATATAGGAATCTCAGGCTGGCAAAAGTTCTTCAGAAAATCGTTTCAATGGAATGCCAACTATTCCTTTATGCGCACTGAAAACCTGGGGGGAAGTTCTTTCGTGGTTGAAGGCAGCCAGTTGAGTTATGTTCCCCTGCACAAGGGAAATCTTGAGCTTAAATTCTTTTTAAACTGGCGCTGGAATTTGGAATGGCAACATCAATATGTTGGCAGGCGCTACATCAACACAGATAATAGCGAATGGCTTAAGTCTTATCAGCTTGACAATTTGATCTTAAACTACACTCGAGGCGATCTTTCTCTTTCCGCCTCCTTCAATAACGTTTTTAATACTGAATACACCTCTACTGCCGCTTACCCAATGCCTGGCAGAAACTTCAATCTTTCAATTCGTTACGGTTTTAACAGACTATTTAAATGATCAAAACTTTACTTTCTATCATGGCCATTGTTGCCGTAAGTCTTCCTTCTCTTGCTCAACACGGACAATCGCACTTTGAAGGACAATTACCCAAAAAAGACACCTCCTTTTTAGGCGACAAGGTTCGTACTAAGATCAACTCCGGACTTTTTAGCTTCAATACCGACACTTCTAAATGGGGTACCTGGACCGGATGGTCGCTTTCGAGTATGAGGGATACCATAAATGGTACCTTCACCAACGATCGCTCTTCTATTACCGGAGGAGGTGTAAACCATTCAGCAGGATACGCTGTGGCTTATGCTTCGCCCAATATTATTATGAGTGAGGCTACGGAGCTTACAGGAACCTACATCACAAATACTACCTATGCCTACAAGGTGGTTAAAAATGGAAATGGTTTCTCAAAAAAATTCGGTGGTACCACAGGTAACGATGCTGACTCCTTCATGGTAAGGGCCAACGGATACCTGGCCGGTACCTTGGTAGATTTTTCTGATTTCTACTTAGCTGACTACACCTTTAGCGATAATACAAAGGACTATGTCATAAAAGACTATACATGGTGGGACCTAAGTACTCTTGGCAAAATTGACTCACTCAGTTTCAGCTTTTATTCAAGTGATTCAGGTGCTCATGGTCTCAATACACCACTATACTTCTGTATAGACAACTTTAATGGTGTGGCTCCTGACTCGGTAGTGTCAAAAAGTGGTTTTGAGCGCTTTGATCTGGGAGTAGATGGCTATGCTAATGGCGCAGACGGTTTGGGCGGATTCTATTCAAACGGAGCATTTTTTCACAACAACTACAATCCACAATGGATGAGCTGGTCAGGTTTTGGCCTTTCAAACCATACTGATGTAAGCACTAAGGGCTTTACAAACCAATACAGTGCTTATGCAGGTTCGGGCCAAAACAAAAGCGCCAATTACATAACTGCCAACGGCTTTGGTCCATTAACCATTGACCTGCCATACAACACTGCGGGTAACAAGCCAAAAGGTGTGTACCTTACCAATGCTACATACGCTGCACTTTCAATGAAAGACGGTGATGGAATTGCCAAAAAATTTGGTGGTACTTCTGGTGATGAGGAAGACTGGTACAAAGTGGAATTCATTGGGTTTGACGCGGATGGAAACGTAACGGATACAGTTGAGTTCTATCTGGCGGACTACCGTTTTTCCGACAATTCATTGGACTACATTGTAGAAGACTGGACTTGGGTAAGTCTTGAAGCGCTGGGAAACGTTACACGTATTGAGCTAGAGCTAAGCAGTACGGACGTAGGTGACTACGGAATGAACACTCCAGCCTACATATGCATGGACGGTTTCAATTCTGCAGATCCAGTAAACCTTACTACTCCTGGAACATCGCAGGTACAGCTATTCCCTAACCCGGCTATTAATGTAGTTTCAGTTACACTAGAGCAAGAAGTAAGTGCCGTTGAAATCTTCAATATGCAGGGAAGCCTGGTATGGAAAGGAAATAAGACGAAAAACATCGATATTTCCCCCCTGCCGGAAGGACAATACACCTTGAGAGCATTCACTGCGAATGAGATATACCATGCGCCGTTTATTAAACTATAAGCTCGCATTAGCGAGCACCTTGCTCCTACTGGGTCAAACTGTGAAAGCACAGTTTGACCCTGCAGCGGGCTCATCAGGGTCTAAGGCCATACACAAAGACAGCTCAGCCATTGTAGACTGGGCTACTCAATGTAGTATTACTCGCGGGCCAATGGACTTTAGTGATAATACACTTGGAAATGCCAGCATTGGAAGGGAGAAAGAAGCTTTTGGAAAAGCTGATGACTTTGTGGTGTCACTTGGTGATGGTGGAAACGCTATTATTACGATAGATGGAAGCCTGTACAATGGTATGGGACCCGACTTTGCTGTATTTGAAAATGCCTTTGATGATAACTTTCTGGAGCTGGCTTTTGTGGAAGTGAGCTCTGATGGACAGAACTATGTGCGTTTTCCAGCAGTATCACTTACCCAAACGAAAACGCAGATAGGAGGCTTTGACTATTTGAACCCTACTGAGCTCAACAATTTTGCTGGTAAATACCGTAAGGAATATGGCGTACCGTTTGATTTAGAAGAACTTAAAGACTCCAGTGCTTTGGACATTGACAAGATCACACATATCAAAATTATTGATGTAGTGGGTTCTATTGACACCACGAGAATGCACTCTAAAGACTCAAAGGGCAATGTTGTTAACGATCCCTGGCCTACTCCATTCGAGTCCTCAGGCTTTGACCTGGATGCAGTGGGTTTTATTCATATGACCGGCAACTCCATCCGCGAGGCTCAAAGTTCAATCACATTTGCCTACGCGGCCCAGCAGTCTATCCTTACATCTGGTAATCTTTCAAACGGTACCTTGTCTATCTTCTCGTTGAATGGTAGCCTTTTGACCAGTCATACACTGGAAACTGATCAAGCTTTTAAGAGTGATCCTCTCATACCCGGTGTCTATTTAGTTCGCTTTTCCGGAGAGAACTTTCAGGCCAGTCAAAAAGTTGTTGTTTTCTAAATGTACTCTGTGCGTAACTTCCTATTCTACCTTCCAGTCCTTCTGGCTTCAATGTTCATTGCTTCTTGTGGCCCCACTGAAGACGATGATCCCATAGACGCCAAAGAACGATCAGGCAATGGTCTTATAATATTGAATGAAGGAGGTTTCCAAAGAGGCAATGCTTCTATGAGTTTCCTTCCTGAAGAGGCCTATACTACTGATACTGAAGATAACATAGAAGCCAGTACCAGTGTTTTTGAAGAAGCCAACGGTACCCTACTAGGAGATGTAGGGCACTCCATGACCATGATAGGCGAATACCTCTATGTGGTCGTAAACAATTCGGGACTCATTAGAGTACTGGAACCTGGAACCTTTAAGGAAATAGCACAGATTAAGGGTTTCAATTCACCGCGGTACATAGTTCCGGTAGATGAGAAAAGAGCCTATGTAAGCGATTTATATAGCAATTTCATATCGATTGTGCATTTAGAATCTCACTCGATTATTGGTGAGATTCCACTTAGGGGAATGACAGAAAAGATGCTTGTTTACCGACACGAAGTATATGTGGCCAATAATAAGAACAAGCACATTTTCACTATTGACATTGCCACTGACTCCATTACCGACTCCATAGATATCGGTGGGCATTGCAACGAATTACACTTGTACAAAGCACAAGTTGCCGCCGTGAGAAACGCTCATTCTGAAGGATTGAACAAAGGCGCCATTGTGGTGATTAACACCCTAAGCCATACCCTGAGCACCATATCTGAATTTGACTTTGATGAGAAAATGTGGTATGCCAGATCCTTTGCCATTGATAACGGCATCTACGTGGTGCTAGGGCAATCGGTTTTTGAATTCAAATCAGGAATACTCAAGAAGCTGTTTGAAATGAGCAATGTTACTGCCAATAACATCTCCTTATGGAATGGAAATGTATGGATAAGCAATGCCAAAGACTACCAGCAAAAGGGAGTGCTTCAAGAATACTCAATGACTGGTGAACTACTCTCAGAACATGCTGTAGGCACTATTCCCAGCCAGGTGCTTTACTATAAAAAACCGGATTAAGGTTAAAAGGGAAGCAAAACAGGGGTTATTCCATTTTTTACCATTTCAGTAACAGCTTTTTGCGGCTGGTCCTTGTTACTTCCACGTCCTTCAGCATATGCCAATGCATAATAGGACCTTACTGGTATATCAAAAATAAATCCGATTCCAGATTCTTTATTTCCATTTTCATTCTTCGTCTTACCTGTAGTCACTCGGTAGTAATAGTCAACCGTAATGTCAGCTGGGTTATTCCCAGTAAGTGCGGCGTTTAAGGTATCTGATGAATATCCATACAATCGCACGTCAGCATGGTCAATATCAGTACCAACTACGGTTCCTTGTCGTGTTATTACCTTAACATGGCCCAATTGCTGCAATTCGGCAGTATACAGGTCGTCTGAAGTAGTTGCATCCGTGGCCTTTATTTCAAATACATCCTTGAGTAAACTTTCGTCGAGTACATGCACGTAATAGTTACCGGCATCCAATTCAAGCTCAACGGAACTTGATTTCCTTCCAGTACTAGCGTCCTCATATGTTCCCTTTAAAGTGTAAAAGGTATCAATTATGCTTCCTGTGGCTTTTAAATCGTCATACCCCTTTAGGACGGCTTTCTTCTTCGCCGATCCTGCAACTTTTGCCACATCGTATTTATAAAAGTTCATGGAGTCTTTCACCTTGCTCACCACTACCAACGACGTGTAGTTGTTTAGTGTATTGCTCCCACTTTTCCTTTTCACCAGTATTTGAACCAGAGCTCCCTTTTTTTCTTCTTCCTTCTCTTTTTCTTTCTCAACGTCATCGTCTCCCTTATCGCAAGAAAAACCTCCTACGGCCAAAGCGAGAAGTAGCATTGCCCAAACAGAAAACTTTAAAACCTTCATAGTCTCATTTTTAGCAACCCAAGCTAAAGCTTTGTCTATGAAGCCATCATGTTTCAAAATATAAATCAGACAGGTAAAGAATACAAGTAGGCATACAAACAAAAAAGGGACCCAATGGGTCCCTTCCTATATGATTACTAAAAGCTTCTTTGTTATTTGAAACTCACCCTGGTTTTCTCCAGAATGTTTTTTCTCATGGCTACAATCTCATATGCCTGCTCGCCGTCTTTTGCAGCAAATTGACTGTTGTAAGCCACTACAATTACTTTTCTAACAGGAATATCGATAAAGTAGTATGATCCTACTTGCTGCTTACCAAGCTCATTAACCTGAGTAGAAGTACGTCCCTGATACAATGGCTCAAAAGGAAGAGCATCTACGTCTTTAATAAGAACATACTGCAAGGTATCCTGATTGCTAGGAGGGAATACCATAATAAGGTTTGAGTCTATCTCACTACCAATAATGGATGATGAACCCACAATAGTTTTGATTTTACCCAATGGCTGAACTTCGGCAACCAGTACATCGTCATCAGTAGCTTCAGTAATAGTTACTGGTGTTACGTACTTATCGGCCGAACCGTCAAATACGTGTAGGTAGTAATTTCCTTCTGGAATGTCAGTCAATGAGATATAACTGGTCTTAGCGCCACCTCCATCTGGATCAACACCTGATCCTTTTCTTGAGTAAAAAGTATCGATAATTAATTCCTGAGTTTTTAGAGAGTCGTAACCTTTGATCTTGATCTTGGTGATAGTACCGCCATTTACTTTACCTGAAGTAAACTCAGTGAAGTACATGTCTTCTTTCACTTTACCTAAAACGGCCATGCATGAGTAGTTATTCGAAATCTTTCCATTTTTCAATTTCTTAACTACGATGTTCAAGTTTCCAGTTTTACCTGGTTCAGGGTCTTTTACGTCGCAAAACTCGCCGCTATAGCCTTCTTCACAATCACATTTACCTTCGTCGTTGCAGGTACCGTGCTCACCACAATCAACTGTTTCGCATGGATCCTTTGGGCAGCCAGTTAGAAAAACCAACCCAGTCATCATGCACAAGATTAGCATGGGAGTCAAAAATTTTTTCATCTTGTAGGAATTTTATGATACAATGTTAAAATATAGTTGCGAGTTCATCAACTTAAAAGTCTCGAAATCATCCCGCTTTTAAGCTTAGGCTCAATACAGGTGGCCTTTGGAGGCATTACCTCATGTAAGTCAGCAATAGCAAAAAGTTCATCAACCTGTGTTTGATACAAGGTGAAGGCAGCCGCATAGTCACCTCTATCCACCAGTTTCACAAGTTTGTCAATTCCTTTTACTCCTTCCATGTAGGATATGCGCTTTGTGGTTCTAAAATCGATAATGCCCAACAGTCTGGTCATTATCTCTTTTCTAAGAACACTTACGTCCAAATTATCAACTGGATCATCCCCCAATAAGGTTGCATGTCTGTATTTAAGTTGATACCATTTTTTCTCAATGTATAGGCCAAACTCAAACTTTTCCCTGGGTCTTACAGGTTCTTCTGATACCTGTACATCGAAATGTCCTTTAAGCTCCTCAACAAACTCTGAGGGGCTATAAATTCCCAAGTCCTTTAACAACCTGTTGAATTCATACATTCTGAGCTGAGAACTGGGAAAGTGAATTGCCACAAAGTAATTATGCGGGGCCTCAGCCGGGCTGGTACCTTTCTCGTTTCGTTTCTTCGCTACAATGGAACCGCTTTCAATACGGTGATGTCCATCAGCGATATAGGTCTGCGGTATATTGGCAAAGTGTTTCTCAATCTCCCTTACTTTTTCTTCTTCCTCAATTACCCATAACTTATGTTCCACCGCATCCATGTTCAAAAAGGAATATGATTCCTTTTGACGTACTATGTCTTCCACCACCTTATCCATAGGCTCGTAGTCAGGATACGTAAGTGTAATGGGGTTAAAATTGAAGTCTATGGCCTCAGTGATTTTAACCAGCTCTTGTTCATTCTCCTGTAGGGTGCTCTCGTGTTTCTTCACCACATCGTCCCAATAGTCGCTATAGTGAACGGCTCCGGCAAGTCCATAGAGCCAATGGTTCTGCCAATTAATACCAAAGAGGTAATAGCAGGGTTTGGCATCGCGGTGCAGCATTTTGTTGTTCACCATCTTTCGATAGCCTATACCCACTTTTAGAAAATACTCTAACTGTGGATCCGCGTGCATGTCAAAGCCTAACTTTTCTGCCCGGGCATCAATTTCGTCAATAGAAATGTCTCCTGATTTTTCAAGAATAACATGATCAAATTGATGGAACATGAGGTCTTGCACTAGTCCCTTCTCAGGGCGTACTCCTCTAAACGGTTTTACCTTGGTCATGAACGTATAAAAGGCCGACCAAAAATCAATTCCGGTCGGCCATGTTGAGTTTTATTTAAAGAAGTCAACGACTTTCTGCGCCATCTCAAGGCCAATTCGGTCTTGAGCTTCTACCGTTGAACCTCCAATATGAGGGCTCACGGATGTGTTTTTGTGTTGCAACAGAGTCATATTGTCGGTAGGTTCTTTTTCAAAAACGTCTACACCCGCATATGCTACTTTTCCAGAGTTGAGTGCTTCAAGTAAATCGGCTTCATTAACGGTACCACCTCTTGCACAGTTTACAATAGCAACTCCATTTTTCATGGCTGCAAAAGAACTGGCATCAAGTACAGCTGCACCTGTGAAGGGAACATGAAGAGAAATGAAATCGGATGTAGCAAGCAACTCTTCCTTTGAAACGAAGGGCACATTGGCCGTAATAGTACCGCTTACATTGCTGGATGCTAAGTCCAACTCAAAACTGATATCAACGGGTTGTATATCAGTAGCTATAACATTCATTCCCAGGCCAACGCCTAATTTCATTGTTTCTCGTCCAATTCGTCCTGCGCCAATCACACCTAAGGTTTTGCCTTTGAGTTCTTTTCCCTTAGAATATGACTTTTTTAAAGCTTTAAAGCCATCGGCACCCTGAGCTGGTAAATCAGTATTAGACTGGTGAAGGAAACGAGCCATACCAAACATGTGGGCAATGGCCAACTCTGCTACTGATGCCGAAGAAGCCGCTGGTGTATTGGCAACTTCCCTACCAATTGATCGAGCATATTCTACATCAATGTTGTCCATTCCAACCCCTGCCCTACCAATAAACCTGGTATTGGGGCTTAGGTCAATAAGTTCCTTGCGCACTTTGGTAGCACTTCTTACAATAATGCCATCAAAGGTGTTGAGTTGGGTATTTAAATCTTCCTGAGCAATGGTATCGGTTACTACATCATGACCGGCATCGGTCATTAGTTTCTTTCCCGCTGCTGAAATTCCGTCGTTTGCTAAAATTCTTGCCATTGTTTCTACATGTATTTTTTCGAAAACTCTTTCATCACATCTACCAATACCTGAACACTGTCTATATCCATTGCATTGTACATAGACGCCCGGAATCCGCCAACAGACCTGTGACCTTTGATCCCACTTACATTGGCATTCTTACAATACTCAATAAAATCATTGTCGAGACTGCTGTCTTTTAATACAAAAGTGGCATTCATTAGGGAGCGATCTTCTTTCGCCGCAGTACCAATGAACATAGGGTTATTGTCTATTTCGCCATACAGCAACTCACCTTTGGCCTTATTGCGCTTGTAGATTTCTTCTACTCCGCCAATGCTTTTTAGCCATTTAAAGGTCTCGTTCACAACAAATACTGGAAATACCGGTGGTGTGTTGAACATTGAGTCCTTCTTAATATGGGTTTGGTAGTTGAGCATAGTAGGAAGTTTTCTTTCAATCTTTCCTAAAATCTCATCCTTTACAATTACAAGAGTTGTTCCTGCAGGCCCGATGTTCTTTTGAGCACCAGCATATATAAGATCGTATTTCGACACATCAACCGGACGGCTATAGATGTCTGAAGACATGTCAGCAATCAAGGGTACACCATAATCAGGATCTTCGTGAATCTCAGTACCAAAAATGGTGTTATTGGTAGTAATGTGCATGTAGGCAGAATCAGAAGGAACAGTAAACCCCTTAGGAATGTAGCTGAAGTTCTTATCCTCTGAGCTTGCCACTTCATTTACATTTCCCACCAACTTTGCTTCTTTCAAGGCTTTTCCAGCCCAAGCCCCTGTGTTCATGTAAGCAGCTGTTTGTCCATCACCTAAAAGGTTGAGCGGTACCATATAAAATTGTGTACTGGCTCCACCTTGTAGAAATACCACAGAATAGCCTTCAGGTACTCCCAGTAATTCTTTAGCCAACGATACTGCTTCATCCATTACCGACACAAACTCCTTACTTCTGTGCGATACGGTGATGAGTGGCAGATTGGTTCCACCAAAATCTTTTAACGCTTCAATTGAACTGTCAATGGCCTCTTGAGGCAGTATTGCCGGACCAGCACTAAAATTGTGAACTTTACTCATTAGAGCAGGTTTAAATTTTGCTGCAAATGTAGTCTTAATAAATGCCAATTATGAGCAAAAGAACCTGCGTAAAAGGTGGCGTAGTGGAGAACTAACACTTTCTTAAAGTAGCTTTTCTAAAGCTTCATAGGCTTCCTTTAGATTTTTTCCAAAAGTGACAATCCCTTCTTCATGCCCAGCCATTATCATTACCGGATTTTGTTTCATTGGACCATCTTCATAAAGCCGTTTTACTTCATAAGCCATTTGCGGAGTCCCATAGGCTACTTCAGGGTTGGTAGTAGGCATTTGATTCATGTGCCTGTCCCAGAGTTCCTTACTATGAATGTGTATTACAGCCCGTATATCATCTCGTAATTCATATACCGCCGCATGGGTTAAGGCTTCAGAACTTGCTTTAATCGGTCCCTGGCAAGTGAGTTTGTTTTCAGGAATAGAATAGTCAGTTATCAAGGTATAATGCTGTGGTCCCAGCTCAGCTTTTTGCCCGGTTTGAGTACCACTTATTAAAATCGTTCCGTCTGCCCGCTTTATTGAGATATTGCCATAGCCCACTACTTCGTCATAAGCCCCAATGAGCTCCATTTTATATAAAACAGTCCTGTACTGGTTGATTTCCGCTATAAGATCGGCTTCCAACGCAGCAGTCATCACGTGCTTCTGTTCGTACTTAATGTAGCCTTCGTCTATCATTTCGCAACTATTTGAGCTTGTTCCGGAAACAGATGAGATAAACCCTCTTCAGATGCATTACAAATGCCATTTTCAGTAATGAAGCCTGTAATGAGTCGTGCCGGTGTCACATCAAAACCGATGTTAAGAGCCGGTGTCTTTTCAGGACATATGCGTACCTGTTCCACTTCATCACGAAGAAGTCCCTGTACATACTGTACTTCGTTGCTACCTCGTTCTTCTATTTCAATCTCCTTCAGGCCATTTCTAACTTCCCAGTCAATAGTAGAGGATGGAAGGCAAACATAAAAGGGGACTTCATTGTCCTTTGCTGAAAGAGCCTTTAGATATGTACCAATTTTATTAGCCGCATCGCCTTCACGTGTTACTCTGTCACATCCCACTAAAACCAGGTCTACCTCCCCATGTTGCATTAAATGTCCGCCTGCATTGTCTACTATTAGAGTATGTGGCACCTGGGCCTCACTCATTTCCCAAGCTGTTAAGTGAGCTCCCTGATTTCTAGGCCTTGTTTCATCTACCCAAACATGAACAGGAATTCCAGAAAGATGTGCCTGATAAATGGGGGAAGTGGCGGTTCCCCACTCTACTACTGCCAAACTCCCTGCATTACAATGGGTAAGAATGTTGACCGGAGCACCCTTTTTTTTCTCGGATAGTGCTTTGATAAGATTAAGACCATGTTCCCCTAAACGCCTGCAAACGTCAACATCCTGCTCCATAAGCTTCTTGGCTTGTGTAAATACCTTTTCTGGTAAGTCATCGTCCAACTTATGATCCTGAATGAAGCTGTTTTGAATATCCACTGCCCACATTAAGTTAACAGCCGTGGGTCTACTAGACTTAAGAAATGCTGACTTCTCCTGGAGCTCAGTTTCAAAATTTTGACTTTCCAAAGCTTCAAGCACGGCAAAATACATCCCAAACGCCGCTGTAACCCCAATCAAAGGGGCTCCTCGTACCTCCATATCCCTTATGGCTCGCTCGCAGTCGGTACTACTGCTCAAAGTTTTCACTACTCTCTTGTGGGGTAAAAAACGCTGATCAAGAATCTCAATGAGTTTCTCATCTCCTTTCTTCACCCAAATACTTCTTGGAATGGGGTTCTTCATTCAGTCATATTTCAGTATTCAAAAATGGGACTTAAGGTTTGTAATCTTACAAGGATGTAATTAATGCTTACATCATTTTTCATCGCAGCTGAGAAATCAAAATCTGAATAATTGCAGGGTTGTATAGTCCTCCTATAAAATAGGAACGTAAGTGTACTTCATTCAAAAAAAGAGCCCATATTGCATGGAACTGGATTTTACAGGCAATAAATCGATTCACACCTTGAACAAGCTAAACGATTTTCTTCAGCTACTCCTGAAGGAAAGCAATTGTACTCACATAGGCTGGGATGTTGGTGGCATGCATGGTAGCAATAACGCTCTGTGTTTTCTAAAACCAGAACCAGCATATGGCTGGGTAGAATCTACCCTGAGCATTCCAAAACAAAAGAGCTCAGAACTACTTGCAGAGCGCATTGTGCAGGTCATTTTGGAGCACAAAAGCGAGACTATTTTACTTGCTATTGATGCTCCGCTATGTTTCCCTAAAGCATTTATTAAGCAATTAACTCAATTGGAGGAGATTGAAAGCATTCCTTATGAAACTCAGATAAGTAATCCCCTCGCCTATAGGCATTGTGAATTTTATTTACAGCGTATTACTGGCAAAAGGCCACTTTCTCCAAGCTTCGACCAACTAACCAGTTTGGTGCTCCTGGTTCTCAGGGTATTCCAACTACTAAAGGATCGGTCAGAATTGAACTTGTTCCGAATTCCTTATGACGGTAATTCCATCAAGCAGGGAATTAATGCCTTTGAGTGCTACCCAGCATTACTTAAACCTTTGAAAAAGCCCCTTAAATCAGGTCATAAAAAGAAGGCTTCCTTTGACGCCTTTGTTACCGAAAGTGGCTTACAACTGAGTAGCTCGCATAAAATGGATGCTCAGTATTGCGCCCTTTTTGCCGTTTATGAACACCTCATACATTCTGAGCCCTTTAGTGTTCATCACAACTACAACGGTAATTTACAGGAAGAAGGTTGGATATATGGCCCCTATTGAATGAAGTCCTTGGAAAAACGTTGGATATCAATATCCGCATGCAAAGGGGTATTGTTTATTAGATGATTGCTCATTTGCTGTGCACACCATGGAATTTGAGATACGCCTTTGGAGCCAAATCCATTAAAGACAAAAAAATTGTCCATTTCAGGGTGCCTACCCAGCATTGGTCTTCTGTCCTTGCTAGTGGGGCGCACTCCAGCCTCGTGCTCTAAAATACGGTACGGCACTTTAATAGTCCGGTCCAACCGTTCTAACAACCACAATTTGGCGGCATCGGTAGGTTCATAATCTATTTGCTCTTTGTTGTACGTTGCGCCTACCTTATATTGGTCACTGCCCAGGGGAAGAACAAACATCCCTTTTTGTAAAAGGTCTTCTTCGTTTAACTCGGGAGCTTCAATGGTTAAAAGTTCTCCTTTATTAGGTACCAGGGTAAGATGCTGAAACCAAGGATTTCGAAACATTTGCCATCCCTGACAAAAAATGAGCCGTTTTGCCATATGAGTTCCTACTCGTACCATGTCCTTTTCATGGACGATGCTGTCATAGCTCACCAGTTCTTTTTCCAATGTCTTTTCTCCAGTCAGGTAGAGATGCATGCCTTCTAGAAAAACACGCGTATTCAATCTCCAGGATCCTTTTGTTGCCACCCCTCCATAGTCACGCACTAGCCTCAAATCACTTGAATCTGGAACAATTTCTCCTTTTATGATATGCTCAATTCCATAAAAGTCTACTTTTCTGAGCCACTCGTCTCTTTGTTGCTGGTTGTGAAACAGCCTCTTAATATTGATTGGCTGAACGAAGCTCCTCTCTAAAAAGGCTTCTTTCTCGGAATAGTAGTTTCTGGCAAAGGGGGCCAGTGTATCTACCATCCAAGATTTTACCATCCGACGCCCGGTCACTGGGTTGTAAATGCCAGCAGCCACCTTTGAGCCGTATTGCCCTGCTTCAGAATCAATTACCAGTACAGACGCACTTTTGCTCAAAAAGTCTGACAGAATAGTACCGGCCAAGCCTCCACCAAGTATGATGAAATCGTAAATCACTTCAATTTTATAGTAAAGTATATCCCTATAAAGGAAGATACCGCCGTAATAAAAAAGAAAAGGATAGAAAAGGCCATCGCTGTAGATGCCTCCCCATGCAGAGTGGCAAAAAACAGGACTCCTTTGAGCATGACCAACTCTCGTGCACCTACACCACCTATTGTAAAAGGCAATACAGCTACAACCGATGACACCAGAAAGAGGGTCATATAATCGAAGTAATTGCCCTGTGCATCAATGGCCATTAGAATAAAGGCTGCGCAAACAAGTTGCGAGAGCTGCACACCAAAACCCATTGCCAAGGCTCTTAAAAATTCAGGATTAAAGTCTTTAAAAAACTTGTTGTGTATGATCCAAAAAACGGGAAAACTTAATACCGCCAGTACCAACAACACGATGTTTTGCCCCGAAAAGAAAACATCCATTGTAGACATAAGGGCCAACAACAGAGCCAAAAAGCCAAGTACCACTACTCCTGAGAGTCGATCTAGTATGGTTGCTGCAACAAGCTTTTTAACCGCCCCTCCATACTGCTTGTTTAGGTAGTACACCTTATATCCGTCGCCACCAATACCTCCGGGTAAAAACAAGTTATAAAACATACCCAAATAGTATAGTTTCAGGTTAAAGCCCTCTGCCAGTACTACCTGAATGCATTTGAAGTACTTATTGAGCCTTATTGAGCTTATGATCTTCGACAGGTTGAAAAGTAAGAAGGCCGCGAAAAGCCATCCCCAGTTTGCTTGCTTTAGCGCTGACAGAATTTTGTTCTCCTCTTCAGGACTCAGTGAATACACCAAATACCCAACCGCAGCAACACTTACCACCACTTTTAGAAGAGTGGTGAGAACCTTTTTAAGCTTTGGTTTGGCCAACTGCCACTTCTTTAATCCTAAAGACTTTCTTACCCTGACTTTCGTAGTAGGTTCTCATAATGAGTTCAGCAATAAAACCGAAGCTAATTAGCTGAATGCCACCTAACACCAGGCCTACAGCAAAAATGAGCAATGGTCTATCGCCAATGTCAACGGATGCCACAAACTTGTAAACTGTGAGTCCAAGTCCTATGGCTAAGCCAATGAGAAAAGAAATAATTCCCAGTGTGCCAAACAAATGCATGGGTTTTTGAATGTATTTCTGGAAAAACACCATGAGCATTAAATCGCTCATTACTTTGAAAGTGCGGTTAATACCGTACTTTGAAGTACCAAACTGACGGGCATGGTGTTTTACATCTACTTCTGAAATGCTTGCTCCTTGCATCTTGGCCAATACAGGTATAAAACGGTGTAATTCACCATACAGTCCAAGGTTCTTCGCTATGTCTTGCTTGAACACTTTCAATGTGCAGCCATAGTCACTAATATGAACATCTGTGGAATTCCTGATAATAGAGTTGGCAATCTTTGATGGCACTTTTCTTAAGAACATGCCGTCCTGTCTATTGGCCCTTCTGCCATGCACTAAATCCCAACCTTCCTTATCCATCATATCCATCATCATTGGGATATCGGTTGGGTCATTTTGAAGGTCGCCATCCATAGTTGCGATATAATCTCCCTGTGCTTCAGAGATTCCAGCTGCCATGGCTGTAGACTGGCCATAGTTCTTCTTAAGGACCACAATCCTGAAACGTTCATCTGCTTCCACCTTCATCAGCTCAACGGTGCGATCGGTACTTCCATCATCTACTATGATGGCTTCAAAGTCCTGACCTTTGAGCGCAGCCTTGATATTGTCAAAAAGAGGCTTCACATTATCCTCTTCATTCATTACCGGCACTACTACTGAGATTTTCATGGCAAGTATATTAGCGCAAAGATGCTCTTTTATTCTATCTGTGGTATGGGCTAGCCCTGTGCATTAATTCCTGTGCGCAAGCGCGCTACACATTCTTCCTTACCTATAAGGGTAAGTACTTCATACAATGCTGGACCTGATGGTTTTCCAGAAACAAGTACACGTAAAACCTGCATGTATTTTCCTGCATCTATGTTCAAGGATTCTCCTGTGCTCTTGAAGGTAGCTTCAATTTCTTCGGGTATAAAACTATCAAGAGCTTCCCAATTGTTGGCTACTTGTTCAAAAAGACTAGCGGCATCAGCGCCCCATTTTTTCTCCATTACATGTTCGGCATAACTGGAAGGAGCTTTGAAGAAATACTCACTCAGACTCCAGAAATCAGCACTAAAGGTGGCCTTTTCCTTCACCAACTCTAAAACTCTTTCAGTGTAACTATCTTCTCCAGATATTCCATTCGCTTGCAGTACTCCATTGAAATCGGCCAAAAGTTCTGCTCCTGAAGTTCTCCTCAAAAACTGTTGATTATACCATCGTGCTTTGTCAGGATCAAACTTTGCACCTGATTTACCTACTCGCTCCAAGCTAAAAGCCTCAATCAACTCTTCTTTGGAAAACACTTCTTGATTTGTTCCGGGATTCCAACCCAACATCACCAATATATTAATAAAGGACTCGGGCATATATCCTGACTCCCTATAGCCAGTAATATTCTCTTCTTCCCAACTCAACGGAAAGACAGGAAACCCTAAACGATCGCCATCACGCTTGCTTAGCTTTCCATACATCGCCTTCTTTAAAAACTCCTTAACTGTTTTCTTGAGTTCTGAGTCTTTTCCATTGGCTCTTAGTTGGTTCGTAAGGTCTTTATGGTTTGCAAACAATTGCTCAACAATGGGCTTTACTTCTTCAAGTGCCACTTCGTTTTTCTCAGCGTACTCTTTAGCAAACTGTTCTGCAAACCTGGCCTTTGATCCTTTATTGATATATGTAGTAGGATCTGGCTTTAGAATAAGAGGTAAGTGAGCAAAGGTGGGCATAGTATCTTCCCAACCAAAGGCACGGTAAAGTAAAACGTGCAATGGAGCACTTGGCAGCCACTCTTCTCCCCTTATCACATGGGATATTTTCATTAAGTGATCGTCTACAATGTTGGCCAGGTGGTATGTTGGCATTCCATCTGACTTAAACAACACTTTGTCATCCAGCTCTTCTGATTTAACACTAACCCATCCACGAATAGCATCCTCAAACCGAATTTCTTCGTTTCTAGGCACTTTAAGACGTATTACATAGGGATCACCTTTGTCTAGTCGACTCTTTACTTCATCGGCGGACAATGAAATTGAGTTCTTCATGTACTCTCGCACAAACATGTCGTACTTAGGTGCTGCCTTTCCTGCCTTTCGCAAGCGTTCCCGCATAGCTTCCAAATCGTCAGCAGTATCAAAAGCGTAGTAGGCCCAACCATTCTCAATGAGCATATCACCGTACTCTTTGTACAGATGCTTACGCTCAGATTGTTTATACGGACCATAGGCTCCTTCTTTTCCAGGACCTTCGTCATATTCCATCCCAGCCCATTGCAAAGCTTCTTTGATATAATCTTCCGCTCCTTCAACAAAGCGTTTCTGATCTGTGTCTTCAATTCGCAAAATGAACTGACCACCTAGTTTCTTGGCTAGTAAATAGTTGTAAAGTGCCGTTCTAACACCACCAACGTGCAATGGTCCTGTGGGACTGGGAGCAAATCTTACTCTAACGTTACTGCTTGACATATACTATCTTGGAATAAAGCGCGCAAAGGTATCACTTTGACACTTCCGTTCTTTTTGAAAAAAAGGAATTTGAACTCTTAGCCTAATTACTTCGAGTGAGGTTCAACTCACATTTCACATCAAAGTTGGGGTACTTTGAAAATAGAATGAGCTTGAGCCCTTCACCGTCTACTGAACCACTTCCGGAAAAAACAAATTCAACGCCATCCAACTCAGCGTCTTGCTCAGGAAAAATCAGCTCATCTCCATTCTTAATAACACCTTTGTACTTGTTATCGTAAATGATCTCATCGGGCTCAGAACCAGCGTTTACTGAATAGGTAGCATTTCCTGCATCATAGCAATCGGTACCTTCATAAGTTCCTATAAACTTCTCTGACCAAGCCGTGTTGCAACTTGACCCCTCATAGCCTTCATCACATACACATGCCCCATCCTGACACTCACCTTGTTGGCAGTCAAAACCGGCGCAGGTATTGGTACAGGAAGTGGTAAAGTTTAGAAACAGGGTAATAAGAATGCCAAACAATGAGAGCTTAGCTGGCAGTAGGAAAATGTTCTTTCTTGATCTCATTTAAAATATCAGCATTAAGAGGCTTGGTAACAAAATCCAATACTTCAGTATACTGCTTGGATTTTTCTACATCCGCCTGATAAATCGACGAAGATAGCATGAATAACGACACATCTTTATTGATGAGTTGCTTCAAGGGAAGGTATTCCTCTAAAAAATCCCAGCCATTCATGATAGGCATGTTAATATCAAGGAAAATGACTTCAGGTATCTGATCTTCTTCGCCACTATCGAGTGCTCCTTTCAATGCTGTAAGGGCTTCAGCGCCGCTTTCAAAAGCAATTACTTCGTCGCTAAAATCAATTTTCTTCAAAATGTTGGTACATATGAAGTTGTTAATTTCATCGTCATCAATTAAATAGACTTTTTTTATAGCGCTCATGCAATTTTTTTTGTTGCTCGTTTGAGACTTCAAGTATAGACAACAAGCTACTTTTGATGAAGTATTTCATCTAAATTTTACATCTGCATTTCATCTTCTTACTTTTCCTTACGGCTGGCTATTTCGTCTTCAGATTTGTGTTGAGGGATGAAGACAAAGGGTCTGAAATTGCAACTATGCGTGGAGATTTAGAGCTGACCTATGATCAGGTACAAACGCTTGAATTGCATTTTCCATTCTATTTAACCTTGAACGATGAGGAGAAAGAACTCTTTAGGAAACGATTGGCCTATTTCATAAAAAGGAAACGATTTATAGCCTATGAGGGACTGGATCTTTTTGATTCTATGAAGGCTTTAATTTGTGCTGAAGCCATCAGAATCACTTTTGGGCTTAAACACTTCCTACTACCTCACTTTAGGGTTGTCCGCATCTTTCCTAAGGAATATTATTCGAGCATTACTGAAAATTACCATAAGGGAGAAGTCAACCTCAAAGGCGCTATCACCTTTGCATGGTCAAGTTTCGAAGAGGGAATAATAGTACCTGATGACGGAGTTAATGTGGCCATTCATGAGTTTGCCCATGCTGTGTACTTTGAAAACTTCATTAAAAACAGAGCGTATTTATTTATTGATCCTGAACTGCTCGCTAAATGGAATGAGCTTGCTCGAATAGAAATGCCAGAGATGGAACGCGATGAGTCACATTTTATTAGGGCCTATGGCAGTACCAATCTTGACGAATTTTTTGCCGTTTCCACCGAGCACTTCTTTGAGCAACCAGTGGCCTTTGAAAAAGAACATCCTGATCTTTACCTGCTACTCACCAAAATTTACAATCAGGATCCAGCCACAAGGCTTAAAACTCACTCTTAAAGTGAAAAGCAATCTCAGGGAAGTTTTGCTGTTCCATATTCAACCTGAATTGTGAATTGGCCATGTATACGTCTCTTCCTCTCTTATCCTTTGCCATAAACTGGGCATTTACCTTCTTAAACTCTTCGAGTTTTGTGGCATCGTCTGAAGTAATCCAACAAGCCTTGAACATCGATAAGGGTTCCCATGTACAGGTAGCACCGTATTCGTGTTTAAGTCGGTATTCAATTACCTCAAACTGCAGCTGCCCCACGGTGCCAATAACCTTTCTACCGGTATAGGTAGTAAACAACTGAGCCACCCCTTCATCCATAAGCTGGTCAACCCCTTTCCAAAGTTGCTTGGATTTCATAGGGTCTCCGTTTTCAACGAACTTGAACATTTCAGGCGAGAAAGACGGAATTCCTGTAAAATGCAGTTTCTCACCAGCTGTGAGTGTGTCACCTATAATAAAATTCCCTGTGTCGTGAAGGCCAATTATGTCTCCAGGATAAGCTTGATCCACAACATCCTTCTTATCAGCCATAAATGCCGTTGGACTAGAGAATCTCATTTTTTTATCATTTCTCACATGCAGGTAGGCATCTCCTCTGCTAAAGACTCCTGAGCTAATGCGCAAAAACGCCAACCTATCACGGTGCTTAGGGTCCATATTGGCATGAATCTTAAAGATAAAGCCTGAAAAATTATCTTCTGAAGGTTCCACTTCCCTCTCTTCTGTAACCGTGGGTCTTGGAGAGGGTGCAATCTCTGCAAAACAGTCCAGAAGCTCTCTTACACCAAAGTTGTTTACGGCACTGCCGAAAAACACCGGTGAAAGCTGTCCATCCAAATAGTCTTTCTGATCAAATGGTTCATATACGCCATTGATAAGATCAATCTCCTCTCTTAGCACATCCGCCTGATCTCCAATTAAATCATCCACCACAGTATCCGAAAGGTCCTTGATTTCGGTACTGTTGGATTGTTTACTATTGGCATCAAATAACACCAGGTTTTGCTCATATAAATTGTACACCCCTCTAAAGTCAGGCCCCATTCCTACCGGCCAACTCAAAGGGCGCACATTCAGCCCCAACTTTTCCTCTAATTCATCAAGTAGGTCAAAAGCGTCTTTTCCAACTCTATCAAGTTTGTTTACAAACACTATAATAGGCGTATCGCGCATCCTACAGACCTTCACCAGCTTTTCGGTTTGCGCTTCCACCCCTTTGGCAACATCCACAACAACTATAACACTGTCAACCGCTGTGAGGGTACGGTATGTATCTTCAGCAAAATCCTGGTGACCCGGCGTATCCAGAATGTTAATCTTAAGGCCCTTATAATCAAAGCCCATTACGGATGTAGCTACCGAAATTCCTCTTTGTTTCTCAATTTCCATGAAATCAGAGGTAGCTGTCTTCTTAATCTTATTGGACTTTACGGCTCCGGCTACCTGAATAGCTCCACCAAAAAGAAGTAATTTTTCTGTAAGGGTGGTCTTTCCCCCATCCGGGTGAGCAATTACTGCAAATGTTCTTCTGCGCGCTATTTCTGTTTCTAATGACATGGTTCGGAATTGGCGGGCAAATTTAACATGTGTGAATTCCTGTGCAATTCCTTTTGAACCACCTATTTCATTGCTGTACCTTTGCAGGATAATTTATGAAAATGCGAACATATTTGGCATCGTTGGTGGTTATCCTTTTACTACTTAGTGCTTGTGGAAGCGAAAAACCTGCTGCAACAGAAACTGAAACACCCAGTACGACCGTTTCAGAACCAGTATATGAAATACATGACGCAAATCCGGCCTGGGCTTCAGAAGAACTGAATGATAGGGTAAGTCCCGCAAGGAGCATTGCTTTTGACTATAGCGGAGATAACGGTTTTTTAAAACTTGCTTTGCATTACAGTTCTCCTTCAGTAAAAAATCGAACCATTTGGGACAGCCTTGTGACCCTAAACGAAGTTTGGCGAACCGGTGCGAATGAAGCGACGATGATAGAGTTTAGCAACGACGTACACATTCAGGATCAGCACATTAAGGCTGGGGCGTATAGCCTATTCACTATTCCAAAGGCCGACGGGTGGACAGTGATCTTAAACTCTATTGCTGATCAATGGGGACATTACGAGTACGATGCGGAAAGTGATGTAGCCAGGTTTGAAGTGGCCAATGAAGAGACGGAATTCAATGAAAACCTTCTTTTCAATTTCCTGGAAATGAACGATGGTAGCAATGTGCTGAGTTTTTCCTGGGAGAATAGAGGCTTTAAACTAGGTATTGAACCCGCTAATGATTTGAACTAAATAGGTTTTGCCTAATACAATGGACCTTCCAAAAAACTAGTTACGGCAGCAAAGAAGGCTTCTGGATTATCTGCATGAAGCCAGTGTCCGGCTCCAGGTATTTGTACAAATTCAACATTACTATAATGAGCTTCAAAATGGTCTATGTCAGCCTCCTGAACATAGTCTGAAGCTCCACCACTGAGTACCAGCACAGGTCTGTCAAAATCGGTACCAAGTTCTACGGGACCAATAATGTCTGAATAGTTGGCTACCAATGACGGTAGGTTCATCTTAAGAGAATAACCTGCATCGCTCCTCTGAATGTTTTTCAACAAGAACTGCCTCACGCCTGCCTGTTCGATCCTGTTGGCAAGCAAACGATCTGCATCTCCTCTGCTTTTTACCTGCTCAAGGGGAAGTTGAGTAAGCGCCTCAATGATAGTGGAATGTTTAGCATCATACCGCCTAGGTGATATATCTGCGATTATGAGTCTTTCCACACGTTCGGGAAATAGTCTGGTAAACTCCATGACGGTTTTCCCCCCCATTGAATGCCCCAACAAGTTCGCTGTATATATGTCATGTGAATCCATGAACTCTAAAAGGTCTTGCGCCAGTAGATCGTAACTAAAGGCATCTGCGTGATCAGACTTCCCGTGATTCCTCTGATCAATGGCATAAACGGTGTACTGCTCCGCAAACCTCTTTGATAGAGTAGCCCAATTGTCAAGCATTCCGAAAAGTCCATGAAGAATAATCAACACGTTTTCTCCTTCACCGTACCTTTTGTAGTTGAGTTTCATTTGGCAAAATTGAAGGCTTTTGCGCTAAACAAAAAAAATGAATGGTGCTTTTTCTTGGATTAATCTCTCAGAAAAACCGATGATATTTTTTGTCTTAAAAAAATTTGTATATACACACATTATTAGGTGATATTTGGGCATAGAGTTTGTTCATACCAAATTCTATATCCATAAGTCCCTAAACTAAACCCAAGCACTAAGCCCGACTCCCAGTCGGGCTTTATTTTTGGCCAAATGTTGGCCCAAATTATATCCAGAAACTGTCTGCCAGAGCTCCTTCAGAATTCCAGAATTCATGAAGTTAATTCCTACTTTAATGGAGATTCAGCCTTTCCCATCTACATGAAAAGGGAAGATGAAATTGGCGGTGGTATTGGTGGTAGTAAGATTCGCAAATATGCCTCCCTACTCAAAGACATTCTTGAAGAAGAGCCAACCTGTGTTGTGGTTGAAGGGAGTTTGAACTCGAACAATGTCCTGGGACTTGTTCCACTGTTGAAGAGTTATGGCATACCATTTAAATTGGCAAGCCCAAAATCAAACAGCTCTAACCGTGGTAACGCGCTATGGATCAAACAAATTACCAACAAGCATGATCACATAACAATCCAGTCTACCAGCGGGCATGAAGCATCCTATTACAAAGACATTTTAAGCTCAGAGAAAGTGTATGTTGTGAAAGAAGGTGCCGCCCAAGATGCTGCGCTTCCAGGTTTATTGAGTCTGGCACAGGAGATTGTGCAATTTGAAACGCGAGAGGCTAAAATCTTTGATACTTTTTACATTGATGCCGGAACCGGAGCGACAGCTATTGGACTTCTTGCCGGGCTTCAGCTATTGAATAGAACAGAAGCAAAAACCGTAATTACACTCATTGCCGGGAATGCAAAAAGCTTCAAAAATGCTCTTGAAAGCCATTTTTCGGCCCTAAGCAAACGTTTCAACCTATTGCTTGACCCAAGCATCTGCAATATGGATATTGTCTTCCCTAACACTTCAAAGTCCTTTGGTAGCTTCAATGCTACCCTGGTTGCGGAGTGGCAAAAAATGATGATAGAACTCAGTATGCCCGTTGATCTGACCTATACTGCCAAGCATTTTTTCCGGGTTAAAAACTACTTAAGAGAAAATCCTGAAAGGGAGATGTGTCTGGTCATTAACTCTTCGAGTCATACAGCCTGCCGAAATCACAACGAAATACTAGCACCCACTTACCCCAAAAAACATTAATCCGCAAAACTGATTGAGCTTTTTACTTGTGTCGAGTTAACTTTGATTTGGATTATAGTGCCACATCGACATGTCAAAAAGGATCATCAATTTAGCCCTGATAGTTTTCACTATAGGACTATTCGTTTCCCCGTCTAAAGCCACTCACATAATGGGTGGTGACCTCACTTACCGATATCTGGGTGATAGTACCTATGAGCTGACTTTCCTGGTATATCGGGATTGCGATCAAACTGCATCAATAGATAACTCGATAACCTATTGGGTATACTACAAAAGCAACAAGGCGGTTTATATCAACAACAGAACAGTGGACCTTACAAGTGAAGGAGCACAAACGGTGAGCCCTGAAGCTCCTAATTGCGTCACACCTTCAGGTATATGTATTGAAAGTGGGAAATACGTTGACACCGTATCATTGGGAAATGACCCCGATGGATATATAGTTACCTGGTACAGGCATGAAAGAAACCATGCCATTGATAATTTAGCTCGATGTCAATCTACCTCCAACAATACAGCCTGTAATACGGGAAATTGCCCTAATGTCCGCAACCCATTTGGCATGGTTTGGACGGCAGAAGTTCCACCCTACAAATTGAAAAATACCTCACCTCAGTTTCTAACTGTTCCTGTCCCTTATTTCTGTACGGGACTTACCAATAGTTTTAACCATGTGGTGTATGATCCTGATGGCGATTCCCTGGCTTTTAAAATTGTAACTCCCCTTTCACCGGAGCAGTGTATTCAGGCGGCCCCAAGGCCGAGTTCAACCAGTGCGGCTCCCTCCTACAGCACAGTCTATAAGAATGTGGTTTACCAATCGGGGTATTCCAGCACTAAACCTTTTGGTTCTTCAAGTTCCGCAATTAGTATCAATGCCACAACGGGTGAAATGAAAGCCAATCCGTCGTCATCTGGGAATTACGTAATAGCTATAAAAATAGAAGAGTACAGAGTTGACCCTGTTACTAAAAAATCAACGTACCTGGGCTCCATACGAAGAGACCTGCAGTTTATAGCCGGCAGTTGCCCAAGTGCTACCAATACCCCTCCTTTCTTTAACAAAGCAGGGTCAGCTACCATCACGGTGAATCCGGGTGATACCATTGAATTTGATATTGAAGCAGAAGACAACTCAGATTCTGTATTCATTGTATCCAATGGAAATATTTTCGGTGGACTTGGATCAAGTATTAAGCCACCCTATGCTTCCTTCCCAGATGCCAAGGGTTTAAAAAAGGCCTCAAGTACCTTTAAGTGGGTACCAACCTGTGATCATATTACTTACACTTCACCTCACGTATTTACCATTACCATTTCTGATGATGGATGTAATACTGTTCAAAGAACCTATTCCATTTATGTACAAGGCAGAACCATTTACACACCACCAGATGTCACCTGTCTTGATGTGTTAAATGACTCCACTATTAAAGTTACCTGGGACAGTCTTAAGAATGTACAGTACTTCAACGGCCTGTACTTGTATCGCGTAGGCCCAGGAAATGAGCGAAAAATCATTAAAACTTTTACTGACTCCAATACAGTCTCTTTTGAGGACAAAACTGCGCTCAACGCAGACGCCAGTGAATACCGGTACTATCTGAAAATTGAAAATTCTTGTGGCCTCCAGGGCTTCCCTTCTGACTCTATGAGTACTATAGTGCTCACCTCCACAGAGATCAATGACAAAACACTCCGGTTTGATTGGAATGCTTCGGCAGGTGCGTCAACCAAATACTATCTACAAAAGAAAATCAACGGCACTTTTACTACGATAGACAGTACTACCAGGCTTTTTACGGATCATTCATCCTGTGACTTGTTGACTGATTTTAGAGTCATGGCCAGGGACACGGTAACAAGAGCTTGTCCAATTCTGTCAAATGTTTTCACTTCAACAACAAAAGACAATACGCCACCTCAAGGTGCGCCAGGTATTTTAAAGGCCAGCGTAGTTGACCACTCCACTACCTCCATTGATTTCACAAAGAGCACTTCTGGAGAAGCTTCGCAATACAAGGTTCTCAGAAGATTCAATGGAAACTCATACGCTACCGTAGCCACTATTAAAAGCTCCAATGCTACAATCAATCATATTGACAATAGCGGATTGAGCAATGCAGACAGACATTACTGCTACAAAGTAGTAGTGCAAGACTCTTGTGGAAATGATGGAGATACCTCCACCACGCATTGTTTGGTCAACTTAAAAACCTTCTCTGGTCAAAGAGAATCCAAGTTGAAATGGAATAATTACTCAGGCTTTACCATCGACTCTCAATTCGTGGAGCGATGGGACTCGGTGAGTAAATCATGGAAACCAGTAGCAGCCCTGGGAGCCAACGCTTCCAGTTACATCGATAAAAACAACGTTCTATGCGGATTCAACTATTCGTACCGAATTAAGACCCGTGAAAAAGGCGGAGCGTCTTCTATTTCCTATTCTGACTCTCAATCGGTAAGGGCTAAGGACACAATCAAGCCTGACGATGTTGACGTGTTATACTCGACTCACGTCAATGACACTACTACCCAAATAGTCTTCAAGAAGTCGCTTAGTACTGATGTTACCAATTACTTCATTCTCACTCTAGAATATCTGAATGGAACATTGGATAATACCTATATCTATACCCATCCTGTAAATAATCAAGATACGTTTAAGCTTGATATGAAAACACCAAGTACAGGGTCAAAATCATACTGTTTTGGGGTATTGGCAATTGACAGTTGTGGACAAAACTTCTCAAATAACAGGGAATTACATTGTCCTGTATTCTTGTCGGGCACACCGCAGAACCTATCTACAAGACTGGAATGGACGTTTAACGAAGGCTTTTCAGTAGACAGTTATTTCGTTCAGGTAAAGGACCCCAATGGCATTTGGAAAAACTACCAAAAACTTGGAAGGTCGACGGTCAAATACACTGATGATCCCCGCGGTTGTAACGACAGTATTGAATACAGGATAAAGACCAAAGAGCGAAATACAAGTTTGTATACCTATTCAAACCCTATTAAAATCGCGGCCTTTGATACCATTAAACCTGCAAGTCCTAATGTGCGCTATGCCACGGTTGAAAACGATACAACCTTGAAACTGGAATGGGATCATAGCTCATCATCAGACGTAGACAAATACAATATCTGGCTAAAACTTGGCAACGGTACCTTCACCAATTTAAGTACCGAAACCAAGTCTGCAGGTAGTACACAGGTATTTTATCACAGAGGTGTGAATGCTAAGACAGACACATTTGCCTACAGAATTATTGCAGAAGACTCCTGTTCAAGCACCAACCTTTCTGTAAACAACAGGCCGCATCACGCCATGCAGCTTACTGGTGAAGGAGCCAACTTGCAGAACAACATATATTGGTCGCATTACAGCGGTTTTGATGTAAAGGAATATCAAGTAGAGACTTACGATAGAAGTTCATCAACCTGGAGTTTGCTGAGCACCGTAAATAAAGCGGATTCAAAGTATGTACATCAAAATGTATATTGCTTCGATACAATTACCTACCGAATAAAAGCATTAGATGACAACTCGAGTGAGTTTGCTTTCTCTGATACCATTAGACTCAAACCTTTTGACACCATTAGTCCTGAACCACCAATTATTCAATCTGTAAGTGTTACGGGAACTGATGAAGTATCAATTTCATGGAAGCGAAGTGCGTCACCGGATGCTAACCTATACATCATCTACAGAAAAAACAGCCTGGGTGGTAAGTACATGCCGCTTGATACGCTTCTCAATAAGTTTAAGTACGTAGACAAGGTAAACACTTCCGACTCCGTTTGGATCTATGGATTAAAAGCCATCGATTCTTGTGTTCTTAACGTGAGTTTTAAATATTCCGCACCGGTTAGTAATGTGGTAGCTCAATACGATGAAAAGGGTTGCTCCCAGGAGATACTGCTTAATTGGAACACATACAACAATTTCGAAAACGGCCTTTCAGGCTATCAGATTTGGCGAAGCGTAGATGGAAATGCAGAGAAACTTATTGGTAATGTTGGATCATCGGTACTGAACTTTAATGATGACAAAGTCAATCAGCACCACACCTATGAGTACCGTATTGTGGCTGTTGAAAGTGCTCCTGGTACCAATACTGCCTATTCTCAAAGACTCGCGGCACTTCCATTCCAGACTCCGATTCCTGAAATGTATACAGTATCAACAACAGAATCAGATGCTGTAAATGGCGAAGTTGAATTGTATTGGAAAAAGCAAGCAGGACAATCACATATCAAGTTCAGTAAGATCTACTATAAGAATAGTACTTCCGGAACCTTTGTGTCTATTGCCGATAGTATAGGCCTGGGTGATTCTACTTTCACTCATAAAGGCATCAACACCAAAACCAATACGCATCAATACTTTATCGTGAACGTAGATTCATGCAGAACTACTTCTGATACGCTATCCATCCATAAAACCATGGATATGGAATTTGGCTACGGACAACTGGTGCACAATCTGCAATGGACAGATTACGAAGGAGTTAATCTAAAGAGCTATATCCTTCAACAATTTATTGGAAGTACATGGACGGATATTGACACCATAGATGCTGCCAATAACACCTTTGATAGATTCCCTGCTCCATGTAATACTGTGATTACTTATCGAATTGCCGCCGTTAACTCTCACGATCATCAGGCCTATTCTGACACGACATCTGGTGTGGCAATAGACTTGTTGGCACCGGACGCGCCTGAAATCAACAATGTAAGTGTTGTAGATAACAAGTATGTGCTGGTTGAGTTTACCGGAGTTGACTCTCTTGACACTTATGCTTTTTCAGTGGATAGATCGAAAAATGGAAAGTCTTATCTGACCAATGAACTTATTCTTTACACGGGTCAGAAACAGAAATCAAGTCATAAGGACAGTAGTAAACTTGATAGCAACTACCTGGCCTATAAAATTGTGGCGCTGGACTCTTGCCTGAATGCCACTCCATCTTCCGTTTTTAAATCCATTAACCTACTGGGCTACGGAGGAAACTTCGAGAACCATCTGGCCTGGCGCCCTTTCCAGGGATACTCGTTAAGTAATTACTTTATCGACATGGACGACAATGGAACCTGGGTTCAGGTGGCCAGCCTGTCGGGCACCGATACAAGTTTCACTCATACCGGGCAAGGCTGTAACGCCCCCGTGACTTATAGAATCAGAGCAAATGAAAATGGCGGATCAAGGATTACCATATCCAACTGGATTACACTCACTCCATTTGATACCATTGCTCCGGCAAAACCCGTTTTCTACACAGCTTCTGTAATTAACGAAAAGGCAGTTGAACTTAAATGGGAGCACCAACCCACTACCGATGTGAAGTTTTATCACATCTACAAGGAGTTGAGCCCAGGAAACTTCAGTGTAATAGACACCGTAGAACGAACGGATGAATATGTGGACTCTATTAAAAATGGTGGAGACAGCATCTATCAGTACATTATTCACTCAGTAGATAGCTGTAATGCCGCACATATTTCTCCGGCTTCTGATACCATTTCCACTTTCTTGCTGAAGTATACCAAAGACACTTGTAACCCTATTACTTACTTAAACTGGACCACACCAAAAGGTTTTGCGGGTAACCTCGACATGTATTTCATTCAACGTCAAACGGATGGTAAAACCTGGAAGACTATTGATACAGTGGTTGGCGGTACCAATACCTACGCGGATTCAAGCGTTCAGGTTGGAAGTAGATACATTTATAGAATTGGTGCTCATAACAGCATTGTAAACGTTACAGGAAATACCGATACCATTGACCTCACACAGTCTGTACGTAACACTCCTTATGCTCCGTTGATCCTTTCAACCAGCGTTTTCAAAACAGGAACGAACACGGGTGAAGTTGACTTGGTTTGGAATAGTATTCCCGTCACCGATGAACCATACTTAAAAGGATATCGACTTTGGTGGAACGACACCCTAAACAGTAGCTGGAAAGTTATCGCAGACCTTCCATCCAGACTTGACACTACCTACAAGCACGTAACCAATACTGACGAAGAGAGGGGATATTACCGCCTTACGGCTTACAATACATGCTTCATTGATGGTGATTCGAGCTTCCTCAACTCCCCTATTCTTCTTGATGTTGTAAATCTGAACCTGCAGTCCGATCTGAGCTGGACTGAATATTTTGGAGGACCTGTTCAGGAGTACCGGGTGTATAGCAACGTTGGGGGTTCAGGCTTCAAACTCATTGGTACTACTCCAGCCAATAGGTTTAGGTTTAAAGACACCACTGTGGGTTGTGGTGAGTCTATTGACTTTAGAGTAGAAGCAGTACTAAGTAATGGCCTCTTCGCTCAATCAAACATCAGAAACGTTGTAGGTTTCGATACTACTCTTCCTGAACCGACAACTATCAGGAGAGTTTCGGTAAATACAACGGATGACATTTCTATAGAATGGAATGCTTCTTCTTCTAAGGATGCCCGTTTCTATACTGTGGCTTACAAACTATTCTCAGACAATCAATGGGATACTTTGATAGACAATCATCCCGCTCTGAATTTCACTGCAAGTGGTTTGTCCATTACCGAAAAAGATCCCTTCCAGTTTAGAATAACGGTAACGGATTCCTGTGGAAACAAACAGACGGTGCCTTCACCGGTACATCATCATATTGCCTTAGGAGCCACTACAAAAAACAATGTGGTGGAGCTACAGTGGATGAACTACAGAGGTTGGGCAGTGAATGAGTTCAATGTATACAAGGACAACAATATCATAGAAACCATACAAGTTGACAAAGCTAGAAACGATAGTATTTTCATTTATCTGGATTCCAGTCTGGATTGTGAAACAACGCTATATGACTATCGTGTGGAAGCTACCGGAGCAACAGGTTTTATTGCTTCGTCAAACACAGATGAGGAGGCTGCAGTTGACAAAACCCGTCCTGCTTCAGTTTACTTGAAATCGACATCGGTATTGCCGAGAAACGAAGGAGTAAGACTTGAATGGCAAAACAGCCGGGATAAAGATGCTAAGTACTATCACTTGATGAGAAAGGCTCCCGGTGATGACGACTTTGAGCTTGTTAAGAAGTCTCAGAAATCAGGACTCGACATTGACTCTACGAATTTGGACAACCCTGTAGAATATTGCTATAGAATTGCTGTAGAAGATGAATGCGGCAATGTCAGTGAACTTAGTAATGACGGTTGCATTATGGTGCTTACAGGTGGCAACCTGAGAAGAGCCAACTCACTAAAATGGAATGAGTACAGACAATGGAAGGACAGCATTGTTCAATACGAAGTTTATCGCTCTACAGACAGCTCAAACTGGGAATACCTGCATACCGTAGATGATAGAATAAGAACTTATGTAGACAGCTCTCTGAACGACACCTTTATGACCTATTGTTACCGAGTAAAGGCAGTAGAAAAGAAAGGTGGCTTTAACGAGGCTTCATGGTCTACTATACTGTGTGTTACCCAAGAACCTCTTATTTATATACCTACCGCATTCACTCCGGAGCATAGCCAAGGGATAAACGACTATTTTGGCCCGCAGGGTGCTTTCATACCCGATGATTATACTATGAGGATCTACAACAGATGGGGCGAACGCATCTTTGAGACTACCGAAGGTGAAAAATGGGACGGAACAGTTTTGGATGGAGAGTACGTTCCATTGGGAGTTTACGTATATTACATTCAACTTGTTACCACCAACGGAGAGGTATACGAGCTAAAAGGAAACGTGAAAGTATTTAGATAACAGGATTTTTTGTTTTGTAAAAAGAGGGATTCAACTTATTGAATCCCTTTTTTATTTCATAACCACGCCCGTTGGAATTTTTGGTAGCAACCGTCAAACTTTGCTAAGGTTTGTCGAACCAGATAGCAATGACATTGCGCCGTATTGACCTATATCAAGTCCTTAAAGGCATTAATTAAAGGTGTTTAAAGGCAGGGCTCTGGTTCGATGCCATGTGGATCCACTCTTCGCAGAAATTTATCTGCAAAGTCAATCATTCCCCTGGCATATCGGTAAAGTAAGCCCAACTGAAATACGCAAAGGCCATAGGCTTTACATCATGGTCTAAATGATAACATTCATTAGAAGGGAAAAACTCCTTCAGTTCATATACAAAAAACTCCTGCAAAACTTGACTGTCTTTTCCTGTTGTAAATAGGAGAATTCATTGTGATGTAAAAGTCAATGCCCGGCATCCCAACGAACTCCCTTTCCACATGGACCTAATATGTCTTTTTCAAAAGTCAATGGATGTTAGCGGCAACCTTCGTCTAAGAAACAATATGATGTGTTAAAAGGCATCATTAACGGGATAAAATGACCAACACCTTGGTTGCAGGTAATTTATCCACAAGCTAAAAACACCTTCATATGGGCCATTAAAGCATCATTTCCATAGATGAAACCAGAAAAGAGAACTCGTTAGGGCCATTTTCAGTGTCTCTACATAGACAATTCAAAAACACTACAGATATGTGTCGCAATTTCATCCACCCTGTTTATCAGCAACTTAAATGCGATTTTATTTGCACACTTGCCCGAAAAAAATATATTTGCTAACAAATAGCAGGTAAGTGAGGTCGTTTGTTTTCATTGGTACAATTCTGGTTGCCCTAACCCTTTCTTTCATTCTCGTTGGTTTTTGCTCTCCCGTGGAGCAAAGCAGTGAACTGAGCATGGAATTTGAATGTTCTAAAGATGCTCTTTGGAAGAAAGTCACAACCATTGACATGCTTCCTTCTATTAAAGCCGATGTCCATGAGGTGAAGGTTATTGAAGAAGACGAGCACAGAAAATGGGTTGAATATTCAAAAATTGGTGCTAAGAAGATTATGGAAGTGGAAGAGGAAGTTTATGGTGAGCGCTTAATAGTTAAAGAGTACGACCCTTCTCTAAACATTGAGAAGAGACGCGTTTATAGTTTCTTTGGTACGGATGACAAAAGTGTTTTGTCAATCAAAGAGTTTGTACGGGTTGAAAAGATTCTCCTCCGTAGCACCATGGCCATCTCTGGTCAAAAACATGGTATCAAAAAGGAACTTGACGATTTGGCCAGGCACATGCAACTCTAGCCCTAATTTTGGGCCATGAGAGCCTTAGTTATCCCCCTTCTTACCCTTCTCTGTTTATCGGCCTGTTCCAGTTCTTCAAAAAAAGAACCTTCTGAGACCGATTCTCAAGGTATTGTTCAAAACAGTGATTCAAGCATAGACAGCAAGCTACCAGAATTGGACGGACAAGATATGCCTGTGTCATCTACTCCTTCTGAAAATCAAGGCTTTAACGTTATTAGCAACCAGCGTTATAATTTCAACATTGATGTACCAGCTCACTGGCAGGCAATTGACCAAAGCGATGCAGGCGATGGCTTTGTGGTTAAGATTCCCACCAATCGTTCCGTTTCCATAAGTGTTTACGGTGAAAAATACGATGCCTTCCTCCAAGACTTCTATGAAGAAGACTGCATGGAAATAGCTGATTTTACTTTTTACGGAGATCAATCAGGAAAGCGTTGCATTGGTGAAGACGAAGTGAGTTATTGGCTTATTTCTACTGAGCACAAGCTCAACGTACATGTTGAAGGCTGGAGCAACCTAAGCCTTGCAGACAAGACTAACCTTACCACCATGGTACAAAGCATGAGGGCAAGTAGCTCTCACAAAGAGGCCTAATCCAACTTAGTTGGTTCGGCATTCGTTTTGCATTCAACTAAGTATCGGCCAATTATTACTTCAATACTTTGCCGCTCGCTATTTTTGAAAAAAGACTCTTGGTATAGTTTTCACAATTAGGTTCCTGACCCCATGATTGTTCATCAAATGAAAAAAAGCCTTCTATTTTGGTCGCTTGTACTTCTGACCTCCTTTACTGCCCGGGCACAGTTTTTTGATTTTATAAACTTTTCAAGTGCTGACAACGAGCTTCCTGAAAGCCTGCTTAGTAGTGGTGATATCACCATGAAGAACATGACTTTTGCAGATGACAGCATTCTATGGATTGGCACCTACAGAGATGGGCTCTACAAATGGCTGGATACTAAGTCACCACGAGAGCCTATTATATGGGAAACCGTAGTTGTAACAAGTCCTAAGACTCCAGGCAAGGAGAACTACAACATAGTAAAAACCAACTCTCCTTACGTATTCTTTACAGAGTACAACAGCTTTACCAAAGAACATGTGGGCTTTTTCAGACTCAAGGACTCCTTAAAACTTACTCAAAGAAACCTAACGCTCATTGAGACCATAGGCTTTGACTCAGCTGCACCTGTACTTCCTCCCATACACGACATCGCTTTAATGGGGGATAGTCTCATGCTATTGGCTACTGATAGTGGGTTGGTGATTACCAACGGCGTTGATATCTGGAGAAGAAGAAACAAAGACAATGTTGCAAACATTACGGAGTGGCGAATTGATGCGGCCACGGCAACGTCTACTGGAGGTATCTACCTGGCATCCGGCAACGAAATTTACCGTCAAATAGGAATTAACTGGGAGCGCATCAACCTCGGCGAAGAGCCATACAAACTGCGAAATACTCAAGTAAAGGAACTAAGGACAGGGCCCGGAGATACTATTTGGGCAATTACACCTAAGGGTATTGCCAAAATTCATGATACAACCGGATACAGTGAATTCAACGCGGATATAAAGCCATTGCTCAACGAAGTGAAAGACGTGGCTTTTGACAGTATTGGAAATCCATGGATGATTTTCGAGCTAAATGGCGGGGTAAAGTTCCTGGATGAAAGCTCTGGCAAGAAGGTATGGCGCTTTATTAACTCTACGAATTCAGACCTACCGGATGAACTTTCATGTATTCGTGCAGACTGGAATGGCCGGATTTGGCTAGGCACGGATGAGGATGGGGTGTTTAAATATCAGTTTTTCACTCCTGCTTCTGTAGTAGAGCCGTGGCCAGCAGATATACAGGTTTTCCCAACTCTTTCAACTTCCGGAAATATTCGAATACTCAATGAGCTTGACAAAAACCTACCTTATTCAGTGACCAGTATTGATGGGAAAAAACTTGTGGAAGGCATTTTGACCGGGCAAAAGGAAATGCAGCTGCAATCAGGTATTTATATTCTCAGCGTCTCAAAAGACAAGAAGACCTTTGTGAGGAAAATAGTGGTACTATAAAGACTAGCGGGACACCAGCACCTGTTGTTCTCCCAGAGCCATCGGTATTAACTTCTGGTATTGCTGGTACCTACCTAAAATTTGAGTTACGTATTTCACGGGTTCTTCTCCACGGCAATAACCATGCTTGGCAATTGGATCCTTGTAAAACCTTCTTTGAGTCTTTCCCTTTAAAAAGTAAGACACTGCTGCCCAGTTATCAGGATCATTACCATATTTCTCAGTAAGGCTCCTGGCATCAATAATATGTCCCAAACCAGCGTTGTAGGATGCCAAAACAAAAGGCATGCGTTGCGTAGAATCTGGAATATGCTTTACCCAATAATCTTCCAGATAGTTTAAGAACTTAATTCCGGTAATAATACTCTTCTCCGCAGTCATTATGGAATCACCACCAAAACGTCTTGCTGTTTCAGGCATCATTTGCATAAGGCCTCTGGCACCCGCCCAAGAAACCAAATCGTTATTGAACTTTGACTCCTGATAGGCCAATGAAGCAATTAAGCGCCAGTCCCAGCCGGACAAGGAGGCATGTTCTTTGAAAGAGGCATCGTAAATGGATATCTTACCCCCAAACTGCGAGTGATACCCGCTTGAAGAACGCTGCATGTAGGCCTTCCGATTCTTGTAATACTTCTTGACAATATGATTGTAGTCTGATGTCCTTCTTTCGGATTGAAGCCATTTGTCTACTTCATTTTTGAGTCCGGGAGAATTCTTCCTTACTGCCCAGGCCAATCGTTGTGGAAAACTTATAGGCATTTCCACATCCAGGTCAGAAAAGTAAGTTGCGTTCAATTGGGCGATATGTTCATCTGCAACGGTAAATTCTATCTCTCCTTCAGCTACTTTTTTAATCAGCTCTTCAGTGGTTACGTCTCCACTTACCGTGTTCAAATGAATGTCGCCTCCCAGTTCATCACTCAAATTCACCAAGCGACTATAATAGGAAGAATTCCTGCGTACATGGATGGTTTTATCAATAAGGTCGAGCTGATTTCTGATTAGGGATCTTCGCACCTTATCCCAGCGCATGGTACGCCAGCCTTCGGGTTTCCTTTGCACCAACACTTGTCGCGTTTGCATAAGGTATTCGCTAAATGAAACAGATTTTGCGCGCTCTTTGGTTACTGTCAAACTCGCTGCAACGATATCCCCTTCCCCCCTATTCAGCATATCAAAAATATCGTTCATGTCGGTGGGAATAACCACTTCCAAGTCTACTTCAAGTTCCTTTGCCAATCGTTCGAGTAATTCATATTCAAAGCCCATCGGCCTACCGCGATAAATAAAATAACTGGAAGAACTATTGCCCACTAAGGCTACTAGTTTCCCTCTGCTTTTTATCTCATCTATATCTCTTAGCACAGGTTTTAAAACAGTGGAACTAGTGGGCATGCTCACCTCTCTCGGGTTCTTACAAGAACTCGGCACCATGCTAAGCAGCAAAAGCAGGCTTAGCACATGTAAAAGGCGGTATTTATGTGTTATCCAACGCATATTCAGTGCGCTCACTATTTTCAATTTCAATATTGCTTTTAACTCAGTGGTGTATTTTTTTCCACCTTTCTCTTCATCTCCATTACCGTTCATCATCAAATAACTTGCCAAGTAGTGACTTATGGAGCCACAAAACCCCGCTCCGTGAAATCTTCTCTATTTGGTACAGTACGGTGCTAAATTTGCCCTCAAAGCATAAAATATCAAATGAGTCAATATGACAGTTTGAACCTTAGGGTAACCGATCTGAGAAAAGGATTTCTTTTTGACTACGACCTGAATACCTGGGAAGTACAGGAAGAATTTGAGTACGACTGGGCAAATGAATTCTATACCAAGGAGTATAAAGTGGTAAATGGACGTGAGGAGCGATTTCTCAGTGTAGCAGTAGACGATGAAACAGTTCTCGCGCTTTGGAAAAAGGTAGGTGTACATTCAATAGATACGCGTATACCCGGGCACATCAGGCAAAATGATGAACCCATGCTGCAAATTAGCATGGATGGTGATGTATACTACAGGAAAGAAGAGTCCATGGGCTATTGGCGAAATACTGCCACTTCTAATTGGCAAAAGTTGATTTCATGGGAATATGAAACAAAAGATGGAAGCAGGCTAATAAGCATTGAACGCTGGGGAGAAGAAGAGTTTGAAGCATCCATTGGAAAAAGGGTACGCGAATACGAGATATCCAATGTGCTACCAAGAGAAAATACTCCAGATAGAGCTCCCAGGGATTATGAAGAGAATAAGAAAAAGAGTAAGCTCTTTCTTACTCTTTCAATAATTGGTATTGCACTACTCTTTTTTGGGGTTTCAAAGTGTAGCGACAATATGTCTAAGCCTGAAGGCACGTACACAAAGTCCTATTTGGATGATGAAGTACAAAAAATGATGACCTATTCTTCCTTTTCCATATTGCTATATGACATGGATGAAAAGAGTTCAGGCTGGAGTAGAGAATACCTACATAAATATTTAATTGTGAGCCAAGAAGATAGCTCAGACACTCCAAATGAGCGCTATTCCGATTGGGTGCCAGTGGAAAAAGACTTCTTTGCCAAAAATCAGGACAATCTGGGCATGGAACTGGTTTCTAAAAAGGAAGGAGAAACCGTACATAAAGGGGTATCTCCACCTGGATGGGGCTCCTATGTAGGAAATGAGAAATACGGAAGGTGGGAAAGAAATTCCAGCGGACAAACATTTTGGTCTTTCTATGGCAGGTATGCCTTTATGCGCAGCATGTTTGGTATGGCCACACGCCCTATTTATAGAAACTACTACGACAGCTACTACTCAGGCTACCATGGTACAGGCAGAGCCTACTATGGTCCATCTGTAGGGGGATCTAATTACTACGGAACCAACAGCACCTACACTCAAAAATCACGGCCTGACTTTTTTGAAAGGCGTAAACGTCGCAGCAGTTCCAGCTCAAGTAGTTCCAGAACTACCCGGTCAAGTAATAGATGGAGTGGAAGTTCATCTCGCTCACGCGGCGGTGGATTTGGCAAATAATTAAGGTTTAGAAGAATGAACAACTTTGAAATACTCAACACACTTACCTATCTAGGAGCGGCCTTTGTCCTTTTCCTAATTGGAAAGTTTACATTTAAAATCACTCACCCTAAACTAGATGTAAACCACGTACTCCTGGAAGATGACAATGTCGCCTTTGCGGCTTCGATGACTGGATATTACGCCGCTATTATCTGTGTATTGGGTGGTGCCATTATTGGCCCCCAATCAGATATACTTACGGAGTTAATCGATATTTTCAGCTATGGTCTTTTAGCCATTGTACTTCTACAGGTTTCTGCTATTATCAACGAGCGACTGTTGTTTCCAAAGTTTAACATTAAGAAGGAGATTCTTACTGACCGAAATTTGGGAACCGGGGTGATTGAAGGTGCCAATTACCTGGCGACAGGAATCATTCTGTATGGAGCCATTATAGGTGAAGGTGGAGGCTACCACACAGCCCTTGCTTTTTGGATTATAGCCCAGGTTCTGTTTTGGTTAGCTTCAAAATTGTACCAAGTCATTACTCCTTACAACATTCACGAAGAGATTGAAAAAGACAATGTAGCGGTTGGAGTAGGTTTTGCCGGGGCGCTAATAGCAATAGCACTCCTTATTAAAACCGGCATTCAAGGCGACTTTGTTTCCTGGCAAGAAAGCCTCTTTACAATAGCCATTGATACATCTGCTGGCTTTATTTTACTACCACTGGCTCGTTTCCTTACCGATAAAATACTATTACCCACGAGAAGCCTTACAGACGAGATTGTAAACCAGGAGCATCCCAATGTAGGCGCCGCCTTAATAGAGGCATTTGCCTATATAGGCGGAGCAGTCCTTATAAGTTGGTCTCTGTAAGTTTTAGACTTGTGAGGATCAGCAACAGTACCTTTCTTAAAGTAGCCATATTTGCCACAGGGCTTTCGGGTATTGTTGCAGAATATGTACTTGCCACACTTGCTACCTATTTTTTGGGGAATCAGCTCGTGCAGTGGACATTAATCATCTCTGTAATGCTCTTTGCCATGGGGCTGGGGAGCCGGCTAAGTAGAAACATTGAAGGGAATTTACTGGGTAAATTCATCGCTATTGAAATGCTATTGAGTCTTCTGGTTAGCTTCTCTGCTATTCTAGTCTACTCAGTAGCCGCAGCATCTATCTATGAAGGAATATTGATATATGGTCTCTGCATTGCCATAGGCCTCCTTATTGGTTTGGAAATCCCATTGGTTACCAGAATCAACAACGAATACGAGCACCTTAGAGTAAACATTTCTTCAGTTCTTGAAAAAGATTATTACGGGTCGCTATTGGGTGGTTTCTTTTTTGCCTTCATAGGCCTGCGCTACTTAACCTTAAGTTATACCCCTGTTGTACTCGGCAGCATCAATTTCCTAGTGGCCCTGGGTTTGTTTGTACAACTTCGAAAGGCCTTGCCTCCAAAACAAAGTAAGCGTTTGCTATTCACCCAACTCGTAACCGTGGTTATGCTCATTATATCCTTCTTAGGAAGTAAAAGTGCCATTCTATATGGAGATCAGAAACGATATAAGGACCCCGTAATTTTCTCAAAACAAACCCAGTACCAAAAGATTACCATCACCCAGTGGAAGGATGATTACTGGCTATACATCAACCATAACCAGCAACTCAGTACGCTAGATGAATACTTGTATCATGAACCATTGGTTCACCCTCTCATGGCTCTTTCCAGACCGCAGGAAGTGCTCATTATTGGTGGAGGAGATGGTTGCGCATTAAACGAAGTTCTTAAATACGAATACGTTCGTAAGGTTACGCTGGTAGACCTTGACCCCGAAATGACCAACTTGGCTAAAAACAATGCCATTTTCACTGAAATGAATGACAGTTCGTTATGGTCAAAAAAATTACAGGTGGTTCATGCGGATGGCAAGAAGTACCTTGAAGAAAGTCCTGACTTCTTTGATGCCATCATTATTGATCTTCCAGATCCTAAAACCATTGAGTTGAGCATGCTCTATTCCAAAGAGTTTTATACCCTTTGCCGCTTAAAAACCAGACCAAACGGCGCTGTTGTCACTCAGGCAGGCAGTCCTTATTTTGCTACCAAGGCCTTCTATTCAATAGAAAAAACAATGAAGGCTGCAGGCTTTCATACTTTACCTATGCAAAATCAGGTAATCACTCTGGGACAATGGGGCTGGATTATGGGACATAAATTGAAAAACAGTGATGAAATGAAGGCGAATATTAAGTCTCAAAGCTCAGAATCGTTAAAAACTATCACAACCAGATGGCTCAATAATGAAGCCCTAAATCACATCTTTTCTTTTGGTAAACCCCTGACAGACACGACAGGTATACAAATAAACACCCTAAGCCAACCCACCTTGCAGCAGTACTATAATTCTGGAAATTGGGATTTGTACTAAGCTAAATCCAACCCAGGGGCGTTCTCTACCGTATTAACAACTCAAAACAAAAACTATGGCACGTCCCTCCCTACTCTTACTAGGCCTGTTTTTTGCGCATTTTGCAATCGGCCAAAACATTAATTTTTCAATTAAAGGTTCAAGTCCAGATCCTTACGAAGGCTGTGAAGACTACTATGTTGAATTTCAAGCAATCATTCCCGGCAGTGCAAGCGTGGACTCTATTGTTCTTGTAGACAGCACTAAAGCCAAAAGCTACGTTAATCACAATGAATGGAATGTAACAGGCCGAAAATATAGCTTCGGCACCTTTTTGTCGGCCGGAACCTACAATCCAATTCTACGGGTAAGACGAGGTGGTTCGTCTACCTGGGAAGAAGTGGTACTTCTCAAAAAGATCATTATTTATGACAACCCGGTTGCCAGTTTTGAACTGACTTCTGACACTATTCAATGTTTTGAAGGCAATGAGTATTCTTTCAAGAACACTTCTACACTTAGTTCTTACAACCATGCCATAAAGGAAGTCATTATCGATTATGGTAATGGAGCCATTGGTAGAAGTATTCCTATTGCATCCACTACATATCCGGCTGGTGGAACTTATGATGTTGTACTCTCAGTACGCGATGAAAAAGGTTGTTCCGATGAAGTGGTAGTAAAGAGTCTTATTAAGGTTCAAAAGCCAGTTGGTGCCAATTTTAAAGTAACAGGAGCCGTTGGCTGCCCCAAAACAGAAATTACATTCACCAATAGAAGCTCGGTAAACACCAGTGACATAACCAGCTGGGATTGGCATTGGGAATCCGGTGTCAAAGAGTCTTTCTCATCAAGCCAAATCGCAACCGATTGGGCCCTGATCAAAAGGACTTATTCTGATGGTACGGGGTACCACAGTCCTAAACTGGTGGTTCACACTTCTTATGGCTGTAGTGACTCTTTTCAAATAAACAATGGTGTCCGTACAATTTCTCAAGGTCTGGATTTTACCATGCGCAATACATCAGCCATTTGCGCAGGAGATACGGCTCATTTCGTTCTTAAGGATACAGGATCCTTTAATCAAATCTTGTGGAATTTTGGAGACCCTTTCTCAGGTTCAGAAAATGTAAACCGTAGCGATGTCAACCCATCACATCAATTCAACCTACCTGGATCCTATCCTATATCCTTATCAATTCTCCGAGCGCCTTGTCCTATAAAAGATACCACCATTTGTTGTGTACATGTAAACGGGCCTATGGCTTCTATGGGCTTGCCCAATCCCCCTTTCGGAGGACAACCAGTTTACCAAAAAGGAGAGCTGGAATACATGAACGCACACTCTGACTACAATTCAAGTGTACAACGCATTGATTATTATGAGAAAGTACCAGGTAAGCACTCTATGGGAGGCATTATGACAGGCTTTGAAACCGAGCGACTCTTTTCTGGCAATATTGGTGCTAAAACAGTAGGAAAGTACAAAATCGTACTTCCAACGCTTGACTCTATTTTTCATGAGTACAAAGACTCGCTAAACTTCACAGTAGTTAAAAAAACCTGGATTAGAGGTACCGCTATTCCAAAAGCGGTCATGTACAAGTCCCCACTCTCCCTTGACATCAAAAACCATAAGCTATTGTCGGACACTATTACCATGGCCGACCCAAATCTGGACAGCCTCACTGTTGACTTTCCAAATTTCTCCACGAAACGGAGAATCAAGGCCAGTTTTGGAGATGCTACCTACAACATACGAGCCTACTTTGATGATCAACCCTTTTTCAATGGCTACCATCCTAAGTTCAATCCAAGCTATCCTTTTGCCAGCGACAGTCTTGAATTTTTCTGGGACTTTGACGATCCTGCTGCACTTGGTTGCACTTCGACAGTGGCAAACCCCAACCCTTACTGCAGATACTCCACTGAGAAGTTGCCGCGCCATATATTCACTGAGAACGGTTGTTTTCAGGTGGCACTTACGGCCATAGACCCAGTAATAGGTTGCTCAAACACCCGTTACCAATCAATTTTCTATGAAGCCCCAAAAGCAGGTTTTGACGAAAGCAAGTACCAAGACATGACCTGGGAAAAGCAAAATAGATTGTTGGCTAAAAACACTCCCTTAGAGGGCATGGGAATACGACTCGAGGGTACTGGATGCGTAGGGAACGACGTGGATCCTTACTTCTTTCACATACTCATGGATGGTATCAAGCCTTCTTGTACCAATATCAGCCCAGGCCTGCCTTTAAGAATATCATTTATTGGAGATGCCGAAAACGATTGCAATAAGAAAGTTTACAAAAGAGATGGAAATGGCAACATCACAGATTCTACCTACAGAGACTGTTCCTGGATTCCAGGCCAAACCCTGAAACTCATAGGGAACAAATGGTCTTATTCTACCCCAGGTTGGAAAACTATTGGAATTGTAGCGGAGGGTGGCAATTTTTCTCGCGACACGTTCTTCTATAAAAACTATATCTACCTATCTGATGTGAACGTCAATTTTAAACTCAATGAACAGAGCTTGCTAGACAGTATTACGCAGCTGCAAAGGATGAACACAGAAGTAGTTTATAAAGATTCCAGAAAGCTTGACAGTATTACATCTGTGTACTATAGCCTTGATAAAGTGGCCAATATTGAAGGAGAAAGAATTGACCTAAAGCTTCGAGAAGACTCCCTACAAACACAAATAGATGGATTTGTTGACTTAACGGATACTGTTGGATTTACACTTTCTCCGGGTAAATACCATGTAACTTCAACCGGAGTCAACAACCGCGGTTGCAACGGAGCCCAGGTAAAAGAAGTAATTGTGGGCCACCTGGCAAGTTTTAGAGTTCGAGAAGCTTGTGCCGGGCTTCCAACCAAGTTTATAGACTCCGTTTACTATTGGAACAAGTACGGTCAGTCGTACTGCCAAATAATCAACTGGTGGGGCAACTCAACCTGTATTGATACAACAGCATTCTTCAAGAGCCCTGCGAAGACCAGAGATTACTGGGTGAAAAATGTAAAAGGATACCAGTTACCAAAGTTCAAGGAGCAGATTGCCTGGGACTATGATAGTGACGGCACCATTGACGACGTAAATCCATCGAACCCCAGCTTTACCTACAGCCAGCCAGGTATCTATACGTGTACTATGTGGTCTATGGACAGTACCGGACAATGGATTAAAAACTCCAAGACCTTTACCGTAGCTGGTATTAAGCTCAGCGCCTCTTTAGATGCCGGACAATCTAAATACATATGTACTCCAACACAGAGAAGTATCAATTTCGAAGCCCAGGTATTTGGTGATAGCAGTTTTAGTGTTTCAACACCTAATAGGATCTTCTTAAATCAAAGAAAAGGAAGCTTTACACAGACTTTTTCAAATAAGGCGTCGAATACCCTTACACTCACAGGAAGTACGAGTTCAGGCTGTGTCGACACACTCATAGACAGTAACTTTTTTAGCTTCATTAGTCCTAAGGCCAGTTTCACTACGCAAGTGGATTCCTTATGCCCTGGAGACAATCTAGTTGCTACAAATACCGGAAGTACTACAGGCAAATATGTTTGGACCATACAGCACAGTAACCAAACAATTACAAGAACCACACGTGACCTTAACGAAGACCTTTCGAATGAAGGGATTCACAGAATATCCCTTTCCACCACCGAAGAAGTGACCGATCCGGAAACCAATAAAAAGGTAACATGTACGTCTACATTCCCAGAGGAGGGTACTTATAAAATAAGAAATACTGAAAGTATCGACATCGAGTTTGAGATAAGCGACCGTCTTGCCAATGAAAGGGTGGAGTTTGAAATTACCAACTTCGATCAATCTTATCGGTACGCCTACCGCATTAATGGACGAAGAATAGACATTCCTAAGAGTCTTAGTCCAAAATTCACAGCGCAATTTCCGGGACGTGGTGACTATACAATTTGTCTTTACGCCAAAGCCTTTGAATGTGAAGATAGTATATGCCTGAACACATGGGTAGACCATGTTGGCGTGAACGAACCTTCAGAGGAAACTCTTAATATATTCCCAAATCCGGCGCAAAACCAAATAACGGTTCAAGGAGTTAGAGCAGGAAGTACTTACCAACTTAGCAACCTGCTTGGGGAAACATTTATGCAAGGCCAGGCCAGCGCACAACAAATCACAATTCCTGTACAGCAGTTGAGCAATGGAATTTACCTTCTAACTCTTGAACAATCAGGTGTTCGAAGCACTCAAAAGATTGTAATTAAGCGATAAACGCATTTTTAACCGATCTAATAGAGCCCAGTGATTGCATCATTGGGCTTTCTTTTTCGAGACTTTTGACATACCCTATAGAACAGCTATGAAAAAGGCCTTCTTCCTACTCACCTTGCTTCTTGCCATGAACGGAGCGTTTAGCCAAGACGTAAAAGTCAATTATACCATCAATGAAGAATGTGGAGTTGCCACATCAATTGACTTCCATCTTGATGAAAGTGCCTTAACTGGCAAAAAGGTAATAGGCTGGACAAGCTATGGAAACTCGATAGTACAAGCCAGACCAGGCGATACCATCACACATTTACAGACTTGTGAATTAAGACCTTCCTTCTTTATTCGTATTAAGTTTGACCAAGGTCCTGATACTTCCATAAGAATTGGTTTTCTAGGTCCGGTTTGTCCAGATTTCTTTAGTCCTCAAATAGGATTTCTTGACAGCGCTTCGCAGCAGGCCAAGGTTGAATTTGTTTTCAATGACTCAAGTCTAGCTGAGCATAGCCTTCAAAAGGCCTTCCTCAGCACCACTTGGATTACCGACGTTCGTGGTATTGAAAGGTCTCTATTAATGGATACCATGAGCATTTTTGCCTTGGCAAAAAAGTTAGGGAGTAGCAAACCTCAAAAACTGATGCCTGGGCAATATGAAGTGCAATACAAACTGAAAACCCTCTACAACTCTCAGCCTTGTACCATTTCTCAGAAGCGTTATTTTCATATTGGCCATCAAAGTCGTATTTCATTGCAAAAGCAAACAGCTGTACTTCGGGTAGATACACTTACTGACAGCTCAAGGTTTACTAATGATTATGGTATTGTTGATGAAGTCTTCTATTGGGATAAAAGAGGCAGAGCCTATTGTTCAGCTATTAATTGGTGGGAGAACTCCACCTGCATTGATACCAATATATTGATCTCTGTTCCTGACTCAAACAGAGCTCGTTCAACCTGGAAGAATAGTTTTCCTAACTATCAGAGCCCTGCAATAAGCGAAGACATTCACTATGATTATAACTCTGACGGCATTATTGACTTTAAATCTTCTCAAGTCAGCCAAAAAATCAAGAGTAATTATCTGTGGAGAAATGAGCCATTTTCGCCTTATCCAATCCGTCCTTATAACGTTTTACCTGAAACCCTCAAAGATTCTGTCAAGGCTACCATTTGGTCAAGAGATAGTATTGGTCAATGGATCAAAAGTGAGGTGACAATAGATGTTTGTAACGGTTTTGAAAGAGACGATACGCTTATATACAATTACTCAGAGCGCAAATTCACAATTGAGAAACAAAAAGGACAGCTCCTCAATATAAAACTATACACTTATACAATAGTAGGGCCTGATACACTTCTCAAAATTTACAAAAACATTGGTCTCTATGGCCATGAGAATAAATATGAAGTAGACCTGGATACAATGGCTGCATTCATTGTGGAGACTATTTCTAATGACCAGCGCTGCGATAAAATAAGGCGCTATGTCCTTTCCTCCCCAGTTGGAATTGATAAAATCGATCTTTCTAAAAAGGTTCGTATTAGTCCGAGAATGAGCAGCACGGCTGTACGTATTAAAGCCGGCGACAACATCGAACTAAAAGGCTGGACTATACTTGATCTATCAGGAAAAGTACTTCTGCAAAAAACGTTGCGGAATGGAAGTATTTCAAATGTTGGTATTACATCCCTTACACAAGGAACCTACATCCTACATATTGAAACGGATAAAGGAGTGCTCAATGAGCGGATCACAAGGATGTAACCAAAAGCTGCTCTACCACTAGAGGATAGTGTTGGTGTTCTAACTGATGAATTTTCTGAGCAAGGGTATTGGCATCATCATTTGGTGTGACAACACATTTTGCCTGAAACAGAACCTCCCCTTCATCATATACTTCATTCACGTAATGAATGGTAATTCCACTCTCTTTTTCCTCAGATGCAATTACGGCTTTGTGAACATGGCCACCATACATGCCCTTGCCTCCATACTTGGGCAACAAGGCAGGGTGTATGTTCACCATCCTACGATCAAAGGCTCGGGTAAGCTCAATGGGAATAAGCCTCATATATCCAGCAAGTACTATGAAATCAATCTTATGAGATTCCATAAGAGAGCACATAAATTCACCTGAAGCTGCTTCTTTGTTACTTACCACAACCGTTGGTACGTTTCTGATATGTGCTTTCTCAAGCACACCGGCTTCAGCCTTATTGCTCAATACCAGCGCAATTTCCGCAGCCTGAGAGCTTTTAAAATGCTCCATGAAACGCTCGGCATTGCTACCGGTTCCTGAAGCAAAAATCGCAATACGTGTTTTCACTCGAGTCCTAGTTCTTCTTTGAAAATCTTATTAAACAAGACATCCATATTCTCATTTCCGCTAAGTCGGTACAACTCTACACTGGAAATAATGAATTGTGCCTTTCCAGCCACTTCTTTCTTTGCCATGATTACTGAGGGGCCCGTCCATTCACCAGACGCTGTTTTTAACTCAGCTTCGTATAGTGGCTTTACGTCAAAAGTGGGATAAAAAGGTCTGGTACTGGTTAATATACGCGTAGAACTTAACTCAGGCCAACCATCTTCTGAAGGCTTCGCTGCTGCTCCCTTATCCATAAAAAACACACCTCCACCAGGATTTACCAGTGAGTCAATGGGCGTAAACTCAAGATAGTTGGAAAGAGGGTCAATACCCGCGCTAAAGAAAACGGAAGCAAACATGCGTCCTCCCTTATCCAGAAAATCACCAGTAGTTCTTTGAGCAAGCGTAAGCGTATAGGGTGCATCTTCACCAAACCACACCAAAACATCAAACAAGGCAAAAATCTTGGACTGGGTCACATTATCTACTGCCAATTGCGTATAAAACTCACCATCCACTTCATTCACCCTAATGGTATCAAAGCTATTGATGCCAGCCGCAATAAGATTCTCTATGTAGAAGTTCTCTCTATCGTCCAAACCATTGCTATAGGCATTCACAAGCAGTACATCGCTCACCTTCTTTTTAATAAAAATGGGCTTGGAAGCTACAAACCATGACTTGGCTCCTACCTTGTCAGTTGCACGGATATAAAATGTGTTTTGAGCATTTAACTGCATGCTTCCAATAGTCTCCTCGTGAGGTTCCAATACTGAACCAAGAAGCACTCTGCAATCTGACACATCTGCTTCAGGATCCAGAGCTTCTAACGTAAGTGATCTGAAGTCCTTGCTAATCTCAATCCCCTTTCCAGTGGTATCGTTAATAAAAAACTCCAGATAATCAATATTGGCTTCACCATCAGGATCACTCAGAAGCCACTGCAATTGTAAAATGGGAAAGGTTTTATCAGGCCAGCGTCCCGGATTGGTAGGAGTACCTACAGGAATATCAAAAGCCACTTCCGGTGCAGAGTTCTTAACCGGATATACTAAATAAGCCGGTGTAGGATCTGGTTCACCTTGCCTGTCAATAGCTCTTACATAAAAGTCGAAATCAAAGGTATCGGCCCCTTCGGGTAGTTGTACCAGAAATACACTGTCCTGTCGAGTGGTAAAAGTCCAGTCTTCTTTATTGGAAGAAAGCTCAAAACCACTCACTACTCCGTCTGGATCGTCTCCCCACCACTGAACGTGTATTTGAGAAACAAAACGCCCATCCCCTGTTCTCTGAATGTCTTTTACTATTGTATAAGTCTCTGGCGGAAGATTTTCATCTCCATCACCTACAATTCCTTTTCCGCAGCCTGCCAACAGAAAAGTACCGAGAACAAAACATAAAACCTGTGTAACTAATGACCTCATCATCAAGGGGCAAAACTATGTGTTAATCATTGCCTCTTAAAATTTTAGTCGCAGATTATACCATTTCTTAAACTTGGCATCTACAACAAGATAATAGGAACGGTTGAAAGGATACCTAGTCTGCTTCTTCTGACTTCTCTACTTCCTTTAAAATATAGTTCAAGTCTTCCAAACTGGTACTGTTCAAGCTGAACTTGCCCTTAAAAGTTAGATAGTCATCGGTTTTGAACTTCTCTTTTGTGTCGCCCTTAAACTCCATTTGAACCACTGACTCAGGTCCTGCTCCACCACAGAAATAGCATGCACTAAAAGGATAAGCAGATAACACATACAAACCTGACGTAATATCAACGGGAATCACATAGCCAGAAATCTCAATGTACTCATTGTTAAGAGCCAATACCCTGTCGCCAAAAATGGGTTTCAAGTAGTATTCGTCTCGTTCCGCATTGTAAACATCTTCAAACGTTACATCCTGCAACATCCACCATCTCACAGTTTTATACTCCTCGTATTTATTGAGGGCATTACCTGACACACCAAAAATGAGGATGAATAGAAGGGAGAAAGTTGCGCGCATACTATGAAAATACAGGTTCCGAGTGACTCGTTTACAAAATTAAACGTATTCCACTCATATACAAGAACATTGCTAGTCTTCAGCCAAGGTTTTGGAAATATCAATCCTGAATGCCATCACAGCCGGGACAAGAGATGCCAAAAGTGCTATTGCAAGCGCAGAAACCAATAATAAGTACTCTTGAAACATCATTCCCATACCATCCAATGCGTAATGGAAATTTTCATCTACATATCCTGATATGATCCAGAGTAGAATCCTGCTGACCAATAAACCAGCAAAACCGGATACAAAAGCAATCAACATTCCTTCATAGAGCAATAGTAGGCATAGCTGCAAGGGATGTGCCCCAAGGCTTCTCATCAAGGCAAGTTCATACTTACGCTCTCTGAGTTTGCTCAACAGTGAAAGGAATACACTTACGCTCGATATAATGATAATAAGCACCGCCAGTAACCTTAAAGTCTCAATGCCAAAACCCAGCTGATGGATAAGGCTATTAATTTCAATTGATGGAAGGGCACACTGTAAATTGGTATTTTTATTGATAAGGGGTGGTAGCATTACCTGCCCCATTGGGCTTTTAAACGATACCAAAGCGGATGTATACTCTCTTTTAGTCTGGCTTGCATCTCCTTCTTCATGAATTTCCCATACGCTGGGAATGTTGCACATAATGAGTTGATCAACCACCAAACCTGAAGGCTTCAATACACCAACAACCGTGTAAGAATGCCCTTCATGACTGTGCTCAGTGTCTTCTTCATTCATTCCATGAGTACCATGAAAGTGATCTCCCAAACTCAGCCCAAGCCTGTCAGCCACGACAGCTCCCAAAACCACTTCTAAATTGTCCTGGAAGCGTCTGCCTTCAGCAATTTCAGCTGAATACAAGTCCAGGTATTCAGCATTGGTACCTAAGATTTTGTAGCCCTTATAAGAGTCTCCAAAAGCCAATGGCACCCATGATTTGACCAAAGGATGATCTAAAACCTTCTCTACTTCTTCCTTATTTATATTCCCTGTAGGCGCATCTATATGATAGATACTACTTAGGATAAGTTGTTTAGGGCTCCCTTTGGCGCCTACTACCATTTGAATACCCTCCGTGTTCTTTAAAAACTGATTTTCTATTTGCTCACCAAGGTGCAGTACCAACGAAACCATGGCCACCCCAAGGGTCATTAACATTACCGAAACCGAAGTGGCAAAAGGTTTGTGCCTAAGATTTCTCCAACTTACTCTCAGCAGATTCATAGTTCTATGGAGTTGGTGAAAAAATCCTTTAACCTTTGATCATGAGTAACTACCAGAAGCATGGCTCCCACTCTACTCGTTTGCTCTTCCAGAAGCTTAATCACTTCAGCGCAATTGTCATCATCAAGACTTGAGGTTGGCTCATCAGCCAGTACCAACACAGGTCTGTTCACAATACCTCTAATAATTGAAGCTCTTTGCAGCTCCCCCTGACTTAACTGACTTATTGATGCCTTGGCTCTCTTTCCCAGGCCCAATCGCGTGAGCAGTTTCATTGCAGTAGACCTATCGGGCTTGTTGCGTGCAAGCTTTTGCGCCCACATAATATTTTGAACCAAATTGAGCGAAGCCACAAAGTGAGGGACCTGAAATACAACCCCTATGTTCTGTGCTCTAAACTGATCCATGGCGAAACCACTCATGTGATTGAAGTCTACATCATTAATGAGCACCTTGCCAGAATTGGCTTTTAGAAATCCAGCCAAAAGATGCAGAAGAGTAGTTTTTCCTGTCCCTGATTTGCCTAGAACCAATAAATGCCCTCCCGAGGATACTTCAATATCTGGAAAAACGAATTCCTTTTCGGGAGTATAAGAGAACTTGAGCGCAGAGGTTTTAAGCATCTTCTTTAGAGAGATTCAAAGCTATGCTATATTTTTGCAACATAGTTGCAATAACAATGTCTTTAACGCATTCACACGATAAAATTGGCATCTGGAGTTCTTTGCTCTGCATCATCCATTGTCTGGCAGTTCCTGTAGTTTTTGGACTTTCCAATGGCTTTGATCTCCACCACAATGCCTGGTGGGATGGCCTTCAGGTTGTTTTTATTCTCATTGGCTTTTGGGCCATACGACATGCAGTCAAGCACATGGTTCAAAATTGGCTTAAGGTGTCCTTCTGGATCACTTTTGCTGCGCTCGCAATAAGTGTTTTTATGCATCATAGTTTCTTAGGAGAAGTAATGAACTATACAGCCGCAACGCTTCTTATTGTACTACACAGCCTTAACATGTACCTTGGCCGTCATAAAAAGACAACTCTTGCCTAACCTTCTTAAATGGGCTCTTAAGCCCATTGGATTTCTCATTCTTGTTGTTGTAAAAATCTACCAGTATGTGGTATCCCCATTGTGGCCTGCTTCCTGTAGGTACAGCCCTACTTGTAGTGCTTACATGGTAGAGGCCATTAAAGTACACGGACCATTTGCTGGATTCTGGATGGGTTTAAAACGCATTGGCCGATGCCATCCCTGGGGAGGCTATGGCTGGGACCCGGTACCTGGCAGTGAGGCCGATAAACACTCTCATTAAAATGGACTTCAAAATTGGCATTGTTACCGCATCAGATCGCGGAAGTAGAGGTGAATACGACTTTCTCACCGGTGAAAAAGTCATGGACGTACTCAAAGAATACATCAAAACAGACTTTGAAACTGTTCACCAGGTAATTCCTGATGAGCAAGATCAAATTGAAAGGGGGCTCATTGAACTAAGTGATAAACACGGCTGCCAACTCATAATAACCGCTGGTGGCACGGGCCCTGCTCCCAGAGATGTAACCCCTGAAGCTACAGAAAGTGTCTGCCACAAAATGTTGCCTGGGTTTGGCGAACGTATGCGTCAACACAGCTTACAATTTGTGAAAACAGCCATGCTATCAAGACAAACGGCTGGCATAAGAAACAATACCTTAATCATTAATATGCCCGGAAAACCCAGGTCCATCAGACAATGCATGGAGGTAATAGCTCCGGCTATTCCTCATACGCTACAACTTATTGGTAACGAAAAAATAGAGCTACAATAGGCTCTTTTTGACACCGGTAGCTTCGCCTGAACATCGTATCCTGCATCGCTTTAGCCTTATATTTGCCAGCCATAAAGCACCGCTCTTTTTATGCTTAAAATAGACATGCACACCCATATTATTCCTGAAAAGCTTCCACGCTTTGCAGAGAAATTTGGATATGGAGACTTCATATACCTTGATCACCACAAAGAAGGTTACGCCCGAATGATGAAAGGCGAAAAATTCTTTAGAGAAATAAAAAGCAACTGCTGGGATCCCCAGCTTAGAATTGACGAATACAAGGCTTTCAATACACAGGTTCAGGTTGTTTGCACCATTCCAGTAATGTTTTCCTATTGGGCCAAGCCCAAGGATACCCTTGCCTTATCTCAGTTTCTTAACGACGACATAGCTGAGACGGTTGAAGCACATCCTCAAAATTACATTGGTATGGGAACCATTCCGATGCAGCATGCCGACTATGCCGTTCAAGAACTCGAACGCATTAAATCGTTGGGATTAAAAGGAATTCAAATTGGTTCCAACATCAATGATGATAACTTAAGTGACGAGCAGTTTTACCCTATTTGGGAAGCATGTGAGCGCTTGGATCTGGCAGTAATGGTACATCCATGGAACATGATGGGTATGTCACACATGTCTAAGTATTGGCTTCCATGGCTGGTAGGTATGCCCGCTGAAACTTCGCGTGCTATTTGTTCCATGATATTTGGAGGCATTTTCGAAAAGTTCCCAAAACTTAGAGTGAACTTCTCACATGCAGGCGGTTCGTTTATTGGCACCATAGGTCGTGTTGAGCACGGTTTTAATTGCAGACCGGACCTGGTAGCTATAGACAACCCTAAAAATCCAAGAGAGTACCTTGGGCACTTTTGGATAGATTGCATTACTCACGACCTAAAGACTTTGAAGTTTGTAATTGATCATGTGGGTAGCGAGAAGGTTTGTTTGGGAAGCGATTACCCCTTTCCTCTAGGAGATCTTGATATTGGCAAGTTTATAGAAGAGAGTGACCTGAGTCATCAAACCGTAGAAAATATATTCTCAAAATCGAGCCTTGATTGGCTCAACCTCAGTGCTGAAGACTTTAAACTTTAACCTGAGGTGGCTAAAACACCGTAGTCAGATGGGAAAAAAAGTACTTCATAACAAATACAGCAAAGAGGATCTGGTAAAAAGATTGGAAACCGAAGAAGATCACAGAACGGTAATTTCATTCTATCAATATGCCCATATAAAGGACCCTGTTTTTTTTAGGGACCTTATGTATGCACGCTGGGAGGAGCTTGGTGTGCTAGGTAGAGTATATATCGCCAAAGAAGGCGTCAATGCTCAAATAAGCGTAAAAAACAGCTTGGTAGACCGTTTTAGAGAAGATCTGTACTCCGTAGACTTTCTCAACGGCATTCGTCTTAACTACGCTATTGAAAATAAAGACAACTCTTTTCTGAAGCTTAAGGTAAAGGTTCGGGAAAAAATCGTTGCTGACGGATTAAACGACGACCAGTTTGATGTAACTGATAAGGGTGTGCACCTGAGTGCGGAAGACTTCAATGAAATTACCGGACGCAAGGAAACCATCTTGGTAGATATGCGAAACCACTACGAATCAGAAGTGGGGCATATGAAAAATGCCATAAGACCAGACGCAGATACTTTTAGAGAAGAGCTTCCTTTGGTGGTTGACATGCTCAAAGAGCAAAAAGACCAGCCCGTGGTAATGTATTGTACCGGCGGCATTAGGTGTGAAAAGGCCAGTGCTTATTTAAAACACGTAGGCTTTAAGGATGTATACCAGCTCAATGGCGGAATAATTGAGTACACAAGACAATGTGATGAAAAGGGACTTGAAAACAAGTTCATTGGAAAAAACTTTGTTTTTGATGAACGACTGGGTGAACGCATTAGTGACGACATAATCGCGGAATGTCATCAATGCGGCAAACCATGTGATACACATACCAATTGTGCCAATGACATCTGCCATATGTTGTTCATTCAGTGTAACGAATGTGCCGCAGCTCATGACGGCTGTTGCTCTGTAGAGTGTAAAGACTTTATAAAGCTGCCCGAAGAAGAACAAAAGGAACTTCGCAAGGGAATGAAAGCCCAAAACCATCACTTTAAAAAAGGCCGTGTTCGTCCTAAACTTAAAGAGCTATTTTCTCAAAAGGGCAAGGAGCTAAAAACTTAACCATAATTGAACCCTCGTCTCTTGTTAGCCGTTAACAAGGGCACTTTCGAACAATAGATGATCTACCTACTCTTTAGACTTTTAAACCAACTACTCACTTTTACTGGAATACAAACTGACACTCCTGGTCAAAAAGGAGATGAAATACTGCATTCCGACAATGGACCACACTACACAGAGTCCAACTTTGACAATCTTTTCCCTGAGCCCATCAACATGATTTCTGCGGCAATTTTTATGGGAATTGCACTGTATTGGTTCATTAAAGCTAGTAAGCAGCATACTTCGTTCAGATTTTTAAAATTATCCTCAATTACCCTGGCTATTGGAGGCCTTGGAGGTACCATATACCACGGTTTTAGAATGTATGAGTGGGCCATGTGGATGGACTGGGTGCCAATTCTGCTACTGTGCATTGCAGCGGCCTGTTACTTTGTGTACCGCATTTATAAAAACATTCTTTTGGCGATTGGGGCCTTGGTAGTATCTGTACTGCTACAGTACATCAATTTTGAATTAATTCCCGATTGGCTCAATACCAATACATCGTATGGTATTCTCGCAGCCTTCATAATAGTACCCTTACTAATGGCTCTTTCTAAAACAAAGTTTCTTTATTGGTACTATCCCACCATCGCTCTCGTGGCCTTTGGAGCAGCACTTACGTTCAGGCTTGGCGACCGCCAGCAATGGCTTGAGCCCATCGGTACCCATTTCTTATGGCACACTTTTGGAGCGGTAGCTTGCCACGCCATGTTCTCTTACCTTTTTCACTTTAAAAGAGCATTTCCAAGGTTTGAGCTCATCAATAGAATTAGGATTAAAAAAATAAGGATTGCAAACATCCGCAAATTGAGGTCCCAAATTCTAAACAGGAATTCTAAGTAAGAAGCTACTCCCCTCTCCTTCTTTACTTTTTGCTGTTAAAGTCCCTTTAAGGTGTTCGGCAAACTCCTTACATAAATTAAGGCCTAGGCCAAAACCCTTCTCGTTTTTAGTACCATAAGTGTTCTGTTCATTCATGGAAAACAGATTCGCCAGTTTTTTTGCGTCCATTCCAATTCCTGTATCCGTTACGTCGATATTCAGGGTTCCTTTGTCAACGGTGGATGTAATCTTCACCTTGCCGCCCACCTTGGTGAACTTAATGGCATTGGTCAAAAGATTCCTGCATATAAACCTAAGTATCTCTTTATCGCTGTTTACAATACCACTTTCATCAAATTGTTCTTCTAGGTGAATCCCTTTGGCTTTAGCCATTGGCTGAAGCAACTTAAGCTCCTTGGTAAGCTCCGTTTCCAATTGAAACTCACTTGTATGCACCTCAATCCCCTTGAGCTGACTTCTCGACCAAATGATTAGGCTATCAAGAAGCTCTTGTGTATTCACTACTTGTCCATGGAGCTTGGCTAAATACACAGAAAAGACTTCATCGTCAATATCACCCTGCATGTACATGCTTATTAGGCCTTCTAAAGAGTTCAAAGGATTCTTAAAATCATGAGCCACTACTGATAAAAGCTTGTTCTTTACTGAATTAGTCTTCTCCAGTTCTGAATTTTTATGATCCAACTCTACTTTCTGCTTTTTCAATAATTGGCTTAGCTCTTTATAGAAACGGCTCTTTCTCATGTATACCCATAAACCAATGAGCACAAAGGCAGTGGAGAGAAATGCAAATACCAGCAGGTGCCTGGCCGACCTGTTCTTCTCATTTAACAAACGGCGCTCCCCTTCTTGAAACACCCTATTGTGCTCAGCGCTTATTTCATCAAAGCGAGCCTTTGTCTCAGCATCAAGTATACTGTCTTTTACCTCTGAGTTTCTCTTAAAGTATTTTAGAGCAAGGTCATACTCCCCTTTACGGGCATAGTAATCTGAAACCAGTGTATACGCCATCGGTATCCGGGCACGTTCGTCAGCACCGCGGCTCAGACTGATGATTTTCCGGGCATAGAAAAACATACTGTCAAGTACATTGGCCTTATCGTAATACCAGGCCATATTGTACAGTGAGGTAATATATTCTGCAGAATGTCCTTCCCTTTTCGCTACATGCATGGCCCCTCTAATACACCAAAGTGCACTATCATTCTGCCCAAGATCCCTAAAACATGCCCCTTGAATAGACAGGTTTGAAGTAATTAAGTCAAGATTTCCTTTAATCTGCCTGACAATCATTTGAGACTTTCTGCTCAGCCGCAATGCTTTATCAAGATCGCGCAATTCAAAATAAGTAGCAGCACGCCGGTTTTGAAGTTTTGCAAAATGAAAGCCAGAAGTCTCAGTAGCTAAAAGTTCTTCAACCTGATCGTAGTAGCGCAAGGATGCTGATAATGAACCCGCTGCACGCTGTATCTCGCCTAAAAAAGTAAGTGTAGATACCTGATTTTCAACATCTTCAGCATCTCTATACAGAGTAAGTAACTTGTTAAAACAAGCATCACTTTTCTCAAAATCTCCCTGCTGATATGCTTTTATTCCCTCTTCATGCAGACTGTCTACATTGGACACAAATCCCAATAGCCGCCCAGAAATGAGCAGTAGAAAGCAAAGGAGTGTTAATGTCCGTTTCACAGGGCTACAATGTATACACAATGAAAAAAGCTACGATTAACTTTACCGAAATTTAGGATAGTTGAGTTTTAGAATCCCCACTTTTATTCCACTTGTCATTTGCCTTTTGGCTTTTTACTGGGGATGTACCACCAAAGGTTCTCACCACATTGACACTGTTAAGAACTATCCTAAGGTAAAGGGAGTAAGCTTTGTGGCACCACCCAACGCTATTGACTCCTCTGCCATTACACCGGTAGCTGACATTAAAGCCAACTATATGAGTGTAATTCCATATTCATTCTGTCCTGGAGACTCACCGGGATTGGTTTTCAACTCGAAATACCAGTGGTGGGGCGAAAGAACTGAAGGCGTAATAAAAACCATAGAACTAGCGAGACAGCAACAACTTCAGGTAATGCTAAAACCCCAAATATGGCTAAGACATGGGGTGTACACTGGCACCCTTGAGTACCAGACAACAACCGAGTGGAAAAGGTGGGAAAAAGACTACCGGGCCTACATTATGCATTTTGCTCACATAGCTGACTCCATGGAGGTAGCCATGTTTTGTATAGGCACCGAGTTGAGCCTAAGTGTAAAACAGCGACCCGAGTTTTGGACCGCACTCATTGATGAAGTAAAGCAGACTTATTCCGGCAAACTCACCTATGCAGCCAACTGGGATGATTATGCGGATGTTCCTTTTTGGAGCCAACTCGACTTCATAGGTATTGACGCTTACTTTCCATTAAGTACCGAAAAGGATCCAGAGTTTAAAGACCTGAAGAAGACTTGGCAAAGCTGGACTCAGACTCTGGCCAAAGAGCATCAGGAATACAACAAACCTATTCTTTTTACTGAAGTAGGATACAGAAGTGCTCAATACAGTCTTAAGGAACCCTGGCAGGTTGACAGAAAAGCGAAACTGGATCTAAAATCTCAGGCGAATGCCTATGAAGCACTCTTTGAGACCGTGTGGAACGAGGACTGGATGGCTGGTATTTTTCTGTGGAAATGGTTCTCTGCTGATGAAAAAATCACCAATGAGAACAATGACTTTAGCCCACAGAACAAACCGGCCGAAGAGGTAATTAAAACCTACTTTTCTAAGTAGCCCACCGTACATCATAGCTCATTTACACCCAATAGAGCTTTTCATTACATTCGCCCAAATTCTTTCTAGATGAGGCATTCTTTATTGGTTTTAGCGGGCTGTCTGTTTTTTATTTCATCTCTGTCAGCCCAGGAAACATCTCTCAAATCTTCTACAGTAAGCGGACTTAAGTTTAGAAACGTAGGGCCCGCCCTTACTTCCGGACGGGTAATAGACCTGGCAGTAAACCCCAACAACCATCACCAATGGTACATAGCAGCAGCTTCAGGGGGAGTTTGGAAAACCGACAATGCTGGCAATACGTTTACTCCAATATTTGATGGGCAAGGTTCTTATTCAATAGGCTGTGTAACCATAGATCCAAATAACGAGCACACCATTTGGGTCGGTTCTGGTGAAAATAACAACCAAAGGTCAGTAGCCTATGGCGACGGTGTTTACAAATCGAACGATGGCGGTAAGACTTGGCAAAACGTAGGTCTTAAAACATCAGAACACATTGGAATGATTGCCGTAGATCCTACTAATTCCAATGTAGTATATGTGGCCGCTTATGGTCCACTTTGGAAAGAAGGTGGTGAGCGAGGTTTGTATAAAACCATTGACGGTGGCAAAACCTGGAAAAATATTCTCAGTGTAAGCTCTTATACAGGGGTGAGCGAAGTACATATTGATCCAAGAAACCCTAAGGTTATTTACGCTACTGCCCATCAGCGCATGCGCCATGTATTCACCTACATTGGTGGAGGACCAGAATCTGCTTTATACAAATCAACTGACGGCGGTAGCACTTTCAATAAGGTAAGCGGCGGTTTTCCATCCGGTGTTGACCTGGGTAGAATAGGAATGGACATTTCACCAGTAAACCCAGATGTTTTGTACGCCATAGTGGAAGCACAATATGGGAAAAACGGCATTTACAAAAGTGTAAACCGAGGTGCCAGTTGGGACAAAGTAAATGACTTCTCAACTTCAGGAAATTATTACCAGGAAGTGATTTGTGACCCTAAAGACGTGGATAAAATCTACATAATGGACACTTATGGTCGGTACTCAAACAATGGCGGAAAAACCATTGAAAGAATGAGCATTAAGAGTAAACACGTGGATGATCATTGCATTTGGATAGACCCCAACAACACCAACCACTGGATCATGGGTTGCGATGGCGGCTTATATGAAACTTGGGATCACTCAAGTAACTGGGCCTTTAAACCCAACCTACCCATCACCCAGTTTTATAAAGTGGCTGTTGACAATGATGCCCCTTTCTACAATATTTATGGCGGTACACAAGACAACTTCAGTCTTGGTGGCCCTGCAAGAACCTTAAGTGCCAACGGCATTCTTAATAAAGATTGGTTCGTAACCAACGGTGGCGATGGTTTTGAATCGCAGATAGACCCTACCAATCCCAATATTGTATATGCGCAAGCTCAGTACGGATATCTGGTTCGTTACGATAAAGTAAGTGGCGAATCCATCTTTATTCAACCGCAACCGGCTAAAGACGAAGCCGCTTTCAGATGGAACTGGGATGCCCCATTGCTGATTTCCCCTCACAACCATAAAAGGCTCTACTTTGCGGCCAATAAGCTTTTTAAAAGCGATGACCAGGGAAACTCCTGGACAGCAGTGAGCGATGACCTTACCAGACAAATAGACAGAAACAAGGAAAAGGTTATGGGCAAGGTTTGGAGCGTTGATGCGGTAATGAAAAACCGCTCAACCACTATCTATGGCAACATTGTGGCTTTGGATGAATCTCCCAAAAAAGAGGGGCTCCTTTACGTGGGTACTGATGATGGTCTAATCCAGATTTCTGAAAACGGAGGTCAATCGTGGCGAAAGGTGGCAAGCATAAAAGGTATTCCGGAAACCACCTATGTCAACATGTTGGTGGCTTCCCCTACTGACGAAAATGTTGTCTATGCTGTTTTCAATAACCACAAGCGCGGAGACTTCAAGCCATACATTTTCAAAAGCTCTGATAAGGGCAAAAGCTGGAGCAACATATCCAGCGATTTACCTGAAAGAGGTTCCACCTATGCACTCGCGCAAGATCATATCAATCCTAACCTTCTATTTGCAGGTACCGAATTCGGTGTTTTCTTTAGCAATACTGGTGGCTCCAGCTGGATACAATTAAAAAGCGGCCTTCCTACAATTGCAGTACGAGACATTGCCTTGCAACGTAGAGATGGCGACCTGGTACTCGGCACCTTTGGTCGCGGTTTTTATGTAATGGATGATTACAGTGCACTGCGTACGGTAAACAATGATATCCTGGCCAAAGAAGCACACATTTTTGATATTAAGGATGGGTTAATGTATTTACAAAGCAATGATCTGGGACGAGGCCGACGTGGATTTCAGGGAGATGCACTGTACTCAGCCGACAACCCCAAGGTAGGGGCCTGGATCACCTATCATTATGGAAAAAGCGCCAGTACCTTAAAGGATGCTCGAAAGAAAAAAGAAAAAGACACGGAAGACGACTACTACCCTTCTTTTGAAGAGCTTGAAAAGGAAGACAATGAGGAAGAGTCTTTCCTAATATTTACCATCAAGGACAGTGAAGGTGAGGTGGTAAGGCAAATTACCAAGGCAATGAGCAAGGGGATTAACCGGGTGGTATGGGACTTTAAATACAGCTCCTTAAGTCCTCAGTTCTCTGGAAATGATGCCTCCGGCCGTTGGGCCTTACCGGGAACCTATACTGTATCTATATCGAAAAATGAAAACGGCAAAGTCACTGACCTCGGTGTCAGCAAAAAGTTCAATTGCATTCCTCTTAACCATAATACCTTGGCCACATCAGACCGAGAGGCACTCAAGGACTTTACCGATAAAGTTGCGGAATTAAGAAGAGTTGTCAATGGAGTAGGTGCCTATGAGAGAGAACTGAAGGAGCGACTTCAAAAAGTAAAGTCGGCGGCAAAATACTCCGCCCACTCCAGTGAATTGGCTCCAAAAGTGAAAGCTCTTGAAGAGCGAATAAGAAAAGTAGAGATGGCTTTGTATGGTGATGGTATCAGATCCTCCAGAGAATTTGAAACAGTTCCTGGAATATCCTCAAGAATTAACACTGTGGTATGGAACATGTACAATAGCACATCAGCCCCCACACAAACTTTTATGGACAACTATCAAATTGCTTACGAGGCGGTGGGTCCCGTAATAGATGAACTTAAATCCATCACAGAAGCATTGGGAAATATTGAAGATGAACTTGACTCTATAAAAGCCCCGTATACTCCGGGAAGGCTTCCAGAGTTGGATTGATCTGAACAAATGATATCTAATAGGTGGCATTCTCAATGCAAACGGAATGCCGCCTTATTACTCAATCGACAGCTTCAACCGGTACTAAATCGTTGACCCGAGTGGTATAGCTGTCCAAAACTTCCAGTTCAAAATTTCTTGGAAAAAGAACTGCAGCATCTTTTGAATACTCGAAATAACCTTCCTGAGCTTCTTTTTCTTTTTGAGCCTGGTACCTTTTCTCACCATGCCTTTTAAAGGCCTCCTGAGCCTTTGACTCCAGCCAATTGCCTATTCCGCCGTTAAAAAGACGTTCTACAAAACGTTTCCTACTTTTTTCTGCTTCCTTCTTCCCTACCTTTTCTTCAACACTCACATTGGGAAAGAAATCAAACACCCATTGGTTTTCGTTGTAAAACCTCCGCAATACGTCTTTCCCAAAGAGAGGCATTAGTGTAATGGCTTCAGTGGCTTGAAATCGATTCTGTTTATCAAGACCCAAATTATTCTCAGCGAGTAAGTAGTTAACACATAAATACTTATGACTGTTTAGAAACAGGGTCTTTTTGATAAGAATGGCTATGGCTTTTACAAACCAAACTCTGTTCTCAGCAGTGATAATGAAGTAGTCAATGTCTGAATCGTCACGTGCTCCAAGCTTTGACAAAGAACCAGATATGGCAATGCCCCGCACATAAGGAATATACTTCATGAAGGAAACCATCCAATGGGCCCTTCGGAGCATTTTCTCATTGAGGGGTTCAAAATCAGATCGGACTGCAATGTTTGTCTCACAACCTTTAAGGGCATAATAGGGAGCATTGAACACTAATGTTCCTTCTTCCAATAAATCTTCCAGACAGGACTGTACCTTTTCCTTCGAAGCAGCCGTTTTACAATACTTCCATACCTCTTCACCAGTAAGAGGATGCTTGAAGTAGTCGAAATAAATGAAAACAGACAGTACTTCCTTTCTTAACAATACCTTCAACACTTGTTCATTTTTGACATAAACAAACCTGCCTTACCAGTTACCATGACAATGAATTTCGACTTTTGGTTGCAACACTATCTCATAAAAGTGTGAAACCCCATTTTTGAGTGGTCAAACCATTTCTAAATATCTCTAACAACAGTCGTTTTCAATGGAGTTCACCAATGTTTCAAAGTTACTCTATGTAGGTAAACAGCTAATTTAGCGGCGTCTTGGAACAAATTTTTTGTGTTGAAACTTCTTTTCACCCATTCCTACTTTTATAGGTTTGACCCTAAGCAGTGGGCCAATAAAACGCCATACCCTCCATTGGGAACCATTTGGGCAGCCTCCTATATGCGCCACCATGGACACCAGGTATCGCTTTTTGACACCAACTTAAAACCCGATGTTTCTCAACTGAAAAAAGTACTTGAAACCGAACAACCTAATGTTTTAGTAATATATGATGACGGCTTCAACTACTTAACCAAAATGTGCCTCACCAATATGAGGCATGCGGCCTTTGATATGATTGCCCAAGCAAAGGCACTTGACATTAAAGTGTTAGTATCAAGCTCTGATAGTACTGATCATTATGACCAATACCTGGATGCCGGAGCCGATGCTGTAATGCTCGGAGAGGCCGAAGACACCTTGCTTGATTGCGTAGAGCATATAGAAGGTGGAAAAGCACTCAACACCATTGTAGGACTAGCGTACAGAGACTCAGGAAGCACTCAGATAAATGCGCGCAGACCCGTAATTAGAGAACTCGATAAGATTCCCTTACCGGCCTGGGACTTGGTTGACATCCCATCATACAAGGCCGTTTGGGACTCTGGGAAATATCCATTTGCACTCAACATTGCTACCACACGCGGATGCCCTTTTAAGTGCAATTGGTGTGCAAAGCCAATTTATGGCAATCGATACAATTCAAGGTCACCTGAAAAGGTGGTGGAGGAAATTCAGATGTTGGTTGACAATTTTGACACCCGTACTTTCTGGATGTGTGATGACATTTTTGGCCTGAAGCCAGGTTGGGTGAAAAAGTTCAACGAGCTTCTAAGGGCTCGTAACTTAAAAATCAAGTATAAAATTCAAAGTCGAGCCGATCTTTTGTTGGAGGAAAACAACATTCAGGATCTTGCCGATAGTGGACTTTATGAAGTATGGGTAGGAGCTGAAAGCGGTTCTCAAAAGATACTGGATGCCATGGACAAGGGAATTACCCTTGAGCAACTCCAGACTTCCACTCAGAAGCTTAAAAAACTAGGTGTACGCGTTGCCTTCTTTCTACAGTTTGGATACTTAGGTGAAACGAAAGAAGACATTGATGAGACCATTAAAATGGTTAAAACTTTGAAACCTGATGATATCGGAATATCCGTTTCCTATCCTTTACCAGGTACTAAGTTTTACGATAAAGTAAAAGTAGAATTGGGCCATAAGCAAAACTGGACAGACTCAGACGAGCTTGCCATGATGTTTAAAGGGACTTTTAATACCAGCTTTTATAAAACACTGCAACGCCTTGTGCATAGAATGTTTAGAAAACAACTGGCATTACAATACATTCAAAATGGTTTCAAATCTTCAGACCCTCTGGCCCCAAGAAACCTAATGCTACTGCCATACAATACCTTAATGGAAAAGGTGCTTTCTTCTAAACTAAAAGGAATGGATAACCAGTAGCCTTGTCCAAACATTTTGACCATATAGCCAATGCTTATGATGCTGATTTCACTCATACCCATATCGGTATGGCACAGCGAAATCAAGTTTGGAAACAGCTTCTTCCCATTGAAAAAAAGGCAACCTGCCTGGAAGTAAATTGTGGAACCGGAGAAGATGCCAAAAAATTATGCGAGCTTGGGCTACAGGTAGAGGCCACAGATGTTTCGCCTGAAATGGTGTCTGTTACTACAGCCAAAATTGAGCCCTTGGGAGGTAAGGCCAGAGTGCTGGACCTTACTCAACTCAAAGAAGATGACCTGAACCGGATAGACCTGCTCTTTTCCAACTTTGGTGGGCTGAACTGCCTATCGCCAAATGACTGGGATCGCCTGAGCATGGTTCTTCAAAATGGCCTCTCAAATACGGCCAGGCTAAGCATGGTGATAATGGGACGGAAATGTCTTTGGGAACGCTTCTATTTCTCCATTAAAGGAAAACAGCCCTGGAAACGCAACAGTCACGAAGCTGTGATGGCAAACGTTGAAGGCATTAGTGTGGCTACCTGGTATTATTCACCAGCAGAAATTTACGCTTATCTCAAAGAATCCTTCAAGCTGGTTAAGGTTAGGCCTATAGGTTTATTTGTTCCTCCATCTTATTTGGAGCCATTCGTAAAAAAAAGGAAGAGCCTTTTCAAAATACTTAGCTTTCTGGATAGGGTATTTGCCAACATGGGGTGCTTGTCAAATTACGCCGATCATTTTTACATCGAACTTCAAAAAAGGAAAACATGACAGATATCTTTCTGGCGCATGGATACTTTTTGAACGAAGATGTGAAGGAGCAGGAAATCATGCGCCCATATCCTCCATTAGGATTGTTGTATATATCAGGCCACTTAAAACGGGCCGGTTTCAACGCATTTTTGTTTGATTCTACTTTTCAGGAAATAGACAAGCTTAAGCAGGAATTACTAGTACATAGGCCCAAAATACTGGCCCTATACACCAATCTTATGACCAAGCTGAATGTGCTCAAAATCATTGAGTTCGTGAGGCGAGAATTACCTGATTGCCATATTGTTGTTGGTGGTCCTGATGTAACCTACAACGTAGAGAACTATCTGGACAATGGGGTTGACTACCTGGTACTGGGTGAGGGAGAAATTACCTGTGAGGAACTATGCCATCATTTGTTGCAGTCCAGCGCCCCTCCTATGTCGGTAAGTGGATTGGCCTTTAAGAATCAAGGTCAACTTATTAAAACGCAGGCAAGGGTAAAAGTGAAAGAACTTGACTCACTGGCAGATCCCGACAGGGCCTCTATAGACTTTGAACAATACCTGCATGTTTGGAAGCGCTTTCATGGCAAACGAACTGCCAATATATCTACACAAAGAGGCTGTCCCTACACTTGCAAGTGGTGTAGTACGGCCGTGTATGGGCAGAGTTATAGAAGACGTCCGGCTCATTTAGTAGCCGATGAAATAGAAATGCTCTCCAAAAAATATGGGGTGGAAGCCTTATGGTTTGTAGATGATGTATTTACAGTAAGTCACAAATGGCTGGGACAGCTGCACGCTGAATTTGAAAAACGTAGTCTGAAAATTGATTTTGAATGTATAACGAGAGCTGAAAGACTCAATGACACTGTTCTGGATCAACTTCGGGAAATGGGCTGCTTTAGGATTTGGATTGGTGCCGAAAGTGGTTCTCAAAAGATCATTGATAAAATGGATCGCAGGGTCGATATCAATCTGGTAAGCCAGATGATACAAACCACTCAAGAAAAAGGCATGGAAGCCGGAACCTTTATAATGGTAGGCTATCCTGATGAAACTCTTGATGACATAAAGGCCACGGCACGCTATCTAAAAGAAGCAAAACCCAATGTGCTCACTATTACGAAGACCTACCCTATTAAGGGCACTAGTCTTTACAATGAGATTGAAAATGATATTACGGTAAAGCCCCCTTGGAATTCTTCAACTGATAGAGACATCGAATTTTCTCTTCCTTACAGCAAAAAGTTTTACCACTATGCCATACGCTATATTATGAGTGAGTACCACCAGGCTAATGAGCAGTCAGCTTTTAACAAAGCAAAGTTCTTTTTAAAGTCTAAACTGGCGTATGCCTTAATGAGAGTGGTTTGATGGCCTGGAAGGAAAAGTATTACCTTGAGCGAGACGTCTACCGCAATGCAGAAATAGACTCGCCCTTTGAAGAGCTTTACCTGGATGTTAGGGAGAAGGAAAATCGTTTGCTGGACGACTCGGAAGTACTTCAACTTCCCGAATTACCCCTTGAACATGTACACCATGCCGAATGGCGCAAAAGAGCAGATACCCTTAAGCGCTTTGGCAAGTACCTAAAACAGCACCGTTTTGCCACTTCTCTTGAAATTGGCTGCGGCAATGGTTGGTTCTCTAATTACCTCGCTGATTATACCCAAAAGTGTATTGGACAGGACATTAACCTAAAGGAGTTGCAACAGGCGGCCAGGGTGTTTAGTCGCCCTAACCTTGACTTTGTTTGCAGCGAGAACATTCTTGAATTGGCCAGTCTTGTTGCACCCGACCTGATAGTTTTCAATGCCAGCTTACAGTACTTCAATCCTGAGCAAGGGCTCCTACAATCTTTGACAGAAGTACTTAATAAGGATGGTGAAATCCATATACTAGACAGCCCTGTTTATGCTTCTGAGAACGAAGCCCAAAGCGCGCAATCAAGAAGCCATAAATATTACGAAGACCAACATGTGCCAGCATTGGCTGGGTTCTACTTCCACTATACTCAGGAACAAGTACAAGGTGAATGGCTGTACCGTCCTCCTGGCCGAATAAAACGACTTCTAAAGCCGGATAGCTCACCATTTCCATGGCTCAGACTAACTTCTAAAGGCAGCAACCATGCTTAAATCCAGCAAATTCAACGGTTGTATTACCGTATGCTAACATCCCTTGCCAAATATCGAAAAAGAGCACTCACTGCTGGACTTAACACTCTCAGGTTTTTGCTGGTTTCATTGAGCCAATTCATTCTGGCCAAAATTGTTACCGACGAAAAGGACTTAGGCATTTGGGGAGAAGTAGTTCATATACTCATATATGTGCAAATGGCGGCAATGGTAATAGCCTGGGGCAACAGAGAATATACGCTCAGAGAAATGGGCCGTGCACCGGCCAATGCAAGGGGAATATGGGCCTCCGCACTGACTTCACGATTCCCTCTCCTTCTTCTTGCATGCATACTGCTCATATTTTTGTTACCTCCAGGAGCTGGTCTTCCTGCCCTGATCTGGACAGCATCACTATTTGTATTACACTCCTTTGAAAGTATCATCCTTTTTAAAGAACGCGTAAGACTCTTCGGATACATCGAAATTGCGATCTCCTCATTGTTCATTGCTACTGCCTGGTTCTTTAAATCCAGCTGGATAACTTCAATAAATGTGCTTTGGCTATTGGCCCTTGTAAATGTTGTGAGAGCCCTGGTTCATTTGGTAGTGTTCAATTCTTTCTGGTCGCGTGCACAATACAGAATAAGCGCCCACTATTTGAAAAGTGCAATTCCCTTTCTTCTCCTGGCACTTTCTGGAGCTTTATTTTCCAAAATTGACCTTTATGTGGCCGACCATTTTTTAACTTCTGATGATCTGGGCAAGTACCAATTGTTCATTTCGTCATTTATACTCATGCAGGCCATATCAAGGTTTCTCCTAATGCCATGGGAAAAACACTTGTATCGATTCGAGTCAAAACAGATTTTGAGTTTTTGCCTAAAATATGCGTTGTTTGGTATCCCTATAGTACTGCTTGCTACTATTAGCATTTACTGGCTTCTTGAAAATTTGTATGCACTCCATATAAGCCCGGACATTTACACATTAGGCGGCCTTTTCGCCTGGACCATGTTCATAAGCCTACCGCTCATCCATTACTTCTATGGGCAAAAAAGAGAACGTAACGTACTCTATGTAAACGTCTCTGGACTAACCCTCAATTTCATATTGAGCATTTTCCTTGTTTCAAGGATGGGATTTAAGGGACTCATTTTAGCCAGTACATTGAGCCAGGTCCTTGTTTCTGCTATTTACCTACAACTTATAATCAATGGAAAAAGAACTCCACAACATACTCTTTGAAGAAAGGAACTTGCTTTGCGAACCCATTCCAAGTGATTATGAGCTCAGTTTACAACAAGGTGTCTATTCATTCTTAAGCAGTTCATTTAAACCACATTTACAATCATACCTACAAGTGTTTGAGCAATGGCGAGCCGACACTAATGCGGATGCGATCACACGCGATCAACTCAAGAACCTACCTTTCACTTTAAACAACTCGCTTTGGAGAGCCCGAAGAAAAGACTTTGAAATTGTGGAGCGTATACTCTCCGGAAAGGAAGCTCTCACTATTCTGGAAACAGGCTCATGGAACGGTTGGCTTAGTAATCAATTATCAAGGCTGGGGCATAAGGTTGTAGCCATCGATTACTTTGGTGATGACCTGGATGGACTTCAGGCCCGTAAGCATTATCCTCAGGCCAAGTGGACCAGCATACAAATGGACCTGGAAGACATACACCACTTACAGCCAATTTTTGATGTAGTACTATTCAATAGAAACCTTGCTCATAGCCCTGGTATTGAACCTACATTGCAAAAGGCTAAGGAACTACTTAAGCCAAATGGCCTTGTATTGGCCACAGGTTTGAACATCGTTTACGACTCATCTGCCATAGATCAACACTTCAAAGCTTCTGAAGCCTACTTTAGTAAGCAAGGAATCTCATTCTACTTAAAGGAAAATATTAAAAAATACCTTTGTCCTGATGATATGCCGATCATTAAAAACCAAGGTTTCCAACTTCACCCTTACCCACAGCGCCTATTGGGAAAGGTTAAAAGCCACTTCAAAGCCAATCCATCAAAGGCCTTTTGGGCCATCTACGAGTCATGAACCATTTGCTTAAAAAAATAAATCAGAAAGTAAGGCCCGGCAAGCTACACTATGGTCCTTCATGGATTGTTTTAGGTGTAAACAACCTATGCAATTTGCATTGCAAAATGTGCGATGTAGGTACCCAATCAAACGATACGAATTTTGCTACCAACCTTGTGGGCACCAGACCACTGAACATGCCCATAGAGCTGTTTAAGAAAACAGTAGACCAATGCGCTAAATACTATCCTGATGTTAAGTTAGGTTATGCATTCACTGAGCCATTGATCTACAAACATCTCGAAGAGTCTTTGGAATATGCAAAACGCCACAACTTATATACTTCTATTACAACCAATGCACTAAACCTGAGGCTCAAGGCTGATGCGCTGATAGAGCACGGTGTGGCAGATCTGTTTATTTCTCTTGACGGCACCGAAGAAATCCACAACGAGATCAGAGGCCACAAGAAATCCTTTCAATGGGCAATTGAAGGAATGGAAAAAGTGCTTAGTAAAACCGATGCCATTGGCTTTTCCATTTACTTCGTAATCACAGAATGGAATAGTCACAACCTTATAGACTTCGCTGAATTTTTCAGGGCCTACCCTATTAAACAATTGGGCTTTCTTCATCCAAATTACACTTTGGAGAAAACAGCCAATGAACACAACAGCCTGGCATTTGGCACTGAGTATCCGGCCACGCATTCCAATATTGAAGAAGTTGATCCTTCTAAAATAGATATACCACTTCTTAAAGATCAGATTGCCACTATAAGGTCTAGAGAGTATCCATTTGATATAGTATTCCAACCTGAACTCCATACCGATCAGGACTTTGACAACTTTTATCAGCATCCTGAAATCTACATGGGCAAAGGCTGTACCGATGTATTTGAAAACGTCATGCTTAAATCGGACGGTACCATGATTCCTGCACATGGCCGTTGCTACAACATCTCGGTGGGCAATCTATATGAAACCGAGCTTCCTGAAATTTGGAACTCGATGGTATTCAGCAAATTCAGAAAAACACTGGCCAACAACGGTGGATACTTCCCTGCCTGTAGCAGATGCTGCAGCGCCTTCTAAAACAAATACAAGTGAACCAAGCTACAGTTATACTCTTCAACCCCAGAAGTGCCGATGCCAAGCATCGGATGCCCAATTCAATCCTGCAGGTAGGAGCTTCTATTGAAGGCAAATACGAGTACATTTTTGTTGATGGAAATTTGGAAGAAGACCCTGAAGCAAAAATTCTTTCAATCATTGCCGAAGGAAACATTAAGTACTTTGGTGTTACGGTAATGCCAGGGCCTCAACTTACCCAGGCCATTCCTATATCAAAAAAGGTAAAATCTCTTCACCCAACCATCATTAATATATGGGGCGGCTATTTTGCCAGTAACCAAAATAAGGTGTGTTTAAATTCAGGATTTGTTGATTTCATTATCAATGGGCCTGGTGACACCGCTTTTCCATCCTTGCTGGAAGCATTAGACAATGGTGGTGACCCTTCGACCATAAGAAACCTCATTCTTAAAAAGGACGATAAAATAATTACCACAACCAAGGAAACTCTTCCGAATATGGACCAACTGCCAGCATTTCCATATTCACGACTCAATGAGGCCTATCCCCTGGAGAATTATCTGGCAAAAACATTTATGGGCAATACTACATTGGCCTATCACTCAAGTTTTGGATGCCCATTTACCTGCTCTTTTTGTGCGGTTGTGCCTATATACAATGCCAGATGGAAGGGAATGTCGGCTCAGCGCATGATGGAAGACATTACATGGTTCCAGGAAAAATACGGAATTGACGCAGTTGAGTTTCACGACAACAACTTTTTCACATCAAGAAAACGAACTGTTGAATTTGCCAAGCTCATGCTTGGAAAGGGAATTAATTGGTGGGGCGAAGGCCGTATTGATACCATTGACAAATACAGTGACGACGACTTGGAACTCATGCGCGATGCTGGTTTGAAAATGATTTTCCTGGGAGCCGAAACCGGGAATGACGAAGTACTTGCCCAAATGGATAAGGGAGGTACTCAAAGTGGAGCTCAAATACGGGCTTTTGCTGAGCGCATGAAACGCATTGGTATTATTCCGGAATATTCGTTTGTGCTGGGTATGCCGGCTGATACAGAAGAAAAGGTGAGTAATCAAATAGATGAAGACATCAACTTCATTCGTGAAATCAAGGAAATAAATCCCAATACTGAAATCATTATTTACCTCTATTCTCCTGTACCTACTGAGGGATCTGATCTGTACGAGCAGATAAAGAAGGCTGGTTTTGAATTTCCTGAGCAGCTTGAAGACTGGTTATCGCCTGTGTGGGAGAATTTTGATTTAAGAAAAAACCCACTCACGCCATGGCTAAAGCCTAAAATGGTGGATAAGATTAAAAACTTTGAAACCGTACTAAATGGCTACTTTCCTACTGTCTCTGATTTCAGAATCAAAGGATGGAAACGAAACCTCATAAAAAACATTTCAATGCTCAGGTACCGAAGCGGTCTTTATTCCCTTCCTTACGAAATAAAAGCATTGCACAAAATATGGAGGTACCGACAACCTGAAGAACAGGGCTTCTATGCGGAATAAACAGAGAACCAGTTTTGTAAGAAGCGTTCTCAAGCGATTGTTATATCCTTTCCTGACCTTCTATTTCAAATGGTATTTAAAGGACAAAAGAGGTTTCAAGTACAAAGGGCTTAAGCTTAGCGTACTTCCCGGAGTGTTTCACCCCAACTTCTTCCTTAGCAGTAAAATTCTGATGCGCTTTCTGGAGTCCGTTGATTTGAAGAACACTACTTTGCTTGAGCTGGGTGCTGGTAGTGGAGCAGTAGGATTTTATGCAGAAAAACTGGGAGCAAAAGTTACCCTGTCAGATATCAGTAACAAGGCAATTGAAGGGCTATATCAAAATGCATCGAAGCTGCAGTCCGAGGCAACCATAGTTCATAGTGACCTTTTTGACACCATCGAGGCCTCGTTTGACTATATAGTAATAAACCCTCCTTATTATCCAAAAACTCCAAATAGCGAAGAAGAAATGGCCTGGTATTGCGGAGATGAATTCCAGTATTTTAAAAAGCTCTTTGGCCAACTAAGTTCCAGAATAGCTTCAGGAACCAGCGTATTCATGATTCTTTCTGAAGACTGCAATTTAGAACACATAGAGAGCATTGCCCTTACGCATGGGCTTCGATTTGAACTAAGCTATCAAGAAAGAAGAATGTGGGAATGGAACTTCATCTTTAGGATTTGTTAGCCTGCGGCCAACTCTTCCTTCTCTTTATTGATGTGACCACTAATGGCTGCAATAGCTGCTATCGCAGGATAGAGTAGCAACGCCATCTTGTCCTGATCGATAAAGGAGTTGAAAATTCCATGAAAGAAAAAGGTTACCAAAGAAACCAAAAGAACGTTGTTCACTTCTCTTAGATAGCCTTCTCCTCTTAGATTGTTCCGTATTCCAAGGTATATCGTATAAATCACTATAATCAGAAAACTCAGAAGCCCCGGTAGTCCTGTTTCGGACAAGGCCATTAAATACTCCGAGTGTGCGTTTCCCTTATCCCCGCTCTTAGTACTTATTCTGGTGGTGTATTCCGCTGTTTGAAACTGTGCATATTCAAATTGATAGGTACCTGGACCGAAGCCGAAAAGTGGTTTTGCTTCAAACATTCTTATAGCACAAACCCACCGGTTAATTCTCTCCAAATTACTTGCATCGGTACTTACGTTGGTTACGGAAGTCACATGATTTGCCACGTCGCCGTCATTTGATACGGCTTCGGTTCCTTTTAAGGTCCGAATTATCTGCCCTTGAAATATAAAGGCAAAAAGTAGCACTCCAAGTACTCCCGAAGCATAATACACAGGCCTGAGACGCACCTTAAGCGTCCAGTAAACACCCATACCTACAATTAAGCTCAACCAGGCAGCTCTTGAGTAACTCAATACAAGGGCAGCCAAAAAAACTAGAAATACCAGGGCAAGAACCAACTTACTCCCTGGGTCCTTACTTACCAATCTGGTTCTGCGACTCGCATACAAAACAATGGGCACTATAAAAGCCAGACATGCAGCATAAACAGTATGCTCATCGTAAAATGGCTTGGTTACATAGAAAGAAATTTGCGAAACAAAACCGTGCCTTGAGTGTGTATTGAGTATGACCAAAATCACAGGAATAAATCCCAGGGCATACATAAAAAACGGTTTAAGAAGGGCTCTTTTATCTTTAAACCACTGAAGCATAAAGAAATAGCCAAAGAGCAGAAACAAACACCGCATAAATACCCTCTTTGCCGAAACCAAATGATCGGAACTGGTAACTGAAGTGAGTATAAGCCAGCCTAAATCTACGAGCAACAAGATGGTCATCGGGTGGCTCAAAAACCACTTACCCCGTTTCCACACCAGCGGTTTTACCAGGAATATGGAAAGCACTACCAGCAGAAGTTCTACCGGTAAAGAAATGGCAAAACCAATTCCCGGAATTTCAACATCGTGCGAAAATGGAACCAGAGCCATTAGCAGAAGCACTAAAAAATACTTTTGCCAAATCATTAAGTATCCAAGCACAGCCGTAGCCATCACAGCCAGAATAACTGTAATCCAGTTATTCTCCGGTATTTGGAAGCCCACAACAGCAATCATGAGAACAACTGCTGTAATGGGTAAAACTATAAATGCTTGCTTATTGGGAGTCAATTGTTCTCCTTAGTTGCTTCCACTGTCCAAGAATCCAAACAATAAAAAAGCTCACAAAAAAGCCACCAATGGCTCCAAGTAATACATTGATAATGAGCGATGGAAATACTGGCTTATGCACTGGAACAGCGTTGTCAATAACGTAATCTTTCAGCACAGGACGCTTTGAAACTTCAAGGGCCTTTTGATATGCCAAATCGTACTCATGAAATTTGTGCTTTTGAGTCTTGTAGTCTTCAAGCCACTCCGTCATCTGCACGTTGTTGATAAAGTCAGAATCATAGTACTGATCCTTGGCACTTTTAAGAAGGTAGTTTTCAATAATGTTTTCTACATCATTGGTATCCTTTACAGCATATATTTTAGCTCTTACCGCTTTAAACCTCTTTTGCTGAAGGTCGCGTCGCTTCTTTAAGTACTCCAATTCAGCATTGATGTTACCAGAATAAATCTGCATACGGTATTCGTTTACCCATTCAATGATGTAGTTCACGATATCTGCCGCCAATTCAGGGTTCTTAAGTTCAGCCGAAATCACAATGGACAAGTATTTTGACCTTTCAAATTGAACGTCGCCCACATATTTTACGGTAAGAACTTCGCGCCATCCATTTTTAGTAGTATCAATTCCATAGTAATCTACTAATCCAAACTGCTTGACAACCTTGTCGCGCATACTCCTTGACTCCAAAAGTTGCATCAACCTTTCGGCTTCAATATCATAACCAAATTGAGGGTTGGAAATAAGTTCTTCTCTGTTGTAAGGATTTGATGGGTAGATGATTCCGTTGGATCTAAACTTATCCGGTAGAATGAAATAGGCTGCAAGACCTATGCCTATTCCCAGTAGAATTCCGCCAAGAAGAAGTTTTCGTCGTTTGTAAATGAAGCGGAGTAAACCAATCGCTTCCTTCTTTTCATTGCTGAAAATGTCCATAACAAAGTAAAAGTAGAGATGTCGTTTTCTTGATTAAAATCAGTGCAAAGATAGATGAATCCCTAAGGACACGTAATATTTAACTCAACGCTTGTACTGTGGTAACAATTACTTCAAGAAAAACCCCTATACATTTCTTAAAGCAACTTCAGAGAAGCCGAATTAATACAATACCGAAGGCCTGAGGGCTCAGGACCATCGGGAAATACATGGCCAAGATGAGAATCGCACACAGCGCATTGTACCTCTACCCTTACCATTCCCATTGACGTATCTTTTATGTAGGTTATGGCATTGTCCTGGTAAGGACTTGTAAAGCTTGGCCAACCTGAACGTGAGTCGTACTTGATTGTTGAGTCAAAAAGGATACTATCGCAGGCCTTACAAGAGTACTTCCCGGGAGCGTGAGCTTCACAAAACTCTCCCGTAAAAGCCCTTTCAGTTCCCTTTTGCCTGAGTATATAATAGTCCTCTGGGCTCAGTATACCCTTCCACTCTTCTTCTGACTTTTCAACCCTTCTGTCAGGAGCAGGGCTACCATGTAAAGTATATTCTAAAACCTGTTTCCAGTTCATTGATTCCATTTATGAAACAACGTATTCTTCCTAATACAGTTCTTCCTATCAAACAAATTTTACATCATTCGCTGCTTATGAACAAGGGAAATGGACTTTGTAAAATTCAGAATCTACATTTGTCAAGCTTAAAGAGAATTGGATACGGTTGTTGCACATAGCGATGCGGCTGTAGTAGATGCCATTAAGGAGGGCAGCTACAGTGCTTTTGAAAGGGTCTTCAAAACTCATTATGGTCCATTATGTGCCTTTGCAATGGGCTATCTTAAAGATAAAGATGCCACTGAAGAAGTGGTGCAACAAGTCTTTTTCAACGTTTGGGATCGCAGAAAAACAATTAACATCACTTCATCTTTTAAAGCCTACCTGTACCAGGCGGTACGCAATCATTGCCTTAACACTTTAAAACACGAACAAGTAAAAGCCAGTGCGCACGGAGAACTACTTCGAAGCGATGAACCTGGAGAAGAGAACAATCTGGAATCAATAGAGTTGAAAGAGCGTATAGATGCCGCCATTTCTGAACTCCCTACAGAGCGTCAAAAAATCTTTAGAATGAGCCGCTTTGAAGAATTGAAATACAAGGAAATTGCAGAAAAACTACAAATTTCTGTAAAGACTGTTGAGAACCAAATGGGCAAGGCACTCAAGCACTTAAGGGAATCATTAAGTGAGTTAATGCCCATCATTCTTTGGTTGCTCATAAATTTTTTCAATCATGAGTAGGGGTAAAACAAAAGTGGCTTGTCATAGCAGCAAGAAGAAATGAATCAAGAGCATAATAGACATATAGATTTTGATGAAGTTGCACGCTACCTGGCAAAAGAAATGGAGCCTGGCGAACAAGCTTCTTTTGAGAAGTTGCTGAATGACTCTCCCGAGCTAAAAGTAGAGTTTGATAATATAGCCTCAATTTGGACGGCTGCCCCAAATACAGTTGAGTTTGATACTGATTTGGCCTGGAACTCTTTAGATTCAAAAATTCAGGAGCTCTCTACTGCAGAAAGTGAAATTGTTCCTGCCAAAAAATTCTCATTCCGCAGCTCACTAAGAATAGCTGCGAGCCTCATTCTCCTTATTGCTGCCGGCTGGTATATCACAACGTTTACAGGTAATAGTGATCCTTATACTGTAGCAGCATTAGAAAGTCCGCTTACGCAGCAACTTCCTGACAACAGTATTGCAGAACTCAATACTGGAAGTACGCTGGAATATGACGAAAGCTTTGAAGGCGATCAAAGATTGGTAAGGTTAAAAGGTGAAGCTTTCTTTAAAGTGTCACACAATCCGGAAAAGCCCTTTATAGTAGAAACCGAGATGGGTGAAGTGCGTGTACTGGGCACAGAGTTCAATGTGAAGCAGACCAAAGCGGATGAGTTTGAAATAACTGTACAGTCCGGCAGAGTGCAAGTTAGCTCTCCAAACGGTGCTGACACCAAAGAATTAACAAAGGGGCAGTCAGCCATACTAAACGCCCTTACCGGAAAATTTGAAGTAAGCTACCATACGGCCAATCTATACTGGCTTACCCGCAGCATAAGATTCAACCGCATTGATTTTAAGACGGTTTTTGATATTTTGTCACGAACATTCAATGTTCAATTTGAAGTGGAAAACGAGAACATTCATAAATGTAAACTTAAAACGACCCTTAGAAAGGATCAGAACCTTGACGATTTCTTGCAAGTAATTGAAGAAAACGAAGAAGGTGGTGGTGAAATAGAGTTCGTTAAGAAAGGTGATTCCATATATGAAGTTCGTGGTAAAGGTTGCTAGTCTTAGCGCGGTAATGTTGTTCAGCGCCCTGGTATGGGCAGGCCCTTTAAAAAAAACAATTGAAGTACCCGCTTTTAAGGGTTCTATTTCCCAATACCTGGACTTAATTGAAACCCATTCACCTTTTGTTTTTTCTTACAACCCCAGTTACCTTCCCATTGACTCTGTTATTAGAAAAGAAGCTGTTTCAGATAAATTGGGAAATATTCTAAAGGGCATATTCTCTGACAACATTGGCTTTAGCGAAAGTGGAGATTATATCATTCTCAAAAGGATAAAGACTTCAAAACCCAAGAGTAAGCCTATTGAAAAAAGTGCTCCCAAAGAAAAGAAATACGTGATTACCGGCAGAGTGGTGAACTCACTCACTGGCGAAGTAGTTTCCGAGGCAGTAGTATACGACCATGACAGGCTGGTATCAACCATTACTGACCAACAAGGGTACTATTCTCTCACAGTATCAGCCAGCAATGATTTCATACCGCTCTCTATCAGTAAAAGCTCCTATTTTGATACACTCATCATTGTTGAACCTTACGAAGGTGAAACAGGAGAAATTGACTTAAAGCCCATTCAACCGGTACTAATGGAAGGGCCTAAGCTGCAGCAAATAGAAGCTTTCGAAGACAGCAACAGAGTTGAAAACGTGGGAGTTGTGCGCTTTATGGTACCACAAGAAGCTTTTGCCAAAACAAACAGTCAAGGCGTACAATTAAGCCGTCCTGCACAGGTTTCCTTTCTTCCCATGCTTGGCACCAACCGTTCAATGGGCGGTCTGGTAGAAAACAACTTCTCACTCAATCTGTTGGCAGGGTACTCAGGAGGTGTCAAGGGAGTTGAAATTGGTGGTCTGGTTAATATCACAAGGTTTGACGTTGAAGGCCTTCAATTGGCCGGACTTGGAAACATTACTGGTGGTACAGTTTCAGGAATACAAGTTGGAGGACTCTTTAATAACAACAGAGGTACTATTAAAGGCGTGCAAATTGCCGGCTTTCAAAACATTGTAATGGATACCGTTACAGGTATTCAGGTGGCCGGCTTTGTAAACGTGCTAAAGGGGCAAATGGACGGATACCAATTGGCAGGTTTTACCAACATCACCACCCAAGACGTAACGGGCATGCAGCTCTCAGGATTTGTAAACATTGCACGAGGAAATGTAGACTTGGTACAGGCTTCGGGTTTTGGAAACATTGGACATGATGTGGGCGGTGGCCAGGTATCTGGCTTTTTCAATACTGCCTTCGGAGATGTAGGTGGTGGGCAACTGACCGGTTTTGCCAATGTGGCTAAGGGAAATGTAAAAGGCTGGCAAGCCGCTGGGTTCTCAAACGTAGCCAACGGAAATGTGGACGGTGGCCAGGTAAGCGGCTTTTCAAATGTGGCAGACAGTGTAAACGCTCTTCAGGTAGCAGGCTTTATAAACATTGCCGCTGGTGAAATAAAGGGAGCACAAATCGCTGGCTTTATGAATATCGCTCAACAGGTTAGCGGAGTTCAATTCGCCCCGTTCAATATAGCCGATTCAGCCAGTGGAATTCCCATAGGTATCTTAAGTTTTGTAAAGCAAGGCTACCACAGCTTTACCTACACCGTTTCTGAAAGCTTTCCTGGCTTACTTAGCTTTAGAACTGGGGTCGACAAGTTCTACAACATATTCTCCATTGGCCAAAACCCACTTAACAGCACCAATGCTTATGGTGCCCTGGGACTGGGTTTTGGTAGTATGAAGCGCTTTGGTGATAAATGGTCAAGAACATGGGAAATTGAATCCCTTCAAATGAGGTCTGACTTTAGTTCCAGAATCAATTACAACTCACTTTACGAACTTAGACTGAAAGCAGGTTTGCATTTGGGCAAAGCACTGCTGATTCAGGCCGGCCCTCACTGGGCGGTACATCATCGCGATGCTGTGGAGGGCAACCAACCTAGCCTGATCAACCCCTTTGGCCTTCGAGAGTACCAATTGGGAGATACGGAATGGGTCGGTTGGCCCGGAGGATCATTGAGCATATCTTTAGTTTTTTAGTCTTGTGCCGCATCCCAAACGTTCCTCATATTCCTAAGGTTTTCATCGAGCCAATCATATGTTTTTAGCCGCAATTGCTCTCCATCATCCCCTTTGAGCATAGGTCCATAGCGAACCTTTACCCTTACCCTGGCTTGGCCAAAGTGTTTTATGAAATGAGGTATAAATAAATCATCTCCTACCCAGGCAATGTCCTGATCCTGATACTCAATAGCCATGGGATAAACAGGAAAACCACCTTCAGCACATACATGAAACATTCCTGGTTTAAGCTCTAAAAGCCCGGGGCCTTTGTCTGTTGTACCTTCTGGAAAAACAAGTACTGAACCACCATTTTCAAGCCTATCGCGCATAGAAGCCCTTGTTTCAGCTCTGCTATCTTTACTTTCTCTATCTACCCAAATGGTTCTAATGGCATCAGCGCCTAAGCCTACCAAGGGCCAGCTTCGCACCGACTTTTTAGCCACAATTACAAAGGGAATTTTGGCTGGAGTTACTGCAACATCTACATAAGATCTGTGGTTGGCCATTATAATCCCAGGTAATTCAGGAGCACTTCCTTCTTGCTCTACTTTAATGTTCATTACCAATAGTATAGATCCTTTCCAGGCATTGTACACCTTGAAAATACTTTGATGCCTGGCGCCAAAGAGTTTCAGTATAATTCCTATAAAGGCTGCCAGAAACGTGATGATGATAAAACCTACTAACCTGTAGAACGTCCTAATATAGAGCATCGGGCCAAACATAGGCTTATCTGCGCGCATTCATATAACCAAATGAAGAAATGCAGCTCGTTTACGTAGAAAACAAGAATTTCTTAATGAAGCTGTTATCATTGTAAAGCGTGAACGACTACCACATATTTCATTCCGTAAATCGATGGTTATCCCCTACTTCAGGATGGATTAAAGATCAGATTGATCTTTTTGCCGAGCCTAAGCAAACCATCCTGGCAGACTCTCTTGTTAATAACAATGAATATGGATATGAGGTCGTATCAAGGCCTCTAGAAAAGCTTCCCAAGTGGTTTCGCCAGGACTTTAGGACTCAGGCGATGAAGCGTTCCCCAGCTTCTAAACAAATACTATTCTCGCATTTTGGGAACAGGGCTTGGTTGGATAGAAACCTCCGAGCCGACAGAAGAATTGCCCGATTTTATGGTTATGATCTTCACCGCCTGCCATTTGAAGATATTCAATGGCAAGAACGCTACCTGGAGCTGTTTGAGCTAAGTGACCTTGTACTAACCGAGGGCCCATTCATGCAAAAGGAATTGGTAGCAATGGGTTGTCCTGAAACTAAGACAAAGGTTCTTCCACTGGGTGTACATGTACCCGATGTAAAACCCGAACGCAGATTGCGGAGTACTCCCAATGTTCTTATTGCAGGAGCCTTCAAGGAGAAAAAAGGAATTCTGGATGCCTTAATTGCCTGCCAGAAAATCCTTGATTCAGGGCAAGAACTGTCAATACAACTTGTTGGAGATGTCATAAATGACACAGAAAGAGACAGAAAGTACGCTGAACAATTGCGGAGCCTGGTAGAGAACAGCTCTCTTGGCAAACGCATAAATTGGCATGGTTTTGTATCACGGAGCCGACTTATGGAAATTGCCACAACTTGTCATTTTGCTATGCTACCCAGTAAGTGGGCGCATGACCGCGACTGCGAGGGAGGTTTCCCCGTGACCTTTCTTGATATCATGTCTATGGGGGTTCCTATTCTGTCAACACAGCACTGCGACATACCCTTTGCCGTAAGCTCTGAAAATGGAGCCTTGGTTGAAGAAGGTGATGTAAACGCACTTGTTGAGATAGGTCACTCCCTTCTAAATTCAGATCTTACTTCAAAGTCCATTAAGGCTTTTGAAACGGTTCAATCCCGTTTCAACTGGAGCCTTCTGAAATCGGAGTATCACCAAACAATTCTGTAAATGGTAGAAGGATTTAGCATTATTATCCCCGTATACAAGGACCTGGAAGGTCTGCAGTCTACCATTCAAGACTTACGTTCAAGTAATATTCCTACGCTGTACGAATGGATTGTTGTAAATGATGGAGCCAATCGCAACATCTCTGACTGGCTTACCGACCAAGGCATAAAGGAAGTGAGCCTTGCACAGCGAAAAGGGTCTTACAATGCAAGAAACGAAGGGATTAAAGTATCAAAATACGACTACCTTCTTTTTGTAGACGCTGGAGTAAAGGTAAAACCCAATTGGTACCAACATGCGGGAGAGCAACTCAAAGACAAAGACTATGTCTCATTTGCTATCAACGTTTCAGTAGACGATTCAATGCCCTTAAGCAAAAGGTATTCAGAGTTTTACGAATTCAGATGTGAAAACCTTTGGAATCAAAACCATTTTGGCCCTACCGCATTTCTATGGGTTAAAAAACGTGTTTTTGATGATACTGGAGGCTTTGATATGGAGCTTTGGTCAGGAGGAGACCTGGAGCTTGGCAACCGGTGCTGGCATGCCAATTTTAAGATGGTCCAGCTCAAAAACAACTTGATTTGGCATGCTCCCAGGAGTCTTAGAGCCAAACACAGAAAGAACATTAGGGTACTCAAGGGCATCAGAAAGCTTCGAAAAAAATACCCTAACAGGTTGATGAAACTGCCCGAAACTGGTTGGAAGGAGCTTTTGAAATCACCATTGAAGCTAGCTTATACACTCTATCGAATCAGACAGCTGGAAGCCTACAAATCAGGTAAAATGAATATTCCGCAAATTGCATGGAATGAGTTCAGCCATCAAACAATGTACTACAGCGCACTCTTTAAAGTGTTAATAGGAAAATGAGCCCATTGAAGCCGGCAATTGTAATTCCAGTTTTTAAGCGATTAAACTCGCTAAAAACCTTGTTGGTTTCACTTGAAAAAGCAGAATACCCCTCAAATGACATCCAACTGGTTTTCAGAAGCCATAAAGGGGCTTCACCTGATGTAACCAGCCATTGCGAAACTTACCATTGGCCACATGGGCCCAAAACACATCTAAAGGATCCTGACCAGATCAATCTGGATGAAAACCTTCGACGATGTGGCGATCTTTCAGAGGTCTATGAGTATGTCATTATTCTTGAAGATGATAGCTATGTATCTCCTTTCTTTTATTCATATACACAACAAGCTCTGGCCTTTAGTGAAAAAGAGCCTAGTATCGCCCAGGTAAGCTTATATCGATACCATTTCCACCCCATTAGCGGCTTGCAACACCACTTGCTACATGACTTGTCTTCAGTTTTTTACGCACAAAAGTCTTCTACCCGAGGCCAGGCTTTTAGCAAGGAGCAATGGACGCGGTTCAGGTCCTGGTTGGATCATATGCCCTCCCCTGACCTTAGACTGCCTTCCTACATTAAATCCTTTGGACTTACAAATTGGGAGCTTCAGCACAACTGGTACCTCATAGAACAAGGCTACTACTCCCTAATGCCAAAACTAAGTACAGTTACCAATACTGGAGCAGTTGGTACCCATCATAGAAGCGCTCTGGATTCCGGCTATTTTCAGGTACCTCTGCAAGTGGTTTCTCAAGACTACTCCTTCACTACATTGAAAGAAAGTTCACTGGTATATGACGCCTTCTTTGAAATCCACCCTAAGGCTTTCGCACACCTAAAACCAACAGATCTGGAAATTGATTTGAGTGGCCATAAACCACCGGCCCTTTTTCAGAGCGAATATGTACTTACCTCCAGGCCCTGTAAGGAACCTTTGGAGAGCTTTGGTTCAGGCTTAAAACCCATTGAAATCAACATTATATGGAACAACAAGGGACAGGATATAAACCTTTGTAAAGCCTATAATTTGGTAAAAGATGTAAAGAGAACAAAGCGGCAAAATGCAAAGCAATACTTTGGCAATGTAGTAGACGTTGGGCTCTATAATTTCGTGAAGCTCAAGTGGCTAAAGTATGTGGATAGAAAACAGCAGAAAGAATAGGCAAAACGCCATTTTTGTGTGTTGTTGAATCTACATTCCAATTGCACTGAATGATAAGAGTAGGTATTTTTTTCGGAGGTAAATCGCGTGAAAGAGAAATCTCATTCGCAGGCGGCAGAACTGTCTACGATTCTCTAGATAAATCTATGTTCATTCCCATTCCCATTTTCGTAGATGGTATGGGAAATCTCATTGAGCTGGAATGGCAATACATTTATAAAGGGACCATAAGGGATTTCTTTCCACCGGCACGTTTTGTTCCGGTTGAAGAGCATGACTACCAGATATATACTGAAAGCCTTGGTGGTAAGGCAAATGACCTTGATTTGCTGGAAAGTATTGGAAAAAAGCTCAATCCTTCTGAATTAAAAAGGACCATTGATATTGCTTTTTTAGCCCTACATGGGCCATATGGTGAAGATGGTTTCTTACAAGGGATGTTGGACTATTACAACATTGCTTACACAGGTTCCGGTGTATATGCATCTTCTGTAGGAATTAGCAAGGCCCTCCAGAAGAAACTAATGGAAGTATCAGGAATTCGTGTAAATGGTTTTTCAAGCTTTAGCCGTACCGAATTTGACCAATCTCCGGAAGCCTGCTTTAATCGGATTAAGCACCACAAATTTCCAGTAGTTGTAAAAGCATCTTCTCAAGGAAGTAGTATAGGGGTTCATTTTCTGGAAGAGTGTAATCTGGAAGCTTTTGAAGCAGTAGTGAACAAAACTCTTTTCCGACAAGAGTTTGAAAGCAAGGACTGGAACCACCTTTCAAAGGAAGAAAAAGAACATAAAGTACGGACCCTGTTAGACCTTCAGCATGGCCTGGGACTTCCAGTAAGAATTGATGACAATACCGTTCATTTCCATCATGAAGCAGTATCTGTACTGAACGAACTTTTGCAAGAGAAGGCATCAGTACGCTTTGAAAGCCTGCACGGAGAGAACAAAATTGTTGTAGAAGAAAAGTTGCAAGGAAAAGAGTTTTCGTGCATCGTAGTAAGGGATGCAAATGGAAAAGCCCTTGCCTTACCTCCTACTGAGATTAGAAAAAAACACGATCTTTTTGACTACCGCTCCAAATACCTTCCTGGCATTACCAGAAAAGTAACGCCAATTGAAATTAAGGGAGAGTGGATTGAGAACATCAGAACGGAATGTACCCGACTCTTTGAATTTCTAGAGTTTAATGTGTATGCGAGAATTGATGGTTTTATAACGGATGAAGGAACGGTCTTTCTAAACGATCCGAATACAACTTCAGGAATGATGCCGTCCTCATTCTTCTTTCATCAGGCGGCAGAAATTGGCTTGAACCCAACCCAATTCCTTAGCTATATCCTTCATCAGTCCTTTATTGAAAGGCGAAACAACGCCTATTCTCCTTTTGATTATCAAGCACACCTCAACACGTTCAACTCGCTGCTTACCACATCCTCAGTAAGTCAATCATCTAAGAGAAAGGTTGGAGTTGTTTTTGGTGGCTATTCTTCAGAACGGCATATTTCAGTGGAGAGTGGCAGAAATGTATTTGAAAAACTCTCGTCTTCGGGTAAATATGAAACCATTCCTATTTTCCTAACGAAGGATGAAAACGATGAAATAGCCCTGTATCAGGTTCCTATTAACCTGATGCTAAAGGATAATGCTGATGATATTAAGGATAAAATAGCTTCATTCAAGATTGACCCTGTTATTCATAAAATCATTGAAGAAGCCGAAGGCATAAGCTCCCGGTTTGCGGGTAAGGAATATGACTTCTATCCAAGAAAGATTGAGTTAAGCGAACTCTCTGAAGTAATAGACTTTGCCTTTATGGCATTGCACGGACGGCCCGGAGAAGACGGCACCTTCCCTAAACAATTGGAGCGTTTTGGCATCCCATATAACGGCTCCAGACCGCAATCATCTTCCACTACCATTGACAAATACCGAACGAATGAAATTCTCTTAGAGAATGGAGTATTGGTTGCCAAACATCGCATGGTGTTCAAAGAAGATTGGAGCAGCGATGCCGATAAGCTGTGGACAGAGATAGAAAATGAGTATAGCTATCCATTTATTGCCAAACCTGCGGACGATGGCTGTAGCTCTGCTGTAAAGAAAATAAAGACAAGACAGGAACTCATAGACTTTTCAGAAGCCATCTTTAGAGACGAGCTTGACTTAACGACGGCACAGTGTGAAAAGTTGGACTTGAAAGTAAACGAAGAGTTCCCCTTAAAGACCGGGTATCTCATAGAAGAATTAATAGCCGACAATGGCGCCGCTCATTTTCTCGAAATTACCGGTGGCATGCTTATACATACCGATGCAGAGGGCAACAAAACCTATGACGTCTTTGAATCATCGGAAGCAGTTGCCGAAGGCGGTATATTGTCTCTGGAAGAAAAATTCCTTGCCGGAGAAGGACAAAATATCACCCCGGCCAGATATGCCAATACCGCTGCAGAAAATGCAGCAATTTCAACCTTGGTAAAAGCCGAACTGGCAAAAACTGCTGATCTCTTAGAAGTTGAAGGCTATTGCAGAATTGATGCCTTTGTCAGAATTTTCAGCTCTGAAAAGGTTGAAGTGATTGTTATAGAAATCAACTCGCTCCCAGGGCTTACACCAGCAACGGCCATATTCCACCAGGCGGCTCTGGCACAGTTAAAACCCGCGGAGTTCCTTGACAAGCTCATCACCATTGGTACAGAACGTAAAATAGCCGCAAGTGCATAGAATTATAGCTTTCTTCAAGAACGTGTTCGTTCGGAACCTGATTCTGGCGGTCATTGTGTTCTTTTTGCTCCTGTTTGGAGTAAATCTTTACCTCAAAAAGTCTACTTGCCTGGGTTGTCAAATTTCAGTTCCTGATTTTAGAGGACTTAGTGAAGCTGAAGTAAAGGAACTATGCGATTTAAAGAAGTTGCGATATGTAGTCCGTGATACTGCCTACGAAAAAGACATTCCGAAGCAAGCCATGGTAGATCAGCAACCTGCTGCCCAGTCAATGGTAAAGAAAGGAAGGACCATTTACCTTACCATTAACTCCTCTACTCCGCCTATGGTGAAGCTAAAGGAATCTGTAATGGTGGATATGCCTGCCCGACAAGCAACCAAGTACTTGGAAAACGAAGGTTTTGTAGTGGATCCAGATTGGGAATATGTGCCCAATATTACCCGCGACTGGGTACTGGAAATCAAATACAAAGATGAAGTGGTGGAATGGGGAACAGCTCTTCCCAAAGGTTCAGAATTAGTTCTGGTTGTAGGAAATGGAAATGCCTCAGGCAAAGAACTTAGAGGGCCAGACTGGATTGGACACCTTTACTCCGATGTGAAGTATCTTTATGCCCTACACGGAAAAATTAAGGGTGATGTAGACACCAGCGCCCTTGATGGTACCCCTATTGAATCAAGTATTGTCTACAAAGTTTTTCCTGACACTAACACAATAGTTAAACCTTCTGACCCCATCGATATATATTTAATGGACAGTTTTGCGTTTAGGGAAATATACCCTGAAGAGTATAAACGAACCAAAGATCGACGATGACCTACCGACACCTACTTCTTGCCCTTTGTATTTCAATAGGTGCAAGTCCTTTATTCGCTCAGGAAGTAATAAGCCCCCTTACCTGGAACCCAGCGCTCTACTATGAGCAGGAAGCGCTCTCAAAAGTCTCTAAGCCGGCTTTTAAGAAATCTGAGGTATTGGAACTCCCTTTTTTTGATGACTTTTCTAGTACCAGAACCTATCCAGATAAGGCTCGTTGGATTGATAGGGATGTGTACATTAATACTAGCTTTTGCGTACGTCCTCCCAGTCATGGTGTGGCTACCTTCGATGGATTGGACCAAAGGGGATTTCCTTATAATACCGACGGTTTTAACAACCCGAGACCCTGCGATAGTCTTACGAGCTGTCCTATAGACATTAAGGATTTAACAGAGGCAGATAGCCTATACCTCAGTTTTTATCTTCAGCAAAAAGGGCTTGGTGACAATCCTGAGACCAACGATAGCTTCATACTGGAGTTTAGAACGGAAAATAACTTTTGGGTGAAGGCCTGGACGGCTACCGTAAAACCCAAAAGCAACAAGATATATCCTTTTGAACAATTTCTGGTACCAATAAAGCACGACAACTTTAACCTGTTTCATGACAGTTTTCAGTTTCGTTTTAGAACGTATGGCAATAAAACGGGGGCCCTGGACCATTGGCATCTGGACTACGTATACCTAGATAAGGATAGAACTCAGACCGATACTATCGTAAGAGACGTGAGTATTGCGCGTCCTCCCAAAGGTCTGTTCAAAACCTATTACTCCATGCCTTATCGTCATTTTGCCAAAAACAGAAACGCTTACCTCAATCCCAAAATTGACTACCACGTTATAAACAAAGACTCCCTGACTCAAAACCCTGACATCTATTACGATATTAGGGATGTTACAAACGATGAGCTTTTATACTCTTCGTTTGACGAGAAAAACCAACTGGTAGGAGTTGCCCCATTTTCAACCAAAACGGGTAGTCAGGACAATAAGCTTCCCAACGATTACTTCAGAAGCAAGGGCGATCCCAAAGTGAAGCTGGAACTCAAAATGAATGTGAGTTCAACCAACCTGGTAAGCGATTTCGAACTCACTGAGGAAAATGATGAGTTTGTAATGTATCAAAACTTTGACGACTACTTTGCCTATGACGACGGTAGTGCAGAAGGAGGATATGGTTTGCAAAACGTTAGAGAGGGAGCTGTTGCACTTGAGTTTAGAGTAGAAGTACCTGATACTTTAAAATACGTAGCATTTCACTTTACAGGTGGTTTTGAGGCATTACCCGACCAACAGAAGTTTAGTGTAATGGTTTGGGAAAAGATAGAACCCGTAGGACAGGAAGTTGTCATTTCCAAACTTAGTGGGGTACGACCACAATACTCAGATTATATCAACGGCTATGTACTATATGAACTTGAAAAGCCCGTTGTCATTTCTGGTAACTTTTATGTGGGTTGGCAACAATTTTCAACCTTTAACATGAATGTGGGTATTGATTTAGACTACCGCTTTTTTAATGACTCCATGCCCAATCCCAACCTTTGGTTCAATTCATCAGGCCAGTGGCAACAGTCTAAAGTAGTGGGTACACCTATGATTCGTCCTGTGTTTCAAGATGGTGTAGTGCTAAGTACCCAAGAGCCAAAAGCTTCTAAAATAGCTGTTTACCCCAACCCTATTCAAGACTTCGTCACCATTCAGGCGGCTGAAGATGGTATGGTTGCACAGGTCTTTAACCTTCAAGGTCAATTGATTGAGCAAAAGGAAACAAGCTCCAACAAGGTCGTTTTTCAAACACAACACTTGCAGAAGGGAGTTTACCTGGTACGTGTGAAAACCGAAAATGGAAGCAGTTTTAGCCAAAAGCTCGTAAAACAATAGACTGTACTTCTTCCTGCTTAAAAGGGTTTATTGTCCGCTGACGTTTACGTTCCCTCACTGAACCCGTACGTTCAATAAGTAAAATGACGAAAACCATCCAAATACGGCTTTCGCGCATATAAATACCATGCAAATCTTCGTTCTACAGGCTCCATATTTCCCTAGAACATACCCATGCGAAGATTTCATTTCTTTACCTGCCTACTGATAGCTACCGGTGCTTCTTCTGGTTTTGCCCAAGAAGTTGTTGGTCCACTCTACCGAAACTCTGCCCTTCAACCCATTGAAGACTATTCAGACAGCCTTGCCATACCCCTATCTAAAAAGGCCACTTCACTAGAGCTCCCGTTTTTTGATGACTTTTCTTATTCCGGCGTTTACCCTGATAAAACTCTGTGGCAAGACCGAGACGTGTACGTCAATTCAAACTTCTCCATCTACCCTCCGAGCCACGGAGTAGCCACCTTCGATGCCCTGGACGAAAGGGGTATCCCATACAACATATCAGGCTCAAAAACTTCAAAACCCTGTGACACACTTACAAGCAATCCAATTAATCTTGGCGACCTGAAAGGTTCTGATAGTGTCTACCTCAGTTTTTTTCTTCAAGAAAAGGGTTTGGGAGAAAACCCAGATCCGGAGGATTACTTCATACTTGAGTTTAAAAACGACAGCGGTAAATGGCACGCTGTCTGGAGACAAAAAGCCATTGGGAAAATAATTGGTGATCATCCCTTCAAACGTCATTCCATCAATCTAGCACACCCAAAACATAACTTCTTCAGTAAGGATTTTCAGTTTCGCTTTAGAGTTCAGGGAAACAAAACAGGAGCTTTAGACCACTGGCACATTGACTATGTTTACCTTAACAAAGACAGAAGATATAAGGACAAACTGGTTTCAGACGTAAGCCTCTATCGGAAACCCAAGGGCATTTTCAAAACCTATTTCTCCTTGCCCTACAGGCATTTTGTAAAAAACAGCAAAGCCTACTTAAATGGTAAGGTGGAGTTTCATGCCCGCAACAACGACTCTGTAGTTCATAATCCAAACATAAACTACCGTATAACCGATGTGGCCTCCAATAAGACCATTGACTCATCTAAGAAGAACAACCAAATTGCAGGGCTGAGCCCTTTGAGCAACAAATCTGGTGTACAACCAAGCCAATTCCCTGCATTCCATTATCAAGGAGCTAGTGACCATAAGATAAAACTTGAATTGGCCCTGAATATTGAGGCCACCAAAATAAAAGCAGACCTACCGCTCACAAAGAGCAATGACGACTTTGTAATGTACCAAGCCTTCGACGACTATTTTGCCTATGACGACGGCTCAGCTGAAGCAGCTTATGCATTGCAAGTGCTCATAGAGGGTGCAGTAGCCCTGGAATTTAGACTAGAAATCCCCGACACACTTAGGTACATTGCATTTCACTTTACCGGAGCTCGCGACCCTCTTCCTCAGGACAAGAAGTTCGACATAGTGGTTTGGGAAAAGCTTGGAACCCCGGGCAATGAAGTTGTACTGGCCACTATAAAAGGTGCCAAACCCATTTATACGGGATTGCTAAACGGATTCGCACTTTATGAGCTTGAAAAGCCCTTGCTGCTAACCGGAAATTTCTTTGTGGGGTGGCATCAATACAGAAAATTCAGACTCAATGTAGGACTTGATATGAACTATCGATTCTTCAACGACTCCATGCCAAACCCTAATTTGTGGTACAATACCAAAGGCGAATGGCTTAATTCAACTGTTGTAGGAACTCCTCTAATACGCCCCGTATTTGGACAAAACCCAAGCTTAAGCTCCCAGAAGGTACAAAAGCCACAATTGACCGTATATCCCAACCCCATCTCTGATTTTGTAACAGTTCAACTTGATGCCGATGGCTTTACTGCAGAACTGTTCAACCTCCAAGGTCAGTTAATTACTTCTAATGAAACAGCTTCCAACGAACTTGTTCTGAGCACAGCGCAGCTTGAACAAGGCATTTACTTAATAAGGGTGAGGGATAAAAACGGACTAAGTTTCAGCCAGAAACTAGTGAAACACTAGGCTACCAAAACAAAAGCACCAGGCCATACACCAAAAAGCCGATGAGCATTAGTTTGAAAGTGTAGGGCAAAAGTTCAGAGGCCTTAATTCTCGTTATTCCAAGTAGCGGCAGTGCCCAAAACGGTTGAATCATATTGGTAAGTTGATCTCCATAGGCAAGCGCCATAATGCTCTTTGGAATAGACACTCCCATAGTTTGTGCAGCTTCTATAACTACAGGACCCTGAACTGCCCACTGACCTCCACCACTGGGTACCACGAGGTTTACAATTGAAGCGCTGAGCATGGTAAATATTGGATAGGACTGAGTGTTAGAAATATGAACAAAGCCATCTGCCAATAAGGTAATCATACCACTCTCTCTCATTACCCCCATTATTCCTGCATACAAAGGAAATTGAATAAGAATTCCTGCTGCACTTAGTGAGGCATCTCCAAGAGCTGCTTCCACCCTACGGATATTGCCAAGGAAAAGAAGCACCAGACCAAAGAGTAAGAAATTAATAAAGTCCAGATTGAGCGCTGAAAAGACATCCCCGGTTTCTTGTGCTGCTTCAACAAGCTTCCAGGCAGCTATTAGGAGCATGAGCACTCCAAAAACAAGCACCAGAGGATTGGCTCTGCCAAAAACGGGCTCCTTGAACTGTTTTGAGTTATTGAATTGCCAGTGCGATTGGTTTGCAACATGAACCTTCCCTGCCTGCCACCGCACATATGCTCCTAAGATTAAAACAATAAGAACACATGCCACTAAATTTTGATGACTGAAAATGGTTTCCGATGAACTTATCACCCCTATCTTATCTACCAGGCTGTGCCCTTCCTTGGCCACCGAAAGTGGTGCAGAACCGCTAATTCCACCATGCCAAATCATAAGACCGCTATATCCTGCGGCAGCCATCAGAGGATAGTTGAAAGCAAGTCCTTTTGATGAGGCATACTCACCTAATTTTCTGGCCATTACCGCTCCGAAAATGAGACCAAAGCCCCAGTTGAAAAATGCCATGAGCAAGGTAAGTATCAGTACTGCCGTTGTGGCCCAGGCCATACTATTAAACTTCTCAATAAAGCGATGCACAAAGGTGGATACCATGGGGCTCAGCGCCAGCATGTGTCCGAGCACCAACATCATTACCATTTGCATGGTAAAGGATAAAAGTCCCCAAACCCCCTTGTACCAAAAGCCAAGCACCTGAGTACCATATTCAAAGACTTCTTTATCCATGGGTCTGGTTCCCAGTATTGCTGCTAATAACACGACTAAAGTGAGCATTAAAGCAATATTTAAAGGAGAAGGTATTTTGAATCCGGCTCTCAAATCAGCTATTTTTGGCAGAGCTAAACTACACAAAGAATAGAAATGAGCGATTCCAAATACCCCATTGGCGAATTCAAGAAACCATCTTCATATTATGAAGCTGACTTGCGTAATTGGATGAACGATTTGAAGAACCTACCGTCGTTGCTGGAGCAAGAACTTAAAGGTTTAGACGACGACGATTTGGAGACACCTTATCGTGATGGGGGCTGGACCATTCGCCAGGTTGTAAATCATTTGGCCGACAGTCATATCAATGCCTACGTACGGCTTCGTTTAGCACTTACTCAAAACAATCCGGATGTACTGGGTTATGACCAGGATTCATGGGCTATGCTTATTGATGCTGAAGACGGTCCCGTAGAGCCTTCTATCAAGATTCTGGATGGTATACACTCGCGTTTATTGCACTTACTTGATTCATTGAGGCATGGTGAGTTTGAAAGAACCTACTACCACAAAGAGTATGAAAAGACTTATAAGGTATGGGAAGTAGTTGCTCTGTACGCCTGGCATAGCAACCATCATTTGGCACATGTAAAACTGGCTAAGAAAAACATGTAGGTCATCTGCCTTTAACGATTTGAGAGACATCTCAAACGTTAAAAAACATCAAGTCAATAACTTACAACAACTTTTACTTTGAGGGTTTTGTTGTCAATATATGTCAGCGAAACACATTCTGGTTACAGGAGCCACCTCTGGTATAGGCAGGGAAACAGCCCTGGAACTTGCCAGAAGAGGGCACTGTGTACATGTGTTGGCAAGAGACACCGGTAAGGGCACCTTACTGCTGGAAGAACTTCGTAAACTCAACAAAAAACAAGCACATAGCTTCGTACAGTGCGATTTATCATCACTCAAAAGTGTTGACACGGCGGCTCATATCCTGAGAAATCGATTACCTTATCTCGATATTATCGTAAACAATGCTGGAGGAATAAGCCAAAATCGAACCGAAAGCGCCGACGGCTTTGAGCTCACATTGGCCTTGAACCACTTAGGTCCATTTCATCTTACCAATCAACTCTTGCCCTTATTACCGTCGCATAAGGGAGCCAGGATTATAAACGTAAGCTCCGCAGCCTACAGTCAGGCCAAGATAGATGTGAATGATATTGAGCTAAGGGAGCAATGGTCGCCCATCAGGGCTTATGCCAACGCCAAGTTGTTTAATATTTATAGTGCGCAGCACTGGGCTCAAAAACTCTCCACCACAGGAATACAGGCTTTCTCATTGCATCCCGGAGTAGTAAACACATCGTTCGGTTCGCAGCTAAAAGGAGTTTTCAAAGCATTGTTATGGATTGTAAAGCCTTTTATGCTCAGTGCAAAGGATGGCGCTCAAACCAGCCTGTTCCTATGCCAAAAAGAATGCATAGATGCACCTTCAGGGAGCTTCTTCTCAAAACAAAAGGCAATACCACTACGCGCCATTGCCACTGATATAACCTTGCGAAAAAACGTCATTAGCCAAAGTCAGGCCCTTATTCAAAAAATAATAAGCAATGCTAACAATGAGCATTAGATAATTTATATTGCAGACTGATGAAAGATTTAGTTAGTTGGCAGGATTTTGAAAAACTCGATATTAGGGTAGGAACTGTGATTGATGCACAACGTTTTCCTGAAGCTAAAAAGCCGGCCTATACCATGGAAATTGATTTTGGTCCTGAGATAGGAAAAAAGGTGAGCAGTGCCCAAATCACAGAATTATATCAGGTTTTTGAGATTATTGGACAAAAGGTAATTGCCTTGGTAAACATGCCTCCCAAAAAAATAGGCCCTTTCATTTCTGAGTGCTTGGTTTTAGGAATATATACAGAAACAGGAGTATCCCTGCTGCGACCCGATAAATACTCCAGTAACGGCGACAAAGTAGGCTAAGTTCCCGCCCTTTCGGCATCAGCCTTTGTAAAGAAGAAAGACCTGATTACCAGAAGAAGGACCACCAACGCTCCAAATTGATGAAGTATGGCCAATAGTATAGGCACCTTCATGATTAAGGTTAGTACCCCCAGAATAAACTGAAGGGAAACCATACCTGCAATAAGGGTATACGTCTTATTCAAGGCACCCTTCAAATTCCGTTTGCTGGCTTCCCACTTTAAAGCCCAGGCGAATACAAACACCAATATGGCCAGGGTTCTGTGAACAAACTGTATCATAGAACTATTAAAAGTCAGGTTTTCCCAGAAGGAACTTAAGGAAACGGAAGACGGATGGATAAAGTGTCCATCCATTAACGGCCAGGTGGTATGAATGAGTCCCGCGTCTTTTCCAGCTACAAAGGCACCATACATAATCTGTAAGCCAACAAGGATCAATAGCGCCAGCGACCATTTTCTAAAAGGTTTCATTGCAGTGGTTAAAGGAGCTTTTTGATGCTTTAGCTCCAGAACCACCCAATAGATATAGCCAATGGTGGTAAATGCTGTTAAGAGATGTGCAGCCAATCTAAAATGACTGACCCTGGGTACATCAATTAAGCCGCTCTTTACCATATACCAACCGATAAGACCTTGTGCTCCTCCGAGAAAAAGAACCAACAAGAGTCTGAAGAACAAGGGTAAACTGATTTTTCTCCCTACTAAAAACAACAGGAAGGGAATCATGAATACAATGGAAATGAGGCGTGCAAAGGCCCTGTGAATATATTCCCACCAAAAGATACTCTTGAAGTCAGCCAGCTCAAAATCAAAGTTGTGCTCTTGAAACTGTGGGCTGCTTTTATACTTCTCAAAAGTCTGCTGCCACTCCTCAGCACTTAGTGGAGGTATTGAGCCCATAATTGGGCGCCAGTCTACCATGCTTAGTCCGCTTTCAGTAAGCCTGGTTATCCCACCAATAACTACAATAAGAAAGGTCATGATAAGCCCGGTATACAACCAGGCAATAAGTGCTTTATTAGCCCCTATAGATTGTTGTCGCGCGTAAACACCCATTCCGTTGAAGTAGATAGTTCATTTTGAAAAGCATACCCATCTTCGTTAAAGGACTTGATGTCTTCCAAGCTTTGTATTCTATTCTTTATTACATAAGACGACATGGTACCTCTTGCTTTCTTAGCCAAAAAGCTGATCACCTTATAGGCTCCATTTTTCAATTCCTTGAACACTGGTTTTACCACAGGCACCGACAGTTTACCAGTATCAATTACGTTGAAATACTCGTCTGAGGCAAGGTTGAGCAACACTTGGCCATCTTTTGCTTCAAATTCAGCATTAAGTCTACCCGTAACCTCTTCTGACCAAAACTCGTACAGGTTCTTCTTTCTTGCCACCGGAAGTCTTGTTCCCATTTCAAGCCTGTAGGGTTTAATTAAATCCAGAGGGCGAAGCATACCATGAAGCCCGGAAAGAATGCGAAGGTGTTTTTGCGCAAAGTCCAGGTCTTCTGGAGTATAAGACTGTACGTCCAAACCTACATATACATCTCCCTTAAATGCCTGAACTGCAATTTTTGCCGTTTCGACTCCAAATTCCGGAGTCCAGTCAATATACCTTTGGTAATTAAGGTTTGACAGATCTTTGCTGATACTCATCAACTCGCCCAATTTCTTACGAGATAGGCTTCTTAGTTTTTTAATAAGTTTTTCAGACCTGTCCAAACTCTCAGGTAAAGTATAGTCCTGAGTTATAGGGGTTGATTCAAAATCAAGCGTTTTGGCAGGGGATATAACCAAAATCATTGCGTCGCGGATTTAACGATGCAATGTTACAACGGCGAGAATAGAAGTGTTTGATATAGAACAGAACTAGCCTGCTTTTTTCACAGACAGCTCAGCATCTAAATGTGCCATACCATTTTCCAAAGCCACTACATCCTGCATTCTGGCATAGCCCTTTAGAAAGTTTCTGGCTGCTCCGGCCATATTGCCATCGTTGCATATCAATACTACCTTCTTGTCTTGAGACAAGTCAGAAATTGAAGATGGCAACTGCACATAAGGAATATTTAAAGACCCCGCGATGGAGCTGTTGTGAAACTCACTAGGGGAACGTAGGTCAATCAGCTGATAGTCCTTCCTTGCAGTCGAATGGAGCAGTTCGTTAGGAGAAATTGTATTAAACATGCTTTTGGTGCAAAATGTATATGAAGTAAGAATAGCAGAAAGACAAGCCAAGGTTGCATGGGGTTGCAAAAAAGTACTTTTAAGCTACTTATAATTGTTCATTGCTGAAGCTACCCGAGCCAACACAGCATCTCTTAAACCCTGTGGTTCAATCACTTTCACTCTTTCCCCAAATGACAAAATTTCCATAATTAAATCTTCAGACACATAGAGTTTCAAACTAATGGTGATGTATTCTTCATCCTCAGACTCCAATCGCTGCGTAGGGTGAATGGGACGGTTTAAAATGTACAAGCCTTGAATTCTGTCAAACTGAAGCTTAATAAATTGAGGCTCCTGATCTTTAAGATTGTAGATTCCAAAACTGTGCTCAAAGTACTTTTTCCTGTCAAACTCATCGTCAAAAGGAAAGCTGTCATCTGAAACTACCAGGTCTTCAATTCGATCAAGAGCATAGGTTCTTACCTCGTTCGCCATTTCAGAAATGGCAATCAAGTACCAGCGCCCCTTGAATTCCTTTAAAATGTAGGGATGTAGCAAACGTTTGTGCACCTTATCACTGCCAAAAGGCTTGTACTGAATCTGTACTTTTTTGTACTGCTTAATAGCTTCGGAAATGGGTGCAAGCCACTCATTGCCTCGTGCTTCAGGATAGCTATCAAACTGTATGGCGTCTTCTAAAAACTCGTCGGACTCAACACCCGAATGAATATTCAGGGCGTCAAATATTTTTTGGGCAATGTGCTTAAAACTGTGGAACATAGGGATGCTCTCATAGCGAGACAACATGTTTGCCACCAACTCAATTACTTGCCGCTCTTCTTCCTTGAGCGGAAGTTTGCTTATTGAGAAATGCTCATCGTCATAGTAGTAGCCCCTTTTGCTTTGGTTGTACTCTATAGGAGCATAAAGTCCTACTTCTTCGCTATAACGCATATCGTGCAGGTCCTTTTGTACCGTTCTGCGCGACACCACCACATCGTCAAAAAGCCCTGCCAGGTTTTCATTTACATATTCTATTACCTTATTCAATGATGGATAGGGTGCCGACTTGCTTGTCAACGCAGCATCTATCAATCTGTAGCGCATTACCGCTTTCTTACTGGCTCCCATTACCCTCGCCTTTTGAGTTCTTTGTTAATTAGTCCAAGTTCTTTTACTGCCTGCCCTGCAACAGAAGAGTTTTCATCAGCCCTTCGCACCAAATAAGGAATGACAGCACTCACGGGTCCGTAAGGAATATACTTGGCTACATTATAGGTTCTGGCTCCCAGGTTAAAACTCAGATAATCGCACATGCCATACAACTGAGCAAACCATACCCTATTGTCATCTGAGGCTATTCCGTTTTCCTGCATGTAACTGGCAGCCATTTGCACGGTATGTTCATTATGAGTGCCAATGAACACCTCACCTTCTTCCAGGTGGTTGAGGCAAAACAGGGTGGCCTCATCATACATTTTATCAGTAGCGGCCTTAGTTTCATTTATAGGCGATTCATAGCCCATAGACTTTGCTCTGGCTCGCTCCTTTTCCATATATGCCCCTCTCACAAGTTTGGCTCCCAATTTTACTCCTTCTCTTTGAGCCCAGTCAAAACTCTCTTTAAGAAACTCCAGTCGGTCTTTCCTGTAGAGCTGAAAAGTATTCATAGCGATTACCTGGCCTTTATTGTATTGGGCCATCATCTCCTGTGTAAGGTCGTCAATGGCCTTTTGAATCCAGCTCTCTTCAGCATCTACCATTACTCTTACCTTGAGCTCTGCGGCTCGCTTGAAAATCTTGTGAAAGCGCTCCCTTACTCTTTCAAACTCTGCGGTCTCAGCCTCGCTAAGCTCCGTACCCAAACTCACCTTTTCCAGAATTTTGTGAGTAGCAATGGCCGAAGGTTTAAATACTGAAAACGGTATTTCCTTATTAACCGCGGCCGTTTCAACGTTGGCCAGGAATTCATTTACGGCCTTATCAAACTCCACCTCGCTTTCTATGCCTTCCAAGCTGTAATCTAAAATTGAAAAGACATTGTATCCAGCCATTTTTTGCATCAAGGGAATGGTGCGTTGAATGCTTTCCCCTCCTATAAAATGCTTGTATAAAGTAGCCTTTACAGGTGCATTAATAGGTAGGTGAGCTTTAATTCCAAACTTGAGTAGAGACCTACCAAGGTTTGAAAGAGCCGGTTTCTGAAGAACTGAGAATAAAAAACGAGCCAGTTTGAGCTCACTTTTACTTTTCAGGGCATAGGCCGTTTTGGTATCTTCAAAATTGATGGGTGACACTTCCATGTATAAAAATATCTGCAAATTTAAGCTTGCTCGTAATTGCTATTCTTACTGGGCAAATTTCTAAGTTATTCACAAGGGCATTCTCATTTTTCACAATGGCCACACGGCAGTCAATATTCTTTAAGTATTCTTGAACTTTCATTGGCAGGTAATGGAGATTAGCTACGACAAACTGATGAAGGAAATGCAGGACGGTAAGTACCGCCCAGTGTATCTTCTACATGGCGAAGAGCCGTATTTCATTGATAATGTGTGCAAACACGTTGAAGAACATGCGCTCACCGAAGCAGACAAGGCCTTTAATTATACGGTAGTATATGGTAAGGATGTGAGCATGGCTCAAATTGTAGCGCAGGCGCAACAGTTTCCTATGATGGGTGAGCGGCAGGTAGTTATTGTAAAGGAAGCCCAGGCCATCAGAAACTATGACTTAATAGGTTCTTACCTGGATGCCGTAGTGAATACCACTGTCCTTGTTTTTGCTCACAAAAACAAGGCGATGAATAAGACCACCAAAGCCTACAAGCAGTTTAAGGAAAAAGCCGCTGTAATGTCTTCGAGCCCTATGCGCGACTATCAGGTAAAAAAGTGGTTGCCGACCTTTTTAAAAGACAACTATGGCCTTGGCATTGAGCAGCAAGCCGTAGACCTTTTGGTGGAATTCCAGGGAACGGAAGTTCAAAAGCTGGTAAATGAGATCAATAAAATCAATATTAAGAAGGACCTTAAGACCATAACGGCCAAACTGGTTCAGGAGAATATTGGCTTTGGAAAAGACTTCGACATTTTTGAAGTTCAGGATGCTTTGGCTTCCCGAAACAAAAAAACACTGGCAAGAATTGTCAAGTATTTTGAAACCATTATGAAACCTGGTGACATCATAGGCATCAATGCGATACTGTTCAAGTACTTTTCTCAAGCCTTTGTTGTATCCATGAGTAAAAAGCCTAAAGCAGAACTTTTTGCAGAAATGGGGCTGAGCGAATGGACTTATAAGAAATTAAAAGTGGGTATTGACCATTACGGCTATAAGCTGGAAATGGCCATGAACATTGTAAAGGAGTACGAGCTAAGGTCAAAAGGTATAGGGAATGTAAACGTAGGGCCCGCTGAATTGCTAAAGGAGATGCTCTTCAAAATTGTTACGCTCTAGTACAGGGTTTGAACCCTAAGCATTTCCGCTCTATTCCCTTCAGAGTTATGAATATGAACATAACTTTTAAATAGATGGCTTAAATAACAATGCCTTAACTCAAATTGCTAGCTTTGCACCGCAATTTTTAGAAAAGCATGCTTACAGTTACCAACCTATCGTTCAGATTTGGGAAAAGACTTTTATTTGACGAAGTAAACATCAAGTTTACTCCGGGCAATTGTTACGGTATTATTGGCGCCAACGGTGCCGGTAAATCCACGTTTTTAAAATTACTTTCTAACGATCTTGAGTCTTCGCAGGGAAACATTAGTATGGATCCGGGAGAACGCATGGCGGTACTGAAGCAAAACCACTTTGAGTTTGACGAAGTGGAAGTACTCAAAACAGTAATGATGGGCCATAAAAAGCTCTTTGATATCATGACTGAGAAGGATGCCATTTATGCAAAAGCCGACTTTACCGACGCTGATGGCATTAGAGCAGGAGAACTTGAGGCTGAGTTTGCTGAAATGGACGGGTGGAATGCAGAAAGCGACGCCGCCGGGCTTTTGAGCGATCTCGGAATTTCTGAAGACAAGCACTACTCTTTAATGAAAGAGCTTAGTGGTAAAGAAAAGGTAAGGGTACTACTTGCACAGGCCTTGTTTGGAAATCCGGATATTTTGCTACTGGATGAGCCTACCAACGACCTGGACGTAGAAACCGTAATGTGGCTTGAGAACTTCCTGGCCAACTTTAAGAACACGGTAATTGTGGTTTCTCACGACAGACACTTCCTTGATGCTGTTTGTACACACATTGCTGACGTAGACCGTCAAAAAGTTCAGCTATTTGCGGGTAACTATGGTTTCTGGTATGAGTCCAGTCAACTTGCTCTTCGCCAAATGAACGACAAGAACAAGAAGATGGCCGAAAAGCGTAAAGAACTTCAAACCTTTATTGAGCGCTTTAGTGCCAACGCTGCAAAATCAAAGCAAGCGACTTCAAGAAAGAAGTTACTGGAGAAACTCAATGTTGACGAAATAAAACCTTCAAGCAGAAGGTATCCTTACATACACTTTGAGCAGGAAAGAGAAGCAGGCGATCAAATATTGGAGATTGAAGGCCTTTCAAAATCTGTAGACGGTCAATTACTGTTCAAAGACGTAGAACTCTCGCTAAGAAAGGGAGATAAGGTAGGGTTGCTCTCTAAAAATCCTTTGGCTATTACCAGCTTCCTTGAAGTAATGGCAGGTGAGTCTCAACCTGATACGGGATCGTTCAAGTTTGGCTCTACCATTACCAATGCCTACCTGCCCAACAATAATGAAGGGTATTTTGATACCACTTTCAATTTGATTGACTGGCTTAGACAATACTCTACTGACAAAGACGAAACATTTATTCGAGGTTTCCTTGGTAGAATGTTGTTTTCAGGTGAAGAAACCCTTAAAGGTGCCAATGTGCTTTCAGGAGGTGAAAAGGTTCGCTGCATGATTTCCAGAGCCATGCTTCAGCAAGCCAACTTTCTCTTAATTGACGAGCCGACCAACCACCTTGATTTGGAATCAATTACGGCCTTTAACACAGCGCTTAAAGTGTATAAAGGTTCATTGATGTTCACCTCACATGACCACGAGTTTATGCAGTCGGTGTGTAACAGAATTATTGAGCTTACTCCAAATGGCATTATCGACAAGCTTTGCACTTACGATGAGTACATTACCAATGAAGAGATAAAGGCTCAGCGAGAAGAGATGTACCTGCTAAAGGCTTAACAAAACTTCTTTCAGCTTTTCTGAAAGCCATTTATCCAAATAAAAAGCATATTTGCCTACATGCTAGGTCGCTTTCAACAATGGCTTTTTACTCCTAAGGACAACAGTCCACTGGTACTGTTCAGGGCCTTTTTTGGTTTTCTAATGTTTGCTGAGGCCTTCGGTGCCCTGGTAACTGGTTGGGTACGTAAAACCTTTGTGGAAACCAAAATGACCATTCCATTCAATGGTTTTGATTGGCTGGCCACGGCGCTTCATGGCGAAATAATGTACCTGTGGTTTGCCCTGATGGCCTTGTTTGGTATTGGAATAATGATCGGCTTTAAATACCGCTTGTCAACGGCACTTTACGGTATATTATGGACCTGCACCTACCTCATTCAAAAGACGCATTACAACAACCATTACTACCTTATGGTAGTATTATGTGCGGTAATGCTTTGCATCCCGGCGCACCGCTATTTCTCTATTGATGCGCTAAAGGCTAAGAACAAAAGTCTCACCTGCCCTAACTGGTGCTACTTCCTGCTCATTGCATTGTTTGGAATTGTTTATTTCTACGCATCGGTCAACAAGATCTACCCGGCATGGCTCAATGCAAAACCCATCAGTATTTGGTTTTCGTCTAAGACTGACTATTGGCTTATAGGTCCACTACTGGGTAAAGAATGGGTGGCCTATGTTATTTCTTATGGTGGAATTTTCTTTGATGGATTAATTATACCTGCCCTTCTTTGGAAGCGAACACGAATGCCCGCATTCTACCTGAACTTGTTCTTTCATTTGTTCAATTCTGCCGTATTTCAAATTGGTGTTTTTCCCTACCTCATGATTGCCATAACGGTTCTTTTTTTCCCACCTGAGCAGATAAGAAAACTGTTTTTGAGAAAAAAACCGGCACTAGAGCCTGCCACACTTGGGGCCTATGCCATAAGGCCGGCCGTTACCTGGGTAATCCTGGGTTTCCTTCTTTTCAATATTTTAATGCCGCTTCGCCGCCACCTTTTTGAAGGGCATGTGCTCCACACTGAAGAAGGACACCGAATGAGCTGGCGAATGATGCTAAGAACGCGTTCGGCAAGTATTCGAATCAAATTCAAAGACCTTGAGAAAAGAAAGTTTGAATACGTAGACCTGAGTGAATACCTAAGCAAAAGACAAATCAACTGTGTGGCTACCCATCCCGATGCCTTCTATTGGTTTTTGCAGAAGCTGAAAGAAGATTACATCAATAAGGGTTGGGACCTTGACAAGTACGAGATACTTGTACGCTGCAGCGTGAGTGTAAACAGAGAAGGCTATTTTGATCAATACGATCCCTACAAGGATATGAAGGACATTGAATGGAGTTTTTTCAGCCACGACGATTGGATTCTTTACCCAAAAGATGAAGAAGAAGCCGGTTAGTCTTCCATTATCTCAGCAACATTCACTTTTATTTTCTTCGACATATCTCCAGTAGGAAGGTCGTTATCATCGTAACCAAATGGCTCTTCTATCTCTTCGGCAATAAGCTCCAAACTCAGCAACACGTAAAAGAAGAAACAAACCAAGGGCACTGTCCAGTAGCTGAAGTCAGGTATAAGGCCCAATGGCAGTGTAATAATATAGATGAAGATGAACTTCTTAAGGAAAAGACTATAGGAGTAAGGAATGGGGGTATTCTTAATTCGCTCACAGGCGCCTGTTATGTCGGTAAGGGCTCTTAACTCATTGTCAAGGCGAATCATATCCTCATTGTTTATATGACCTTCCCTATTGAGTTTAACTGTTTCCTTATAAAGCGATTCAGCGATTTTATTAGGTAAGTGATCGCACTTTTCCGCCCAAACCTTCTCCCCTTCCTTAAGGTCCAACTCTTCCAGAATCCTGTTGTCCTTTAAATGCTCCTTCAGGGCAAAGGCATAGTTGGGAATCATTCTTTGATAGAATGAAAGGCTTTCCTTTTGTTGTGGAACAAGTACTTTAAGATTGATGGCAAGGTTTCGGGTATTATTGATAAGTGCCCCCCAATGCTTACGTCCTTCCCACCATTTGTCGTATGCCGAGTTGGTTCTGAATACCAGCAGTAAGGACAATACAAAACCAATTAAGGAATGGACCGAAAGCGCTTTTTTCAAATTGGCCAACTCATCAAGATGATTGGAAACCAAATAGGTTAAACCTGCTGAATAAACTCCTATAACCAGGATTTCAGGCAGTAATACCCTAAGGGTATCTGTTTTCCTGAAAGAGGTGATATGGCGAAACCATAGCTTGTTGTCGTATCTAATCATGCCTTGCTTATGCCACAAAGAAATGAAAATGGCTCAATAAGGCCCAAATGTTATAAAGCCTTAATAGGGCAACCCGTATTAGGTTTACCACTTTATGGCTGGCATGAAGAATATTAAATGGCTGAGCAAGGCCCTGGCGCTTTGCCTTATTGTAATAAGTACTTCTGGCTGTGCCAGAATACTGATGGGAGCTATGGGATTGAACCAACCCAAAACATTGGACGATGAACAAATAGCACGGGCCGCAAAGAAATACGGCATTCCCTCAAATAACAGCTTTGTGCTGGACACCAATTATTATCACTACTTCAGGCAGATGGACAGTGCTACACATTATGCGTCCGCAAAAAACCATACGCAACCGCTACAAGCACTTTACTACAACCGTAAAGGAGCGTTGGTTTCTTTCCAGGTCAACTGCTATGCGGGCGGAGGCTTCAACCTTCAATGGGATCAGGACAGCACATTTCAGGAGTTTCCTCCAAAGCAACAGGCGCCCCTTGATACCATAGTGCCCTTACGTACACAGCAGGCCTACATGATGCCTTTAAAAAACACCGAGCAAATGCCTTATGAAGGCCATGACTACACCGTGGTAGTACATTGGAGTCGTTTTTTTGGAAGGCAAAGCAGGCGACTGATCCAGTTTGTGCAAGACAACGCCGCATTAGCAGGTAACAAAAGTGTGCAAGTGCTCTATGTAAACAACGATGCTATATTCGGAGCCTCTGAAATAGAAATAGTTCGATAATCACAAAAATGCCCGGGTAGCCACAGTGGTGAATACCTCTCCTATTGTCTATTTTAGCCTCATACAACGGCTGGATTATAGACTATGAAAATTGATGAATACAAACGACTCCTTGAGGAGAATGACATGGACTCCGAGCAGTACAATCATTTTCTGGATGCGAAGAAAAAAGAGCTCGAACTCAAGGGATATAGCAATAGCTGGCTGGGCAAGCCCCAGCGAATTGGAATTATGGTATCCCTCATGGCCATTATCATACCGGCGGGCTTAAGCCTTGTCTTCAGGTACTTAGACCATCATAAAATTACCGAAGAAGTAGAAGACAGCAGGATAACACTTGCCACCCTGAAAGACAGCCTATTGGAACAGCAGAATAAAATTGTACTGGCTCAGGAACAATGGACAAAGGAAAAAAGGCAATGGACTTTGGAAAGGGCCAGGCATGACAGCATTGTTTTACAAATGACCCAAGAGAAGGAAGTTTTGGAAACAGAGAAGCAAATTGCCTCGCGAACGGCAAATCAACTTTCACAATTCTCAAAAAGCGTATCAGAGGCCAATATGTATTTCGCTTTGAGCGATTGGAAACAGGCCACTGAGTATTTTAGTAAATCTATTCGCTCCAACCCACGTTGCGTAGTGTGCTATGAGCAAAGAGGTTATGCCTATTTTAAAATAAGCGAAGCTGGCGAAAAAAGTGTTCAACCCAAAGCCGCCAATGATTTTTCAACTGTAATTAGACTTGACCCGGGTCGGGCTTCGTCGTACTATTTCAGAGCCAGGCTCAATATGGATATTGAGCAGTGGGCAAAAGCAATCGAAGACTTTAGCCGTGCCATCAACTACCGCCCGATGCTTAAGGATGCCTTTGCCAGACGAGCCTTTTGCTACCAAAAAATCGGTAACCTGGAAGCCGCGATACAAGACCTTTCCACCTACTGCAGAATTGAATCCGACATTTCCAAACGTTCTTTTAAACAAAAAGAGCTTGACCAACTAAAAGCTCAATTAGCAAAAGAAGATGAGTCATAGAATTAACATGACACAGGCCAATTCAACACCTTTAGATTCAAGCATCGATTCTTGAAAGTTATAATCTGTGATTTAAAGTATCAGCCGTTTAGAGATTTGCTACAATCTCAACGCTAGCATTTCTCTCTTCAAACATTTGAGAAAAGAGCAATGCGCAGTTGTCTGCTAAAAGCCTTCTATTTGGACGGCTCTGAACAATCATTTTGATTTGAATATTAGATAAGTCATTTGGCAGGCTCTCATTTGTCAAGAGCTTCTCAATGTATGTTGTTGTACTATCTACGATTGTTTGTGGAGATCCTGCAAAACGCTCAAAGTTTACATTGTGATCAGCGTTTACAAAATCACTAAAGATGATTAAATGTTTGTTTTTGCATTCACTTTCTGAAAGCCTTTTTATTGCTCTAGCTGTGATAGTGTAAAGTCGTGTCTGGTTTTTTACCTGACATGAGAAAGCCGAGTCGCACGCAGAAGTAGTTTCCTGTTTGAAGGTGCTGATGATTGTCTTATTGATCTCCCTTTTTGCATTCGCTCTAGAGGACGTTTTGGCTAGTATGGCAGAATATACTCTCGGCCTAGGGTTGTCGGCAATTGTGGCCATGTTTACAATTGCTCTTCTTTGCTTCAAGATGTCGTCATCAATATTCATGACATCAGAAATGATATAATCAACCAGAGGCTCGCGTTCTCTTTGGATCTGGGCAGACCTTGATTTTGAACAGTCCACTAAGCCCTCTATATGAAAGCTCTCAGCTTGTTGGGTGCTGCAAGCCGCGAATGTTAAGGTGGAAATGAGCAAAAGGATGGTTGGGAGAGTTGGTAAGTTAACCTTAGATGCCCCGGGGTTATTTGGTAAGTGTTGGCGGCATCCTTTGAAAAAGGCGTTTTGCAGGATTGTTTTGGCATCATCTGAAAAGGCTTTAAAGTAGTTGGTAATGTCGCTAATTTCACTTGCACAAGAGTCTATTTTCTCAGTGAGATCTCTAATTTTTCTCACCATCGCGCTTCTTTCGTTTTCCACGGTGTTCTTTGCGATGGTTTCTTGAATTTTTAGGTTGGTAAGTTCAGAGTATTCGTCATCTAATCTCTTGGTTCTTTCCCTTTGCGCGAAGTAATTAAGTTGCGATTCATTGGCTTGGTTTTGGAGCCTTGCCTTCGTGAGTTTTGGCTCACGCTGAAATGAGAGTAATATTGCCAACACGAATAGAGCTGCAATAATTGCGGTTCCTACGATTGCTGTTGCCAAGTATTCCGGTTGAACTTCATTAATTCGATAATACCCCGTAATAGCCTGAGTGATGACTCCAACGCTACCTGCAATTATAGCTTGAACATTTTTCTTGTTTGCTCCCTTACTACCAGTAAAATGACTTGCTGCAGACAAGATTAAGCCAGTGCTCGCACCAAAAATTTGCGCTTCATTTAAACTGAAACTACCCAGCTGCAAGGTAATTGTGGTCAAGGCGGATTCACTTAGCAAAACAGTAAATGACATCAGATTATATCGTTCTGCAAAATTTGGTTTCCTAACGTTGGGTTTTTTCCTCTCAAACTCAGAGAGTTCATGCTTACTCTGATCATAGATTTCAAATGCTGCTTCTTGATCCCTAACGGAAGTGTCAATCTCACGTTGTAGCTTGAGTGCTTTCTCTCTTCGTGAAGGTTCGGACTTCCTGAGTAGCTTTTTAGCTCTCTTCTCTGGGTTAAAAGTTATCAGGCCCTTTCGTAATTGCTGTTTCTCCTTTAATAGCTCCCTTCGTTTATCCTGTATTGGTTTTATTATCTGCAGGTGAACATTCTTGAAATCACGAAGAAGTTTTTTGGTTAGGTCATCTCCATTCTTGCCGCTTCTTCTACCTGATCTTTCTGCCTGTGGTTGTAAGTTTTCAAGAATTCGATCAAGCTTTTTTAAATCAGCAGGATTAATTGGGATATTTTCGCCATCACGAAAATTGAACCCGTATGCATAGGGGTTTTCCTCAACGAAATGACTAAGAAATAAAAGTTTGGGTAATGGTGGTTTCATTCGTTCGTCCAGGTTGGTTATTCGTCGAATATAAGAAGAATATCGCCATACCAACACTTTGAATACCAACGAATTACACACTCATAATTTATGATATAATTCTTTAGAAATATGTGATTTTTCTCATCTGACAAATCACGATTTATGATTTATTGGTTGGGTAAATTCATAATTTGAGTGCTTAGAATCATTATGTGCTCACATAAACTGATTTTGCCAGCAGGACAAGCCAAATACCATTGTAATATTGCCCTTTGATGTATAGGTTTATGGCTACTAAAGACGAAATTGAAAATGCTCGCACCATTATATGGAATGCACTAGTAAAGAGCGACTTAGGCAGTGATACTAAATTCTTTTTCAGCTCTAACACGAGTGCTGTCGAGAAAAAGAAGGATGAAGATAATGCGGCAATAGTTTCATCTATTTCAAACCGTTTGTCAGAAATGAAGAAAAACAAAGAAATGGTTTTGCCAAATTATTCAGTGTCAATACTCATATCAGTGTTTGGTGTTTCGGTTGATGATATCCGGGCAGTTATTGACCCAAATTTTTATGCGCTAATCAAGAAGTACTCCCCAAAGCCCAGTGTGAAATCAGATTGGCCGGTGATAATGCCGATTAAGTCCAAGAACAGTGATAGTATGGATGCATATGAAGCTGTACTCAAATCGGTTTATGAAGGCGCAAAAGATAAAATCTGGATTTCTGAATTTTTGCCTGGGAGAGGAAAAGACATGATGCCTGAAGAGGAATCGATAAATCTTTGGATGCAAATGCACGAAAGGCTTTTTGGGTTGATTGAAGGTTTGTTGGAAATGAACCCAAACCTTACGTATACAAGAATTTTCAGGGTTCCAATTGACACTGAAGAAGATGGTAAGGCGATGAGTAAGTATTATGCTTTTGCAATAAGCAAAACAAGTACTCTTAAGCACATGTTGCACTGTCAGTCTAGGTTCCCAAAGCAGGTTAGATTATTTGCCGCTCCATTCAATAGGCCTATGAGTTATGCGATTATCGACGGGCGGGTATTCGCTAGAGAATACTATCATTTTGACATAGATAAGGGGCCGAGGGTAATGGATTTGGATAGAGCTTCCGTTCATGATATATCACATAGTCAAGAGCTTAGTGGTGTGTTTGAAATATTTAAGAGTGATTTCGAGAAAGAGGTCAAAAACGATAAGCATCAATTAAACCTGATGGATTTTAAAAGCTTTGAAAAGGACTTGAAGTTGTTTTTCAAAAGTAAATCTGATCGTCTTGTGTCTCAAAACCTGCAAAGTAGGAGTAAACTAAGGCTAACTAGGTTGCGGTCATATATGGAGTCTATTGAGAAGAAAATGGAGTTGTTTCACACTCTCAGGGCAAAGTGATTTATACTTGATCTTATGGTGCTCATACTTGTTCCAGCGAATAATCGTAATTTTCCTAAGGTGGCTTTTAATTAGGGAAAACGGGCAGTTTAAAAGGACATTGATCGACTAACTGTTGCTTGAAATGTGATAAGTAAAAATGGAGCCCCTTATTGGGTGAGGCCTATAACTTTTGCAATACATTTTTCCTGAAAGTTCGAAATATGGAGGTTCAAAGTAAGGAATGGAATGTGATGCATAAAGTGAAGTCGGACGATGATCCTGAATTGGTGGGGCAGTACCAATGCCCTTGCAATATTCTGAAATGGTTTTAAAGTACTTCAACCTGATTCTTTCAATTGAACTTGTTGGCACTAAAGTATGGACGACATTATGTACTCCTCGTAAAATTAATCTACGCTTTGTCTGCACTTCGGTATTTATAAAAGACCAGGCCAGGCCTAAATCAAAAAAAGCCCACTCAAATGAGCGGGCTGTGTAGATACAATGCCTCAGCACTGTTCTTTGACTATTGAACTTTACTGCATTTTTTGCTTAAACCATTTGATCGCCTCAGTTACGGACGCATTCACTTCAGGTTCCTGATCATAGTAGCTGAACTGGTGATACGGAGATTCCAGTGATGTATCCATCCATACCAGCTTCTTATCCTCAGTAGCAATTTGTTCAAAGTAGTTTTTAGTGTATTGGGGTAACACAGCTCCGTCAGAGTGAATCATTAAGGTAGGAGCATTAAGAGCATTTGCTGTAGGCATCGGATCGGTTGTTAGCCAGTCTTCCCATGACATTACAGCAAATCGGTCAGCACTCCATTCAGGAATAGCCCCTCGCTCTGGGTTCAAATAATAATCATAAGGGCCATACATGGCGGCAGATGCGTTTTCTGTTGAAATGGTAGGGATGTATTCCACTATCCCGTTCTCTGCATAGGCCTTTTTAGCTTCTTGTGCAGCTTTAACTTTTGCGTTCACGCCTTCTGCCCCTCCATAAAATAGCTTCACTGCCTCGGCATCATGTAACCAAGAAGCCGCCGTAACTACTGACCTTATTCTATTATCACTTGAGGCAGCCATTAAGGTGTACATGGCACCGGCACATACACCAAAAGCGCCTATTCTGTTCTTGTCAACCTCAGGAAGTTCTTCAAGAAAAGTCAGCGCATTCCTTATGTCTTCCTTTTTCAGTTCAGGGCTTTCAAAAAACCTTGGTTCTCCTTCACTCTCTCCAAAATTCCTAAAATCAAAAGCCAATGTGATAAAATCTTGATGGGCCAGGCGCCTGGCATAGAGCCCTGCCATCTGCTCTTTTACCGTAGTCCAGCTCCCTGAAACTACCAGGGCTGGATACTTCTTATTCTCTGTATAGTTTTCAGGGTAGTATAGATTGCCTACCAAAGTGATTCCTTCGCTTTTAAAACGTACTCTTTTCATTGTTTCTGTATTCTTGGTTTGTTCTGTAATCATTTGTTCCTGTGTTTCTGTCTCAGTGCCTGTTTTGCACGAAACAGTAGCCAGTAGCACTACTACCAGGCTTAGAAATGTGGTCTTCATGTCTAGTTACTTTATCTGGTCAAGCAGCCCAAAACCTCTTGCTGCGACTATTGGGTTAAAAATTTCTACGTACTCTGTAATCTCTCCCTCAGGATTGAACCGGAACGTTGAGTAGTAATCGTTTTCATAATATCCGGCGGAATTCTTGAGTTTTATGCGCCCCGTATATCTTGTGAATACAAGGTTGGGATCCTCCATTGCATAAATTTCGTGCAACTGAAAGTGCATTCCGTCAAAGTTGTCAGGTACGGGCTTCCAGTAGGATTTTAGCGCTTCTTTGCCTGAAGCTCCGCTTGGGAATATACCCGAAGCATAAGGGTTCACCTGCTTTCCGTTTTCAGCAAAAAGGCCTACGAAAGCGTCAATATCTTCTTGTTCAAGTAGTTTAAAGAAGCGTTCAACGGTCTTCTTATTACGGGCAGCTGTTTCATTTTTCATAGGGAGTACTTTAAGGCTTATGCTCGCCAGAGCTATGAAACCTATTAGTAAGAGTTTCATAGTCTACTTCTTGTTAGCGGCCAGCATTGCTTTCTCAGCAAGCGATGTGTTACCAGTCTGGTATTTGAAGTTGAACTTCATTTCACTTATCTGCCAGGTACCGTCTGGTAAGGAAGTCAGCCTGAAATTGTAGGAACCCACAACGGTCCAAATACTTCCCGCATCGTCGTTTAGAAAATGACTTGCTGTTCCGTAGCAAAAAACCTCTGCTGCACTCCCTTCCTGAGAAATGAGAAAATTGCCGATTTGATGATGCGTACTCTCAAAACCGGGCAAAATGCCTTTCCAGTTACTTATAAGTTCGTATGGGCTAAGTGTGGTTGACGGTGCGCCGGTCATGGACGAATAGTCCAGTAGCACTGAAGAGGTAAAACACTTTTCTACTGTTGACCAATCTCTCTGATCGGTAGACACAAATAACTGCGTAACTACATTGCCTGGATCCTTCATATTTTGGGCGTTTAGGTGAAAACTCAAAAAAGCAACACCTATCATAAGTAGTGCCTTCATCTTGTTTGTATTTGATTGAATACAAAGGTGATGCGACACCTTTCGCTACTATTTAGGAAATCAAAGCAGGTAGTATAAATTTCAAAGAATGGCTTCCTGGCGATATCCCAGTGGAGTGGAGCCTACGTGTTTTTTGAAAAAAGCACTGAAGTTGTTGGGACTCTCAAAATACAGTGTATAAGCAATTTCCTTTACGCTCAATTCAGTTTGTGCCAGGTAGGATTTGGCCAGTTGCACTAAGTGGTTTTGTATATGCTTACTGGCAGTAAGCCCCGTTATAGATTTAACCACAGCGTTCAGATGATTTGGATGAACACTCAATTTTTGTGCATAGTAGCTTGTAGAATGCAAGGCCGCGAACGTTTCCGGCTGGGCTGAAGGATAAAAACTTGTTTGTATCAGAGTTTGATACCGGGTTAGCAGTTTAAGGTCTGCGGTCCTAAGCTTTCCTTCAGCTTCTTTTGCATCTACTTGCTTTGAAAAATAGCGCTTTACAAAGCATAGGAGCAACAATACGTAAGCTCCAATCAATTGAAACTTATCATTGGACGGACTCAAATACTCTTTCTTAATACTCGTGTAAATGTCAAGAATATGCCCAAGGTCTTCTGTCTCTATTTCAAAGGGAATGGACTTTTCAATTTTCAGAAACGGGAAGTCTTGCAAAATCGAGCTGAAATGAGATGACTGCGCAATGAAGTCTTGAGAAAACATAATGTAATACCCCTTCCAATTGGTTACTATGTCCCAGGATAGTATTTGAAAAGGAGAATTAAAAAAAATCGTTGCGCCTTCCGGAAAGTCGGTGTGATGACCAGAAACTACTTTGCCATCGCCGTCGGCCTTTATGGCAATAGCAAAGAACTCATGCCGAAAGGGCGGCATGCATTGGATAACATGTGGCATGTTCTCTTCAAAACTCCTAATATCAAAATGAGCATGAATTGGCGGTGCAATACCAATGCCCTTGCAATATTCTGAAATGGTTTTAAAGTGCTTCAACCGGAATCTTTCAATTGGACTTGTGTAAAGTAATTGGCACTAAAGTATGGACAACATCATGTACTCAGCGTAAAATTAATCTACGCTTTACTCCCGCTTTGGTATTCATAAAAGAACCACCAGGCCTAAACCAAAAAAAGCCCACTCAAATGAGTGGGCTTTACCTTGTAGCGAGGACGGGAGTTGAACCCGTGACCTCCGGGTTATGAATCCGACGCTCTAACCAACTGAGCTACCTCGCCATCTTCCGAAGCATGATTCCTGACCATCTGCCAGAAACTGACATCATTTTTTCGGGCTGCAAATATAAATTTTGTGTTCTCATTGCAAAACTATTTGCAACTTGATTTTAGTAAGAATCTTTTCCCCCTTCTGATTCGTCTTTTGAAAAGTAGGTATCTGACAAATACTTTGACATGGCAAGCGCTCCTAAAACACCTGGAACAATGAGTATGTAGCGCTCTTCAGCTACTATAAAGTACAGTAGTAATACAAAGGCAAGGACTATAAGAACCAAACGCAGCTTGGACTTCTCCCCTCCTAAAAAAGCACGGTTAGACATAACTACTCAACTAATTCAACAAGCTTGTGATAGATATCGGTATTGGCATATTGCCCTGAAAAAGCGTCAGCACCTGTTCCATAGGCAAACAAGGGTACCATGTTCACCGTGCTCCCCTTAGCGGTCCATTTTGCATTGAGTCCACCAGCATCACCTTCTCTCAAAGTCAATCCGCCTACTTCCCTGTCGCCCACTACCAGGATCAAGGTGTTCCCTACCATTCTGGCATGCTCCATCATATTACCCACTACTTTGTCAAAATCAATGATTTCATCGGTCATACCACTTAGGTTCTTTGAAGCACAGGCCGCCTCAATATGTGGATCGGTTACCACCACCATATAAGGTCCTGAAATGGGCAGAACATTCTTAGCCGCCTCCCAGGAATTCATAAAAAGATCGCCTCTGCCCCTAAAAGCCGGCTCAATGGAGTTGTTGGCCGCTATAACGGCTACTTTTTGTCCTTTAATCTTTGAGGGCTTCTTAATCTCTTTGTACACTTTATAGCCTTTTTGCTTTAAGCTGGTGGCAAGGTTCTTTTTATCGGGCCTGTTGCTAAAGTAGTGCTGACCACCTCCAATAAGTACATCTACATTGGAAGCTACTATGTTCTCTGCCATCACATATGCATCTGGTGCAGTGGTAGTGTGAGACAAGTAAGCTGCCAGTGAATTATCGGCCAAGCTTCCCATGGTAATAAGACCGGTGTGCATTCCGTTTCCTTGCGCCCATTCAAATAGGTTTTGGCTGGCTTCGCCTTCCTTAGTTACACCGTAATAGCCATTCTTGGTGCGCACACCACAAGCTATGGCTGTAGCTGCTGAGGCTGCATCACTGCTAAGCTTGCCCGCTGACTGGGTAGAGAGCAAGGCCATGTTAGTAAACTCATCAAGATGCAAAGATCCACCATTAGCCATTCTTGCCGCGGTTAGTTGCCCTACCCCCATTCCATTGGCCACTAGTATGATAATATTCTTGGGCCCCGCGCTGTTGCTCGCAGGCCTGTCGGCGGTAAAGGCACTCAGTACAAAAAGTCCCAGTAGAAAAAGTAGCGATTTGCTCAAATGTGTTTTCTTCATGTAGGCTATTTATTCAGCTTTAAACGAATTTCCAGGCATGCATCGTACAAGGCCATTGAACTCCATGTTCAGCAAGATTAAAGATAGTTCTCCTTGATGGATGTTCAACTCTTCGCACATAATGTCTAAATGGCATTTCTGCTCTGGTTTTTCGCGCAGGTACATATAAATACGTTTTTCAACGCCTCTAAGTTGCGCTAGTTTTGAGTTTTGGTTGCTCTGTGTGTTAGACGAAGGCCATCCAAGAAACCAGGCTAAATCAGCGGCAGACTCTATCAACTGAGCTTTTTGTTTCTTGATTAAGTTATTGCAGCCAGCGGACTTATCATCATGGGTTCGCCCGGGAAAGGCAAATACATCTCTGCTATAAGAATGGGCTATTTCGGCGGTAATTAGAGAACCTCCCTTTTCAGGACTTTCAACCACCACCAAAGCGTCTACCAAACCAGCAACCAAGCGATTCCTTCTGGGGAAATACTCCTTGCGCATCAGGGTTTCGCTAATGTGTTCAGTCATGATTCCACCATTTCGAGTCATGTCCCGGGCCGTGGCAGTATGGGCACTGGGGTATACCATGTCTAGCCCGTGGGCCATTACTGATACCGTTGGTATGTTGAACTCCAGGGATTTTCGGTGGCATAAGATATCCACTCCATAGGCCATACCACTCACTGTAAGCACATTATACGGTGCCAAATCCTGAACCAATTCCTGTACAAGTCCCTTGCCGTAGTCACTCACTCTTCGGGTGCCTACAATTCCTATTACACGGGGATGGTTAAGTACTTCTGTGCCTTTAAAAAAAACTACTGCCGGGGCATTTGACACTTCCTTTAAACGAGCAGGATAGCCCTTGTCTGCAAAAGTGAGTGCTTGTATTTTGTGGTTCCTGATAAACTCCAGTTCCTTGTTCACCCTATCAAATCCTTCAAAAGATTTGATGCGTTCAGCCATTTTAGGACCAAGACCAGGTAGAGCGGTCAATTCTTTTTGAGGAGCGTTGAATACATCAGTAGCACTTCCACAAGCGGCAATAAGTGTTCTGGCTCCTTCGGGCCCTACTCCTTTTACTTGCGTTAATGCTACGGTATGGAACAATTCACCTGCCACTACAATAGATCATATTTAATAACGAGCAAACTAATTGTAAAAAGGAAACATAGAAAAGACAAGGGCATACCAAATCGGATAAAGTCCTTAAAACGGTATCCACCGGGTCCAAAAACCATCAAATTGGTTTGATAGCCAATAGGGCTTAAAAAGCTAAAGGAAGCGGCAAATGCCACACAAAGAACAAAGGGCTCAACGGGCAACTGAAGGGATGTAGCCAAACTCAAAGCAATGGGAAGCCCCAATGTGGCCGCAGCAACATTGGTGACAAACTCGGTTAACACATTTGTAATGATGTATACACCGGCCAGTATTCCAATAGGGCCAAAGGCTCCAATGGTATTTGACATGCCATGAGCGATGAGCTGCGCCGTACCACTGTTTTCCATGGCATGACCAACAGCCAATGATAGTGCAGCAATAAAGGCCAGGTTAAGATCGAGGCTTTTTTGCAACTCTCCGGGCCTTATCCATTTAAGTAGCAAACTAATGGCGACGTATATAAGCAGCAGTTTAAATAAACTGAGCACCTTAAAGGCTGCAAGTACAATTGCCAGCAAGGCACTTAGGGTTATCGTCCAGCTCTTGGCTTTGTTAATATTGGGTATTTCCTTTCTTGATGAAAGCAAGTAAAAAGACTTCCTATTGATTCGCTTCCTAAAGTCTTTTCCAGTCATTAAAACCAAGAGATCGCCGTTCTCTAAAACGATGTCTCCAATTTTCCCTGAAAGTTTCTCTCCATTTCTATGTATGGCTACAATGGCCGCATCAAAAGTTCCCCTGAAATCAGTTTCTCTCACTTTCTTTCCCGCTAGATTGGAGTTGTAGGATAGTACGGCTTCAACCACCTGAATAAGCTCTTGCTCCTGAATCTCTTTCAGCGCTGGCAATTCCAGGCCCAATTGAGAGCTCATAAGGTTCGGTATATCTTCGGTATCCCCAGCAAAAATTAAGTGATCGCCTTCTCTGATGTTCTGCGTAGGCTTTACGGGTCCAATTTTTCTTTTCCCTCTTATAATCTCAACCAGAAATAAACCGTCAAGACTTCTCATATCCGATCCTTCCACGGTCTTGTCAATCAAAGGGGATCCTTTAACTACCCGAGTTTCCACCAGGTATTCTTTGGTACTGCTCTTAAAGCTCTCAAGTGGATCGCCATGATTGGGCAGCAGGCGATCGCCGAAAACGAGCATATACAAAGCGCCCACAATTACCAACGGTACGCCAATGAATGCAAAGTCAAAGAGTTCAAACCCTGCAAAACCGTTTTCCTGGGCCAGTCCGTTTACAATGAGGTTGGTTGACGTTCCTATAAGCGTCATGGTACCGCCCAAAATGGCGGCAAAAGACAGGGGCATTAAAACCTTTGAGGGTGCAATGCCATTCTTTTTACCCCAAATGAAGACATAAGGTATAAAACTGGCCACCACAGGAGTATTGTTGAGAAAACCTGAAATAGCAGCGGTAAAGGGCACCAGGCGTCTTATGAACTTCTTGTAGCTGTCGGCCCCAGCAAAAACTGAATTGAGTCCATGCTCAAGCAACTTGGCTTTTTCTATGACTGAACTAATGATGAGCAGCAGGATTATAACGGCCACTTGTTCATTAGCAAAACCTGAAAGAAGCTCTTTAGCATCAATAGAACCCAGGAAAAGAAACGAAGTTGCCCCAATACCAAACACAATAACTGGCTTCCACCATTCCTTGTACAGCGCAAGAATCATGAGCAACAAAATAGCAAAGGTGCCTATGTGTTGTGGGCTTATGGGCATTGGGGCGCAATACTACAAAAATTGCCTTTCAACCTTCTTTTACGCTTTCATGCTCTATCCCTCATCTATATTTGCGCGCTACAATTGAAAGGAATAGCATGTTTGATATGTTTAAAATGTTGGGTAAAATCAACGAGATAAAGGCAGAAGCTTCTAAGGTAAAAGACGAACTGCAGAACATTGAACTGGAAGCCACAGATAAGCAGGGCATTGTAACCATAAAAGCTACAGCCGACAAAAACATACATGCCATAGATATTGACCCCAGTATGCTGCTGCCAGAGAAAAAGGCTGAAGTAGAAGCCGCCATATTGGAAGCCACTCAAAACGCACTAAGAGCAGCTGCCGACAAAGCCAAAGCCACCATTAAGGAGCGTGTTAACGATAAGTATCCGGAGATAGCCGGAATGGGACTGGATAAGTGGTTGTCTTAAAAGACCAATTTCCTAGTCAACGTTTCGCATCCGCTTAAATTCTTGGGTTCTATCAAACAAGTACCTATAAGTATGATAGGTACGGTATTTTTTTCCGCCAACATTTTCCACCACGTTGATCATCTTAGGATTGAAGTCACCAATCCAGTTCATTTCCAGCGAGCGGTATTTCTTTTTGGGTTGTAAGTGTTCTGCAGCGGCAATTACCATGGCACCTTCTACCCCTTTTCTCTGATGGTCTTTTATCACGCCAAAAACGACACCGTAGGTATGACGAATGGGCATCACGTAACGGTACCAGGCAAATTTGAGTTTACCCAGTAAGTCTAGCTTGCCGTTAACATGTTTAAAAATGCGGTTGAGTTCTGGCAACATGATGAAAAAGCAAATGGGCCTGTCTTCGTAAAAGCCAAACCAAACCAATTCATCTATCATTACGGGCTTCATTGTTTTCATAATGGCCACCGCCTGCTCCTTGCTCATACCCTTGAAATTGGCTCTTGAGCTACCCCAGGCATCGTTGTATACTTCTCTAAAATACTCCGCGTATTCAGGAAGCTTCTTCTTATCAATGTACCTGAAGCTGTACTTGGGGTCCTGAGCTACTTTATCGGCTTTCTCCTGAGTCCGTGCATCTAAAGGAGTATCAAAGTCGCGCATATAAGTAAACTGCTTGAAATACACCTGAAAACCATAGTTCTCAAACAAGTCCTGATAGTAGGGGAAGTTGTAGTTCATGTTATAGGTAGGCGGATCAAAGGGCTCAATAAGTAAGCCCCAAAACTTATCCCTTTCCCCAAAATTGATGGGCCCATTCATGGCTTCCATTCCCTCTGCTTTTAAGTAGTCTCTACAAGTGTCAAAAAGCAGATTGGCTGAATCCTGATTGTTCTCACATTCAAAAAAACCCATTCCTCCTGTGGGTTGCCCACTTTCGTTTTTGGTCTTGTTATTAATGAATGCGGCCACCCTACCCACAAAGGCACCATCCTTTTTTAACAGCCAGCGCTTTAACTGCCCATGACGGAAAAACTTGTTCTTCTTCTTTTCAAATACATTGCTTACGTCCGTATCAAGCGGTCTTATATAGTTAGCATCTCCCTTGTACAAACGCACCGGGAGCATCAAGAATTCCTTGGCCAATTCTTCATTTACTACTTCAACTATCTCCATTCGTCAAAAATAGAGTGGAATACGAAATACTGTAACTCAGTCAAAAGACTATCTTCGCACCTTTATTTTTTAAAGGTTGATCTAAATCATTGAATTAGAGAGATAATGACAGATTTTGTAATGTATTTGGTACCCGCACTGGGTATCTTAGGACTCATTGTAATGGCTATAAAGTCAGCTTGGGTTTCGAAACAAGATGCAGGAGATGCTAACATGGTAGAGTTAGCCGGGCATATTGCCAAAGGGGCAATGGCATTTTTGAGAGCCGAATGGAGGGTTCTAGCGTTTTATGCCGTAGTGGCTGCCATCCTACTAGGTTGGTCAGGTACTTTGGTTGAACACTCTGACTGGACCATCGCGATCACCTTTGTAATTGGAGCAATCTTCTCTGCACTAGCAGGATATTTTGGAATGAATATAGCTACCAAA